>Ga0299906_10005170_pt1 | contig 10657 bp, 8 predicted proteins | sample RVTome_14_FD_200259 | JGI IMG/M metagenome (GOLD analysis project Ga0299906, IMG submission 200259) | Soil microbial communities from uranium-contaminated site in the Upper Colorado River Basin, Wyoming, United States - RVT145D125 (version 2) ... | reverse complement strand
ACGAACGGCAGGGTGACCGCTGAGGCGAAGATCGCCGTCATCCGGTCTCGCGAGGACTTCGACCGCAACCGGGGAAAGCTAAGGGGGGTGGTCGTGCTCACCGCTCCGTCGAGAAGCGTTCCTCCGCGCTTCGAGCCCGACGCCGTGCGTTTTTCGAGCGATGAGCTCCGAGCGCTCGAGGAGTCCACCATCGCCTCCCGCTTCGGGGTGGGGCAGGACGAATACGTCTGGGATGAGCGAGTCATGTCCTTCCTTCCCAAGGCCGAGCGCCTTGGCCTGCTCGCGCCTTCGCCCGCCGAGGTCGAGGCTTTTCGAGGTGAGGTGCAGTCGTTCTACAAGTCCGAGGGTGTCGCCGCCCTCCTCGACCCCGCGCCCGGCCGCGACGGGACGGTTTTCGTCGACGGCCGGCCGGGAAGCCGCTACGATCGTTCCCTGAAGGGAGCACTCGAGTCGCCCGTCCGCATCGCGCTCGCCGTCGAGCACTACAACCGAATCTATCGGCTCGTCGACCGGGGGATCCCGGTGAAGCTCGAGATCGAAGTGCGAAACCAGCTCGACGCCGACGACCCCCAGGCGAGAAACGTGCTCGGCGATCTCCCGGGAACGAGCCTCGCGAAAGAGCTCGTCATGGTCGGAGGCCACTTCGACTCGTGGCACGCGGGAACCGGCGCCACCGATGACGCTTCGGGATGCGCCGTGGCCCTCGAGGCGGTGCGCATCCTGAAAGCCGTTGGCGTCGCCCTGCGGCGAACCATCCGGGTCGCCCTCTGGAGCTGGGAAGAAGGCGGAAAGGTCGGCTCGCGGCGCTACGTCGCCGAGCATTTCGGGCCCAACGTCGCCACGGCGGGGGGCGAGACGCTGTCGGTCTACTTCAACATGGACAACGGCACCGGCCGGTTTCGAGGCGTCTACCTCCATGGAAACGAGCGGGCGCGGGATCTCTTCGCCAGCTGGATGGCGCCGCTCCGCGATCTGAAGATGGACACCCTCACCATCGATCATACGTTCGGTATCGACGTCGAAGGGTTCGACATGGCGGGGCTACCCGGGTTCCAGTTCATCCAGGACCCCCTCGACTACGACACCCGCACCCACCACTCGAACATGGACGTCTACGACCGGCTGGTGCCCGAAGACCTCAGAACGAACGCCGTCATCCTGGCGACGTTCCTCTACCACGCGGCCATGAGCGACCAGGGAGTACCGCGGGAAGGGAACTGACAGGAGTTCCAGCGGTAAACTTGAACTCCGTCAGGCCGTCGACGGGTCCGCCCGACCCGTCACGGATTCGGTGGGTTCGCGACCGAGCCGAAATCGCTCCGCGCTCGATCTCGAAGGTCTCACGCGGGAGGGACCGGCCGCGGCTTGCGGTCCTGGTCGATGGCGACGAACGTGAACAATCCTTCGGTGACCTTGACGTCCAGGCCGACGCTCGCGCGGAGCGCCCAGGCCTCGACGTGGATCTTCATCGACGTCGTACCGATGCGGACGATGTCGGTGTAGACGCAGAGGATGTCTCCCACGAACACCGGGAGCTTGAACGACATCGCGTCGATGGCGACGGTCGCCACCCGGCCGTGGGAGCGCAGGGAAGCGGTCATCCCCGCGGCGATGTCCATCTGCGAGAGCACCCAGCCGCCGAAGATGTCTCCACTCGGATTCGCGTCCCTGGGCATGGCGAGGGTGCGGAGCGAGAGCTGGCCTCGGGGCTTCTCGCTCACCGAATCAACCCAGCTCGTCCAGCGTGAGGCGGAAGCTCGGAACGAAGACTTCGAGGAAGTAGCGCACTTCGGGAAGATCGATGCTCCGGACGGTGCTCTCGAGCGCCTGCTCCGCCTTGGTGAACTCCTTGTTTCCCGCCGCCATCTCCTCGAGGCACTTGATGTAGGCGCAGAGCTTGTCCGCGGCCTTGACGATTTCGTTGTGCTCGGCATCGGACAGGTCGGGGAGGAGGACGCGCGCGTAGTCCTCCGCGAGCTCTTCCGGCAACATCTCCACCAGGCGAACGGCGGCGGAAGCCTCGATGGCGCGATAGGCCTTCTGGATGTCGGGGTTGAAATACTTGATGGGGGAGGGGAGATCGCCCGTCAGCACCTCGCCCGCGTCATGGTAGAGAGCGAGCACCGCGACCCTCTCGGGGCTCACCGATCCACCGAAGTTCCGGTTGCGGATGAGCGCGAGGGCGTGGGCGATCTGTGCCACCCGGAGGCTGTGCTCCTGGACGTTCTCCGCATAGGTGTTGTGCATCAAGCCCCACCGCTTGATGAACTTCATGCGGGAGAGATAGGCGAAGAAGTGGCTCATCGGAATCGGTTTCGCCGACTGATTCTATCGCCATGCGCCTCCGGCGGCGAGCGTTGTCAGGAGCCGGCCTTCGGTCCGCTTATAACAAGGTAGTCGACCCGGAACGGCCGCCAGCCTTTTTCGCGGCTCGCTTTTTGGCGCGCTTCGGTTTCTTTGCCGCCCTTCTCGCCGCCACCGGCTTCGGCCTCGCGTGAAGCGGCTGATAGATGCCGAGCTTTCCGCCGCCCGGCAGGGTCACGTGCGTGAGAATGCCCCAGCCCAGGTTCTGCGCCGGGGCGCAGCCGACGCCGCGCTTGACCATGTCGGCCACGAATGCCTCGACGTCGTCGCACATGAGGTAGAACTCGTGCACGTCGTTCTCCTCGGATGGATGCACGGCGACTTCCGCCGGCGGCAGTCCAAAAATCAGCCACTCGTCGCCGACGTCGACGCTCGGGAGCCCGAGCACGTCGCGCAGGAACCCGCGATCGGCCTCGGGCCTCGCGCTGTAGAGGATCGAATGCGCACCGATAATCATGGGAATTTCCTCCGCTACTCCTGGTACTCCGCGAACGCGTCGTCCGGATAGCAGTACAGCCATCGCTCGCCCGGTTCGGCGGAGGCGATGACCGGATGCCCGCTCTCCTGCGCGTGCCGGGTCGCGTGCCGATTCGGGGAGCTGTCGCAGCAGCGCGTCGTGCCGCACTCCTGGCAGGTACGCAGGTGGACCCATCTGTCGCCGCTCTTGACGCACTCATCGCACTCCCGGCGTCTGGGGTGGGTGATGCCGTCGATGGCCTCGATATGAGGACAGGTCTCTTCCGACATGGAGAGAGAATAACCTTGACGCGCTCGGTTTATATTGTCAGAATTGTTGACTAAATGACGGCGAACGCCGACCTGCTGGGAGAGTTCGAGCTTCTGGTGCTCCTCGCCGTCCTCCGGTTGGGCGACGAGGCTTACGGAGCGTCGATCCTGGAGGAGATCGCCCGGAGGACGCGGCGGCCGGTCGCCCGGGGCTCGGTCTACATCACTCTCGATAGGCTTCAGGCCAAGGGGCTCCTGGGCTCGGAGCGGGGCGATCCTACGCCCATCCGCGGTGGGAGGGCGAAACGCTACTTCAAGCTCAAGCCTCGTGGACTGCGCGTACTGAAGCGGACGCTCGCCGACCTGGGTCGACTTCAAGAAGGGCTGGCGCCCATTCTCCAGGGCCTGGAGGGCGCATGAACAGAAGGCCGCTTCGACTCGCGCTCGCTCTTTTGAAGCGCGTGGTTCCGGCCGCCGTGCGCGAGGAGATCGAAGGCGACTTGATCGAAGAGCTCGAAAGGAATCGACGAACCCGCTTGTGGTTCTGGAGGCAGACGGTCTCGATCTGCTGGTCGTATCGTCCTCGATGGCGGGTGCCGCGACCGGATTTCGAAGCGCTCTTGCACGACGCGCGGTCCGGCGCCCGGTCGCTTCGAAGGCGCCCGGCCTTCGCGCTCGCCGCGGGGGCGCTCCTCGCGCTCGGGATTGGCCTGAACGCGGCGATGTTCCAATGGACGGACGCTCTCTGGAACAGCGCTCTTCCATACCCCGAGCCGGACCGGCTGGTACGCCTGTTCCACACGAGAGAGGGAGGTCGCGAGAGCCTGTCGCCGCCCAATTATTTCGACCTGGCCGAAGAGCCGGAGCTTTTCGAAGGAGTCGCCGCGTATTGGAGCCCGAGCCTTACCCTCACCGGAGACGCGGAGGCGGAGAAGCTCCTGGCGGCGACGGTGTCCCACGGCTTTTTCGAAGTCCTCGGGGTCGGCCCGCTCGTGGGGCGCAGCTTCATGGCCGGCGACGACCAGCCGGGAGCTCCGCCGGTCGCGGTCCTGGGACACGGGCTCTTCCAGCGCCGGTTCGCGGGCGACCGCGCCGTCGTCGGCCGCGACGTCCTTCTCGACGGAACCCCGGTGACCATCGTCGGAGTCGCCCCCGACGGGTTCTCGTATCCCGCGCCGGGGACGGAGCTCTGGGTTCCGCTGCGGCTCCCCCGCGATCGTCCCGACCAGGGGGGGAGCCCCTACCGCAGTTTCCGGATTCTGAACGTCGTCGGGCGACTCCAGGCGGAAACCTCCCTTCCGCAAGCGAGAGCCCGGCTCGCCTCGCTCTCCGCTCGCCTCGCCCGGGAGTATCCGGGCTCGAACCTGGGCTTCGAGCTCGAAGCGGAGGATTTGAGGGAAGTGGAGAGAGGCCCGCTCCGCGCGCCGCTCCTCCTCCTCGGGGGCGCGCTGTTCCTGCTCCTTCTCCTCGTCTGCGCCAACGTCTCCGGTCTCTGGATCGCGCGCCTCCTCGCGCGGGAGAGAGATCTCGCGGTCCGGACCGCGATGGGAGCTTCGAGAGCGCGCCTCCTCCGAGAGCTCATGGCCGAGGGACTCGCCGTCTCCCTCCTCGGAGTCGCGGGCGGCAGTCTTCTCGGAACCTGGATCGCGGCGGCAGCCCGGGCGAAAGCACCCGCGGGTATTCCCGTCCCCGCCTCGTTCGAGGGCGGCGCGTGGGGCATCGCTCTTCTCGCGATAGTCCTTCCGATCTTCCTCGCACTCGCTTCGGCCCCCGCGATCTTCGGCCGCGGAAGGAATCTCGCGAATGCGCTTCGGCCCGGAGGGCGAGTCGAGGGCGGAACCGCCCGGGCGAAAGCGAGAAGGGTCCTGGTGGTTTTCGAGATGGCGCTCGCTTCGACGCTTCTGGTCTCCGCCATGCTCCTCCTCAAGAGCTTCCGCGCGCTCGAGAGCGTGGATCGAGGGTTTCGGAGCGAGAACGTCTACTTCGCGAGTGTCGAGCTTCCGTTCACCAGGTATCGCGAAGGCCATCGCCGCGCGAGGTTCTTCGACGATCTGCAGGCGCGCTTGCGGGAGACGCCCGGGGTCGAGCGCGCGAGCATCTCTCTCGGACTTCCTCTCGACCCCAATGCCGAGTTCTTCGTGACCCGAAGCCCGTATTCGGTCGAGGGCCGGCCCGAGTCCGAGGCGGGCCGGAAGCCCGAGGCCGCGCTCCACGTCGTCGGGCCCGGGTTCTTCGAGACTCTCGGCGTTGCCATCGAAAGGGGGCGCGGCTTCGATGCGCGCGACGATCGCGACGGAGCTCCGGTGGTCATCGTGAACGAGTCTTTCGCCAGAGCCGCCTGGCCCGGCGAGGATCCCCTCGGAAAGGAGATCCATCACGACCTGATTCTTCTTCCCGAAGACGCCGATCGCCGCCGCGTCGTCGGCGTGGTGTCCGATTTCCGCTACTACGCCCTCGAGCGCGAGCCGGAACCCCAGATGTACGTTCCCCACGGCCAGTCGCCCTGGCCGTCGATGCACCTTCTCATCCGTGCGTCGTCCGATCCGGCCTCGCTCCACGCGGAAGTGCGGGAGATTCTCCGACGGCTGGATGCGGACGTCCCCCTGGCGCCCCTTGCCGCGATCGCCGGCGTGAGCGAGAGGGCCGTGGCCGCGCCTCGTCTGCGGGCGCGTCTCCTGACGGGATTCGCCGCCGCCGCCGCCCTTCTCGCGGCGATTGGTCTCTACGGCGTCGTGTCGTTCTCCGTTGCCGCGAGAACGCGCGAGATCGGCCTTCGCGTGGCGCTGGGCGCGCGGCGGAAAGAGGTCGTGACGCTCATCGTCGGTCAGGCCCTGAAGCTCGCGCTCGCCGGGGCCGGCCTCGGCGTTCTCGGCGCGGCGCTCTCCACGCGCTGGATCTCGAGCCTGCTCTTTGGAGTCGGGCCCTTCGACCCGTGGAGCTACGCGTCGATGGCAGGGACGCTTCTTCTGGTCGCGGTGCTCGCGAGCTATCTCCCGGCGCGTCGCGCCCTCGCGGTCGACCCCACGACCGCGCTCCGAGCCGAGTAGCCGGGACAAGAAGAACGCAAAGACGCAAGAACGCAAAGGAATCCCAAGTTTCTTCTTTGCGTCCTTGCGCCTTTGCGCCTTTGCGTTCTTTTCCCGTCCGCTTTCGAGTCGAGCATCCCAAATTGCGCTATTTTGGTGTCCATGTGGAGAACGTGGGTCTCGAGCGCTTCTTGCGGCGCTCTCCTGATGGTTTGGGGATGCTCCAGTCCATCCGGCCCGGAGACTCCGAACGATTCGCGGGGAATCGCGCTCGAGGGCGGGAGCACTCTCGTTTTCGGAGACGGAGGACGTCTCGACGGTGAGCGGGACGAGATCGTGCGAGTGGTCCACGTGACCGTGTCCGCCGTGCGTCGTCTCATGGACGTGACCGGCGTCACGATTCGAGTCGAAGCCGGAACAACCTACGTGATTCCGGAGATTGGTCTGGGAGGGCGCACCAACGGGACGGGTGAGATTCTCATCGTCGTCAACCCGGACTCGTCCGCGATCCCCGAATCGCTCTCGACCGAGCTGTTCCCGCTTCTCGCGCACGAGATGCACCACGTCATGCGGTTTCGCACCGCCGGTTTCGACTCCAATCTCCTCGGGGCCATGGTGACGGAAGGTCTCGCCGATCAGTTTTCCATCGAAGTGGCCGGCATCGATCCTCCGATCTGGTCGACGGCGCTGGATCCGGAGGAGCTCGAGATCTGGTCCGAGCGGGTGCGAACGCAGTGGTTCGATAGCGCCTACAATCACGACGCCTGGTTCTTCGGAACCGGAGGGGAGATCCCCCGGTGGGCCGGCTATTCCATTGGCTTCGAGCTGACCCGCGCCTACCTTCTCGCGAATCCGGATCGGCGGCCATCCCAGCTCTTCGGCTTCGCCGCGTCGGCATTCATTCCGGCATCTCAGTAGCCGCCTGCTATAATCCCGGCCCACGTTTCCTTCCGGAGGAGATCCGCCCATGAAACGAATCCTCGGGACTTTGCTCTCGGCTTTTCTCGCGACATCCACCTTCGCTCAGCCGGTCGATGAAGCCTATCTAAAGCTTCTCTCCTGGCGCTCGATCGGACCGACTCGAGGAGGCCGGGTGGTGGCCGTCTCCGGCGACCCCGTGAACAAGCTCGTCTTCTATCAAGGGACGACCGGAGGCGGCGTCTGGAAGACCGTGGACGGCGGCCTTCAGTGGAGAAACGTTTCGGACGGCTATTTCGGCACCGGCTCGGTCGGTGCCGTCGCGGTCGCGCCGTCGGACCCGAACGTGGTGTATGTGGGGATGGGCGAGGCCTGTTTTCGCGGCAACGCCACCCATGGGGACGGAGTCTACAAGTCCACCGACGCGGGAAAGACCTGGACCCGCGTCGGACTCGAGGCGACGCGGCAGATCGGACGCATCCACGTGCATCCGCGAAATCCCGAAGTCGTCTGGGTGGCCGCTCTCGGAGACTCGTTCGGCGCGAGCGAGCACCGCGGCGTTTATCGGACTCGGGACGGCGGTCGAACCTGGCAGAAGGTCCTGTACCGGGACGAAGACGCGGGAGCCATCGACATCACCCTCGATCCCGCGAATCCCGACGTCCTGTACGCCTCGCTTCTCGAGATGAGGCGCTTCCCCTGGGGATTCCGGAGCGCGGGGCCGGGCACGGGCATCTTCAAGACGACGGATGGCGGCAACACCTGGACGGAGCTGACCGACAACCCCGGCCTTCCTTCCGGACCCAAGGGACGAATCGGTCTCGCGCTCTCGCCCGCGCGTCCCGATCGCGTCTGGGCGATCCTGGATGCCGACATCGGAAAGAAGGGGGTCTATCGCTCGGAGGACGCCGGCGCCACCTGGACGCGACTCGCGGACAACGCCAACCTCACGCAGCGGCCATGGTACTACCACCATATCGTCGCTCACCCGAAGGATCCGGAGACGGTCTACGTACTCAACGTCGACATGTGGAAGTCGACCGACGGCGGCAAGACCTACACGGAGATGACGCCGCCTCACGGCGACCATCACGACCTCTGGATCGACCCCCAGGATCCGAACCGCATGGCGCAGGGAAACGACGGCGGCGGCACGGTGAGCTTCAACGGGGGCGAGTCCTGGTCCACGATCATGAACCAACCGACGGCGCAGCTCTACCATGTCGCCGCCGACAACCAGGTGCCCTATCGCGTCTACGCCTCCCAGCAGGACAACACCAGCATCTCGCTTCCGAGCCGCTCGGACTACGGGAAGATCACCCTCGAGGACTGGTATACCGTGGGTGGGGGCGAGGACGGATACATCGCTCCCCATCCGACGAACTCCGACGTCGTCTACGCCGGCGACCATCACTGGATCTACCGCTACGACCACCGCACGAAACAGATCCGCGATATCTCGCCGAACCCCGAGACCCACTACGGTTGGGGATCGGCGGACATCAATTACCGATTCTGGTGGACCTACCCCGTCGCCGTCTCGCCCCACGATCCGAGCGTGCTCTATGTGACCTCGCAACATGTCCACAAGTCGACGAACGAGGGGGAAAGCTGGGAGGTCATCAGCCCCGATCTGAGCCGCGCCGATCCCAAAACGCTCGAGAAGACTCCGTCGTATCTCGACCCCGAAACAGGACCGTACTGGGGACCGATCACCCGCGAGGCCTACGGTCCCGAGTGGTACGCGACGATCTTCGCGTTCGCGGAATCGCCGGCCAAGGCGGGAGTCCTCTGGGCGGGCTCCGATGACGGCTACGTCCAGGTCTCGCAAGACGGAGGCAAGAGCTGGAAGAACCGGACTCCTCCCGACCTGCCCGAGTTCGCGCTCATCAGCATCATCGACCCCTCGCCGCACGACCCGGCCGCCGCCTACGTCGCCGCGACCCGGTACAAGCTGTCCGATCACACTCCCTACCTCTATAAGACGAGTGACTTCGGTGAGAGCTGGACCCGGATCACGAACGGAATCCCGGCGTCGGACTTCACCCGGGTGATCCGGGAGGATCCCGGACGCCGCGGCCTCCTCTACGCCGGAACGGAAACTTCGGTCTATGTCTCTTTCGACGACGGCCGCAACTGGCAGCCGCTCGCCCTGAACCTCCCCGTGGTCCCGATCCACGACCTCATCGTGAAAGACGGAGACCTCGTCGCTGCGACGCACGGGCGCTCGTTCTGGATCCTGGACAATGCGGCGCTGCTGCACCAGCTCGACCCCGCGGCTCTGAGCGCCGCCGCCCATCTCTTCGCGCCGCGCCGGACGATCCGCTACCGGGACGGAGCCGACCTCGCCGGGGCATTCTCCGGGGACGCCGGCATCTCCGGGGAGAACCCTCCTTCGGGGGTCGTCGCGCCCTACTTCTTCAAGGAGAAGCCGGCGGGCGAGGTCAAGCTGTCCTTTTATAAGAATGGAGCTCTCATCCGGAGCTTCACGAGCGTAGGGGAAAAGCCCCCGTTGAAGGCGGAAGCGGGCGCGAACCGCTTCGTCTGGGACATGCGCTATCCGGACGCCGACGTCCTCGAGGGCGCGGTGTTTCAAGGAAGCGCCCGGGGGCCGGTCGGGGCTCCGGGGACGTACGATGTCGAGCTCACCGCGGGCGGCGAGAGCTTCCGCCGGTCCTTCGAGATCGCCCGCGATCCCCGGCTCGAGTTCACGGACGCCGATCTTCAAGAGCAGTTCGATTTCCTCATCGCCGTGCGCGACAAGCTGAGCGAGACGATGCGGGTCGTCTCTCGCATCCGCGAGATGAGAAAGACCGCGGAGCAGGCGATCGAGCGCGCGGGCGGAACCGAGGCGCTGAAGGACGCGCTCCGCGAGCTCAACGACAAGCTCTATCCCCTCGAGGAGCGGCTGGTGCAGTACCGCGCCCGGGCGGGACAGGACCTGATCAACTACCCGACGGGCATCGACAGCAAGCTCGCGCGTCTCTCCTCGTTCGCCTCCATGGGGGACGGGCCGCCCACAGAGGGCGCTCGCTCCCTGTTCGCGCGGCTCTCGGAGGGAGTCGCCGAGCGAAGTCGAGCCCTCGATGCGATCGAAAGCGGCGAGCTCGAGGCGCTCTTGAGGCTCGCGGGAGAAAGCCAATAAGCGCCGAGCCAGAGCTTCGTTTCGCCATCGATGCCGCGAGAGCCGCGGGAGAGCGCCTCCTGTCACTTCGAACATCGGGTAGGTGGGACGGTGCCCTCCTGGGAGACGTGGGCGATCAGGCGGCCGACGGGTTCCTCCAGGGCATCCTCGCCGGCCGTTGTCCCGAAGACGGAGTCCTGAGCGAGGAGACGGCGAGCGACGGACGGCGGCTCACGAAGTCGCGGGTCTGGATCGTCGATCCTCTCGACGGGACCAAGGAGTACGGCGAGCGCCGGGAGGACTGGGCGGTGCACCTGGCTCTCGCCATCGACGGCGCTTGCGCTCTCGGGGTCGTGGCCCTTCCGGCGACGGGAGAGGTCCTCTGGGGGAGCCGCGATGGCGCGGGCCTCGAGGGAGGCCGCCGCGACCTCGTTCGAGGGGAGAGCGATGGGGGCCGAAGTCCGGTGGTCGCTGTCAGCCGGAGCCACACCCCCGACTG
>Ga0299906_10005169_pt1 | contig 10658 bp, 13 predicted proteins | sample RVTome_14_FD_200259 | JGI IMG/M metagenome (GOLD analysis project Ga0299906, IMG submission 200259) | Soil microbial communities from uranium-contaminated site in the Upper Colorado River Basin, Wyoming, United States - RVT145D125 (version 2) ... | reverse complement strand
CTCGAGCATTGTCGAATATCCCAACGATGGTCTGGTCAGGCACGAGCCGTTTCGAGAAGAGCCTACTGATGGCGGGAAATTTCATGTCTGAGCGCTATTCTAAGAACTTTCTCTTGCCCGTCCAATGTTCGTTTACGGTACAGATTCAGCGGGCTGTGGTGCGGGGGACGAAATTCTCAGAGAAAGAATCCCAATCGGCGCTGGGCGCATGGTGCGCAACGCGGCAGGAGGGCATTAGGCTCGCGTCTAACCGGAAAGGGCCTGTTACACTCTTACATGCCTAACGATCCGACGATTGATGGGTTGACCAATCTTCTTATTGCCATCAGTCCAGCATATCAGCCATCTCTCGAACAGGCGCGAAATGCGGCGGCCAGCGCTGAGGAGTAGGAAGCCTGGAAGGCGGCAATCGCGCAGCATCGCGCCATAGCGGATCAGGTCTAGCGAGTTTCGTTCTTGATCGCTTTGGGATGATTCCGGGCGTCAGCGAGATCGCGGCGTCCTTGGCGCAGGAACTCCAGGATGGGAACGGAATTCGACTATCGGAGATGGTTTTCGGATGCAGGGCTCGTTCTCCAAAGCTTTGAGGATCTCACCGCCCATGTAAGAAAGACGTGGACGGTCTGTGTTTGGCGTCTTCTGCTGAGGCTTGTGTGTCAGCCGCAGTATCTGCGCTTCCTGCTCAGCAGTGGAGCGAGCAACAGGATCTTCGCGGTCCATAGCCCGCATCTGGCTTGCCTACGCCTTAGGGGTTATGCGTTACGGCACCTTCACCGCTTGCAAAGAATAGGAGAGCGGAAGATGAGCCAGTTCGATCCCGTCCGGCGCACGGCCTCAAAATTTATTCCCGTCCCGGAGCTTGAGCCGGTCAATATCCATCGCGACAAGACAAACATCGTCATTGAAACTCTGAGTGGCTGAGAACTGCCGTACCTCATCAATGAGACTTTGACAGAGCTCTGGCACTGGAAGATCGGTGCGATCGGAGACCGCTCTCGAGAGCTTTTGATAATCGTAGAGTTGGCCTCCAGATCCTTCGACTTCAAACAAACCATCGGTAAATAGCAGCACCACTTCGCGTGGCGAGAGCCTGCGACTGACAGTTTTATACTTCGCGCCCTCGAACAGACCGAGAGCGGGACCCGATCGCACGCCCGCGAGCGGCGAGGCCGTGGCAGCGGAGTCACTCGCTGCGCGTGCGAGATGTAGCGGGTTCGGGTGACCCGCGTTGGCATAGCGCAGTTGGCCCTTGGCAAGATCAGCCACCACGTAAAATGCCGAAGCAAAGAGCGTGATATCGCTATCCTTAAAGGCGTCTAATACTGCGCGATTCATCGCAACCAGAAGTTCCCCGGGCTTATTCCAAAGCGGCCGCATCTCGCTCACCACAGAACGCACGATCGCGGCGACCAGTGCGGCGCGTACGCCGTGCCCCATGACATCGCAAATGAACAAGCCGACCTTGTCGTCCGCGATGTCGAGCACGTCAAAAAAGTCGCCGCTGACGATCATCGAGGGCCTGAAAAAGGGGTAGAACCGAACGGCACTATTCTCTTCGCTGGCGTCGTGAGGAAAATTCGGGAAGCGTTGTGGCATCAGGGCACTCTGAAGTTCGCGCGCCATTTCCAGGTCTTGTTCGAGGGATTCATTTTTCGCACGAAGCTCTTCCGCAAGCCGGGCGAGTTTCTCAGCGGCGCGCTTCTTCTCGGTGATGTCGCGCGAAATGCCGAAGGTTCCGATGGTGTTCCCCTGGGCGTCGCGTAACGCCATCTTTGTGGTCGAAACCCAGGTGTCTTCGCGATCGGGCCAGGTCTCCTTTTCCTCGTAGTCGACCATCGGTTTGCCGGTACGAATGATTTCGCGTTCGTCGGCGAGGGCGGCCTGCGCGTGTTCACTGGAAAACAAGTCCCGGTCCGTCAGCCCAGCCATCTCCTTAGGCCCCCTTCCATGCGATTTTGCGCATGCCCGGCTGACCAAGATGAAGCGGCTCTCCACGTCCTTAAAATAGATCTTGTCGGGCAGGTTTTCCATCAACGTGGTCAGCAAATTGCTCTCTTTCGCCAAAGCCAGTTCGGTATTGCGGCGCTCGGTGATGTCCCAAGCTACGCCGACCATCCGAAGGATCTTCGCATTTTCGTCCCAACGCACTCTGGAACGCATCCTGATCGCATGTTCGCTCCCGCCCGGTGGCCAGGCTACCCGAAATTCCGTATCCACTGCGGTGCGCGCTGCGATCGCGCGCGCGAATTCGTCGCGAATTCTCTCGCGATCCTCTCCATGGATCAAGGCCAGAAAGTGCTCGTAACCCCCCTTGAACGTACCCGGCGCCAGTCCGAAAAGGGCGTGCATTCTTTCATCCCACCACATGACGCCACTGGACACATCCCAATCCCAAGTTCCCATCTCTGCGGAACTCAGCGCGAGATTTAATCGCTCCCGCTCACTGTCAAGACTCGCGTTACTCATAACGAAAAAAAAGAGTCTCCCTTCGTGTTGACTCTTTGTTGCTCATATTGACTCCAATCCTCAATCCTCAGCGCCGAGATCGGCCGACAGCGACATCTTGCAATGACGCTCCATTTCTTCGTTTGTTTTACCTCCTTTCCGAGCAAAACCGCTGAAATCGCCGCCGGGACTCGTGCAGCGGTAATTCTCAGCTTACTTGCACGCCGGATATTGGGTAAAGCCAGCGATCTAAAAATATGAGGGCTTGCAGGCCGTTTCTATTCCTGCCTAAAACCGCCGTGGCGCTCCTGAAAAGGAGCTGTCTGGATGGTTCATGGCAAGAGGTCAGAATTCTCGGCGAACGCAACGAGCGTCTCGCGCGGCACATCACCGACGAGCACATAGCCGGTTTGATCGGCGTCGCAGCTCGGCGACGTTTTTGCGCTCGCACGTGCCGAGCTTCACACGATCACCCGCGCGCCTTCCAATCCGCGCAGCGCCGCTTTCGAGTGGGCGCTCACGAAGCATGCCCTCTACGGCACCTCATGGTCGCTTCTCTTTGTCGCAGTAGCCCGCGCGGCCCTCGACGCGGAGATTTTCATGCGCTCGCGCTGCCGGCACTCTTGGCGCGAATGAAACCCGCGCACGCAGCCATCGCTCCGCCTCGCGCGGGTTGAACGTGTTTTTGAGTTCCACCGGCTCGTGGTGGACCGTGAAACCGCGCCGCGCGGCGAGGTGAGTGGCGAGCTCACGGGCGCTTCCGTCGCGCCCTTCGGATGGCCGGCATCGCGACATCGCGGCACGCCTCGGTCACCTCAAAGTAGTTGGTCCTACTTCTTATCCGTATGGCACTCGTTGCGCTCGCCGGCCTCTGCCTCCAAACCAAAGACATCGTCTTAGCCCGGACCAGCGCGTTTCAGGGAAGTGCCACTTCTTGGCCGTAAAACCATTCGTGTCACCACGGGCAAAGTAGTTGCAATTTTTTTGGTATGAGCTGCTAATGACAAGAAAAACGCTCGATTTTCTTGTTGGCCGGTCCGAAAGCCAATACTGAATTACCATGGGTCTTACCGCAGAACAGCTTCAAATGGCCTGATCGATACCAGGGTGAAGGCGATAGCCAAATCGTTGGCAGCGCGTTATACCGGGTTCTACCAATATGCTTCCTGGAGAGTTTTTGACACTTTTGGCGGGCCGAAATGACGCAAAACATCGCTTTTTCAGCATTCTGAGCGCCGCTACTTTGCCGAAATTTCGGCCTTCGCTACGTCAGGGCGTATTAGCCCGCATTTCTCAAACGCGATTTCGTTCGGGGAGTTGCGGAGATCTTGAGGGTTGTGATGGCTTGCAAGAGGCGGACTCTGGGAGCCAATCGGACCTTTTCCGGGGTGGTTGGTGTTGAAGTGTGGGTCTTGGGGGCATCCCCGCCTTGAGGGATGAGAGTTTTTGAGCAGGGCCCTGCGTTGGCTGAAGTCAGCTCCCTTTTTTCTTATGTCTACAAGTGGCTCTTGGAGCGTTCAGCCCGCCGGCATCGCGCGGAGATTGGCACAGGCACGCCGGAAGGTTTCCTGGTAGGGATAGGCACTGGCCAACTCCAGATGAATGCGCCGGCAACTGATCTTGATGCGGGCAGCGATCTTGAAAAGCTTAAGCCGGATCTGGCCGATGGTAGCGGTTGCGAGATCGGTGCCGCGTAACACTTGAGCGCGCAGCACCGAGACCGTGAGATGAGCGAAAGCCGAGAACCACAGCCGGAGTTGGTTGGTGGCCATCCAGCTCGTACTGGTGCGATCGGCAAAGAGCTCCTGCTGCGCCTCCTTAATGCGGTTTTCCATTTCTCCGCGCGCGCAGTAAAGCTTCTCGTAGAGCGCGGGAGCTGCAAAGCGCTCTTTAGGTTTTATGCTCGGTCAGTTCCTCGCCGCGATGAACAAATTACCCGATGCTCCCGCTGCAGGTTGGCGACAAATTTGCCGAAGGATGAGTCGCTGCCGAAGATCTGATCCGTCTCCGTAGGATGTTTAGTCGAGCGTTGAAAAATCTGGCCAAGCCGTTTTTTGAGATCCGCTCCGGAAACCTAGAGAGGATCAAAGGTGACGTCCTTGCCGCCGATGAAAATTCCGCAGCTAGCCCGGGTGGATTAGAACGAGAACGTCACGCTCGCGCCGCCCCAAAAGGTGCTGGGCTTGGTACCTACGAGATCTTCCCACTGGTAGCTGTAAGTGCCATATCCGTACACGGAGATCACGTCGTTGATCTTGATCGGCAGCCCGATGCCGACCTCTATGTTGTTGCCGCCAGTGAAGAATCGAAATCCGCTGGCGTTGTCCGCGACCTGGGCGTTGTAATCGAAGCTGGCGCCGAATGCAAACCATGGAGCAACGGAGATAATGTCCTTATAGGCGGGGATATCGGCGCCCAATCGGGTGAGCAGATAGCTCGAAGCGGTCTCGACCGCGCCCGTTCCCCTTCGGAAGTCGTCGAAATCGGGACCAACGTTGAAGTAATACGTCACCGACGGAACGAGTTTAATCCCTGCCGGCAACTTGAACGTGTATGCCAGGGAGGCATTCAACTCATTCTGATAGAGGACACTGTCAATGTAGTAGTAGAAGCTATAACCGAGTCCGACAGCCAGATCACCGAATGTGTGAACATAATTGACCGTCACATCCTCTTCCTTGTAGTTCGTGTTCCCAATGCCAAGCGCCGTCCATGATCCCAAGGTGATGGTATCGTTGTCCGTGGGCATGAACGAGACAGTGAGCTGCGCCGAATAAAGACTGGAGCCGTACCTCTGTTCGTTGCCGTTTTGATCTAAGCGTAGGACGTTCACGCCTCGGAACATATAGAGACTGTCCCAGCCCGTGCTGAGAGAGGCCCCCCACCACTTGCGTGCTTCTTCCTCCACGACAACCTTTTCCTGAACTGTTTTGCCATCGGCAGCGAGCAGAGGCTTGGTGAGAAGTGCACCGGCCATGCCCACGGTAACGAGAATTCTCGTAACGAATTTCATGTGATTTTTTCCCTTGTTTTGGTTATGGGGTCATAACGCCCCGGAAAGGTTCAATCCAGGATTACGCTGCGAGAGTTGAATCGGTTTGGAGTCTGGATGTCGGCTAACTCCCGCACGATTTCTTCCACACCGACGACACACCAAATGAGTTGATGCAGGGGTGCCACCCTGCCCACCGGCCAGTAGAACTCGTCGTCGGTGCTAATATTTCGTCATGCTGCGATTTTTCGGGATGACGATGTAATGGCACAACAGTTCTGTAGTTCATCGCTTTGTTCTCTTTGCAAGACCACGCGGCGTAGAGCTGCAGGCCGCGGGCACGGCGATCGCTGGCGTGGATGCGGCGCAACTCGGCGCGCTGATGGTCGCGCAGAGCGCGGCGGACCCGGCGGGTGCGGCTTTCGATGCGACTGGCAAGCCAGCGCGCTATAAGAACTTTGCCTTTACGGTGCATATGGATGCTCGTGTCTGATTTCACTATTCCTTTGTGATTCGTTGAACGAGTCGAATGTGACGACAGACCGCACAAGGGCGCTGATCGGGCGGATGGTGGTTTTTGGCGACACTATTGGCGAACGCGGGGAATTGACCACGGCCTCGCTTTCGTCTACTCCGTCTCGCTGAAGGCGAACTTAAACAACGGGCGGGCGGTTTCATCTGAAACTCCATTTCTGCCGAGGCAATTATGTTCTCAGATCGCTACAGCTAGTGGGATGGACCGTTTTCCCGCAGGGCCTTCAGATTTTCGGCCAGGAGAACGAGACCTTTGCGCACCCCTTTGTATTGCTTGCCATTTTTCTTTACCTGTCCGTGTTGCACGAGATTCTGAAGTTTCTCGTAAGCGCGCAAACGCAAGATTTCCTCGCCGCCGCTGGTCGCATTCCGAGCCCGCAGCGCCGCCTGAATGACGAGGAAGAGCGCCTTGAATTCATAGGATTTCGGGCCGGATAGAACCGCCACCAGCTGCTCCGTGATGTCGTCCGGACCACGGCGCGAGAAGGAAGAGCTGAAATTTGAATTCATGGATGCGCTTCTACCACGGATTCCGCAAAAGTAGCGTGATCATGCCAATGCGGCCACCGGCCCGCGGCGGAGCTTCTGCAAGCTTTCCAGACCGAAGCGCAACGGCAAATTGCGGGCGCTCGAAAAGACAACTAACGGCGAAGCTTGCGACCCGATCCATACGTATGACGGCGGCAAGGACTATTTCGAGGGTGGGGGAGATCGCCGCCAAGGCGGTCGTTCAACTAACTCCTCTTCGCGACGGGAATGATTTTCACGGTAGACGGGCGGCGCGCAAAACTGCGGAAATTTTTCCCGGATGAGGGCAGGCCCCAAGTAGTTGTCGATGTGGGGGTCCCAGATCTCGTTCCTCTGATAAACCGCTCCGCCAGCGTGCAAACAGCCGCCATTATGCCGCTGCGAGGCTCTTTGCAGGTTGAGGACGATTGCGACGAGAATTTAGGCCAGTGGGAAAGAGAAGGGGAGGGGAGGGGAGCGCTGGTAAGTGAGATTCCACTCTGCTCAGCATGGGTTCCCACATTGGCTTCTGAGAGCAGGCCAAGTGTCTTTCGAGTTGAGTGCCCTCGGATTGATCCGGAACGGAAACCTTGCCATCGGACAAGGGCAGGGAAGTTCTACGAGGAGAGACGACGGGCGGCCGAAGCGCCTAGCATCCGAGCTCGCTGCTCAAGGGTTCTCGGTTCCGCAAATCGTTTGCCGGGTGTCCTGCGCCAAATCGCCTCCTCGTAAACAGTGTCTCCCGCGCGAGCCAGTCGCATGACGGCTTGGTTCAGGTCGCGGGCGTTTGTCGAATATCCCAACGATGGTAGTCATGGCTGTGAGGGGCCGGATTAGTTCCGCCCTAATAATGTTATCGGCGCCTGCGCTTTCACAATTTCTCGACGCCATTGCAGATCATCGGAGCCATCGGCGCTCTAATTCCAACTTACTTAGCTACTTCAACAACCCCGAGCATCTTCGGGTTCGCGCTAAAAATTAGGGTCTTTTCCGGTTTCGCTTTTGCACCAGCCGATGTCGGCTCGAAATAGAGCGATCGTGACGTATTGGGGGTTTATTGGGGTTTGGCCAGTTATTGGTCCAGCATAAGCATCGTTCGGTCCGGAAAAAGCCGTTCCCGAGAGGATTCCGCCAATGGCCAGGACGCTCAGGGATTTCGTTATGGAATTCATTTTATTGGGATTTTCTATTGACGTTCTCTGGAGCCATCAGGGAGTTCACTGGGATTTCACCTGGCTCTATGGCGTGGCTATCGATCTGGCTCAGGAAACCTTCGTACGGGTCTATCAATCCCCGAGAGCGTTACCGTCCTAAAGCAAAATTTTCGACTTGGCTTTTCGCTATCGCGTCCAATCTTGCTCGAGAACATCTTCGCTGGTTAAGAAAGGCACCCAACCGCTTCCCTGAACGAAGCTGAGCGCAATTCTGAACGCCCGTTAAGTGAACGGGTCGCGTCAGATTGGTCAAATCCCAGCGAAATGGTGGAGAAATTTAAACAGACACGGGCGGTGCGCGACGCGGTCATCTCACTTCCCGACGATCTGCGCGAAGCGGTGGTGCTGTTTGAATACGAAGACATGTCGCATGAGGAGATCTCCAAGATCCTCGGCTGTTCGAGAAAGGCTGTGGAGACGCGGCTCTATCGCGCACGAGGAATTTTGCGGGAACGGCTGAAACGCTGGCTCTTGTGACACTTTCTTAAAATCTGGCACACAAGTTGCCTTGTTCGTTGAGGTGCGTTTTCGATGTGTTCTGCGACTTTTAGGGGCGGTTAGTCTGGTCGCTTCGCTCCAGGTGCGTGCGGAGACGCCCGGGGAAATTCCCTTTCAGTATCGCGACGGGTTCCTCTGGGTGAAAGTTCAGGTAGCCGGTCAGCCCGAGCCACTCAATTTTGTCCTCGATTCGGGCGCCTCTTCAAGTGTTCTGAGCATCCAAGCAGCCCGACGTCTCAAGGTGAAGCTCGGCAGCCGGCAATCGGTGCATGGGGTGCACTCGCAAACGTTTGCCTATTGGATCAGTGGTTTTAAGGCCGAGGCCGCCGGTATCACACTGCCAGAATCGCTTCTGGCAATTGATCTGAGCGGCGTCAGCGAGACTGTCCGTCAGCCGATCGACGGCCTGCTTGGCGCAGATTTCTTCCGCGGCCGTATAGTACAAATCGACTTTGCCGCGCGTAAAGTTCGCATTTTAGACCATGCGCAGCCGAGTGCCGGCAGCGCCGTGCTACCGATCAAATGGTGTAACGATGCAATTTGCATTCCTGGTGGGCATTGCTGGAAACTCCCCGCAGTGGATGCGGCTGGATACCGGCTGCGAGTCTGCTCTGGAGTGGGCTCCCAGTAAGGCAATGGTGCGTCGCGATCCCGGCGCGCGCGATGCGTCCATCGGCCTTTCCAGTGCTTCTATCGACTACATCTGCGCCGATGTTCAATTAGGCAGCCAAAAACTGCGTGGGGTTGAAATCGGGGTCCATGATCAGCAGATCTTCTCCGGTGAACGCGGTTTGGTCGGCAATCGAGTGCTCTCTCAGTTCAGGGTCACGATTGATACTCCGGGCCGTCGCGTCATTCTGGAAAAGAACTAGCCCCCGCGCGGCGACTTCGCCACTGAATTGCAGCAGTCCCAGGCAAGCGGAGGTGCCGATCCTTAAGTAGTGTGAACGTGCCGCGCGGGTTCCCGCTACCAAAGTTTTCGAGGGTTTTCTGTTTGAGCGGCGTTTAACTGATTAGAGCCGGGGTGAGTGCCCCGGAACCTCAAATAGAAAACGCATCAAAATGAAAACCCTAATTGCTCTCGCCATTGGTGGGATCTTCGCCGGAACGGCTCTTGCCGGACCAGGTGATGCTTACGCTGCATATCCTGCGGCCAGCTTCGCGAAAGCCAACGCCGATAAAAAAGCCGAATACGTCACGATCGCTCTGTTTCGACCCGGGGTGAAACCGACCAAAAAGACATTAATTTTCAATGCCAACCCGAAGATGCCCGGAGTCGTTGTAACGCGCAGCTCCAAGTAGGACGGCGGCAAGGATTCTGGTCAAGAACCTCGTAGACCTCTTGATGAGCCGGTATTTAGCATCAGTAATCCGTAAATACTCGGCTCTCGTCTATTTGAGCTCACGGATTGAGCCACTTCTCGAAGTGCACCTCAAGGCGCGTAAGCATCTCTTCTTTAATGTCTTTGATGTCGGTGAACTCGAAGTGTGCTTCGCCGTGTGGACAATGGAATGCCGATGCTGCACCGCAAGAGTCGCGGTCCGGGGCGTGTCGAACGCGAAGCCCTCATTGACTCGGTCTGGCCAGGAGAACGTGAGCGGCTCCGTCGCGTGTTGCGCGGCCATCGGTACAAGGCCGACGACCTCAACGACGCGTTCGCGGCGCTCTGGACCGCACGTCGGATCCGGAATAACGAAGCTGCGGTTCTGCCGGTGTTACCCCGGAAAGACACTCACGGGCTTCGGATGGAGATAATGGTCGGCTATAGAGAAGAGGCCGGTCCTAGGAAGGTTCTTCTCTTGACGGTCAATGGCCCTGGTGAACTCCTCGCGGTTTATTCTGCGACGAGAGCCCTTTACCTTTTGCAGGGAGGACGCTTTCGGAAGCTCAACCCACTTTCCAGTCCCGAAATCAGCGAAGAGGCTGAACTCGCTTTCTTACTCAAAGACCGCACTGATGAACCTGGGTGGACATGTAGAAGCGGTCGACGATCCAGGAACAGAAAGGAAGATGCTCAAGCAGTTGGATCCAAAGCTCGCAGGTCCGGAGCGCCCATGCCTCCCCTTCTTTCTCAAAATTTATGAGTCCTTCACCCCAAGGCATGTTGGCCCGTCAATGGAGAGCTTGGCGACTCCGTCTGCGTCACGGCTTGACTTCCAGAGTAACAGCTTTTTGCTTCCGGCCTTTCGGGCCATCGTAGCCGAGCCGGGCGATCCATTCGCCGCCCATGCCGGGCCGAATTACGCCGGTGTAGACACCGCTTTGATCGCTCCTGTTCAGGACAGCATCGGCCTGCATTTGCATTCCGGGCATGTCCATATTCAGCCGAAGGCTTATCGCGCCGATATCGACCGACTTGCCGGTGGTGGCATCTCTCACCTCGATGCGCACCGAGTTTTCTCCCATGGCGAGTTGCGAGTTCTTGCTAAACACCTCGATTCTATAAGGACCGACCTCCTCGCTGAGG
>Ga0299906_10005168_pt1 | contig 10659 bp, 6 predicted proteins | sample RVTome_14_FD_200259 | JGI IMG/M metagenome (GOLD analysis project Ga0299906, IMG submission 200259) | Soil microbial communities from uranium-contaminated site in the Upper Colorado River Basin, Wyoming, United States - RVT145D125 (version 2) ... | reverse complement strand
AAACGGGCATTCCTATAGTTGTTGATGATGTTGACGTTGTTCACGACGGTGACGTTGTTGATGACGGTGACGTTCGTGCGACTCCGGCCGTACCATGGCCGGTAGACTTCGTACGGGGCCAGGGCTACCCAACCCACGTTCCTGAAGCCGAACCCGATGTTGATGTTCACCCGCGCTCCGCCCGAGCCCCATCCGAAGAAAGCGACCAGGGCCGGCCGCCAGTAGTGGCGCGTTCCGACCGCGCCGGGATACCAGACCCAGCCATACCGGGGCGCGTGGTACCATCGTCCGTAGTGATACGGTGCCCAACCCCAGGGGTCGCTGCTGATCCAGGTCCAGCCGTAGTAATCCACCCAGGCCCACCGGCCAGCCCGATACGGAGCCCAGGACCGGGGGACGTTGGGCACCCACACGTAGCCGTAAGGCGAATCGTAGACCCACCGGCCGTGCCCGGCCAGATCGTCGGCCCCGTAGATGTCGCGGCTGACGTACCGATAGCTGTCGCTTCGCTCGAGATCGCGGTCGCGGGCTTCGTTCCACCGATCCCATTCATCGAGGGGAAGAGAGGCGATCAGAAGAAGATCGGGAGCGGCGGGATCTCCCCGAATTTCCATCGCCTGCCCGGAGCCGAGGAACTCGGATCGGCCCGGCGTGAATATCTGGGCCTGGCCCGAGCGCACAGCGATCTCGGTCGAGCCGTCCGGGCGCACCATGATCCGATACGCGCCTTCCTCCAGGGGTCGCAGGGAGGCCGTCGGCGTGCTGATCTCGACCAGAGCGCTCGAATCCCGGAGCACGCTGAAGGTCGCCGTTCCGGTCGCGAGCTGAATGAAGAAGTCGCCGTCCTCCAGCTCGGCCAGACGAACCTCGCTGTCGCCTGCCAGCCGGATCATATTGGCCCAGTCGAACTGGATCTCGGCGCGCGAATTATCGCCGGTGAACACGTGGTCCAGAGCAACGAGGGGCGCGTTGCGCTCTGCGGCAACGAACTCGCCGGAGTCGCCCCGTTGTACGGTGACGTCCCCGTCGACCAGGCTCAGGCGGGCGACACCCCGTCCCGGCTCGTCTTCGAAATCCTGTGCCCCGGCGGGCACCGCCAGAGCTGCCATCAACGTAGCTGCGATCGCGAATGGTTTCATGGCTCTCTCCATGGCCAGTTAGACTCGATATCGTCGGAGACGGTTCAAACCGATCAGCATTACTTCCCTCTGTGATGAGGCGGGCTGCCTTGCCTGCTGTCGTGTCCCTCTAACTAGACCGCCTTTCGGCTCATTCGACAACGCTAATCATGTTGCAGTATGTTGCATAGCGTGGACACGGGGAAACGCCTGAGCCGGGAACTGGCGGCCATGCGGCGTCGGTTCGCGTCGCTGGAAGCCATGGCCGAAGCCTTGCGTGTCCACGAGGGTTTCGAGAATCTGAACCGGTCCACTCTGTCGCGTTGGATGCAGCGTCCCACCGGCCGAACAGGACGGGCCCTGGAGCTTCTCGATTCGCGTCTGGCGTCGGTCCCGCTGCGAATAGGAGAAACGAGGACGTTGTCGGTGATTCCTGCGTCGATGTTGCTGTGGGACGCCAGCGCCGGCACGCCCTACGGTCTGCTGGCGAAAAGGTACAAGATTCAGCCCGAGGTTCACCCGACCGCCCACGGCCAGGAGGGACTGGAGCTGCTTGTCGCCGGCAAGACGGATCTGGCCGTCGTCCCGGCAGATCTGCTTCATTGGATTCCCAGCCATTGCGGCCGGCTGTGCCGGCTGGCGCGCGTGTACATCGCGGGCATTTCAACGCGGCTGGTGGATTCCGCTTTCGATCTGAAGGGCTGCAGGTTCGGAATCCTTTCGGGGTCGTCTTTTGGCACACGACTGAGTTTCGAGAGCCGCAACTGGGGTTTCGATCTGCCCCCGCCCCTGCCGTTGCCCTCCCTCGACGACTGTGTTCGGGCGCTGGTCGACGGCAGGATACACTGCGTCGCCGGGTGGGAACCCTTCGTCAGTCATGCGCGACGGGCGGCCGGGCGGCGCATTGCCCTACATACGATTCCACAGGGCGTCCTGGGCTCGTTCGAATTGCATATGGCGGTCAACCTCCGGACGGCTCATCCCAGCGGAGTCCGGGCTTACCTGGTAAGCCTGGCGGAAGCCGTTCGCTTCACGAACGGGCGGAAGTCGGTCGCGTCCTTCCACGCCGAAATCGCCCGCCGTTACTCGATGGCCCCTGCGGAGGTACGCCAGGTGCTGACCAGTGTCCTCTTCGGCGTCGAAGACCTGGAGCCCGGACCCGTGCTGAAGTTGTGGGAACGCGAAGCCGTATTCCGGGCCCGCACCGGGAACCGGCCGCTACAATAGTGGCGATAAGGAATGCCCGATACCCCAAGCAAGCGACGTCTGCGCGCTTTTCGCGCCCTGACGCTCGCATTCCCGGTGCTGTTCTTCGTGCTCGTGGAGAGCGGTCTGCGCCTTTTCGATTACGGGCCGAATCTCGATCTCTTCGTTCGGGTGGATTCCCCTCCGGCGGGCGAGGCGTACCTGACGACCAATCCCGACGTCGCGCTGCGTTATTTTTCGCGAGTGGGCCGGACCCCCCGTCCGCCCTGGGACGCCTTCCTCGAGGATAAGCCGCCCAACGGCTACCGCGTCTTCGTGATGGGCGGCTCGACCGCGGCGGGCTGGCCCTACCCCAACAACGTGATGTTTTCGCGCGTTCTCGACCGGCGTCTCTCGGACGCGTTTCCCGACAGGCGCATCGAAGTCGTGAACGTCGGTATCGCCGCGGTGAACAGCTTTACCCTGCTCGATTTCGTCGACGAGATCCTCGATTACGAGCCCGACGCCTTCCTGATCTACGCCGGACACAACGAATTCTACGGAGCGCTCGGCGCGGCCTCGGTGGAGTCGCTGGGAAACGCCCGCTGGATCGTGAATACGTATCTCTCGTTGCTCGATTCGAGGATCGTGCGCCTGATGCGGGACATGGCCGCCGCTGTCGGTGAATGGAGAGCCGACGCGCGCGCCGAGGCGGATTACGAGCGGACCCACCCGACGCTGATGAGCCGGATGATCGCCCGCAGCGTGCCCTATGGCAGCGGCGCGTATCGCGCAGGCGAAACGAATTTCAGGGAGAACCTGGACGACATCCTGGACCGGATCGCCGCGGCCGGTGTCCCGGTCCTGGTCAGCGAGCTCGTCAGCAACGTACGGGACATGCCCCCGTTCGTTTCCGTGCAGACGGACGAACATCCCCCTGCGCAGGCGATTTTCGACCAGGCGCGCGCGCTCGAAGGGGACGGCCGATACGACGAGGCCCGTGCGGCCTATGACCGGGCCCGGGATCTGGATGCCCTTCGGTTCCGCGCCTCCGGAGATTTCAACGGGATCATTCGCGAGGTCGCCTCGGCGCACGGCGTCCCGGTCGTGCCGATGGAGGCGTATTTCGAAGCGGCCTCGCCGCACGGGCTGATCGGCGCCAACCTGATGCTCGAGCACCTGCATCCGAACGCCGACGGTCATCTGCTGATGGCCGACGCCTTTTTTGAGAGCATGCGGGAACACGGCTTCATCGCCGGGGAATGGGATGCGACACCGATCAGGCCGGCGGCATGGTACGCGGAGAACTGGCCGGTCACCGAGCTCGACCGGGCGCTGGGACGGCTGCGCGCGATGGATCTGATGGCCTATTGGCCCTTCAGGCCCCTGTCGGAACCCGGGACCGCTTTCGAAGACTTCCAGCCCGCCTCTCCGGCCGAAGCCCTGGCGTATCGGGTGGCGAAAGACGAGCTGGACTATGTCCAGGCTCACATCGACCTGGGTGATCTCTATGCCGCAGCCGGAGACCTGGAGAGGGCGGCGCGCGAATACCAGGCCATCGCCGCCGCCGATCCGTTAGGGGGCCGATGAGGGCCCGAAGGAGAGCGCCCGGCCCAGGGATTCGAGTATTTCCTGATTGCTGAACGGCTTTTCGAGGAAAGCGCTGAATACTTCGGGCACCGCGACCGTGTTCTTCTGGTTTTCCGGCTTCGCGCCGCTCATCCCGATGACGGGAATCTTTCCGTCGAGGCGCCGGATCCGACCAGCCAGGTCCCTGCCTCCGAGCCGGGGCAGCTCCAGGTCCGTCAGAACCACTCTGATGTCCTCCTTGTATCTCCTGAACAGGTCGAGCGCGTCCAGCCCGTCGGCTGCGGTGAGGACGCGATAGCCGAAGGTCTCGAGAGTCGCGGCCGCGATCTCGCGGAAAGCGGCCTCGTCGTCGACCAGCAGCACGAGCTGGCCCATGCCCGCGGACAGATTGCGCGTCTGGGGTGCCGGTTCGGCGTCGCGGGAAACCAGAGCAGGCAGGTAGATTCCGAACGTCGTGCCCTTGCCCACCTCGCTACTGAGGTCGATGGCTCCCCCGTGGTTTCTTGCGATCGCCAGCACGGTCGGTAGTCCCAGGCCGGTTCCGGCTCCGTCCGCTTTGGTCGTGAAGAAAGACTCGAAGATCTTTTCGCGGAGGTCCTCGAGAATCCCTTCGCCGTCGTCGCTGACTTCGAGCAGGACGTGCGGGCCCGGGCTCAGGTTCATCCGCGCCGCGTCCGGGTCGTCGACGGCGACGTTCCTGGCCGAGATGCGCAGGTTGCCGTGGGAGGCCATGGCGTCCCGCGCATTGACGGCCAGGTTCATGAGCAGTTGGTGGAGCTCGGTTACGTTTCCCTGGACCATCCCGAGATCTTCCGCGACATGGACCACGATGCTGATCGATTTCGGAAAGGTTTCCGCCGCGATCTTGTGAATGTCCCTCACGACGCCGCGGAGCTGTGTGGGCCGCCGCTCGGTGCCGCTGCCGCGAGCAAAGGTCAGGATCTGCTTCACGAGATCGCCGGCGCGCGTCGCGGAAAGCTCGATCGTGTCGAGCGTCTTCCGGCTCCGCGCGTCGTCGATGCGGCGCGCGAGGAGCTGAGTGCCCATCAGGATGGGCGACAGGATGTTGTTCAGGTCGTGCGCGATGCCGCTCGCGAGCGAGCCGAGATTCTCGAGCCGCTGAGCCCGCAGGAAGTCGGCCTCCAGCTTCCGGTACTCCGTCACGTCCCGGCAGATGCTCCGATACGCGACGACCTCTCCGGCCTCGTTACGCTTCACGGTCGCGGTCAGGATTCCGGTGAGGGTGCTGCCGTCCTTTCGTGTCAGCTCGAGCTCGTAGTCCTGGACGAAGCCCACCGACTCCAGTAACCGTATCAGCTCGGCCCTGCTTCCAGGATCCCTGTAAAAGCTCGCCTCCCCGCCTTCGAGCATCTCCGTCTTCGAGGCAAAGCCCATCATCTCGACGGCGGCGGGATTCGCATCGATCAGGTCGCCTCCTGGCGTCGTCAGAACGACGGCGTCCCTGGTATCTTCGAACAGGCTGCGGTAGCGTTCTTCCGAGACCCGGAGCGCGTCCTGCGCGGCGGCCCTCAGACGGCGTTCCCGAGCTTCCTTGACCGCGCGTCTGACTGCCGCCACGAGACGGCTGAAATTGTCCTTCAGGACATAGTCGGTTGCGCCCGCCTTCAGGCTCTCGATCGCGCGCTCCTCGCCGATCGTTCCGGAGACGAACAGGAATGGAAGCTCCGGATACTTCTCGGACACATAGCGGAGCGCGGCTTCACCGTCGAATCCCGGCATGCTGAAGTCGCTCAGAACGATGTCGAACGCTTGCGCGCGAAGGGCGTCCCGAAATTCCTGCGCGCTCTCGACCCGGACGATCTCCCGCACGAGACCCGCCGATTCGAGCTCCTTCCGAATCAGCCTGGAGTCCATCGCGTCGTCTTCGAGATGGAGAACGCGAAGCGGTGTCGCCGGTTCCCCGGCGCTGTGGCCCAGGTCCGGCGAAGTCATGGCGTGGCGGCGTCCGGAATTCTCTGGGGCGGCGAGGTTCGGTTGACGACCAGCCAGTAGAGACCCAGGGTCTTCACGGTATTCCGGAACTGATCGAAGTCCACGGGTTTCTGAATGTAGCTGTTCACGCCCAGGCGGTAGCTCTCGACCAGATCCCGCTCTTCGGTCGAGGAGGTCAGGATCGTTACCGGTATCGACCGCGTTTGCGGGTTGCTCTTGATTTCCCGCAGCACTTCCAGGCCGTCGACCTTGGGCAGCTTGAGGTCCAGCAGCACCAGCTTGGGTTGCTGGTCCGCCGGCCGGTCGCTGTAAGCGCCCCGGCGAAAGAGAAAGTCCAGGGCCTCGGCGCCGTCGCGGACCACCTCCACGGAGTTGCCGACCTTCTCGGCACGGAGCGCGTGTAACGTCAGCTTGACGTCCCTGGGATCGTCTTCGACCAACAGGATCTCGAACTCGCCTTTCGTCACGATAGAACCTCCGAAGTCTCGTTTTCCCCGACCGGCCGCGCGTCTTCTCCGAAGCCTTTCAGGGTGAAGTAAAAGGTCGCACCCTTGTCCAGCTCCGCCTCGGCCCAGATGCGTCCTCCGTGTTTAAGCAGGATGCGCTGGACGGTGGCGAGACCGACTCCGGTCCCCTCGAAGTCTTCCCTGCGATGCAGGCGCTGAAAGACGCCGAAGAGCTTCGACGCGTACTGCATGTCGAAACCGACGCCGTTGTCGCGCACGTAGACAGCCGTTTCGCCGTCGAGGGTGACCTGCCCCACCTCGATCACCGCGTGTTTTCGGGGTCCCGTGTACTTCACGGAATTGGAAAACAGGTTGGTGAAGACCTGTCTGATCAGCCCCGGATCGCACATGACGAACGGCAGGTCGTTGATCTTCCATTCTATGTTCCGGCCCTGCGCTTCCTGCCGCGCGCTCTCCAGCGTTTCCGCGACCAGGGAGCCGAGGCCGGTCAGTTGCAGTGACAGATCCTGGCGCCCGACGCGGCCCAGGGCCAGCAAGTCGTCGATCAGGCGTCCCATTCGCTGTGTCCCCTGGAGAATGTCTTCCAGATACCCCCGGGCGCCGTCGTCCATTTCGGCGCCATACTCCTCCATCAGCATGCGGGAGAACCCGTGGATGTGGCGCAGCGGCGCCCGGAGATCGTGGGCCACCGAATAGGTGAAAGCCTGAAGCTCGTTGTTGGCGGCTTCGAGCTCCTGGGTCCGCGCCTCCACGCGATGCTCCAGCTCTTCGTTGAGGACGCGGACCGCGCGTTCGGTCCGTTTCAGCTCCGTGATGTCCCAGCAAACGCCGGTCATGGCCACGGCCGCGCCCTCGCGGTTTTTGTAGACTTTGCCCCGCGAGCTGAGTATCCGGGCCTCGTTCGGTTCGCCGCGAAGGACCCGGAACTCCATGCCGAAGGGAGCGTCTCCGGCGAGGGAATCGCGGAGCCTTCTTTTCGTTTCTTCCCGGTCGTCCGGGTGGACCAGGCCGATGAAGTCTTCGAGCCGTCGAACGGAAGTTCCCGGAGGCAGCCCGAACAGGGGATGCGAATAGTCGTCCATCAGAAACCGGGCGCGGACCAGGTCCAGGTGCCAGGTGCCGATGCCGGCGGATCGCAGCGACAGGTCCAGGCGCTCTCTGGCCTCGGCGAGCTCCTCGTCCCGCCCCTGGATGTGATCCAGCATCTCGTTGAACGCCCGTACCAGAACCGCCACCTCGTCTTCGGTCTCGGCGGGCTCCGCACGGACAGCGTAGTCTTTTTCCCGGGAGATGATCTGCGCCGTCTCCGCCAGGCCGATGATCGGGCCGGTCACCGACCTGCGGAATCTCGACGAAATCAGGAGAGCCGCCGCAAGGGAACCGACCAGAACGGCCATTGCGATCATGAGATACCGGATCAGGAGCACGTTGACCTGCCGTAGATCGGACTGAATGAAAACGACCGCGACCGGCTCTCCTTCGAGGAAGACCGCCCGGGCCAGATGGACGTAACCGCCGTCGAACCAGGACCTTTCGTCTTCGTCCGGGCGGAGCCCGGGGGTCGCGGCGGAATCGCCCGGGCCCGTCCGGTAGGTCGCGAACGCCGTTCCGTCGGGAAGGTAGACTCCGGCGGTCACGACGTTGGGAGCCGCGGCGAGCGCCGAGAGAGTGCTCCCGGCCGCGATCGCGTCATCGAACACGATCGCAGAGATGCTGTTGGTTCCGATGATCTGTGCCTGAACCGAGAGATCGCGGACGACCATGTCCCGGAACGTGACCACCGAGTAGACGACGAACGCCGCGCAGGCCAGAAACAGGGCGATGCCGCTGACGAGGACATTCGCCCAGGTCAGGGTCCTGCTCAACGAAGTTCTCCGGGTTCCGAACATAAACCGACCTAATCGTCCCCGCGCCGTACGGCGACGGCGAGCCTCAGAAGTTGGGAGCTGAGCACCAGGGAGGCTCCCAGCGCGCGCGTCTCGTTGATTTCGAAACGCACGTTGTTTCCGACCACGACGAACTGCAGCATCCCGCCCCGAACCGTGAAGCGGGGCATGTTGCTGACGGTGAGCGTGCTGGAATCGGCGAGATCGCCCAGAATCCGGTCCAGGCGGGGTTCTTCCGATGCGCTGATGAACAGGATGTGGCAGCTCTCTGCGTCACGGGGTTGCGAGATTCGCCTGGCCATCATGGGCCGGCCGTCGACCGTGCGGTCCGAGACCGCGGACTCGAGCACGGGTCCGAACGGATCCGCACCGAGCACGCAGAGCGTGAACGTGCTCTGAGACCGACGGGGTGCAGGCCACTCGACGAAGCTGCCGAAGTGGCTCAGGTATGCAGCCTGCACCTGGTACTCCGTGGGTGAGGGGGCCTGCGCCGACGCGTGCGAAGACGCCAGAGTTCCAAGGACGACGAGCGCCAGCCATCCGCGGGTTGTAGGCCGCCGCGTCACCATGTGAAATTCAGCCTTCCGTAGACGCTCCGCCGGATCTCGACCCCTGCGGAGCCCCCGCTGAACTCCGGGTGACGGGGCCGGAGGAGGTTCTGCCCGACCAGGGAGACCTCCAGGTTGGATCCCACACGGCGGCCCAGGCGGGCATCCACCTCCTGATAGGCGTCGACGCCCTGGGACGGGAGAGCGTCGACGACCCGGTAGAACTGGTCGAACTCGATGCCGCCCGGCAACCGAACGAAAGACCTGAGCGCGACGCTGTGCCGCGGGCTCGACCCTTCGGTGGAAGCCGCCGTGGAGGTGTCCAGACTGCCCTCGCGCGCCTCGAGGGCCATGTTCAGGTAGGCATAGGAGGTCTTCAGGCGCCACCACGGCCGCGCAAGCCAGTCGGCAGCCAGCTCGATTCCCGTGGTCGTCCCCCGCAGTCCGTTGCCCAGAAGGAAAGGCACGACCTCATGGGAGGGGGGCGGCGTGTCCTCGGTGAAAGGCTGTCCCGGCTCGAGGCTCAGGAGCCGGTCGTAGCTGTTGAGGAACGCCGCGAGCTCCACGGCAAGGCCCTCCCGGAACCCCCCGCGGTAGCCGACCTCGTAACCCAGGAGCTTCTCCGAGGAGAAATCGCTGTTTCCCTGGAGGCGGAGGTAGGTCAGGGGCGATGCGCCGAGGAAGCTGGTGATCTCCAGATCGGCTTCTACGCGTGACGGCGTTCGTACGGCGCGCGTCACCGCGGACCACACGGTGTGGGTCAGGCCGGGTGTCCAGATCAGCCCCGCCGACGGCTGCAGCTCGAATCCCGCGTAGCTTTGATGGAGAAACTTCGACCCGACGGCCAGGTTGAGCTCGCCTTCCACGAGGACGATCTCATCCCGCACGAACCCGGAGACCAGCGTCTCGGTGTGTTCGTTCGGCCGGAACGCCACGGTCGGAACGATCTCGTCGGTGTCCCCGGCGCTGAGGCGCATGCCCAGGCCCCAGAGAATCGTATGCCGCCCGGCCGCAGGCGCCTGATACACGAAGTCGGCGTCGAAGGTGTCGCGGCGCTCGGCGAAGTTCGCGCTTTCGCGGCGGGTCCTGTCGTAGTAGACCTTCAGCTGAAACTCGGCCCCGCTGCCCGGGGCGCGGCGCCATCCGGCCAGCAGGTTGCCGCCGCCGAGACGGGCATCCTGCCGCACGGTCTCGAGGAACGGCGACGCGTAGGCGCTGATCGTCGTGGATTCGCCGGCTTCGCCCTGGTACAGATCTCCCTGAAACGTCAGCGCATCCGGGCCGGAGGGGGACCAGTCCAGGCGAAAGCCCCCCTGTCCCATCCTCCAGTCGTCGAACGGCTCGCCGGAAGCGTGGGCCTGGGCCGCGCGGCCAAAACCCTTCAGATAGACGCGGTAGTCGAGACCCGTGCCGTTGCCCGCCCCGTAGCGGATCCCCACGAGACCCTGGTTCACGTTTCCGCCGGTGACCGACGCCGAGACGCCGTGCGTGTCGCTCGAGTCTTTCGTAACGACGTTGATGACCCCGTTGACGGCGTTGGCGCCCCAGATGGTTCCGCCGGGACCCCGAATCACTTCGATCCGCTCGATGTCCTCGATCAGAGTGTCCTGGACCTCCCAGAAGACGCCCGCGTAGAGGGGCGTGTAGACGCTGCGGCCGTCGATCAGGACAAGCACCGACCGGGACAGGGCGCTCTGAAAGCCGCGTATGCCGATGGCCCACTTGCTGGCGTTCACCTGGGCGACTTCGACGCCGGGCACCAGGCGAAGGAGCTCCGGCAGGGTCGTGGCGCCGGAGCGGCGGATGTCCTCTTCGGTCAGCACGGAGATCGCGGCCGGCGTGCGCGTCGCCATCGCCGGAGTCTTGGATGCGATGGTGACCTCGATCCTGCCGAGCTCTTCGAGGCTGAGGA
>Ga0299906_10005167_pt1 | contig 10662 bp, 11 predicted proteins | sample RVTome_14_FD_200259 | JGI IMG/M metagenome (GOLD analysis project Ga0299906, IMG submission 200259) | Soil microbial communities from uranium-contaminated site in the Upper Colorado River Basin, Wyoming, United States - RVT145D125 (version 2) ... | reverse complement strand
TCGACCGCCGGTTTGTGACTACGAAGGTTCTGACTATCAGCGCAGTTTCTGGGAGCTGGGCGACCGGGTCTATGAAGACCGGGTGGAGGCGGTGGCGTTGGCCCGGCTTTTGCCGGCGGGTCAGGGCCGATTGCTAGAATTGGGGGCCGGCGCCGGGCGCAACACAGCTCGTTATCCGGGCTTTGAGGAAGTGGTGCTGCTGGATTACTCTCGGACCCAGTTGGGCCAGGCCCGCGACCGGCTGGGTTTGGGCGGGCGCTACCGCTACGTGGCGGCCGATATCTACAATTTGCCGCTGGCGCCTGCCAGTTTCCAGGCGGCGACCATGATCCGTACGCTGCATCATCTGGCCGAGCCGGCGCAGGCGCTGGCCCAAGTTCGGAGCGTGCTGTCCCCAGGGGCCACCTTCGTCATCGAGTATGCCAACAAGCGCAATCTGAAGTCGATCCTGCGTTGGGCCCTGCGGCGCCAGTCGTGGAGCCCATTCACCCCCGAAGCGGTCGAGTTCGCCCGCCTCAACTTCGACTTCCACCCGCGTTCGGTGCGCCAAGGGCTGCAGCGGGCCGGTTTTGAGGTCGGCCGCCAGTTGACGGTTTCGCACTTCCGTCTGGGTCTATTCAAGCGGTTGGTGCCCACCGGCCTGCTGGTGGCGATGGACTCGGCGGCCCAATGGACGGGGAATTGGTGGCAGCTGTCCCCCAGCGTTTTTGTGCACGCCACTGCGGTTGGGGATGGCCCGCCGCCGGTCCCCGGGGCCCGCTGGCGTTGTCCGCTTTGCCGGTCTCTGGACCTGCGGGCCGAGACCTACGGACTGCGCTGCCAGGGTTGCGGCCGTCGCTGGGCGGAGCGCAACGGAATCCTGGATTTCAAGGAGCCGATGGGCTAGTTCAGCGCCTGCCGCCGGGTCGCTGCTCCCCGAAGTTTTTGGCCAATGCCGTCGGAACCTGGGCCAATCCGCCACTTCCCTGAAGTCTGTCGATGCTTCCGTGGGGCAAGCAGTTCGCTAAGGAGGAATGAGCATGAAAATCACCGTTGAGACGACTGTAAAGGCCGAACTAAGCAAGGTGTGGGACGCCTGGAACAACCCGGCCGATATCCAGCAGTGGAATGCGGCCTCGGATGACTGGCACACAACCCGAAGCAGTGTCGATCTGCGGCAAGGCGGAATGTTCTTGTCGCGGATGGAAGCCAAGGATGGCAGCGAAGGTTTCGACTTTGAGGGCACATACACCCGGATCGAGCCTCACAAGCTTATTGAATATCGCATGAGCGACGGACGTGAGGTCAAAGTTGAGTTCGTTAGCAGTGCCCAAGACGTGGTTGTCCGTGAGACATTCGACGCGGAGACCGAGAACCCTGCCGACCTTCAACGAGCGGGCTGGCAGGCGATCCTGGACAGTTTCCGTCGCCACGTCGAGGCGCAAGCGTAGATAGAGCAAACCCACGACGGCTTCTTGAGGTACAGCATCGACCGAGCCGCGCCAGTTCGTTGACCTGCAGCCCGCGCTGGAAATAGCGCTTGTCTTGACCCATAATCACTGGTTGCACCAGCAAGAGCTAGGCTTCGATCGGGCCGTCAGCGGACAGTGATCGAGCCGGGGTGCCGCTGCCCTTGATTGGGATCTCGCAGTCCATGCTGCGTTTAAGCTCAACTGCAACTTGTTCGATGTCGCGACAGATTGCGCCCTCGGTATTCTGCAACTCGGGGGACTCAATCGGCGACGAAACCGCCTACTTTGGCATGTTGCAAAGGGCCTCAGCTGGTCCCATTTCGTCGGTGGTCTGGCTCGACCAACGGGGCGCCAGCATGCGGCAGGTGACGCCGCCCACCAGCCGCGCGTCGGGTTGCTCGACGCCCTGCCGGATGTGGTTGGCCCAGTCCTGGCTGTGAAATGGCCCGAACCACTGATCCATGCTGTCGGCCTCGACCACGCCTTCCGGGCTTAGCCAAACGAAGGCTGTCGGCGTCGATCTCTCCGTGTTGCTCGTTGGCGTACATGGTGCCAAAGTAGTGGTGCTAGGGCAGGTGCCTGGCGCGGCATGATCTATAATGGCCCCGGTTGGGTAGCCCGGCCGGATCCAGGAGGCAGCAATGGTCGCCGAGCGAGAGCGCTACCAGGTTGAATTGGCCGGCAAACACAGGTCGTTGCCGATCTTCGAGGTGGCGCCCGGCGTGCGGATCGCGGTATTTAACCTATTGGGCGACACAGAGATCGTCTCGGCGTGCGCCGAGGGGCTGCTGGCCAAGCTGGCGGCGATTGAGTACGACCTCTTTGTAACGCCCGAAGCCAAGAGCATCCCACTGGCCCACGAACTTTCGCGGCGCAGCGGCAAGGGCTATGTTGTGCTGCGCAAGGTCTACAAGAGCTATATGGGTGATACGGTCTCGGCCGAGACGGTTTCGATCACAACCGGCGAGCCGCAGCAGCTCTTTCTCGATGAGAAGGACAGAGCCCGGGTGGCGCAAAGTCGGGTGGTGCTGGTGGACGATGTGGTCAGCACGGGCTCAACGCTGGAAGGCATGCGCCAGGTGATGGGCCAGGCAGGCGCCACGATTGTGGCCGAGGCGGCCGTTTTCACCGAGGGAGACCCCGAACGCTGGACCGAAATTGTGGCCTTGGGTCATCTACCGGTATTTGTCGAGGGGGACTAGCGGAAGCGACAGCCCCTGTGTGAGGCCAGACGGGGCACGGCCCGGGCCGTGCCTTTTGCATTGGGCGAGCGGAGGCATCCGATATGGAGCAGGGCATCTTGCGACCGATCGAATGGGCGAGGTTTGCTGCCGAGCGCTATCAGAAAGTGGACCTGGCCAGCAGCCCACGACTGCAGCTCGGGTTGAACTGCTTCGAGCCGGGCCAATCGCAGCCGGTCCACGGCCATGAAGGGCAGGATAAGTTCTATCTGGTTGTGTCCGGCACGGGCACGATCCGTCTGGCCGACGAGACGACGACACTCGGCCCGGGCGAAATGGCGTGGGCGCCCGCCGGCGTGCCGCACGGGGTCGATAACGACAGTGATGGACGGCTCGTGCTACTGGTCGGGATGGCCCCGGCGCCCGGAGCATGAGCGAGCGGTTGGTCAGCCGGTCTGAGCTGCGCAAGCAGAACGGCGAGCGAGGCCGGCGCCGTTATGTCGCACACCAAGGCCAAGTCTACGATGTTACCGATTGTCCCAAGTGGCGCACGGGATTGCACGAGGGGCTGCACTTCCCCGGTCAGGATCTGACGGCCGAGCTGCCCGAGGCGCCGCATGGGACCGAGGTCTTCGACCGGCCGTGTGTTCGCCGGGTTGGCCGGCTTGATCCCCGCGGTTAGGCACTAACCACAGATGGGTGGCGCCAGGGTCTGTTCGACGGTCGCAAGGAACTGCGCCGTGTTGACCGACAGGCCCGTCCGCCAGCGAATGGTCCCCGCCATAATCCCGGCGTCACCCGACGCAAACTCGACGGCCGCACCCGCCGCCGGCTGGCAGTCGGCCGCCTGACACAAACGAAGCTCCCCGCTGTTGACGCCGCCGGTCAGACGGACCGGCCCCCGGCCGGCCGCAGCTGAGCCCCACAGGATCAGTCGAAGCTCGGCGGGTCCTGTGCCGAACACCCTTGTGAGCTGCAGCTCATAGCCAGAGGCGTCGACCGGGCTGCACACGGTCTGGGCCGTGCCGCGGTAGCTGGCAGCAGGCGGTGGGCCAGGGGCGCAGCCGGTCAATGCTATCAGCAGCCCGAGCAGGCCCAGACGGCGTCCCATGCGCAAAGCGTCCTGAGCGGCGCGGCCCCGGCCGCGCCGCTTTGCTAGGGAGTGGGCGTTCACGGCCAGAAGTAGCGCACGGTGTAGTCGACCACGCGCTCGCCGTTGGCCGGCACCGTCACCCGGAACTCGATCGTGTGCGCATCGAGCGCGGTATAGTCGTCCGAGGGGCGCAGCAGGCGCCAATCACTCCACCGGAACAAATGTTCTACTACCCGGATCTCGACCGCTTCGTCCTTGTGATTGCGCAAGGTGATCTCGAAGCTCTCCTCCAGGCTGTTGTCCGTCGGACGGGTGAAGTCGGTCTGGATGCGCTCGCCGATAATGTCGAAGGCGTCGCCGACGTACAGCCGTAGGTGTTCGCCCTTAGGCGTGTGGTCGATAGCGTCCTCGCCAACCAGCAGCGCCGCGCCGTCCACGTCCTCCTGATAAACCCGGACCCGGCCCCTGGGCAGGTCGGCGTCGACGTCCTCGGTGTCGAACTCGAGCATGACCATCACCTTCGGATTGCTGGCCACGCCATAGGACGGATCGGTCTGGGGATACCCGTAGAAGCTACAGTAGTAATAGTAGCCGCCGCGGCACTGCAGGCCATCGTAGACGAAGAACTTTTCGGCCGGCACTCCGCTTGCGCTGACGAATTCAATCTGCTTGGACTCGTGGTTGTTGACCGTAACCGGCCGCCCGATTTCATACAGGTGATATTCGAAGAATTCCCGCTGCTCCACCTGGGCCGTCGCCTCCGGCCGGGCCGCCATGAATTCGGCCTCATCGGCGGCGAAGCCGCCTTCGAGCAGGCGCTGCAGGTCACCGGCCACCAGCTTGAGTTGCGCGTCGACAAACGAGGCGCCGCTGTTGTTGCTCAGCGTCACCCAGCCATCGAGATCGACAGCGTCATCCGCCTCAGTCAGCAGCACAACGTAATCGGCTTGCCAACCGATCCCGTTGGTTAGGTAGGTCAATTCGAAATCCTGGCGGCCGGCCCGCTCAGCCATCAGGCGCCAGAGCAACGTCGGCTTGCTGATCAGGCCTTGCGGCAGCTCGGGAAATGTGAATTGTTGTATTTGATCCTGGCGGATGACGATGACCTCGCCATTGCTGGCCTGCAGGATGATGTCGCCAGCCCCGCTGAGCAGTGTGCCGCTATATTGGTTGCCGTCTTTGGTCAGAACGGAGATCGACTGCTGCAGGTACTTCTGGAGCAGCGACGACGAGCCGACCAGGTCATACTGGTAATTCTGCTCCAAGACTGTGGTGCCGGCCGGATCGGTCAGCGGCCGAAAGAGGACGCTGGTTGGATCGATCAAGGCGGCCACCTCGTCAAAGGCCAGCTCATTGAAACCGGTCGACAGATCGAACTGGCGCCGGTCGCGGACGAGCGCACTGCCCTGGTTGTAGACGGTCAACGCCAGCTGGCCGTCGGCCGCCTCGGCGGGGTTGGGTGTCACCCCCGGCTCTCGGGTCGCCGTCGGTGGTGCAGCCCAAGAGCAAGCCAGGGCGACAACCGCCAGCAGCAGCGGAACGACGATGGACTTGGACCGGATGGGGAACATGACTGCCTCCTGAGTCGGCCATACTTGTTAGTAGGCAGACGCTCCAACCGGCCGCCAGGTTCCCGGTGGACGCTCTGCTATAATCGCGGCAAAGCCCTCCTCCCTGGAGTCATAGATGTCGGAAGGACCCCTTGGCCGGCGCCAAAAGGAGCGCCGGTTTGCTGAGGCCGGCCGCTTGCCGCCGGGCCAGTCGCTGACCGAGAAGTTCCCAGTCCTGCACTACGGGCGTATCCCGCAGTTCGATCCCAAGGCGTGGGACCTGCGCGCTTGGGGTGAGGTCGAACAGGAGAAGCACTGGACCTGGGACGACCTGTTGGCGCTGCCGCGCACCAGAGTCACGATGGACATCCACTGTGTGACCCGCTGGAGCAAATTCGACACCGAGTGGGAGGGCATTGCGCTGCGAACGCTGTTCGGCGAGGGCGGTCTCAAGCTCAAACCGGCGGCCCAGTACTTGGTGCAACACTGCGAGTATGGCTTCACCGTAAACCTTCCGCTGTCGGTCGCCATGGCCGACAACTTCCTGCTGGCCACGCATTTCAACGGCGCCCCGATCACACCCGAGCATGGATACCCGCTGCGGGGCGTGGTCGGCCACCTGCCCGACCGGCCAGAGTTGACCACCCCCTACTTATGGAAGGGTGGCAAGTGGGTGAGGGGGCTGGAGTTCCTGGCGCAAGACAAACTGGGTTTCTGGGAGCAGGCCGGTTACCACAACGAAGCCGACATCTGGAAGGAACAACGGGTGGCGCGCGGCTACTAGGCCGCAGCGGCCCGTGGCCAGGACGCCCGGAAGGAGCCAACGGTGGCGCAAGAGCGAACGTATGATCTCGCTCGGAGCCGCATGGTTGAACACCAACTGCGGGCGCGGGGTATTAGCGACGAGCGTGTCCTGCAGGCAATGGGGTCCGTACCCCGCCACCGCTTCGTCCCCAAGGAAATGCGCGACTCCGCCTACGCCGATGGGCCCCTACCGATCGGGCAACGGCAGACAATCTCACAGCCCTACATCGTCGCCTACATGACCCAGCTACTCCAGTTGAAGCCCGACGACCGCGTGTTGGAGATTGGCACCGGCTCCGGCTACCAAGCGGCCGTGTTGGCTCTGCTGGCAAGCGAGGTCTACAGCCTGGAGCGGCATGGCGAACTGGCCGTCAGATCCCGCCGGTTGCTTGAGGATCTCGATGTCAACAACGTCAAGGTGATCGAAGAAGACGGCACCCGCGGCTACCCACTTGCCGCACCCTATGACGCCATTATCGTGACGGCGGCCGCACCACAGGCGCCCGAGCCGCTAAAGCAGCAGCTGGTCGAAGGTGGCCGGCTGGTGGTGCCGGTGGGCGGCCGCGGCGAACAACACCTGGAGCGCTGGACTCGGCGGGGGGGCCAGGTCGAGCGCGAACAATTGGTGCCGGTGGCGTTTGTGCCGTTGGTCGGCGAGCACGGCTGGCAGGAGAACGAAGACCCAACATGGGGGCCGCACGAGGAGCTTTTCTAGGGGCCGATGGCGGCCGGCCTAGCTTTCGGCGGCTGGAGCCGGGAAGTAGGCCAGCGCCTTGTCGGCCTCGCCGTCCATCACCAGCTCGAGGCGTCGGCCGCCCCTGGCGGCGGCCACATCGACGATCCGTACCACATCGGCCCATTGCGCGTCGCCGGGAAGCAACGACGGCAGGGCGTTGGGCGCCTTTTCCAGCAACGAGCGGTTGAAGGTATCCCCTTTGCCACCCAAGGCCAGGGGGTAGATGTGAGCCTCAACCAGGTCCTGGAAGAAATGGGTCCCGTAGGACGGCTCCGGGGCCGAACGGCCCTCGAACACCTCGACCAACGCCCGGGCATTGTAGATATCGGCATAGCCAACCGGAACCCCGAGCTCCGCGTTGGCTGAGCCCCAGCGGCCCGGACCAATCAGGATAAAGGGCTCGGTCTCGAGCCTGGCGTTAATGCGGCCGATGACCTGGGCCAATTCCTTGCGCTTGGTGCCGACCGGCAAATCGGCATAGGCCTTTGGCTCGATGAACACCACATAGCGAATATTGGAGACACGGCCTTCGGGAACGACTCGTCCGACCATGAACAACTGCTGGTCGGCGGGCACGTCCTTCGGCAGCCGCACCCGCTGCGGGTCAAGCCGGCTCTGCGGCCGGCACTGGAGCAGCGAAATCGATACCCGCGTCGAGCGCCGTCCACCCTCATCAAGCATGATGGCGAATTCGGTATCGACCGGGACCTGATAGGCGGTCTCCAGTGCGTTCAACATCGAGCGCATCAACTTGGTTAACGGGGAGCGGCGCAGCAGATCGTCGAATGTGATGACGATCTCCGCCGGATCGAGCCGTAACGGGCGGCTGATGAAATCCTGCAGTGCGCCCTGGTGGAAGTGTTGCGTGATCGAGCGCAAGTGCTTGAAGCCGGACAAGAGCACGCTGCCAACCGGAAGAGTCTTGAAGGCGTTGGCTTCCAGATCGATCAAATCGACCTTGGTCTGAGAGTAGCGGCGAATGTCGGCCGGATCCGACTCCGGGCGCAGTTCGGGGTGGCTGAGGGCCACCAGCCGCGGGTAGTCGCCGGCCAGCGTCTCGACGGCCCGCGTGCCAAGGCCCCACACCAGGCGCAAGAAGCCGGCGTCACGCTCGATCTTGGGGCTCCAGCGGAATTGGTTGCGTGAAAAGGCGACACCGGCGCCGTCGGGCAGGTAGTAGTCCCCCAGCCGCCCGCCAATGACCGGCTGGATCAGAATGGCCATGCGTTCGTCGTAGTCGATCAACCCCATGCGGCGCCGGTAGAGCAGCACATCGGAACTGTAGACGCTGGCGTAGACCTTGCTGATGGCCGCCTGCAGGTCGGCCAGATTTTTCTCTGGCGAAGCTTGGTTGGGGCAGAAGTGACTCTCGTACTTGCCGGCGAATGAGGTGCCGAACGAGTCCTCGAGCAGACTCGAAGAGCGAACGATAAGCGGACTGCCGGCCGCCTTGTCGAGGATGGATTGCAGCCCGTCGACGATCTCGTCGGGGAAGCTGCCTTGCTTGAACCGATCGCGGATCGTCGGGTAATCGCGTTGGATCTCCTCCCGGCTCTTGTACTTCTGGTTGGCGTAGACCACCAGCCCGTTCAGCTGTGTGAATTGGTAAAAGACATCGGCCCCGATGTACCAGGACTTGGGGAAGCTAAGATGCTCGAGAAGCTCCTTGCTGGCTGAGCCGCGCAACACGGTTTCGGCCAGCTTGATGCCGGCCGCCTTGCCTCCGATCTTGCCCCGGCCCAGGCGGTTGTCGCGGATCTCCTTGAGGGTCGCGACAGCGAACCATTCCTTGGCGATCGCCAGGTATTCGAGATGGTCGCTGATCATTGCCTTGATCAGGACGACCTTGATCTCCTCCAGGTCGTGCTCGACTCGTTTGCGTTGGTCGAGGGGCAGCTTCTCATATGTCTCGCCCTGGGTGAAAAGCATGTCCCACGGTGCCAGTTCGGGGTGAAAGGTAAGCACCACGTCCTGCGACGGCACCCGCTCGGTCAGGACGGTGCGCACGAGCTCTTCGAACAACTCATGCGGCAGGTTGTAGGCGAAGTAGAAGTCGGTCAGGTTGTCGCGCACGATGCCCAGCCGCGTCTGCCAGGTCTCGCCGGCTTCGTCGCGCATCGGATCAAACAAGCCCTCTCGGCGCTGGGACTGGCGGGCTTTTTGTTGGACCTCGGCCTCGAAGGCCTCCTGCGTGATAACGCCGCGCTCGAACAGCACCTGGCGCATGGCAGCGCGCATGCCGGGCGCCAGGATGGGGTACTGGCTCAACTCCAGGTAGAGCGTCAGGACCTTAGGAAACGAGCCCGAGTCGGGCGAAGGCAGAGTCATGGGCGCCTGCTGGCGGCGGTCAATCTATTGATTTTACTGGCAAGCGTGGAATCGTGACCGTGGCTATCAATCCACCGGCCGAGGTTCGATCATCCATCCAGGGCGGGGGAATCACTTGAGGAATGTCGTCCCGGTGGCGTAGTCGCCCATGAGGTGCCGCTACTGGAGGAACCGCTCGAGCAAGCGGATGACCAGCCACAGGAAGATCGGCAGAAGCAACGCCGAAGAAAATCCACGCAGAGTCCTCGGGTCCCAGGGCCAGGTGGACACCTTCTCAAGCAATTGGCGCTCCTGGATCAGGGCGGCGATTGCGTCCAGGCTGCCTTTGGTGTCTTGGTAGTCATTCTCATGGACCTGATTGTGGATTCTGTGTCGCGCCGCCTCCAGCACGAGGCTGTTCTCGCGCATCTGGCGGTCCTTCTCCTCCTCGAGCCGGTCCTGCATGCTCATGATGGGAAGGAGGAATATCGCAACAGCCAAGATGACCACAAGGATATTGGCTACCAGACTGACGGTGTCCAACACCTGTGAGCCGAGCGCGAAGGATTCCTGGGTGTATGCGATCAGCAATATGAAGACCAATCCGATCCCGGTGCGTGCCGTCAATTGGGAGAAGGCGTAGGCCGGCTTGAGGTGGAGCAGGTCGATGTTGCGGGCCTGCCAGTGCAGCCGGCTCACTTGGAGCAGTTGCCGGACGCTGCGGACGGCCAACGCTAAGAAGGAGGCGCTCATGGCCGATGTGAACGGGATGTCCGCCACGATATGCAAGGCCGTACGCGGTGCCAGTTCACCATAGGAGTCGACCGAGCCGAGCACGAAAGCGGTAGCTGACAGGCTGGCAATGGGAATGAGCCAGGCGCCGACGCCCCGCGGCAACACCGTCAGCTGATACTCGATACGGCCTAATTCGCCCGCTGAGGATTCGAGCAGAGGCCGGTATGCATGCAAGGCCCGTGAGGCGACACGTGTCAGATAGTGGTAGAGCGCAGGCCAATAGACAATCCAGGGTGCGTAGCTCGAAGGCAAAGAATGGAATGTGCCGACGGCCAGGCTCCCGTCCAGCCAGAACACTCCGTTGACGATGACAAGAGAAATGATCAATCCCACCAGGTAGTACAACCAGCTTGGACCAGGAAGGCCCTCGATCCAATGGATCAGACGATCAATCCAGCTTGGCGGGTAAGGCGAGTCGGTCAGTTCGAGTGCCGAATTCGTCAAAGGCGGTTCCCGAAGAGATAGCCAGTGGAACGTATCTTGTGCCGGAGACAAAGGTGGTCAGCCCCACCAAACCGCTCCTGGAGTGACCCAGTTCTGGACCCAGGCGCAGGTCATGCCCGCATCAGTGGCGCAACGTTTCAGTTGCCGAGAGCGAAGGTGGCGGCGTGGGCGCGGGGTAGCGCCCCAGGTGCATCGGCATGATGACGTGCAGGAAGTCGTCGCGGCCAACGGAGCGCAGCACGCCCGGTGATGAACTGTTGTTGGTCTCGATGGCCACATTAGGCGTATCGATGACGCTCAG
>Ga0299906_10005166_pt1 | contig 10663 bp, 11 predicted proteins | sample RVTome_14_FD_200259 | JGI IMG/M metagenome (GOLD analysis project Ga0299906, IMG submission 200259) | Soil microbial communities from uranium-contaminated site in the Upper Colorado River Basin, Wyoming, United States - RVT145D125 (version 2) ... | reverse complement strand
CCGATCACGATCGGACCCGAGCCGATCACCAGGATGGTGTGCAGGTCGTCGCGGCGCGGCATCAGCGCACCCTTCGCTCGCCTGCGGCTCGCTGCGCGCTGGCGATCCGATCACTCGTTCGTCCACGCATCAAGCTTGCCCTTCGCTCGCCTGCGGCTCGCTGCGCGCTGGCGACCCGGTCACTCGTTCGTTCCCGTGTCCAGCTTGCCCCTTCGCGATCGCGGCGCCGGACACGCGCTCGCCGGCCTTGTGGCGCAGCGTCATCTCGCGGAAGCGCTCGAAGAAGTAGCGGACGTCGTGCGGGCCGGGCGACGCCTCCGGGTGGTACTGCACCGAGAACAGCGGCAGCCGCTCGTGCGCAAGGCCCTCGACGGTGTCGTCGTTGAGGTTCACGTGCGTCACCGTGACCGGTTCGCCGGCGGCGCGCAGCGACTCCGCCTCGACCGCATAGCCGTGGTTCTCGGCGCAGATGGCGACCCTGCCGGTCGCGAGGTCCTTGCCCGGCTGGTTGCCGCCGTGGTGACCGAACTTCAGCTTCGTGGTCTTGCCGCCGAGCGCGAGGCCGAGGATCTGATGCCCGAGACAGATGCCGAACAGCGGGTATTGCTGGGCGAGCGCGCGCACCGGCCCCTGCACGCCCTCGACGGCCGCCGGGTCGCCAGGCCCGTTCGAGAGGAACACGGCGTCGGGCGCGAGCGCGCGCACCTGTTCCGCGCTGGTGCGCGCCGGCACGACCGTCACCTCGAAGCCGTGGTCCACCAGCAGGCGCAGGATGTTGCGCTTCACGCCGAAGTCGTAGGCGACGACGCGCAGCGGCGGCGTCGGCCGGGACGGCTGCGCCAGCTCGCCGGCCACACCCTTCCAGCCCCCTTCGCTCCAGCGGTACGGCTCCCGGCAGGTGACCCCCGCGACGAGGTCGATGCCGTCGAGCACCGGCGCCGCCTTCGCAAGCGAAGCGAGCTCGCGTCCGTCCTGTCGCTTCGGGTCCGTGCTGAGCGCCCCGTTCTGGAAGCCGCCATCGCGGATGCGCCGCACCAGCGCGCGCGTGTCGAGACCGGCGATCGCGGGGACGCCGTGGCGCGCCAGAAAATCCGGCAGTGATTCCTGCGCGCGCCAGTTCGACGGCGTCGCGAACAGCTCCTTGACCACGAAGCCACGCAGGTAGGGCCGCCCCGACTCGTCGTCCTCGGCGTTCGCGCCCACGTTGCCGATCTGCGTGTAGGTCATCGTCACGATCTGACCGGCGTACGACGGGTCGGTCAGGATCTCCTGGTATCCCGTCATGCTCGTGTTGAAGCACACCTCGCCGACCGCGACGCGGGCCGCTCCGAAGGCGACGCCGCGGTAGACGCTGCCGTCGGCCAGCGCGAGGCAGGCCGGAGCCGGGGGGGACGCTCGCGTCACGCGGCGGCTGCTCCTCTCGCGGCCTGGTGCACCAGACGGCCGGCGACGAAGGTGGCGAGCACGCGGCCTTCGAGCGTCTGCCCGGCCCACGGCGAGTTGCGGCTCTTCGAATAGCCCTGTGCCGGGTCGTAGCTCCAGCGCTGCACCGGATCGAGCAGCACGAGATCGGCCGCGGCGCCCGGCTCGAGCTTTCCGTACGGCAGACCGAGCACCCGCGCCGGGTTCCACGCGAGACACGCGATCAGCTGGAGCGGCGTGAGCTTGCCCTCCCGCACCAGCGCCATCACCACCGCGAAGGCCGTCTCGAAGCCGAGCACGCCGGGCGGCGCCGCGGTGAACTCGACCTCCTTCTCGTGCACCGCGTGCGGCGCGTGGTCGGTGGCGATGGCGTCGAGCGTGCCGTCGGCGAGGCCCGCCACGCAGGCCGCGACGTCGTCCTTGCCGCGCAGCGGCGGCGCCATCTTGGTGTTCGGGTCGTAGCCGAGCGCGGCCTCGTCCGTGAGCGTCAGATGATGGGGCGACGCCTCGGCGGTGACGTGGATCCCGCGTGCGCGGGCTTCGCGCAGCAGCGCGACCGCACCCGCCGTCGAGACGTGGGCGACGTGCAGGTGAGCGCCGGTCAGTTCGGCCAGCAGCAGGTCGCGCGCCACGTGCACGACCTCGGCGACCGCCGGGTTGCCCGGCAGCCCGAGCCGGGTCGAGACCGCGCCCTCGTTCACGACGCCGTCGCGCACCAGCGTGCGATCCTCGGCGTGCACCATCACCGGCTTCTCGACCATGCGCGAGTACTCGAGCACGCGGCGCTGCATGCCGCTGTCCATGATGGTCTTGCCGTCGTCGCTGAAGGCCACCGCGCCGGCCGCGACGAGCGCGGACATCTCGGTCATCACCTCGCCGGCGAGGCCGCGCGTCGCGGCCGCCACCGGAAACACGCGCACCGGCGAGTCCTTGCGCGCGCGGTCCATGATGTAGTCGGTGACCGACGGGTCGTCGTTCACCGGGTTGGTGTTCGCCATGCAGGCCACCGACGTGAAGCCGCCGGCCGCCGCGGCGCGCCCGCCCGAGGCGATGTCCTCCTTGTACTCCTGGCCGGGCTCGCGCAGGTGCGCGTGCAGGTCGACGAAGCCGGGCGCCACCCACAGCCCGCGCGCGTCGATGGACTCGGCGTCGGCCACGCCCTCGAGCAGGGCCTCGACCGCGATCACGCGGCCCTCTTCGATCAGCACGTCGGCGCGCCCGTCGCGCCCGCTCGCGGGGTCGAGCACGTGCCCGCCCCGGATCCAAACCCGCCCCGCCATCACGCCTCCGAAGGCCCGCCGTGCTTCTGGCCGGCGAGGAGGTAGAGCACCGCCATGCGCAGGGCCACCCCGTTGCGCACCTGGTCGAGGATCACGCTGGGCCTGCGGTTCGCGAGGTCGTTCGAGAGCTCGACGCCGCGGTTCACCGGCCCGGGGTGCATCACGATCGCGTCGTCCTTGGCGAAGCGCAGCTTCGCGCGGTCGATGCCGAAGGTGGCCGAGTACTCGCGCACGCTCGGGAACAGCGCGCCCCCGAGTCGCTCCAGCTGGATACGCAGCGCCATCACCACGTCGGCGCCGTCGAGCGCCTCGCGCAGCGAGCGGAAGGCCTTGACGCCGAGGCACTCCACGGCGGCCGGCAGCATGGTGGGCGGCCCGGCCACGCGCACCTCGGCGCCCATCTTGGTGAAGGCGTAGATGTTCGAGCGCGCGACGCGCGAGTGCGCGATGTCGCCGATGATGGTCACCGTGAGCCCGTCGATGCGGCCCTTCTCCTCGACCACGGTCATCAGGTCGAGCAGCGCCTGGGTCGGATGCTCGTGCGCGCCGTCGCCCGCGTTGATGACGGGCGCGGTCAGCTGGTCCGCGATCTGCTTGGGCACGCCCGCCACCTGGTGGCGGATCACCACCGCGTCGGGGTCCATCGCGTCGAGCGTCTTCGCGGTGTCGAGGATGCTCTCCTTCTTGGTGAGGCTCGAGGACGAGGGGCTGAAGTTCACGACGTCGGCCGAGAGGCGCTTGCCCGCGATCTCGAAGCTGGTGCGCGTGCGCGTCGAGGACTCGAAGAACAGGTTGATGATGGTGCGCCCGCGCAGCGTCGGGACCTTCTTCACCTCGCGCTGGCCCACCTCCTTCATGTGGAAGGCCGTGTCGAGGATCAGCTCGATGTCCTCACGCTCGAGGTCCTCGATCGCGAGCAGACCGCGGCCCATCATGAAGACCCCCCGGAGGCGCCCTGCATCAGCACCACCTCCATGCCTTCGCCGCCCGGCCGCGCGCGCAGCTCGACGTGGTCGCCGCGGCGCGTCGGGATGTTCTTGCCGACGTAGTCGATGCGGATCGGCAGCTCGCGGTGGCCGCGGTCCACCAGCGCGACCACCTGCACCGTGCGCGGGCGCCCGAAGTCCATCAGCGCGTCCATGGCGGCGCGGATGGTGCGGCCGGTGCTGGCCACGTCGTCGACCAGGATCACGCTGCGGTCGTCGACGGCGGAAGGCATCTCGGTCTTGCGCAGACGCGGGCGCACCCCGCGCGCGAGCAGGTCGTCGCGGTAGAGCGTGGTGTCGAGCACGCCGACGGTCACGTCCACGCCGGCGATCTCGCGCAGGTTCTGCGCGATCAGGCGCGCGAGCGGAACCCCGCCGTTCGGGATGCCGACCAGGTAGAGCCGGGCGGGCTCGTCGTTGCGCTCGACGATCTCGTGCGCGATGCGCGTCAGCGCGCGCTGGATGGCGAGGTCATCGAGAACGATCCCCGCGGACGGGCCTTCCGCACTCGCGTGCGCACTCGGGATGGGGGGATCGCTCGCCACCTGCCGCCTTTCTCCGCCTCGCAGGACGGAGTTAAAAGGAGGTCGGTCCGCAGGACCGGGCGGAGCTTAGCCGCGCAGCGTGCGGTCGCCAGCCCTCGCGCGCCGGCGGCTCTGCGCCCCCGGCTCGCGCGGTTGACCCATGCAGACGTGTCTGGCAGCCTCGTCTGCATGCGGACCACGCTGAACATCGACGATCGCCTGCTCGACGAAGCGCGCCGCGTCACCGGGGTGCGCGAGAAGACCGCGGTGATCGAACTCGGGCTGCGCAAGCTCCTGGAGGAAGCGGCCCGCCAGCGCCTCGCGGCGCTCGCCGGGCGGGTTTCAGCTGCCCGCGCGCCGCGCCGGCGGCGCCCGCCGCGCCGGCGCCCGTGACCCTCGTCGACACCTCGGTCTGGATCGATTTCTTCCGGCGTGGATCCGGGGCCTCTCCCCTGGCCGCAGTCCTCGAGGCTGGAGACGCCTGTACCCATGCCTTCGTGATCGGCGAGCTTGCGCTCGGATCGCTCGGGCGACGCCGCCGCGAGATCCTGGCGGACCTACGGCTGCTCCCGGCGCTTCCGATCGTGGCCGACGGCGAGGTCCACCAGCTCGTCGAAGCCCGCGGCCTGCCAGGGAGTGGGATCGGATGGGTGGACGCCCATCTGCTCGCGAGCGCCCTGGCGGCGCACGCCGGGCTCTGGACCCTGGACCGGAGCCTCAGGCGCGCGGCGGCGGCGCTCCGGGTCGGCCTCTGAGCTCCGCACCCCGCAGCCGCGCGTCGATCCCGAGCAGCAGCCGCTCCGTGCGAAGAAAGGGACGGTGTTGAATGAGTCAAATTCGCCCTCGATTCAGCACCGGATGTCGCCCCAAGGGCGAATTTGACTCATTCCAACACCGTCCCTGCCTTCGAGTCGAAGGTCTCACCCGGCTCCAGGCAGGCGTGGAACGAGCCCATGCGTCCCCAGCGCATCTTGCTCGTCAGGTTGTCCCACCAGGTGAGCGGGTTCAGCAGCGAGAGCCAGCTGCCATTCCAGTCCCACGACCAGTAGAGCAGCCGCGCGGGGCCGGCGAGCTCCTCCACGCGCACCGTGCCCACGCGGCGGCCGTCGTACGAGTTGTCGCGGTTGTCGCCCATGAAGAAGTAGCGGCCGGGCTTGACCGTGATCTCCTCCATGTCGTCGTTCGGCCAGCTCGGATCGTCGAGCACCCAGTGCCGGCAGCCGTCGAGCTGCTCTACGTGCACGTCGAACGAACGCCCACTGGCATCGCGGAAGACCTTGCCGGTGGCGGTGACCGGCACGTTCTCGCCGTTGATCACGAGCCGGCCATCCAGCACGGTGATGCGATCGCCGGGCAGCCCGATCAGCCGCTTCACGAAGGCGTCGCGCGGCAGGTCGGGACGCTGGTCGGCGGGGAAGATGCCCGTGCCGTTCGGCGCGCGCGCGAACTGGAACACGATCACCTCGCCGCGCCGGGGCTCGCGCAGGGCGGGAAAGCGCACGCCGGTGCCGGTGAGCCCGGCGCCGAACAGGAACTTGTTCACGAACACGTGGTCCCCGACCAGCAGCGTCGGCAGCATCGAGTCGGAAGGCACGTAGAAGGGCTGCACCAGGAAGGTGCGGATGGCGAGCGCCACCGCGACCGCCCCCAGCAGAGTCGGAAGGTCGCTCCAGAAGCCGCCGCGCTCGGGCCCGCTGCTCACTCGACCCGCTCCCCGAGCCGGGCGATGCCGGCGAAGTGCCAGCCTGCCGTAGGGCGGCTCTCGCCTTCCGCGCCGGACCAGTAGAGAAAGGCGACCGGACCGACGAGATCGGCGAAGGGCACGGGGCCGAACGCCCGGCTGTCGCTCGAGTGGTCGCGGTTGTCGCCCAGCATGAAGTACTGGCCCTCGGGAACGCGCAGCTCGAAGGGGGCGGCCGTGCGACCGGGGTCGTCGAGCACGGCATGCTCGCGGCCGTCCAGGCTCTCGCGCCGGCCGCGCAGCTTTGTACCGCCGGCGTCCAGCCACACCTCGCCGGTCGGCCACTGCGCGATCGAAACGCCGTTGATCCAGATCTCGCCGTCGCGGCCGCGCAAACGGTCGCCGGGCAGCCCGATGATGCGTTTCACCAGCCAGGGCGAGCGCTCGGCCGCCGCCTCGGCGCGGAACACCACGACGTCGCCTCGGCACGGCGCGCGCAGCCCGGGCAGCCGGGCCGCGCTCCAGGGCAGCGGCGCGCCGTAGGCGAGCTTGTTCACGAACAGGTGGTCGCCGGGCCGCAGCGTCGGCAGCATCGATTCCGAGGGAATGCGAAACGGCTCGACCGCAACGGCGCGCAGTCCGAGCGCCGCGGCGGCCGCGAGCGCCAGCGGCAGCGCGAAGCCCGGCAGCCCCACGCGCCCCATCTATTTGTCCCCGAGCCGCAGCGCCGCGAGGAAGGCCTCCTGCGGGATCTCGACCGAGCCGACGCGCTTCATGCGGCGCTTTCCTTCCTTCTGCTTCTCGAGCAACTTGCGCTTCCGGCTGATGTCACCGCCGTAGCACTTGGCGGTCACGTTCTTGCGCAGCGCCTTCACCGTGCTGCGCGCGATCACCTTCGAACCGATCGCGGCCTGGATCGCCACCTCGAACATCTGGCGCGGGATGAACTCCTTGAGCTTGCGCGTGAGATCGGAGCCGCGCGCGTGGGCCTTGTCGCGATGCACGATCAGCGAGAGCGCGTCCACCGGGTCGCCGTTCACGAGGATGTCGAGCTTCTGGAGCTTTGCTTCCTTGTAGCCCACCAGGTCGTAGTCGTAGGAGCCATAGCCTCGCGTCGCACTCTTGATCTTGTCGTGGAAGTCGGCCACCACCTCGGCGAGCGGCAGCTCGTAGCGGATCTGCGCGCGCCCGCCGTGCATGGTGATGTCGCGCTGCACGCCGCGCCGGTCCTGACAGAGCGCGATCACCGGACCCACGTACTCCTGCGGCAGATGCACGGTCGCGACGATCACGGGCTCCTCGATGTGATCGAGCACGTGCGGGTCGGGCAGCGCGGCCGGCGACTCGATCTCGAACACCTCACCGTCGGTCTTGACGACCCGGTAGCGCACGGTGGGAGCGGTCGCGATCAGCGCGAGCGCGTACTCGCGCTCGAGCCGCTCCTGGATGATCTCGCAGTGCAGGAAGCCGAGGAAGCCGCAGCGGAAGCCGAAGCCGAGCGCGGCGCTGGTCTCGGGCTCGTACTGGAAGGAGGAGTCGTTGAGGCGGAGCTTCTCGAGCGCGGTCTTGAGCGAGGCATAGTCCTCGGAGTCCACCGGATACAGGCCGCTGAACACCATCGGCTTCACTTCGCGGAAGCCCGGCAGCGCCTGCGCGGCGGGGCGCCGCGCGAGCGTGATGGTGTCGCCGATGCGCACCTGGTCGAGGGTCTTGATGCCGGCGATCACCACGCCCACCTCGCCGGCCGCGAGCTCCTCGATCTTGCGCGGGTGCGGGTCGATCACGTCGAGCTCGCTGATCTCGTGCTCGCTGCCCTGGGCCATCAGCCGGATGCGATCGCCCCGCGCGAGCCGCCCCTCCTTGAGCCGCACCAACAACGCGACGCCGACGTAGGAGTCGAACCAGGCGTCGAAGATCAGCGCGCGCGTGGGCGCCGCGGCGTCGCCCACCGGCGGCGGCACCTCGCGCACGATGCGCTCGAGCAGCTCGCCGATGCCCCTGCCCTCCTTCGCCGAGACCGGCAGCACCGAGCTCGCGGGGAGCCCGATCACGTCCTCGATCTCGCGCGCAACTCGCTCGGGGTCGGCCGAGGGCAGGTCGATCTTGTTGGCGATCGGAATCAGCGTCAGGTTCGCGTCGAGCGCGAGGTAGGCGTTGGCGAGCGTCTGCGCCTCGATGCCCTGCGCGGCGTCCACCACCAGGATCGCGCCCTCGCAGGCGTGCAGCGCGCGCGACACCTCGTAGGAGAAGTCCACGTGGCCTGGCGTGTCGATCAGGTTCAGCACGTAGTCCTGGCCGTCGGCGGCGCGGTAGCGCATGCGCGCGGTCTGCGCCTTGATGGTGATGCCGCGCTCCTGCTCCAGCTCCATCTTGTCGAGGAACTGGTCGCGCTTCTCGCGCTCCGCGAGCGAGCCGGTCGCCTCGAGCAAGCGGTCTGCCAGCGTGCTCTTGCCGTGGTCGACGTGCGCGATGATGCAAAAGTTGCGGATCCGGGCGGGGTCCATCAGCCGCCGGACGTCTTTCGGAGCGCGTGCCGGAAGTACTCGTGCGTGCGGCGCAGCCCCGTGTCCATGGGCACCTGCGGATCCCAGCCCAGCTCCTTGCGCGCCAGCGTGCTATCGGGCCGGCGCACCTTCGGGTCGTCGGGCGGCAGCGGCCGGCTCACGATGAGGCTCTTGCTGCCGCACAGCGCCACGATCTTCTCGGCCAGCTCGCGCATCGAGATCTCGGCCTGGCTGCCGATGTTCATCGGGCCCACGTAGCCGGAGTTGAGCAGGCGCCAGATGCCCTCGATCAGGTCGTCCACGTAGATGATCGAGCGCGTCTGCGAGCCGTCGCCGTACACCGTCACGTCCTCGCCGCGCAGCGCCTGGCTGAAGAAGTTCGGGATCGCGCGGCCGTCGTCGATCTGCATGCGCGGCCCGAAGGTGTTGAAGATGCGGACGATGCGGACGTCCACGCCGTGGTGGCGGTGGTAGGCCATCGTCATCGCCTCGGCGAAGCGCTTGGCCTCGTCGTAGACGCCGCGAACCCCGACCGGGTTCACGTTGCCGAAATAGGACTCTGGCTGGGGCGAGACGAGCGGGTCGCCGTAGCACTCGCTCGTGCTCGCCAGCAGGAAGCGCGCACCCTTGGCCTTGGCGAGGCCCAGCGTCTTGTGCGTGCCGAGCGAGCCCACCTTCAGGATCTGGATGGGCAGCCGCTCGAAGTCCGCGGGGCTCGCGGGCGAGGCGAAGTGCAGGATCGCGTCGAGCGGCTCGTTCACGTGCAGATAGTTCGTGACGTCGTAGTGCTCGAAGGCGAAGCGCGGATGGCCGAGCAGGTGCTGGATGTTCTCGACCTTGCCGGTCAGCAGGTTGTCGAAGACGGTGACGTGGCAGCCCTCGGCGATCAGCCGATCGCAGAGATGCGAGCCGAGAAAGCCCGCTCCACCGGTGACCAGCACCCGCTCGAGACGCCCTTCTGCCATGCCGCTCCCTCTCAGAGACCGAGAACCCATCGCAATTCGCGCACCCGACGTTCTGCCCTACGTCGAGACGACTGTCGTGACTCCGTTCGCCTTCGGCTCACTGCGCGTGCGGCTTCGCCGCACTTGCTCAGCTCCTCCCGTTGCTGGCCATGATCCAGGTGGGCAGTCGTTGCTCGCGCTTGAGGCGCGCCGAGATCTGCTCGGCCTCACTGCGCGAGCCGATCGGCCCGACACGCACCTTGAAACGTGCGCCCTCGCCCTCGTCCATCAGGTAGGCCGTGTAGCCGCGCTTGCCGAGCTCGCCCGCGAGGTCGCGCGCGGCGCGTTCGCTGCCGAACGCGCCGACCTGGATCGAGAAGCTCCCCGCCGCGACGAGCTGCGCGGCCGGCGCCTTCGCCGGCGCGCGCTCGGCCTGGACTGCCGCCGGTGCGGGCGGCGGCGCCGCGGCCGTCGCCTCGGGCACCTCGTCCAGCGCGCCTTCGCCGAGCGGCGCGGCGAGCGGCTCGTTCGGCGCGGGCGCCGCGACGTCGGGCGCGGCGTCGGACGGCGCGGCGAGCGACGACTCCTCGAGCACCACCTCGGTCGTACGCCCGGCCAGATGCTCGGCCACCAGCTCGGGCTCTTCGTAGGCCGTGCCGGCCACGATGCCGACGCTGAAGCCGAGCGCGATCAGGAACAACGCTCCGCCGGCGGTGGCCAGCCAGCCGGGACCCGCTGCACGCTCTCGCACACGCCGTTCCGGGGCCGTCATCACATGCGCTCCGGCGCGGACATGCCGAGCAGCCCGAGCCCGTTCGAGAGCACCGTCCGCACCGCGCCGGTGAGCGCGAGGCGCGCGTCGGTCAGTGCCGCATCGTCGGCGTTCAGCACGCGATGGCGCTTGCCGTCCTGGACGTAGGGGTTCCAGAGCCCCGCGAGCTCACGCAGCCAGTAGGCCACGTGATGCGGCGCGCGCGCCTCCGCGGCCCGCCCCACCAGGTCCGGGAACTCGGCGAGCTTCCTCAGCAGCTCGAGCTCCTCGGGCAGCGCGAGCCGCGCGCCGTCCACGCGCTCGGGCTCGGGCAGCGGGACGCCGCGCTCCTCGGCCTGCCGCTCGATGCCGCAGGCGCGCGCGTGCGCGTACTGCACGTAGTAGGCCGGGTTCTTGCTCCAGTCGGTCTCCTTGGCGAGATCGAGCTGGAAGTCCAGATGCCCTTCCGCCTTGCGTTCGACCATGAAGAAACGAAACACGTCCACCCCCACCTCCTCGACGAGCTCGTCCGTCGTAATGAATGTCGCGCGGCGGGTCGACTGTTTCACGG
>Ga0299906_10005164_pt1 | contig 10664 bp, 10 predicted proteins | sample RVTome_14_FD_200259 | JGI IMG/M metagenome (GOLD analysis project Ga0299906, IMG submission 200259) | Soil microbial communities from uranium-contaminated site in the Upper Colorado River Basin, Wyoming, United States - RVT145D125 (version 2) ... | reverse complement strand
TTCAATCGGGCAATTCGCGGGGGGCATTATTTGGTATTCCGATACTCTTAAAGGATAATGTGGATACCGGCGATAAGATGCCATGTACTGCCGGTGCCAGGGTAATGAAAGCGTCTTTTCCATCCCAGGATAGCCCACTCGCTGCCCAATTGCGGGAAGCGGGTGCCGTAATCCTGGGGAAAGCAAACTTAAGTGAATGGGCGAATTTTCACTCGAACCATTCATCCAGCGGCTGGAGCGGACTCGGTGGGCAGGTAAAGAATCCTTATGACCTGACACGAAACCCCTGCGGATCAAGTTCCGGATCGGCGGTGGCAGTATCGGCGAATCTATGTGTCCTGGCCATTGGAACGGAGACGAACGGGTCTATCGTTTGTCCGGCTAACAACAATGGTATTGCCGGGATAAAGCCTACCGTGGGATTGGTGAGCAGGAGGGGTATTATTCCGATATCCTTTTCGCAGGATACCGGCGGACCGATGGCACGAACGTTGAAGGATGCAGCCATTTGCCTTGGAGCCTTGACGGCTGCGGATTCGCTTGACAGCAAAACGATGGAAGCTGGAAGAAAGGCCTATGACGATTACACACAATTCCTCCGTGCTGACGGTATCAGGGGCAAACGGATAGGTTTTTATAAAAAACCGCTCGGAGACCGCGTTCAAGTAGAGAAGGTAATGACTGAGGCTATCGATTTTCTTCGCGCACAGGGCGCCACTTTGGTTGAAGTAGATGAGGTACTGGATCCGGAAGGGCGAAGCGCCTCGTTCCAGGTGTTACTTTATGAATTTAAAGACGGACTCAACAAATACTTCCAACACCTGGGTTCCGCAGCACCCGTTAGAGACCTTGAAGATTTAATTGCCAGGACATTCGCCGACAGCATTGAAATGAAATACCACGACCATGAACTGTTGAAGCTCGCGCAATCGAAGGGCGACTTAAAAAGCAAAGAGTATCAGGAGGCGCTTGCGAAAATGCTCAGGCTTAGCCGTGCCGAAGGAATTGACAAAGTAATGGATGAGCATCAATTGGATGCTATTATCGCGCCAACGGGAAGTCCTGCATGGAAGACGGATTTCATTACCGGCGACAACTATCACATTGGAAGCAGTTCACCAGCTGCTATTGCAGGATACCCCAATATCACGGTACCGATGGGCGAAATGTATGGCCTTCCCCTAGGTCTGTCATTTTTTGGTCGGGCATGGTCTGAGCCGGTCCTTTTGGAAATTGCTTATGGTTTCGAACAAGGGACAAAACACCGGATAACCCCAAAATATTTAAATGGACAGCATTAGATTAGCGTCAGTTCTTTTGTAAAAATAAACCGCTTTAATAATCCGGTAGACAACGCTGCTACGTGCTTGGAAAAATATCAGTGGAATGGAACGGGATGAATTGATTTTCACCCTCCCGTATGTAAGTTTTTCATGGTAAACCATAAAAAATTGGCAGGTCAATAAACTTATAGTGAAAAAACTAGCGCCATATCTCATCCTGTTAATATTGTTCGTCATTGCTCTTGGGCTTCGTTATTACCAGTCCAATACCGGGCATGACGTCGACTTTCCAACGTCAAGTTCCGAATCACGCAACAACAAACCAATTGCAGGATACCGCAGTAACCTCGACTACTTCCGCGACCCCGAAGCTGAATACTTTTTCACAAAGCATGCACGATGCCGCATGGACTGCCGCCAGGTAACCCAAAAGGAAGTGAAGGAAATTGTACAAAAAGCCGATGTAAATTATAACAAAAGCGATCTGGATTACGCGCAAGGTCCAAAATACGCTGTCGAAGGTCATACTTCGCGAGACCGGCAACATCTGCGGGTTGTTGTAGCGCCAAAGCAACGACACCTTTCAATAGTTACGGTCATTGATCTGGACCACGATTCAGGCTGCCCCAGTTGTCAATAACGATTTTCCACTTTTACTGACATCAATCATAATGTTCCCTGATGATGGTCACTAACACCTTTACCAAAGCTACCTAGATTTGTTGGCCAATACCAAGATATAATCATCGTAATGAAAGATCAAATCAAAAGTCGGATGGCAGGTCCATCGTCTGCTGTCTATGGCATGGGATTTTTAGGGGCGGCTATTTACTACATCCAACACGCTACCACATTTTGGATGGGAGTTGTAGGTTTCTTCAAAGCCATATTTTGGCCGGCATTCCTGGTGTATAAAGTCCTTGAGTCACTTAAGATGTAACGGCTGAATAAATGTATTGTCTGTTGCAATGGATAGTTTCTGACGAACTCGATGAAAGGATTTGAAGACGCTACGACGTTGGTGACTTACCTGGTTTCGAACACGGTGGCTGTAATATTGTTATTGGTTGCCTGGAAGAAACCGCGTATTGCCAGGGTTTTGTTTTTGCTACTTTTTAGCTGGGCTGCATCAACAAACTGGTCTACCGTTATCCATCAACCTGAAGTTTACCTGGAGTACGCTGATCTGACTTTTTGGGCCGTATACCGACGATTTATTTTGGGGTGGTTTAGTCAGCATATCGTGTTTGTTGTCGGGTCGATCGCTACTTGTCAGGCATTGATAGCCGTAGCCATGCTTCTTAAAGGATGGCCACTTGACGTCGGGATCTTTGCAGCCATCGCTTTCTTGCTTGCTATTGCACCATTAGGTGTTGGTTCTGCGTTTCCGTTTTCGATCATTACATCAATTGCCTTATATATGGTTTACCGAAGTCCGTCTAATGATTATCTGTTTCGGAGTATCATGCCGGCTTAGTACTACTCAACCGTAAAATCGCTTTCTATGCCGAGTTGTTTGAATAGATTTTTACGGGCAGCTTTGTCTTTCACTAAAATTTCGTGGGCTAGTTTTGCCACTGTTTCGGCCTGACTTCTCGGAACTACTATTACTCCATCTCCGTCCGCTACGATCACGTCCCCGGGATTCACCAGTACGCCGCCGACAACCACTGGTTTTTGCACTGATTCAATTTCGTTACGTCCCGGCCGGATGCCACGACCGCGTTTTGATAAATCCATGTACACCGGGTTACGCTGCTTTATTATTTCATCCGTATCGCGCACCCCTCCCGCGGCGACAAGTCCGACGGCGCCTTTTTGTTTCCATATCAGAATATTGGCAGAGCCGGTCGATCCCGTATCGCCATCGCCCTGATTATCGATAACAATAACACTTCCTTTTTTGAGATGAGCGGTAAACGGTTCCGTCGACAGCTGGCCGTACCAATTTCCTTCCCACTTACGAAATTCCTCCGGACTCATTTCGCTGGATACCTTCTTATTCGTCGGAACGTAGCGGGCTGTAACGGCAATGCCACAAAATCTATGGGTAAAATTCTCTATATCCTTCCATAATGGCTCGATCCGTTGATCCATAAGTCCTACATCGCGAAGTCCGGCCATATCCATCCCATCGGATACATCAGCGACGCGAAGTGGCGTATAGAGTTCCAAAATTTGGTCGTCGGTCAATTCTTTTGAGTTGGGCTGTGCCCATCCGGTCAAAGCCGAAAAAATCAGGATTTGAAATGCTAGTTTTTTCATATTGGCAAGGTTAAATTTCATGGCTTAAGAGTGACTGCAAGGATTTTTAATTACATTCATGTCAATGTTTTAAGTGGCTATCCCACAGTACGTTAACATTTTCATCTCATTGGTTAAAGGTAAAAAATATTCAGATACGGTTTTTTGGAATCATCGGAAGAATTAATCATGATCATTAGTCATGATCAAAAGTACAATCGTCGATGACGAACTAAAAGACGGGAAAGTCTGCAGATTTTGCTCGACGATTTTTCGCGACAATGTTGAAGTTATGGCGTTGTGCCATCAAGTACAATTTCTATTGGAAATTGGACGGTATGGGTGGGTCAGACAAACCTACCCGGCAATCTTGAGCGGCAGATTTCCTCCGGATCCCTTCAATAGGTAGACCGATGCTTCGGGAATAAATTCGTATATGCCTACGGCTGATGATGTTTCGATCGCCTCCCTCCTGATTCAATCTTATGTCGAAAATGCAATTCTTCATGGGTTGTATAGCAAAGTTGATGCTGGGGAACTTACGATCAGGATATTTGAACGCGACGAGGTGATCATGTTTGAGATTATTGACAATGGAATCGGTCGTGAGGAAGCACTTCGGCTGCGACAACAAAATTTCCCGGGACATAAGTCAATGGGCATTAAGCTTACGGAAGAGAGGCTGAGACTGATCAACGAAAATCATAATGTATAGGTTGAGATTCTGGATTTGCAAGATGACGATGGCCCGGCGGGCACCAAGGTAATTATTGGCGTAGCCGTTTAACGGGCCGAAGGGAAACGTCAGCCGATCTGTTCGACGACCTGGATGATTCTCAGGGCTACCATCAGCAGAAAGATTCCGAAGCCCATTAACATGCTAATTATTTTTCGGGTCATTTTATTTTCAGTTTATACAGGGGTTACCGACAGCCGCCGCTACGGGAACTTGTGTTACTACTACGTTTTAAAGGTTAGGAAGGACAAGTGATCGCACGCACGATCATGAACTGCTATCCACCAGCTCAGATCTTATGACAAGGTCCAGAATAACCGTTGATATGAACCGCACATGTCCTTAAAGTGCAATTTGGTAGTTCCAACGTCAACACTGAATGAAGGTTTTAGACGGCGACATTTTTTTTTTGAAATGACTGATTTTCTTATTGAGGCGTAGGTAAGTGTATACCCGGGTGATCCAGATGTTTTTAGATGTAATGACGCCGGGCCTAAGGCTTCAATAATCCTTTCAACGATGGATGAACTTGAGATGTGAGGAATTCAGTAGTCGTGAATTCCGCCAGATGATGAATAATGAACGGATCCTCGGCCATGATATTCTCGACCTCTTCCCGCGATGACGCCTGTGCCAGTATAATACCGCCTGTCCGGGGTACCTTACGCCCGGAAGCGATGAACACGTTTTTTTTGTAATATTTGCGCAGGAACGTCACATGACTACCCATGTGGGCATCAAGCTCGTCCAATGCCTTTATGTAATTCAAGTCAATAATAAACATGCGAAAATTCGGTTAGACACCCTGGTGTTTTTTATGATAATAAAAATATGACAATGCGAGCATCGTGAAAGGCAATGCCATAAACAATTGTCCTGCCATGAAACCATCATGACAAATGGCGGAATAGGTTGCACCGGTCAGGTCAAAGAATAGTCCCGCATAGGCCCACTCTTTTAGTCTGGGGAAGCCAGGCACAAGAATGGCAACCACACCCAGAAACTTAGCGACGCCCAGGAAAGGGATGATATACTTTGGATAGCCGAGCCCGGTAACGAAACTAACAGCCTCCGGAGTAACGATAATATCAGGTATGGCTGAAAACAGCATAAAGGCGCCAAATAGACCCGTAGTTATCCAATAAATAGTGTTAGTTTTTTTCATGGTAATATTCTTTTGCTGGCCCAAATTTACGACGGTTATTCAAAATGATTGACCGGTAGATACGACAAAGTAGCGGGCGCTTCGCGTCGCCATCCTCATGTGGCGGATTTTTATCGACTTTTGGTGGCGAGTGTTCAAAATACATTCTACCTTTAGTTCAACAGGATATTCCATACTTTGGTAGAAAAGTTGTCTTAACCCTTCCGCGTGTGAAGAAATGTATATTCTTGCTCTTCCTGACGGGATTTCAATTTTATGTTCGAGCTCAGGATATGCTTCCTGATGTCGTTACGATCGATTTTCTGCAGCCCCATCTTTTTAAAAAATACACGACAGCACCCTACGGGCACAAGGTCATATTTCGCATACAAAACATTAACAGGAACCTTTACAAGGTGAATGAGTCCTTCACTCAGACTGATTTCAATACAACATTGCCCAGGTTGTTTACCAATATTAGCCTTCCGCCATATTTCAACCTGGCGCTTCCTGACGTTGAGGACCTCCGGCAGATCTACCAACTACCCTCCCCGTCTGCCGGTAGTGATAGTCTGGAATATTATCTCAGGATCATTCATAAGTCAAGCCACTTTGTAAGTACATCTGCGACGTACAACAATAGATTGACGAACCTGTATCAAGCTTGCGGCATACCCTATGCTGATATTGAGCAGGAGCTCATTATAGTAACAAGTCGGTTTTTGCCTCCATCATATCCCAAAACAAGACCAGCACAGGTGCAGGGAATTAGGGCTGAATTGGAAGAAGCGATCGAAAATGCGGTGACCGCGGAAGATAAGCTATTGGGAAAGGTTCCTGGATATTCAAATCGAGTCAACCTTGAAATTCGAAAGAATGAAGATATTATCTGGGAGTGGGAAAAATTCCCGCTGGACAAAAAAGATCCGAACTACCGGTCACGACTCAACGAATATCGCCGGGCGCGGGAATCCACGGAGGCATACGAAAATCAATTAGACTCCCTGGTATCCATGCTTAAAACGGCGTCGAGCCTTGTCAATGCACTGGAGAAATTCAGGGACGATAACCGGATTCAAGCCCTTGTGAATAACTATGAACTTATTAATGAAGCTAATTTCACGTACTATTCAGACAGCCTTTATGTTTCCGGAGATGAGCTCAAATTATCTGTCAAGGTAAGTCCGGTAAAGGCGCTTCCCTGTTCAAAGTTTACCGGTTTGGTGGTCGAAGAAACGTACCGGACAAAGGGAGGTTGGAAGGTGGACTTTAGCACTGGCGTTTTAATGAATGGAGGGAGTGATGAATTTTCAGGCAACGAGTTTTCCTATCGGGCGTTAACGGACTCCACGGCGAGTATTCAGCGCAGGGACGGGGGTAGCAAACTCCTTCTGTCGGTGGGTGCTTTTCTGCATATCTACAAACGTAGTGGTTCAAATATTAATGTCGCGATCAGCCCAGGGCTTAGTACGACGACGGCTTTCGACGGGTTGATGTTTCACCTGGGGGGCTCTGCCCTGTTTGGAAAACGCGAGAGGCTTGTGTTGACCATGGGTGCAACAGCACGTGAAGTAGAAGTGCTCGATCACTATTTTCAGGAGGGAAGGTCTTACCCGGTGGCAGATCTACCAAATTCACCCCCGATGGTTAAGGTTTTTCCCAGGATAGGCTGGTTTGTTAGCCTGACCTATAATTGGTCTCCCATACGGAAGCGTTAGAAAGAAATCACATCGATGGGAGGAGCGAATGATATTTTTTTGCTTATTTTATTTAGTTGAATCCTTTTTTAAATGCTATGATCGAATTCCTCAGACGACAATACAAAAAGCAAGGTGTTAAAATCGCCCTTTACCTCGTAATCCTTTTTATTCTGGTCGATACGTTTCTTACTTACGAGTATAAGCAGGCGCTGACCAGCAACATGGCAACTCAAGCGACGTTGGATGAAATAGCGGCCAACAAAGCCACTATAATTTCCAATCTCAACAACATCGATATGAGTTTGCGAGGCTATTTGCTGGTCCAGAATGAGGCTTTCCTGGATACTTACGACAAGATTAAAAGTCAGAATGCCCCTACGATGGTTTACCTCCAGGAAAAACTTCCGGAGATTGGCATTGACGCATCAGTACTTACCGAAATGATCGTGATGCTGAATAACTATTTCGACCTGATGGACAGAGTCGTCGTATTGTCTAAATCCGACACAACCGGTGCTGCTCTGAGGATACTCAAGGAAGATCATGGAACGGCGGTATGGCAGACCTATATGGATCTTTCCGGCGTTATTGATCCTATTATTCAAGGTAAGAAGTTAGCCTCACAGGAAGCCTATAATAGCTTACTGAATATGAGTCTGATTTTTCAGGGTGTCTTGTTCCTGGTAGGTGTTCCAACACTCATGTACACGATCAATAGTCTTGTGCGTGGTGAGAAGCGAAGAATTAAGTTGTTCGAAGACCTCGATATGAAGAACCGAACGCTGATCTTCAACGCCAATGAACAAACAGATATTCAGAATGAAAATCAGGTGATCGGAAGCATTATTACGAATCTTAACAAGGCATCCAATTTTATAAAAGGTATAGGGCAGGGCGACTACGAAGTAAAATGGGAAGGATTTGATGCCGCTGCCGGTAATGACAACGAGCATACGATTTCCGGGGAGCTGATTTCAATGCGGGAAGAGATGAAAAGGAAACGTGACGAGGGACTAAGACAGCAATGGGTTAGCGAAGGCTTGAACAAACTCGCCGGAATCATCCGCGATCATCAAAGCAGCTTTCAGGATTTATGCGAAAAGTCAATTTACTTTCTCGTAAAATACCTCAATGCGCAACAAGCCGGATTGTTTGTGTTGAATGATGAGGATGAAACCGATAAATACCTGGAGCTTGTTATCTGTTATGCTTACGACCGGAAAAAATATCTTAGGAAACGAATCGATATCGGACAGGGGATGCTAGGTCAGATTTATTTGGAGGGCCAGCCGGTGTATCTTCGACAGGTACCTCCAGATTACGTGAGTATAACAAGCGGTTTGGGGGAGGCGAATCCAAACTGCATTTCTATCCAGCCATTGACGCACAACGAAGAGGTTGTCGCTCTTCTCGAAATGGCATCATTCACTGAGTTCGACGAACACGCCTTAAGCTTTCTGACCGACGCATGTAAGTCCATTGCTGCGGCCGTGGTTGCATTACAAAGTAGTCACAAGACCAAAATTCTCTTGGAGAAATCGCAGCAGCAGGCCGAGGAGATGCGTGCACAGGAGGAGGAGATGAGACAAAATATGGAGGAGCTGGAAGCAACACAGGAGGAGATGAAACGAAGGGAATCAGAACTACGTGTCGTCCCTCAGGGGTAAATAAATTTGGCAACTATATATACCCAGTTAATCGTACCATGTGGTGTTAAAGCCATCGTTTAACAAAAAAAAATCCGGAATTACCCGGATTTTTTGATAAGAAAGTTCACAATTTGATTCAAGTTAAGCCTCTTATTGTGGTTTGTTCACGTATAGAGATCTAAGCCTTCCGTCCTTTTTAATTTCTTCCAGCTGATTTATCGTAGCCAATAGCCTCAGATCATCCTTCATTTCTTTAACATCCGTCTTCATTTCCTTAACATCAACGTTGATTTGTTTCAAGGATTTTTCTAAGCATTCTTTTACTATCCTTTCGATAGTTATCAAGTCCACTTTGGTAAGGCCCATGCTTTTGGTTGTTTTAGTGAAAGTTTGACGCCTAAAAGTACCAATTCGTAAAATATTTTACGATGATATCTATCATTCATTTAAGTAATAATCTTAATAACAGACGAATAAAGGGAAAGATTTCTTAAATATTTCTTAAATAATTATTAATTAAATGTGAATAACTTAGGAAATAGTCAAAAGGAGGCCAGCTATTCCGGAACCGACCGCCCGTTCATTCCCCCGTAATGGTACCCTAATTTAGCCCCCCTAAAGGGATTTGTCAATCAGGAAAACCTGACTAATTTTGAATAAGGCGAAGAGTAATTGAGGTTTGAGGTCTTCAGACTGTCGGGAAAACTGAGGCAATTTTTAGTCCAATAAAAAAGGGACACCTTTTATATAAGCGAAATGGCCTTCGAATGACTCAACATTGGCGATAAGTTTTAAATCACCTAAGTTAATTTTTTACATCTACCCGGCTGACTGTGCCTGGCTGCCTAATTATTCATCGCGTAGTGTTTCTACGGGGTTTACATTGGCGAGACTGAATACCTTGTATCCAATGGTTACCAGTGACGCTCCAACCAACAAGGCAACAGCGAGAGAAAACGTCGTGATGCTCACTTCCTGGTGATATCTCCAGATAGATGCCAATATTGTATTGCACCAGGTATAGCCGGCCCATGCCCCCAATACCGATGCCACCAACAGGATAAAAATAAACTCCCGGTTGACCGTCCTCGTTATGCTGGCGACAGATGCGCCTACGATCTTCCGGATGCCGATTTCTTTCATTCGCCTGATCATATTGAGAGAAACCAGCGTGTACAGCCCGGTAACCGAAAGCAACAACGCAATTGCTCCTAAAAATGTATAGCCATAAACAATGCTCATGTTGAGCGTGGTAGCTTGCTGTAATACCGATGCCAGCATATATCCGTTGTATAAACGGTTCGGAAAAACCTGATTCCATTGTTGGTGCATAAAATTGTTGACGGCTGCCACGTTTTCCGGTGCTGTGCTCACAACGATTTGCGTATAGTCTTCGGGTAAAACGTACCGAATCAACAAAGGATCCATTTCCTTCCATAGTCCTTGCGTAAGGATGTCTTCAACAACACCTGCGACATAGTACTTTGCGGTGTCGCCCATCAGGATTTCTTTCCCTACCGCACTATCCCATCCGAATAAATCTGCCATTTTCCGGGTTACGATGACGGCCTCGTAGCGGTCGGACTCGGAGTCTTTAATGAAGTCGCGGCCCTCCACCAGGCCGAAGCCCAGGGTGTTCAGATACCCATCCCCGACTTCGATGACATCGACCTCCATCTTTTGTGTTTCATACTTTACAACCTCCTGAATCTGCTTTGAAAAAATTCCGTAGCGCGCTCCCGCCATAGAAACAATTTGCGGATTACGCTGTAAACTGTTACGGTATGTATTGAACTCATTCTCATCATTGATCCAGGCCATCACCGATCCTTTTGCGTCGAATCCGAGGTTATATTCCTGCTGGTAGCGCGCGTTTTGCAGGAAACCAATGGCGCTCACCATTGAAAT
>Ga0299906_10005163_pt1 | contig 10664 bp, 7 predicted proteins | sample RVTome_14_FD_200259 | JGI IMG/M metagenome (GOLD analysis project Ga0299906, IMG submission 200259) | Soil microbial communities from uranium-contaminated site in the Upper Colorado River Basin, Wyoming, United States - RVT145D125 (version 2) ... | reverse complement strand
GGGTTTCGACGACGGGGGCGAGATGCTGCTCATGCATCTCGGGATGTCCGGCCGGATGGTGGTGGACGGCGCCGGCGGCATCGGCGGATGGCGGGCGCCCGTGGCCCACGATCACGTGGTGATCGAGACCGACGCCGGGACGCGAATCACCTTCAACGACGCCCGGCGGTTCGGCCTCATGACCCTGATCGCGCCCGGTGACGTTCCCGCCCATCCGCTCCTGCGCGGGCTCGGGCCCGAGCCGCTCGGGGACGGATTCACCGCGCCGGCCCTGGAGGCGGCGCTGGCCGGCCGGTCCGCATCCATCAAGGCGGCCCTGCTGGATCAGCGAATCGTCGCCGGGCTCGGCAACATCTACGCCTGCGAATCGCTGTTCCGCGCGGGCCTGTCGCCGCGCCGGCGCGCCGGCACCGTCCGCGGCGCGCGCGCGCGGCGGCTCGTCGCCGCCATAAGGGAGGTGCTCGCCGAGGCCATCGCCGCGGGCGGATCGAGCCTGCGCGATCACGTGCGGCCCTCGGGCGAGCTCGGCTATTTCCAGCATCGCTTCGCCGTCTACGGGCGCGAGGGCGCCGGCTGTCCCGGCTGCCGCTGCGATCCCGCGCGCGGGGGCGGCGTCCGGCGCATCGTCCAGGCCGGCCGCTCGACCTTCTATTGTCCGGTCCGGCAGCGATGACGTCGCGACGTCGTGCCATCGTCGGCGCCGTTGCGGTGCTCCTCCTCGGCCTCGCCTTGGGCCCGCCGGCGCCGCCGCGCGCCCATGCCGACGGCTTCCTGGCCGCGCTCGACGACGTGCCGCTGATGCCGGGCCTCGCCGAGCGGGTGGAGGACGGGGTGTCCTTCGAGGCCGCGACCGGGCGCATCGTCGAGGCCGTGGCCCAGGGGCGCCGCGGCCCCCGGCTCGACCGCGCCCGGGTGGTGGCGTTCTACGGCGAGGTCCTGCCCGGCCTGGGCTGGCGCCGGACCGGGGAGACGCGGTTCGTCCGCGAGGGCGAGGTTCTCGTCCTCGCCGTCGACGAGACGCCGGGGCGGGTGCTCGTTCGTTTCGCCCTGAGGCCCCGCTAGCCGCCCGCGGCCCGGCGGCCGCGGCCATGGCGGCCTTGACGGGGTCCGGGGCCGGGACTATAACCACGCCCCTGCGCGCCGCCGGGCGCGTCGGCACGCCCGCAACCGTCACAAGGCGATCACGATGGCCAATATCCGGTCGGCGAAGAAACGCATCCGTCAGAGCGCGAAGCGGACGGCGATCAATCGCAATCGCATCGGCCGCATTCGCACCTTCATAAAGAAGGTGGAAGCGGCGATCACCGCGGGCGACAGGGAAGGCGCGAGAGGGGCGTTCCAGCTGGCGCAGCCGGAGATCATGCGCGGCGTGACCAGGGGCGTCCTCCACAGGAACACCGCCGCCCGCCGTCTCTCGCGACTGAACGCGCGCATCAAGGCGCTGTGACGGGGCACGGCCCCGGCCCCAGGCGAGGCGCGCCCCTTGGGGCGCGTTTTCGTTTGTGGCGCATACGCATGTGTGAAATCTCCAATGCCATCAAAAAACTTCCGCGTTCCCTAAACGGTCCCATTGCATGTTGTGTCGGTGACCGTTAGAGTCCTCCTCCGTTGTTTCCCTCGCGCACAAGTAATTAGAAGTTCGACTGGGCCGCTTCGGCGGGGAGGGGTGTCCGCCCATGAGTTGCCGGGCGGGCGGGTGCCTTGCTTTCGGTAAGTTGCAATGTCTCTCACACGCGTTGAAAGCAATGTTGAAAGCAATAAGGACCGGTCGAAGGGATGGTGCCATCCCCCAAGCGAGCCGGTCATGGGGAGCCTTCGATGACCGCGGAGGATTCGAGAACCTCCACCGAGCGCAACGTGTCACCGGGCGAAGGCTACGGCGGCGACGTCACACCCGAGCAGGCATGGAAGATTCTCGAGGAGGAGTCCGATGCCGTTCTCGTCGATTGCCGCACCCAGCCCGAGTGGATCTTCGTCGGGGTCCCGGACCTGAGCCCCCTTCGCAAGAAGGCGGCGCTGGTGCCGTGGCAGGTCTTCCCCACCATGCAGGTCAATCCGGAGTTCGTGCGTCAGGTCAAGGATGCGGGCGCCAAGGAGGACGCACCGGTCCTCTTTATATGCCGCTCGGGAAATCGCTCCCGGGCCGCGGCTATAGCATTGACGGAAAAGGGTTTTCGCCGGGCCTACAACATCGCCGGCGGATTCGAGGGCAGCCATGACGGCGCGCGCCACCGCGGCATGCGGGAAGGATGGAAGGTCAGCGGACTGCCTTGGATCCAGGATTAGGCCCGTCGGGAGGGGGATCGGCCAATGGTCACTGCGTGGGATCGTATCCGAGACAAGCTGCGCACCGAGTTCGGCGAGGCCGCGTTCAAGAGCTGGTTGAATGCGATCGAGCTCGATTCGGTCGAGGGCGGCAAGGCCGTCATCGTCGCGCCCACCCGCTTCCTGCGGGACTGGGTCAACCGCCATTACCTCGAGCGCATCACCGCGCTCCTGCGCGAGGAGGATCCCCGGCTGCGCGCGGTCGAGCTCTGCGTGCGGCGCGCCCAGCGGGCGGCACCCGCGGCGCTGACGCCGCAGACGGCGCCGCGCATCAACGGCGCCGGCCGTGGCGGCCACAATGACATCAGCGCGCCGCTCGACCCCAGGCTCACCTTCTCCAATTTCGTGGTGGGCAAGTCGAACGAGTTCGCCTACGCCGCCGCCCGCCGTATCGCCGAGGCCAGCCAGGTGCCGTTCAACCCGCTGTTCCTCTACGGCGGCGTCGGCCTCGGCAAGACCCACCTGATGCATGCCATCGCCTGGCACATCAGCGAGCGGGATGCCTCGCGCCGCGTCATATATCTTTCAGCCGAAAAGTTCATGTACCAGTTCATCCGGGCGCTGAGGTTCCAGGATACCATGGCGTTCAAGGAGCAGTTCCGCTCGGTCGACGTGCTGATGATCGACGACGTGCAGTTCATCTCGGGCCGGGAGACCACCCAAGAGGAATTCTTCCATACCTTCAATGCATTGGTGGACCAGAACCGGCAGGTGGTGATCTCCGCCGACAAGTCGCCCTCGGATCTCGAGGGCATGGAGGAGCGGCTGCGCTCGCGCCTGGGCTGGGGGCTGGTCGCCGACATCCATCAGACCGACTACGAGCTCAGGCTGTCCATCCTCCAGTCCAAGGCCGACCAGCTGGGCGCCGGGGTGCCGCCCAAGGTCCTCGAGTTCCTCGCCCACAAGATCACCTCCAACGTGCGCGAGCTGGAAGGGGCGCTCAACCGGGTGGTGGCCCACTCCACCTTGGTGGGTCGCGACATCACCCTGGAGGCGACCCAGGACGTGCTCCACGATCTTTTGCGGGCCAACGACCGCCGGGTCACCATCGAGGAGATCCAGAAGCGCGTGGCCGAGCACTTCAACGTGCGCATCGCCGACATGCATTCGGCCCGCCGCGCCCGTGCCGTGGCGCGGCCGCGCCAGGTGGCGATGTACCTGGCCAAGCAGCTCACCAGCCGGTCGCTCCCCGAGATCGGCCGCAAGTTCGGCGGCCGCGACCACACCACCGTCATGCACGCGGTGCGCAAGGTGGAGGAGCTGAGGGCGACCGATTCGACCTTCTCCGAGGACATCGAGCTGCTGCGCCGGATGCTGGAGAGTTGAGCCCGGGAAAGGGCCCGGAATCCGCGCCCCCCGACGGCCGGGGAAGGGGCGGCGAAACCGCCCTTTTCCTTTAGGAAACCAAGGGCTTCTGATATAATTTTTCTCCGGTCGATCCCCGCCCAGCGATTGCCCTGTGCGGCGCCCGGCCGGACGGGGGCGTGCCCCCGCTTTCGGGACGCCGGCCGGGCCCTTCCGGCATGCTCCTGCCGGCGGCCGGTCCCTGACCGATGGAGGGTGGCCCCCCGGGTGGCCAGGAAGGCTGATATCGCTTCGCCATGAAACTCACCATAGAACGTGCGTCGCTGCTCCGCTCATTGAGCCATGTCCAGAGCGTGGTGGAGCGGCGCAACACCATCCCCATCCTCAACAACGTGCTGATGAACGCCGCCGACGGCGTCCTGCGCCTGACCGCGACCGACATGGAGCTCGCCATCGCCGAGACCGTGGAGGCGGAGATCGCGGCCGCCGGCGGCATCACCGCCCCCGCCCACACTCTCTACGAAATCGTCCGCAAGCTGCCGGACGGGGCGCAGATCGAGCTCGCGACCACCGACGGCGACGCCCACATCACGGTGCGTTCGGGACGCTCGACCTTCCAGCTCGCCTGCCTGCCGCCGGCCGACTTCCCGGCCCTGGGCGAGGACGACCTCCCCCACGGCTTCACCCTCCCGGCCGCCGCCGCCCGGGCCCTGATCGACCACACCCGCTTCGCCATCTCCACCGAGGAGACCCGCTACTACCTCAACGGCATCTACCTGCACGCCACCAAGCGGGACGGGACCGGCGTCCTGCGCGCGGTCGCCACCGACGGCCATCGCCTGGCCCGCTTCGACGTGCCGCTGCCGCCGGGCGCCGACGGCATCCCCGGCGTGATCGTCCCGCGCAAGATGGTGGCCGAGTGGCGCAAGCTGATCGAGGAGACCGACGCGGGGGTCGAGATCGGCCTGTCGGAGGCGAAGATCCGGCTCTCCTTCGACCACGTGACCATGACCTCGAAACTGATCGACGGCACCTTTCCCGATTACGAGCGCGTCATCCCGCAGGCCAACGACCGCGTGCTCGAGGTGCCGTGCCGGGCCTTCGCCGAGGCCGTGGACCGGGTGTCCACCATCTCCACGGAGAAGTCGCGGGCGGTCAAGCTCGCCGTCGTCAAGGACGCCGTCACGCTGTCGGCCACCAGCCTCGACCAGGGCAGCGCCGAGGAGGAGGTCGAGGTCGGATATCGGGGCGAGCCCATGGAGATCGGCTTCAACTCGCGCTACCTCCTCGACATCGCCGAGCGCATCGGGGGGGAGACGGCGCAGTTTCGCATGGGCGACGCGGCCTCGGCGGCGATCGTGTCCGACTCGGACGACGCCAATGCCCTCTATGTCTTGATGCCGATGCGGGTTTGACCGGCGGGGTCCGCCCCGCCCCCAGTGCCATCGTGGAGTCTCGTGTCCTGAACCTCTCGTCCCTCGCCCCCGTCGCCGCGCCGCGGGCCCCGCGCGCGGCGCCCGCCCCCGGCGGGTCGCGCCTCGCCGTCCGCGCCCTGCGGCTCACCGCGTTCCGCAATTACCCCCGTCTCCGGCTCGGGCTGGATGGCCGGCCGGTGGTGCTGACCGGCCCCAACGGCGCCGGCAAGACCAACCTCCTGGAGGCGGTGTCCTATCTCGGCGCCGGCCGCGGCCTGCGCGCGGCGCGCCTGGCCGAGGTCGACCGGCGCGTCGACGGCGTCCCGGCCGGGCCCTGGGCCGTGGCGGCGGCCCTGGACGGGCCCGAGGGCCCCTTCCGGGTGGGCACCGGCCGCGATCCCGCCGGCCACACCGCGCGCCGCGTGGTGCGCCTCGACGGCCGGCCGGTTCCGGGTCCCGCCGCGCTGGCCGGCCGCGTCCCGGTGCTGTGGCTCACCCCCTCCCAGGACGGGCTGTTCCTCGACCGGCCGGGCGCGCGCCGGCGCTATCTCGACAAGCTGGTGGCGGCGCTCGACCCGGCCCATGCGACGCGCATCAGCGACTACGAGCGCGCGCTCCGGGAGCGCGCCCGCCTGCTGCGGGACGGCGGCGCCGATCCCGCCTGGCTCGCGGCGCTGGAGCGCACCATGGCCGAGACCGGCGTCGCCATCGCCGCCGCCCGCCGCCAGGCCGCCGCCGATTTCAGCCGCGCCGCCCGGGCGGGGATCGGGCCGTTCCCGGCCGCCCGCATCGACGTCGAGGGCGACGTCGAGGCTTGGCTCGCCGAGGGTCCGGCGCTGGCCGCCGAGGAGCGGCTGGAGGCCGGGCTGCGCGCGGCCCGCGGCCGCGACGCCGAGCTCGGCGGCGCCGCCCTCGGGCCGCACCGTTCGGACATGGTGGCGGCGCGCCCGGACCGCGCCATCGCCGCCGCCCAGCTTTCCACCGGCGAGCAGAAGATGCTGCTCCTGTCCCTGGTCCTGGGGGTGGCGCGGCTGCAGGCGGCGGCGCGCGGCTTCGCGCCGCTGCTCCTCCTCGACGAGGTGGCCGCCCATCTCGACGGCGCCCACCGCGCGGCCCTCTACGAGGAGATCCGGGCCCTCGGCGCCCAGGCCTGGATGACCGGGACCGACCCCGGGCTGTTCGCGCCGCTCGCCGGGGCGGTCCGCATGCTGCGCGTCGGCGCCGGCGAGGTGCGCGATGGGACATGACCGCATGACCGGCGGGCGAGAGGCGGCGGGCCCATGATCAAGCAGCCCACGACGACGGGACGCAAGAGCAAGAGCGAGGCGGCCGAGGAATACGACGCCAGCGCCATCAAGGTGCTGCGCGGCCTCGATGCGGTGCGCAAGCGCCCCGGCATGTATATCGGTGATACCGACGACGGGACCGGGCTGCATCACATGGTCTACGAGGTGGTGGACAACTCCATCGACGAGGCCATGGCGGGGTATTGCGACCGCATCGACATCGTGCTCAACGTCGACGGCTCCGTCACCGTGACCGATAACGGCCGCGGCATTCCGGTGCAGATCCACGCCGAGGAGGGCGTCTCGGCCGCCCAGGTCATCATGACCCAGCTCCATTCCGGCGGGAAGTTCGACCAGAACATCTACAAGGTCTCGGGCGGACTGCACGGCGTCGGCGTCTCCGTGGTGAACGCGTTGTCCGAGACCCTCGAGCTTCGCATCTGGCGGGAGGGCAAGGAGCACTTCATGCGCTTCCGCGACGGCAAGCCCGAGGCGCCGCTCGCCGTGGTCGGCGAGGCCCCGAGGCTGGAGGACGGAAGCTTCCGCACCGGGACCGAGGTCACCTTCCACCCCTCGCCGGATGTGTTCACCAGCCTGCGCCTCGACCACGATACCCTGCTCAACCGGTTCCGGGAGCTCGCCTTCCTCAATTCCGGCCTGTGGATCACGCTGACCGACAACCGCGAGGTCGAGCCGGTCGCCCACGAGATGCACTACGAGGGCGGCCTTATCGCCTATGTGGAGTACATCGACCGGTCCAGGACGCCGCTGCACAGCCCGCCCATCGCCCTCAAGGACGAGCGCGACGGCGTCCAGATCGAAATCGCCATGCAGTGGACCGACGCCTACCACGAGAACATGCTGTGCTTCACCAACAACATCCCGCAGCGCGACGGCGGCACTCACCTCGCCGGCTTCCGCGGGGCGCTCACGCGCACCATAAACACCTACGCCGCCGAGGCCGGCCTCGGCCGCCGCGAGAGGATCCAGCTCACCGGCGACGACGCCCGCGAGGGCCTGACCTGCGTGCTGTCGGTCAAGGTGCCCGATCCCAAGTTCTCGTCCCAGACCAAGGAGAAGCTCATCTCCTCGGAGGTGAAGACCGTGGTCGAGGCGGTGGTCGGCGAGCGGCTCGGCCAGTGGTTCGAGGAGCACCCCAACGAGGGCCGGCGCATCATCGGCAAGGCGATCGAGGCCGCCGCCGCCCGCGAGGCCGCCCGCAAGGCGCGCGAACTCACACGCCGCAAGGGCGCGCTCGACATCTCCTCGCTTCCGGGCAAGCTGGCCGACTGCCAGGAGCGCGATCCGGCGCGGGCCGAGCTGTTCATCGTCGAGGGCGATTCCGCCGGCGGATCCGCCAAGCAGGGCCGCCACCGGGCCAACCAGGCGATCCTGCCGCTGCGCGGCAAGATCCTCAACGTCGAGCGCGCGCGCTTCGACAAGATGCTGTCCTCGGCCGAGATCGGCACGCTGATCACCGCGCTCGGCACCGGCATCGGCGTCGACGATTTCGACATCAACCGGCTGCGCTACCACAAGGTCATCATCATGACCGACGCCGACGTGGACGGGGCGCACATCCGGACCCTGCTCCTCACCTTCTTCTATCGCCACATGTCCGAGCTCATCGAGCGCGGCCATCTCTACATCGCCCAGCCGCCGCTCTACCGCGCCAAGCGCGGCAACTCGGAGGTCTATCTCAAGGACGACCGCGCGCTCGAGAACTACCTGATCGCTGCCGGTCTCGAGGACGCCGTGCTGACCCTCGCGGACGGCCAGCAGCTGGCCGGCGCCGACCTGCGCGCGGAGATCGAGGTCGCGCGCCAGGCCCGCGATCTCCTGGCGCCGCTGGCGCGCCGCGTCGGCTCGCTGGCGCTCGTCGAGCAGACGGCGATCCTGGGCACGCTCAGGCGCGACCGGTTCTCCGATGCCGAGTGGGCGGATGCGGCGGGGTTCATGGCGAAGTGGCTCGACCAGCTGTCCCCGGAGACGGAGCGGGGCTGGACCGCGAGGATCGACGGGGAGGGCTCGATGCTGTTCGAGCGCGTGGTGCGCGGCGTGCCCGAGCATCGCAAGATCGATTCCCGGCTGCTGTCCATGGTCGAGGCCGCCAGGCTCGATCAGATGGCCGACAAGCTCCAGCGCGTGTATTCGAAACCGTCCAGGCTGGTCCGCAAGGACAGCGACGTCGCGATCGTGGGACCGACCGGGCTCGTCGGCGCCGTCATGGACGTCGGCCGCAAGGGCGTGACGATCCAGCGCTATAAGGGGCTCGGGGAGATGAACCCCGAGCAGCTGTGGGAAACGACCCTCGATCCCGACGGCCGCACGCTGCTGCAGGTCCGGATCAGCCACGCCGAGGCCCAGGGCGACATCTTCGCGACCCTCATGGGCGACGTGGTCGAGCCGCGCCGCGAATTCATCCAGACCCACGCGCTCGAGGTCGCCAACCTGGACGTGTGAGCCGACGTCCGCCGGGCGCCGCCCGCGCGCCGGCGCCGCACCCTGACCGGTCACGCCCATGGCCAGACGCCCCGCTTCCAGGACCACGCCCCGCCGCCCCCGCGACGGCAAGGGCGGTGCCGCCGCGAACCGGGCGCGGCGCGGCCGCGCCCCGTCCCGTCGCCGGCCGCTCCGCCGGCTCCTCAAATGGGGCTTCGTGGCGGCGGTCTGGGGCGCGCTCGCCGTCGGGGCGCTGGTCGCCTATTACGCCTACGGGCTCCCTCCGCTCGCCGACATCCCGGCGCTCGAGCGCCGCCCCGCGGTGACGCTGCTGGCGGCCGACGGGACGCCGTTCGCGCGCTTCGGGGAGACCACCGCCCGGCCGGTCACCGTCGCGGAGCTGCCGCCCCACGTGCCGCGGGCGGTGGTCGCGGTCGAGGACGCGCGCTTCTATTCGCATTTCGGCCTCGACCTGATCGGGCTCGCCAGGGCGGTGCTCGTGAACCTGCGCGAGGGCCGCATCGTCCAGGGCGGCTCCACCATCACCCAGCAGCTGGCCAAGAACCTGTTCCTGGGGCCCGAGCGCACCCTGGAGCGGAAGGTCCAGGAGATGGTGCTCGCGTTCTGGCTCGAGCGCCGCTTCACCAAGGACGAGATCCTGGCGCTCTATCTCAACCGGGTCTATTTCGGCGCCGGGAATTTCGGCATCGAGGCCGCCGCCCGGAGCTATTTCGACAAGCCCGCCCATGCCTTGCAGCTCAACGAGGCAGCCATGCTGGCGGGGTTGCTCAGGGCGCCGTCGCGGTATTCTCCCGTCCGTCACCGCGACCGCGCGGCCCAGCGCGCGCGCGTCGTGCTCGACCGCATGGCGGACGCGGGATTCATCACCGAGGCCGAGGCGCGCATCGTCAAGCTCAACCCGGCCCGCCTGCGCCGGCAGACCACCCGCCTCGGGCGCTACTTCGCGGACTGGGCGCTTGACCAGGCGCGCGGCTATGTCGGCCAGGCGGAGGGCGACCTGGTGGTGCGCACGACGCTGGATTCGCGCCTGCAGCTGATCGCCGAGCGCGAGACCGGGGCCATGCTCGCAGGCCCCGGGCAAAAGCGCGGCGTCGCCCAGGGGGCGCTGATCGTGATGGCGCCCGACGGCGCGGTGCGGGCCATGGTCGGCGGCGCCGACTACGGCGACAGCCAGTTCAACCGGGCGACCCAGGCGCTGCGCCAGCCGGGCTCCGCGTTCAAGCCGATCGTGTACCTGGCCGGGCTCGAGGCCGGGCTCGAGCCGGATTCGGAGCTTCTCGACGCCCCGATCCGCATCGGCGACTTCGCGCCGCGCAATTACGACGGCCGCTACCGCGGCCGGGTCACCATGACCCAGGCGCTCGCGCACTCGCTCAATTCGGCTGCCGTCAGGGTGCTCGAGCATGCCGGGGTCGACCGCGTGATCCGCTGGGCGCGCCGGCTCGGGATCACCTCCCCCCTGCGGCGCGAGGCGGGCCTCGCGCTCGGCGCGTCGGAGGTGACGCTGATCGAGCTGGTCTCGGCCTACGCCGCCCTCGCCAACGGCGGGGAGGGCGTCTTCGCCCACGGCGTGACCGAGATCCGCGACGGCAGCGGCCGGCTGCTCTACGAGCGCTCGGGCTCGGGCCCCGGGCGGCGGATCCCCTCGGGCATGGTCTACGGGATGAACCGGATGATGGAGGCGGTCATGGCCGAGGGCACCGGCCGCAACGCCGCCTTTGGCCATCCCGCGGGGGGCAAGACCGGCACCACCGAGGAGCACCGGGATGCCTGGTTCCTGGGATATACCCGCGACTACGTGGCGGGGGTGTGGATGGGCAACGACAACGGGGCGCCGAGCAGGGGGGTCACCGGCGGTGGACTCCCTGCT
>Ga0299906_10005160_pt1 | contig 10666 bp, 12 predicted proteins | sample RVTome_14_FD_200259 | JGI IMG/M metagenome (GOLD analysis project Ga0299906, IMG submission 200259) | Soil microbial communities from uranium-contaminated site in the Upper Colorado River Basin, Wyoming, United States - RVT145D125 (version 2) ... | reverse complement strand
GACACGAGGCTATCGGTTCGAGCCGGAGGCGGCGGCACACGTGTTCGACTTCTTCGACCAGTTCCTGCGGATCCCGGACGGCGCGGACGCCGGCAAGCCGTTCACCCTGGAGCCCTTCCAGCAATTCCTCGTCGGGTCGCTCTACGGTTGGCTCGACGAGACGACCGGCTACCGTCGATTTCGCGTCGGGTACGTCGAGCTGGGGAAGGGCAATGGCAAGAGCCCGATGGGTGCGGGTCTTTGCCTATACTCGCTCGTGGCCGACGGTGAGCGCGGAGCGGAGGTCTACACCGCGGCGGTCAGTCGAGACCAGGCCGTCATCAGCTACCGAGACGCCAAACGGATGGCGGAGTCGTCTCCGGAGCTGGCGCGAGCTCTGCAGATCTACCGCTCCTCGTACACGATGGTCTACCACGCCGGCGGCGATTCCTTCCTGCGAGCTTTGTCGAGTGAGGGCGGCATGCAGTCAGGCATCCGTCCGCACTTCGCGTTGCTCGATGAGGTCCACGAGCACCGGACTGCGGAGGTCGTCGACAAGTTGCGCGCCGGCACCAAGGCTCGCCGACAGGCGCTAATAATCGAGATAACGAACTCGGGATTCGACCGGAAAAGCGTCTGCTGGGCGCATCACGAGTACACCCGGCAAATACTCGAGTCGGCGATTCCGAACGACCGTTGGTTCGGTTACATCGCGTCGCTCGACGAGGGCGAGGACCCTTTCGAAGACCGCGCGTGCTGGGTCAAGGCGAACCCTGGGCTCGGCACGATCCTGCCCGAGCCCTACCTCGAAGAGCAGCTCGAGGAGGCGCGTGGCATGCCGTCGAAGCGGAACATAGTGATGCGCCTGAACTTTTGCGTCTGGACGGAACAGGCGACGCGCTGGATCGACCTCGACGTTTGGGACCGCAACGATGCGGAAGTGGTCGAGGAGGAGTTGGCCGGCCGGCCGTGCTTCGCCGGCCTCGACATGTCCTCGACGACGGATCTCACCGCTTTGGTGCTGGTCTTCCCGCCGCCGGAGGACGACCCGGAGGGCAGGCTGTCCGTCGTGCCGCGGATCTGGTGCCCCGCGGAGTCGATCGTCCGCCGTTCGAGGCGCGACGGGGTGCCCTACGACCAGTGGGCCGCCGAGGGACACCTCATTGCGACGGAGGGCGACGTCGTCGACTACGACGCGGTGCGGGCGGAGGTCAACGATCTCGGTAGTAGCTTCGACGTGCGCGAGATAGCGATCGACCGTTGGAACAGCACACAGCTCCAAACCCAACTCCTCGGTGATGGATTTGAGGTCGTGAAGTTCGGGCAGGGATTCGCCTCGATGTCGACTCCGACGAGGGAGTTGGAGCGACTACTCCTCGCCGGCCGGCTCGCACATGGCGGACATCCGGTGTTGCGCTGGATGGCCACCAATGTGTCGGTGACTCAGGACCCGGCGGGGAACATCAAGCCGGACAAGGCGAAGAGCGGCGAACGTATCGACGGTATCGTCGCCCTCATCATGGCAGTCGGACGTTGGGCGGTGGCGCCAAGCGCCGAGGAGTCCAACCTCTACGACGAGCGAGAGGTGGTGCTCCTATGAGGAGATGGCTTCGTGGTCGAGCTAGCGTGCTCCAGGCGCTTGCCGGGGTCCTCCTCCTCAGTGCCGGGGTGTCCTGGTCGACGGGATCCCCCGGTATCGGGTTGGCGCTGGTTGGTGCCTGCCTGCTCACCGATTATGGCCTCGCGGTAAGGGGAGGGAAAAGGGGATGAGCACGACGCTCTTCGAGCGCTTGATCGAGCCGCAGGAGACTCGCGCGTCGGTTCTCACAGAGGCGGATATGTTGGCCTTCTTGACGGAGTCCTCGGTCGCCTCGTCCGGGATCACCGTTACCGAGACGACCATGATCAACTGGCTGCTCGTCCGCGCCGCCGTGAGGGTGTTGGCCGAGACGATCTCGACGCTACCCCTGCGTCTCTACCGTAAGGGCGATGGCCGGCGGGAGAGAGTCGACGATCACCCGGGTGCCCTACTGCTGCGCGACGGTCCGAACCCAGAGATGCCGTGGTGCCGCTACAGCGCAGCCGCTGTGGTCCAGCGGGCGTTGTGGGGAAACAGCTATTCCGAGATCGTCTGGGGTGGACGTGGGCCGAAAGCCCTGTGGCCAATCGGGTCACACCGGGTGCGCATCGAGCGGCTGCGGTCCGGCGAGATCGTCTACCGCGTCGCTGCAGGGGATCGCGCGCAGTCCAGGCGGTCAGCGGCCGACGTGCTCCCGGCAGATCGGATGCTCCACATCCCAGCACTCACCACGGATGGCATCGTAGGCCTGAGGCCGCTCCAGGCTCTGCGCGAGGCGGTGGGTCTTGGACAGGCGGCCGAGCGGACCGCAGGCAAATACTTTGCGAACGACGGCCGACCCGGCGGCTACATAAAGCACCCCGGTCGACTGAGCGACAAGAGCTTGGAGCGCCTGCTGCGGGAGCACGCGCGCGCACACGTAGGCGTCGACAAGAAGTGGAAGACGATGGTCCTCGAGGAGGGCATGGAGTTCAAGGAGGTCAACATGCCGCTCCAGGATCTCGCGTTGCTCGGGGTACGCCGCTTCCAGGTCGAGGAGATCGCTCGCGCCTTTCGAGTACCGAAGCACCTCCTGCAAGACACCGAGACGTCGAGCGTGCGCGCCAACATCGAGCACGAGGGGATCAATTTCGTGGTCCACTCGATTCGCCCGTGGCTTGTCCACGAGGAGAAGACGAAGACCTGGTCACTTCTGACCAGCGACGAGAGACGAGCCGGCTACTATTACGAGTACTCGGTCGACGCGCTCCTGCGCGGTGATGCAAAGGCGCGATTCGAGACCTACCACATGGCTCGGCAGGCGGGTATCATGTCGGCGAACGAGGCCCGGGAGCTTGAGAACCTAAATCCGCGGCCAGGTGCCGAGCACGACGTGCTCCTCGTCCCGCTGAACATGGTGCCGGCCGCGGTGGCGGCACAAGGGTTGGAGCGAGGTGATCGGGAGGATCGTTCCTATCCGCCGCAGGAGATGAGGGCGGCGAGGTACCCGGTACTCCGGCGCCGAGTGCGGGAGAGCTTCCTGCCTCTGTTCCAACGCGAGATCGGCGGCCTGGTCGCGGAGGAGGTACGTGAGATCCGGAACCGTCTCAGCCAGATTGAGAGCCGCGGACGCCGCTGGTGGATGGAGTGGTTGCGCGGGTGGTACGAGGTCCACCGCGGGTACGCCACCGCCAAAATTGCGGCCCTCGTCGCGTCCTACATGGCCGAGGTGGCCGCCAGCGCCATGGAGGAGGTCGCGCTTGCGGCGATGCCGGACGGGCTGGACGTGTTCGCCAGCTCATACGCTGAGAGCTTCGGTTCCCGGCACGCTGACAGTGGCCATCGTCAGTTGCTGACTCTAATCGAGGACGCTCAGTCTCGCGAACAGGCCCAAGCGGCGGTCACGTCTCGGCTCGACGACTGGGAGGAAGGGCGTGGTGAGAAGGCCGCGAAGCGAGAGGCGACGCAAGCCTCCGGCGCGACCGCTAGGTGGGTCTTCGCCGCGGCCGGCATCTCGACGGTCGTCTGGGATGCCTCCGGCCGGGCCTGTTCAATCTGCCGGAAGATGCACGGGCGCACGATCTCGATCACGCGGCCGTTCCTGTCGCCTGGAGACATTGTCGAGCCGGGAGGTGACGTCTCAGCGCTAGAGGTAAAGCAAATAATTCGACACCCGCCTCTACACGGCGGGTGTGACTGCGGCCTGAGAGCCGGCTAGGAGGAGGTCATGGCAGCCATCATCGAGCGACGATTCCTGGAGGCGGGTGTGGGGCGCCGCTTCCGCATCGAGCAGCGCCAGGACGGCGAGTCGACCGTGCGGTCACTCGTCGGCTATCCGGCAGTCTATGAGTCGCCCACGATGATCGGGCGTGTGCGCGAGATCATCAAGCGTGGCGCCTTCACCGACGCGGTGAAGAGCGACGACATCCGGGTGCTGGTCAACCACGACGCGAGCCTGATCCTGGGGCGGAGTAGCTCCGGCACTGCGCGCTTCACGACAGACGACGTTGGCCTGCGGCTCGAGTGCGACCTACCGGAGACGCAAGCGGCGCGCGACCTGATCGTGTCGGTGGAGCGAGGCGACATCACCGGCGGCAGCTTCGGCTTCCGGATGTGGGATCCAGCAGACGAGCACGAGACGTTCGAGGTCAAGGACGGCGTCATGACCCGCGAGCTCCACAAGGTCCACCTGTTGGACGCGGGGCCGGTCACGTTCCCCGCCTACCAGGCAACCGAGATCGCGCTGCGCTCGATGTCGCAGTGGCTCGACGAGCACCCGATGCCGAACGGTCTCGATCTTCTGAAGCGCGAGCTCGACCTACTCGACGTGGAGCTCTGAGCGATCCTTGACAGAGTGAACGCATGTCGTTTAGGCTACTTGCATCACAACAGCTATTGGCGGGCAGCCCCCCTCCGGGGGATAGGCGAGCGCGCCGAGAGGTCGGCCGATAGCTGGTGGCCCTCGCACGACGCGGACACTCCGTCCCCGTCCACGGCGCAGCGTCACCGTCACCGTCTCAAAAGAACGAGACCGGTGGGGGTTTCGCTGCGCCGCTGCGCATCTGCTCCCTCCGGTCCTACCGGTGAAGGAGGGTCCAGCAGATGCTGCGGCAGCTGATCAAGGAAGCCAGAGAGAAGAGGGTCAAGCTCATCGCCGACGCGCGAGCCTTGCTCGACAAGGCGACCACCGAGAAGCGCGGGCTGAACACCGAGGAGCGCGAGAAGTACGACAAGCTGCACGCCGGCGCCGAGGAGGTCCGCGGCCAGGTCGACGACCTGGAGAAGCAGTGGAAGGCGGAGGTCAAGGGCACCCGGTCGACCGACCCAGACCCGATCGACGACCCTGACCCCGACGACAGCCGGGACGACGACGAGGAACCCGAACACCGCACCGACGCCGAGCGTAGGGCGCTGCGCGACGTCCGCGCGGTCTACCGGACGGCCAACGGCGGCACGATCTCCGAGCGTGCCACCGCGCTCCTCTCCGATCACTACCGGTCGGCCTTCTTCCGGCGCCTTTTGGGCGCCAACACCTTCACCGCGGACGAGACGCGTGCGGTCCAGCAGGCCGGCGTCGATCTGCTCGGCGGTGCGATCGTCGCGCCCCCGACGTGGGTCAACGAGCTCATCCAGGCGGTCGACGACCGGGTGTTCGTGCGGCAGCACGCCGACACGGTCCGGGTGACCACATCCGAGGAGCTCGGCAAGCCGAAGCTCGAGAAGGACGTCGACGACGCCGACTGGACGTCGGAGCTCCAGACCGGCACGGAAACGAACGTCGAGTTGGGCGGGCGCGTGCTCAAGCCGCACCCGCTCGCGAAGCTCGCGAAGTTCAGTCGGGATCTCGCCCGGCTGACGAACATCGAGGGTCTGGTGCAGTCGCGCCTCTCCTACAAGTTCGGCGTCGCCGAGGAGAAGGCGTTCTTGACCGGGGACGGCCACAACAAGCCTTTGGGGGTTTTCACGGTGTCGACCCAAGGTATCTCGACGTTGCGGGACGTGTCGACCGGCAACACCACGACCGCGGTCACCTTCGACGGTCTGAAGGAGGCGAAGTGGACGCTGAAGGCGGACCACTTGCGCAGCGCGAGGTGGCTGGGGCACCGCGACTTCTACAAGCAGGCCGACAAGATCCAGGACCTCGAGGGTCGCTACGTGTGGGAGCAGTCGACGAAGGTCGGCGAACCCGATCGGCTGCTCGGACTGCCCCTCGACATCAGCGAGTTCGCGCCGAACACCTTCACCGCCTCGAAGTACGTGGCGGCGCTCTGCGACTGGAGCTACTACATGATCGCGGACGCGTACGATCTGGAGGTGCAGAGGTTGAACGAGCTGTTCGCGTTGTCCAACACGATCGGTCTTTTGGGGAGGGCCAAGGTGGACGGGATGCCCATCCTCGAGGACGCCTTCGTCCGGGTCCAGCTGGCCGCCTGAGCAAAGAAAGGAGAACGACGATGAAGAACATCATCCACAGCGCACGCATCATCAAGGTCCTCGACGGCGCCGCGACGGGGACGACCGCGCTTCAGTCGGTCGGTGTCGACATGAGCGGCTTCGAGTCCGTGTTGTTCGTCGGCCGCGTCGCGACCGTGAACGCCGGCAACTTCGCCCACGTCCAGCAGGGCGCCGACGACAGCGCGGACTGGGAGGACGTCGCGGGTTCGAAGCAAGTTCCGGCGAACGACGGCGACTCGTTTGCCATCGAGGTCGTCAATCCCGGTGACCGGTACGTCCGCGTGTCCATCACGCGCGCGGGCGCCAGCACCGTCACCGGCGACGTCTACGCGATCCTCGGTCACCCGCGGGCGATGCCGCCCGGGCAGGGCGCCACGATCACGGCGCCGCTCGTGCTCAACGGCAGCACCGAAGGCACGCCGTGAGGTACCGGTATCTGAAGACCGCCGCAGGCCCCGACGGCACCTTCGCAGCCGGGGCCGAGCGGGACCTGTCCCCGTTGGACGCCAAGGAGCTCCTCGCCGACGGTGCGATCGAAGCGACGGAGACCGAGACCGACGACAGGCGGGAGACCGCGACCAAGGATGCCGACGAGAAGGCGACCGACTACACGCGGGAGAAGAGGACGAAGCAGCGGTGATCGAACGTCTCTCCCGGGCCGCGGATACCCGGCCGCTCACCCTCTCGAGCGTCAAGTCCACGCTCCACATCACGAGTAGTGACTACGACGAGGAGCTGGGGACCATGCTCGACGGACTCGTCCGAGGCGTCGAGGGCGTGCTTGGGTACCCGCTGGCTCGGGCGTCGTGGAGGGAGACGACCACGGGACAGGGAGAGCGAGGGCTACTGCTCTCGCGGCTGCCGGTCGAACCCGGTTCGGTCGTGGTGACCGTCGATGGCGAGGCGGTCACCGACTTCATCCTCCGCTGCCCGGAGTCGGGCCTCCTCGCTCTGGACGGGGACTCAGCTTGGCGCTCAGAGATCGACGGCATTGTCGTCACCTATCGCGCTGGATGGCCGATGACGAACCAGCTCACCACGTGGTCGGACGGAGCCTCGATCTCAACCGGCACCTTCGTGCAGGGTGACGCGCTGCCCGGTCTCTACGAGGCGACGACCGCTGGCGTCACAGGCGCCGGCGAGCCCGCTTGGGGAACCCCGGTGCCTGGGGACACGGTTGCCGACGGGTCCGTCGTCTGGACCTACCGGCTAGTCGACGTCCTGCCGGTCGACCTGCAACGGATGATCCTCGTCGGCGTGCGGCAGTCCGTACACCGGGACCCCGGCACCAGTGCGATCCGAGTGGAGGGTGCCCTACAACAGTGGGGCGGGAGCAGGGCGACGCCGAGCGCCCTCGGCGAGACGGATTTGCCCGCCTGGCTCATGACTGGCCTGTCGAGGTATCCGCGGGTGGGAGCGTACGGCCGATGACTCCGCTCGCTCACCAGGTGCACGTCTCCCGCGCCATCGATGCGTTCGGCGGTCGCGGGACAGTGTCGCTCCGTCGCCGGCACACACTGCACGATTCGGTCGCTGGCACGCGCGTCGAGGACCTGGAAGTCGCCGGCGCCGTTTCTCAGGGTGAGGAGCAGCTGACGCTGCACCGCCCTGGGTCGGCACGCCTCCGTGGACTGTTGGCAGCCGGCGTGGTTCTCACGATCGGAGCGGACAGCTACGAGGTGGCCTCAGACGTCGAGGCTGTCGGTGAAATTCTCAGCGCGGTCCCGCTGGTGACGCCCGTGGTGACAGCGCTTGCTGGCGGCGAGGCGGCGGCCGTCCCAGATCGTGCCTACAAGTTGCGCCGGGTCCACGCCTCCCGCATCGAGAGCTCGTCAGACGGTCGGGTGGTTCGTGTCGCTGGCGGCGACTACGTCGTCGCGGCGATGGGTGCGGCGATCGTGCCACGGGAGGGGGATGCCATCGTAGTTGAGGATGGCGATCTCGTCGAGATCGCGACGGTCGAGACGTGGGGGCCGTCGGACCCTCCGGCCGGCTGGGTTCTGCGGAGGACGACGCCGTGATCTCGCTAGCGCAGTTCGGACAAGAGATGCGCCGCTTCGCGCAGCCGCACTCGCGGGACGGTGTCGCGCGACTGGTCGCCGAGGCACAGCGTGCGATCGCGCGCGCGATCGAGGACTCGGCGCGTCCGCGCACCCCGGTCGATACCGGGTTGGCGCAGCGGTCCGTCGCCGCGAAAGCGAGGTCGGGGAAGGGGGGCGCAAAGGTCAGTCTCTCGGCTCTCAGCCCCGGTATGGAGGCCGTCGTCGGGGGCAGCCCTGTGTTCAACCTCTTGGAGGGTGGGCGGCGGCAGGGCAAGCGCGGACCCATAGGCTCGCTCCAGGCGCCAGGCGGCGTCTTCGGACCGGCCATCGACGCAGCGAACCTCGCCGACGCCATCGAGCGAGCCGTCGAGCGTCTGGAGCGTCGGGTATGACGATCGGTGCCGAGCTGCAGCGGGTCTCCGAGATCCTGGCCGACTGGACGGACACGCCGGTCCGCAGCACCGGGGGCGGCGACTTCATCCCGCCGAAGCGCACCGGGAGCCCGACCTCGCCGGCAGGCTGGCTCGTCTACGAAGTTACGCACGATTCGAGTGAGCTCCTGGCGTTCGGTGGCGAGACTGCGCGCCACGGTCGACTCCTCATCGGCTACTTCGTCGAGCCCGCCGCCCGGGAGGTGCACGCGCGGTCGGTACTCACCGACGTCGCAGCCCTCTTCGCGACGGCCGATGTTCCCGAGTTGGTCTTCCTCGGCGGTCGGTTGGTGAGGTCGGGCCTACCGGTCAAGATCGATGAGGAGGAGTGGGCGACGTGGGTGTGGGAGATTCCCTTCATCGCCCAGGACTGACAGGAGATAAGCGACATGGATGATACAGCGATGCTGACGCTCAAGATTGACTGGGGTCCTCACCGCGCTGGCGACGTGGTCCTCGTCGACCGTGAGCGGGCGAAGACCCTACGGCGCCGGAAGATGGTGGAGGCGAAGCACCCACGGAAAGCACGCAAGGGCAAAGGGGGGCGGTGATGGCGATCAAGCGGGTTCTCAAAAAAGAGAGGTGGTTTCTCGGCCCCCGCGAGCTGACCGGAGACCTCATGGAGGGGAGCTGGGATCCGATGCTCCCCGACGTGGGATACGCCGTCTACGGCTCTGGCATTCGGGACGCCGAGTCGGGGCTGGAGGATCTGACGATCGAGTACACAGCGGTCGGCAACGACCTGCCGACCGAGGACCAGGTCCTCGAGTCGCTCAAGGGAAGCGAGGTGATTGCCGCGGTCTTCTTCGGCGCCGACTCGGCGACGTCGCCGGCGGTGGGAGACATCGCCAGGGCCGCCCGCGGACTCGATGTCCGCTACGAGCAGCGGTCACCGGTCGGCGAGATGAAATCCGCGGTGGCCCGCCTGCGCGGCGTCGGCGTCCCTTCCGTCCGCGGTCTCGTCGGCGAGGCAGGCGACGCCGCGGCGCCGAGGACCACGGCGGGGGTGGGGGGTGCCGTCAATCTCGGCGCGGTTCTGTCGGGGGAGACCCTGGTGGCGGCGCTCTTCGTCTTCGCCTTCGACGGCTCCTCGCTCTCAAGCAAGATCGAGAGCGACGCCGATGACGGCTTCGCCGCCCCCACGGATCGCATCGCCTTCACCGACGTCTCGGCCGCCGGCGCACAGTGGGGAGAGGTCGCCGGGCCGATCACAGACACGCACTTCCGTATCAACTTCACCGCCTTCACGGGCACCAACTACGCGGCCGCGTTGGTCTTGGCCAAGCGCTGACCGAGAGGAGGATCGATTATGGCCACCAAGCTCGTCATCAAGGATCCCGTCCTGACCATCGACGGGAACGACATTTCGACCTACGTCTCCTCGTTGACCCTGAACGCGGAGATCGAGGAGCAGGACGGCACCGCGTTCGGAGACGGTGTGCGCGACTACGAGGCGGGTCTCGAGTCCAACTCGGCCCAGATCACGATCAAACACGCCGACGCGATGAGCGCGCTCGAGGGGATCCTCTGGCCGCTCCGGTCGACCAAGGTGATCTTGGTCGCCCGCTTCAAGGCCGCGGCTGTCGGCACGGACAACCCGAGCTACACGGCGACGGTGCTGGTCGGCTCGCTGCCGCTCGGCGGGCAGGTCGGCTCGATCATGGAGTCGAGCGTCACCTGGCGGCTCTGCTCGACGATCACCCGGGCGACGACGTGATGAGGACCTCACTTCTGCAGGCGGGCGTCGCGCTGCGCGACGTCCGCGCGGTCGACGACCCGTGGGGCTGCGGCGTCGTCTTTGAGATCCGGCGCGCCAGCTCCAAGATCCACAAGCAATGGCTGAAGGAGAGATCGAGCGCTTCGGAGATCAGCCGGAAGGCGACGGCGGCTCTGCTCAAATCCCTCGGGCGGCCTCGGCAGAAGAGCGAGGACGGGGATCCCGAGCTCGAGTTCACCGCCACCTCGGCACTCGTGGACTTGCTCGACGACCCTGACGTCGATCCGCAGGATCTGCTCGCCTATGCGGTCGGTGGCGCCAGGCAGATCGACGAAGCGCTGGCGCTCCTCAAGGGTTGGTCCGGTCTCGTCGATCTCGACAGCGGCGCCGATGTCCCGTACTCCGAGGAGGTGGCGCGGCTGCTGCTCGAGGACGACTCTCTCGTCGGGGAGCAGCAGCCGATGGCCGGGCGAACGTTCGGCGA
>Ga0299906_10005159_pt1 | contig 10666 bp, 8 predicted proteins | sample RVTome_14_FD_200259 | JGI IMG/M metagenome (GOLD analysis project Ga0299906, IMG submission 200259) | Soil microbial communities from uranium-contaminated site in the Upper Colorado River Basin, Wyoming, United States - RVT145D125 (version 2) ... | reverse complement strand
GCTGATCGGCTACCGGGCGGTCGCGGCGACACACGCCGACCGCGCGGCGCTCGACGTACTGGGGCAGATGCTCTCCGGCGGCCGCAGCGCCCGCCTCGCGGAGCTGTTGGTGCGCGAGCGGGAGATCGCGACCAGCGTCTGGGCGGATCTGTCCTGGGGCGCGTCGCCGGACCTCTTCCTGGTGAGCGTGCAGGCGCGGCCGGGGCGCAGTGCCGCGGATCTGCTCGCCGCCCTCGACGAGGGGCTGGCGGGGGTGGCGTCGGCGCCGCCGTCCGACGCCGAGCTGGCCCGCGCCAAGCGCCAACTGCGCGTGAGCTGGGTGAGCAACCTGAAGCGGGTCGGCGGCAAGGCGCGCCAGATCGGCTTCTACGACGTGGTGTTCGGCGACCATCGCGCCATGCGCGGCATCGAGCCGTCCTGGCAGGCCGTCACCGCTGCGGACGTGCAGCGTGTCGCTCGGACCTATCTCGTTCCCACCCGGCGCACGGTGGTGGAACTCGACCCGCTACCGCCCGGCGGAGGGGGCTCGTGAGACACGTCGCGGTCGCGCTGACGCTGCTGCCGTTGGTGCTCGCCCGTCCGCTGGGGGCTCGCGCCGCCGGCGAACTGCGCCTGCCGCCGGTGGAGCGGGTCACGTTCGAGAACGGCCTGCGCGTCATGGTGGCGCGCAGCGACGAGCTGCCGTTGGTGGAGATCTCGCTGCTCATCGGCGCCGGGGCGGCGCAGGACCCGGCGGGACAGGAGGGGCTGGCCTCGCTCACGGCGGATGCGCTCGGCCGCGGCGCCGGCGACCTCGACGCCATGGCCCTGGCCCGCGCGGTGGAGTCGCTGGGTGCCACCATCGACACGTCGGCCGGCATGGACGCGAGTGCCCTCCAGGCCGAGTTCCTCGCGGAGGATCTGGAACGCGGGCTCGAGCTGCTGCGCGACGTCGTGCGGGCGCCGCGCTTCGCGAAGGACGAGGTCCGGCGCGCCCGCGACGAGCAGCTCGCCGGGCTGATCGCGCAGCGCGAGGACCCGAGCGCGATCGCGACCCAGTGTTTCGCGTCGGTCCTGTACGGCGAGCATCCGTACGGCCGCAATCCCGACGGGACGAGCGAGGCCGTCGGCGACCTCGGCCACCGCGACGTGCGGCGCTACTACGACCGCTGGTGGCGACCCAACAACGCCATCCTGACCCTGGTGGGCGACGTCGATCCGGCCCAGGCGATCGTCCTGCTGCGCCGGTACTTCGGCGACTGGGAAGCGCGGCCCGATGCGGTGCCCGCGCGGGCGGCGCCCCCCGCGCGGGGGGCCGGCCGCCGGCTCGTGCTGGTGGACAAGCCCGACGCCACTCAGACCCAGATCCGGTTCGGCGGCGTGGCGATGGCGCGCAACGATCCCGACCTGCTGGCGGCCAACGTGGGCGCGACGATTCTCGGCGGCGGGTTCAGCTCGATCCTCATCGACGAGCTGCGCGTGAAGCGCAGCCTCACCTACAGTGCCTCGAGCCGCTATGCGGCCAGCCTGGTGGGCGGCGACTTCCGGGTGGGTACCTTCACGAAGACCGAGACCACCGTCGAGACGCTGGCGCTCGCGCTCGACGTCGTGGAGCGTTTTCGCACGGCGCCGCCCGACCCCGCGGCGCTCGCCAAGGTGCAGGCCTACCTGCGCGGGCAGTTTCCGCTCGCCGTCGAGACGGCCGACGCGCTGGCCTCGCGCCTGACCGAAATCGAGTTCTACGGGCTGCCCCGCGACCACCTCGCCACCTTTCGCGGTCGCGTGGCGGCCGTGACCGTCGCCGGGGCCGCCCGCGCCTCGGCGGCCCACATGACGCCGGCCGGCGCCATGACCATCGTGGTGCTCGGCCGCGCGGCCGACGTGCGCGCGCCGCTCGAGGAACGGTTCGGGGCCGTGACGGTCGTCGACCCCGAGGACTGCGCGCTGCGCTGATGGGGGGTGGTCGCGGCAGACGGCGGCCGGCGCCGCTCGGCTCGCTGGCCCTCCTCACCGACCTCTACGAGCTCACCATGGCCCAGGGCTTCTGGCGGGCCGGGCGCGCGGCGGACGAGGCCGTCTTCCATCTGACCTTCCGCTCGCATCCGTTCGGCAGCGGCTTCACGGTCGCCTGCGGTCTGGCCCCGGCCGTGGAGTACGTCGAAGACTTCCGCTTCAGCGACGACGACGTGCGCCACCTGGCCCGGCTGTGCGACCCGCATGGCGGCCGGCTCTTCGACGACGCCTTCCTCCAAGCGCTGCGCGACCTGGTGCTGGAGGTGGACATCGACGCCGTGCCGGAGGGTACGGTCGTCTTTCCGCACGAGCCGCTGCTGCGCGTCCGGGGGCCGCTGCTCCAGTGCCAGCTTCTCGAGACCTCGCTGCTGACGATCGTCAACTTCCAGACCTTGATCGCCACCAAGGCGGCCCGGGTCCGGCTGGCCGCCGGGGACGATCCGATCCTCGAGCTGGGTCTGCGCCGCGCCCACGGTGTCGACGGCGGCGTCGCCGCCAGCCGGGCCGCCTACGTCGGCGGGTGTACGGCCACCTCGAACGTGCTCGCCGGGCGTCGCTACGGGATCCCCGTACGCGGCACGCACGCGCACAGCTGGGTGATGGCCTTCGAGAGTGAGCTGGAGGCGTTCGAGGCGTGGGCGACCGCGATGCCCGGCAGCGCCGTGCTGCTGGTGGACACGTACGACAGCGTGGGCGGCGTCCGGCGCGCTATCGAGGTGGGGCACCAGTTGCGCGCCGCCGGCTTCGAGCTGGCGGGCGTCCGCCTCGACTCCGGCGACCTGGTGGCGCTCAGTCGTCGCGTCCGCCGCCTGCTCGACGACGCGGGCTTCGCCCAGACGGAGATCGTCGCCTCCGGCGACCTCGACGAGCATCGCATCGCCGCGTCGAAGCGGGCCGGGGCGCAGGTGAACGTCTGGGGCGTGGGGACGCGCCTGGTCACGGCCTACGACGAGCCGGCGCTCACGGGCGTCTACAAGCTCTCGGCGATTCGTGCCCGGGGCAAGGCGTGGCGGTATCCGGAGAAGCGTTCCGAGCAGTCCGAGAAACGCACCATGCCGGGCATCCTGCAGGTGCTACGCTACACGCGCGACGGGACGTTCGCCGGCGACGCCATCGTGACCGAGGGCGAGAAGGCCGGGAAATCGATCGAGGTGATGTCGGTCGGCTCCCCGGGGCGCCGCTTGGCCGTGGCGGGTGACGGCAAGCCGGTCCGCCTGCTGGTGCCGGTGGTGCAGGGCGGGCGCGCCGCCGGGCCGGCCGAGTCGCTGACCACCGTGCGCGGGCGCGTGACCGCGCAGATCGCGGCCTTGCCCGAAGGGTGCCGCCATCTCCGCCAGCCGGCGTCCTATCCCGTCGGGGTGAGCCCGGGGGTGCGTGCGCTGCGCTCGGCGCGCTAGAATACTCTGCGCATGCGGGCGCTCGTGCTCGTCGACCTGCAGAACGACTTCATGCCCGGCGGCCCGCTGGGCGTGTCGGGGGGAGACGAGACGGTGCCGCTCGCGAACGCGCTCATGGCCCGCGTCGATCTGGTCGTGGCCACGCAGGACTGGCACCCCGCCGGCCATGCCAGCTTCGCCAGCCGGCATCCGGGCCGCGCGCCTGGCGACGTCGTCGACCTGGACGGTCTCCGGCAGACGCTGTGGCCCGACCATTGCGTGCAGGACACGCCCGGCGCGGCCTTTCATCCCGCGCTCGACACGGCAGCGGTCGCCCACGTGGTGCGCAAGGGAACCGACCCCCGGGTGGACAGCTACAGCGGGTTCTTCGACAACGGGCAGCGGCGGGCGACCGGGTTGGACGCCTACCTGCGCGAGCGCGGCGTACGTGCCGTGTTCGTGTGCGGGCTGGCGACCGACTACTGCGTGCGCTTCACCGTGCTCGACGCGCTGGCGCTCGGGTACGAGACCCGGGTCGTCGTGGATGCGTGCCGAGCCGTCGACCTGACGGCCGGCGACGGCACGCGCGCGCTGGCGGCGATGCGTGCGGCCGGGGCGACCCTGGTGGCGGGCGCCGACGTCTAGTGTGGCGCGCGCCGGAGCGGGCGCCTTGCCCACGGGCGTCAGGGCCGTTCCTGCCGATGCGTCACCCAGGGCACCGCCAGCAGCACGGTGCCCATGGCCGCGTAGCCGAGCGCCCACTCCCAGGCGGGCCGCAGCTCGATGGCGGTGTCACCGGCCGTCCAGCGATAGGCGTGCATCAGCCCCAGGGCCGAGAGCAGGGCGGCCACCGCGCACCAGGCGGCCGCCGCGCGGAAGTGCCGGTCGATGATGTGCACGGTGGCGGCCGACAGGATCATGGCGGTGAAGATGAAGCCCTGCTCGAGGGCGAAGGCCCCGTCGATCCACGTGTCGCTGGCGCGGAAGACCTCCACGAGCGCGGGCGAGAACGGCGGTCCGCCGGGGGCGCCCACGCCGGCGGCGCGCAGGCCGTTCTTGGCCATCAGGGCGCCCCAGGCCGCCACGCCGGGCAGCAGGCCCAGCACCACGGCCGGCGCGTGTTCCCGAGGCGTGCTCTGGAACGCTTGCGCGGTGATGACGACGGCGATCCACAACACGATGGCCAGCCCGACGTCGATCGGCAGCGCCCAGGCGAGGTGGGCGAGCGTGCCCGTGAGGCACACCACGGTGGCGAAGACGCCGTTCAGGAGCGAGTAGCCGGCGCGTGCGCCCAGCGCCTTCCAGCCGGGATGTCCGATGTAGATGGTGGTAGGGAAGCAGGAGCCGAACGCGGCCGCGGCGATCGTGCCGAGGCCGTTCACGGCCAGCGACGGGGCGGTCGGGTAGGCGTCGCCGGCGGCCTCGGCGCTCTCGATGTTCTGCAGCGAGCCGACGACGTTGAAGAGGCCCATGGGGATGATGACGGACAGGTAGACGAGCAGATGCCCGCTCCCGAGTCCCGCGATCAGGTCGCCGAGCGACGGGACGGGTAGATGCAGCGACGCGGGAATGGGCGGCGCGGCATCCGGGGCGATGCCGGTCACCCAGGCCAGCGCCGTGCCGACCGCCACGGCCACCAGACCGCCGGGCAGGCCTCCGCGAAAGCGCACGCCGCCGAAGTAGGTGACCCACACGATCGCGAGCGTCGTCAGGCCGACGATCGGCCGGGCGTACATGCGAAAGAAGAAGCCGAGGCCGATGAAGCCGAGGGCGATGCCGGCCAGCGTCGAGAGGAGCGCGGCGCGCGGCGTGGCGCGGCGCAGGCGCTCGGCGCCGAGCGCACCGCCCACTTCGATCAGCCCGGAGCCGAAGCACGCGACCAGCCCGGCCTGCCACGCCACCCGGCCCGGGTCGGGTAGGCCGGCGGCCTCGGCCGCCAGCTTCGCGGGCAGCATGACCAGCAGCACGTAGCCGAAGAGCGACACGGTGTTGATGCCGTAGGGCAGGGCACAGACGTCGTCGCGGCCCGCGGCCCGTCCCAGCCGGTACGCCTGCCAGGCGTAGTAGGCGTTGCCCGCCAGCAGCGAGACGGCCGCCCCGGGCAGAATGCGGCCGTAGAGGAGGTCGGGCGGCAGGTCGAGCACGACCCGGCACAGGGCCTCGATGAGGAGGAGCTGGACCAGGTTGTCGAGCGCCAGGCCGAAGAAGCCGTCGACGTCGCCGCGAACGAACCAGCGCATCGCCTGGCGGGCCGGCTACCGGTCGAGCGGCAGCGTCACCGAGTAGGCGTAGCGGCCGCGTCCGATGGTGACGATCACGCCGCGCGCCCGCCGCAGCGCCTGCAGGGCCCGCCGCAGCTCGGCCGTGGTGGCGAGGCGTTTGCCGGAGACGCCGAGCAGTCGATCGCCGGGTTCGATGCCGATCCGTGCCGCGGGACTGCCCTGTCGCACGCGCGCGATCCGCAGCCCGTCGTCGCGCTCCTCGGTCGCGATGCCGAGCCCCTCCCAGGAGAAGTCGTCGAGCGCCTCGTCCGAGATGGCGCGGATGGTGACGGGCAGATCGCGGGTGCGGGCCTCGTCCCGGACCGTGAGGGTGAGGCGGTCGCCGGGGCCGTGCGAGTCGAGCAACTGTTCGAAGTCCTGGCGGGTGCGGATCGGCCGGCCGTCGATGTGGGTGAGGATCATGCCGCGTCGCACTCCCGCGCGTCCCGCCGGACTGTGCGCCTCGACGTCGGCGATCACGACGCCTTGGCGCACGCCGAAGTGCAAGGCGAGGTCACGCGTCAGGTCCTGGACCGCGACGCCGATCCACCCTTCGCGCACCGAGCCGAAGGAGACGAGGTCGCGCATCACCCGGCGCGCCCGCTCGACCGGAATGGCGAAGCCGATGCCCTGGGCCTTGCCGTAGATGGCGGTGTTGATGCCGATCAGCTCGCCGCGGATGTTGAGGAGGGGACCGCCCGAGTTGCCCGGGTTGATGGACGCGTCGGTTTGGATGAAGTCGCTGAAGATGCGGTCCTCGCTGCGCAGCGAGCGTCCGGCGGCGCTCACCACGCCGGTCGTGACCGTGTGGGAGAGCCCGAAGGGGTTGCCGATGGCGATCACGGTTTCGCCGATCATGAGGTCGTCGGTGGTCCCCATCTCCATGTAGGGGAGCTGGCCGCCCCCCTCGATGCGCAGCACGGCGAGGTCGGAATCGGCGTCGGCGCCCACCAGCGCGGCCTCGAAGTCGCGCCCGTCGCTGAGCGTCACCTGGACCCGACTGCCGCGCAGGATGACGTGAGCGTTGGTGAGGATCGTGCCGCTGCTGTCGACCAGCACGCCGGAGCCCAGGCTGGTGCGGCGCGCCCGTTCGGGCAGGGGGTCGAGGAAGTCGTTGAAGAACTCGTCGAAGAACGGATCGGCGGGGAAACGAAACGGTCCCCCGCGTCGTTCGACGACCTGTTCGGTCGAGATGTTGACGACGGCCGGACTGGCCCGCTCGACGGCCTCAACGACCGGGGTGCGGCGCTTGGGGGCGGCCGCGGCCGGCCCGCCGGCGAGGAGGGCGCCGAGCGCGAGCGCGATCAGCAGCGTGCCACGAGGCGTCACGTCAGTCGTCGACCACCGCCAGCAGCTCGCCTGCTTCGACGGCTTGACCGGGTTTCACGTGAATCTCCGTCACGGTGCCGGCTCGGGTCGCCTTGATCTCGTTCTCCATCTTCATGGCCTCGATGACCAGTAGGCCGTCTCCGTCCGCGACCGTCGCGCCGACCTCGACCAGGACCGCGACGACCTTCCCGGGCATCACGGCACGCAGCTCTCGATCGCCGTCGCCCGCGCCGCGCTTGCGCGTGCGCAGGGCCCGTTCGTCGAGGAGCTTCAAGCAGTGCGCCCGGCCGCCGCTGGCGACGGTGTAGTCGTCGCCCCGGGCCAGGACGTGCACCTCGGCGGCCCGCCCGTCGATCAACAGCGAATACGACAGCGGGCCGGTCCGCCGCCCGTCGACCAGGAGGGGCGCCTGGTCGTCCAGCGTGACCTGGTAGCGGTCGTCGCCGAGCGGCACGACGACGATGCGGCGAGTGGCCGCCCCCACCACCGCCGTGAACGCCTGCGCCCGGCCGGACTCAGCCACGCAACGCCTCGCGCCGGGCCGCGTCGACCCAGGGAGAGCGCTGCGCCGCGGCCGGGCCGGTCGTGGCCGGCGTGCGGGTGCGCAGGATCGCGTGGATGGCCGCCCCGATGAGCGGCAGGTCGCCCCCGGCGGCGATGGCGCTCGGCGTGAACTCCCGTTCGATGAAGCCGGTGTCGACGTCGCCGGCGAGGAAGGCCGGATGCTGGAGCGCCCACAGGTGGAAGTCGACGTTGGCGCGCGGTCCGACGACGACATACTCGTGCAACGCCCGGCGCATGCGCGCGATCGCCTCGTCGCGTGTGCTCCCCCAGGCGATCAGCTTCGAGATCATCGGGTCGTAGAACGTGGAGACTTCGAAACCCTCGTAGACGCCGGAGTCGTCTCGGATCCCGATGCCGGTCGGCACCTGCAGCGCCTCGATGCGACCCGGCGCCGGCAGGAAGCCGTTGTGAGGATCCTCCGCGTAGATGCGGCACTCGATGGCCCAACCGCGCTGGTGGACGTCCTCCTGGCGCACGGGCAGTGGCCGCCCGGCGGCGATCTCGATCTGGGCGCGCACCAGGTCGATGCCGGTGACCGCCTCGGTGATGGCGTGCTCGACCTGGATGCGCGTGTTCATCTCGAGGAAGTAGAACTGGCGGTCCTGGTCGACGAGGAACTCGATGGTGCCCGCCCCGACGTAGTCGACGGCGCGCGCGGCCTGCACGGCGACCCGTCCCATCGCCTCGCGCGTCGCCGCGTCGATGGCGAGCGAGGGCGACTCCTCGATCACCTTCTGGTGCCGGCGCTGGATGGAGCACTCGCGCTCGTAGAGGTGGATGACCTCGCCGTGGGTGTCGCCGAGCACCTGCACCTCGACGTGCCGGGGGCGCAGGATGGCCTTCTCGACGTAGACGCGGTCGTCGCCGAAGGCGGCCTTCGCCTCGGAGCGGGCCCCGCGCAGCGCCGCGCTCAGGGCGCCCGTCTCCGTGACCAAGCGCATGCCCTTCCCGCCGCCGCCCGCGGCCGCCTTGAGCATGATCGGGAAGCCGACGGCCTTGGCGACGCGCTCGACCTCGGCGTCCGATTCGATCGGCTCGGCGGTGCCGGGCACGACCGGTACGCCGGCGGCGATCATGCGCTCGCGCGCGGCGACCTTGTCGCCCATCGCCTCGATGGCGTCGGGCGAGGGGCCGATGAAGGTGAGACCGGCGTCGGTGCAGGCGCGCGCGAAGACCGCGCGTTCGGAGAGAAAGCCGTAGCCGGGGTGTACGGCCTCGGCGCCCGAGCGCCGGGCGACGTCCAGCACCTTGTCGATGACGAGGTAGCTCTCCGCCGGGGCGGCCGGGCCGATGTGATAGGCGTGATCGGCGAGCCGGACGTGCAGAGCGGCGCGGTCGGCGTCGGAGTAGACCGCGACCGATTCGACACCTAGCTCGCGGCAGGCACGGATGACGCGGACGGCGATCTCGCCCCGGTTCGCGATCAGGACGCGCCGGAACGGCGGGCGCTCAGAGGGGGATGTTCCCATGCTTCTTGGGCGGGTTCCGGTCGCGCTTGCCCGCCAGCATGCGCAGCGCGGTGATGAGGCGCGGGCGGGTGTCCTCGGGCGCGATGACCTCGTCGATGTAGCCGAGCTCGGCGGCCTTGAAGGGATTCGCGAAGGTGCGGCGATAGTCGTCGACCAGTCGCGCGTTCTCCGCGGCGGGATCCTTCGCGTTCGCGATCTCGTTGCGGAAGATGATGCTCACCGCGCCGTCCGGCCCCATGACGGCGATCTCGGCGGTGGGGAAGGCCAGGTTCACGTCGCCGCGGATGTGCTTGGACGACATGACGTCGTACGCCCCGCCGTAGGCTTTGCGCGTGATGACCGTCAGCTTCGGGACCGTCGCCTCGCAGAAGGCGTAGAGCAGCTTGGCGCCGTGCCGGATGATGCCGCCCCATTCCTGGTTCGTGCCCGGCAGGAAGCCCGGGACATCGACGAACGTCACGATGGGGATGTTGAAGCAGTCGCAGAAGCGGACGAAGCGCGCCGCTTTCACCGAGGCGTCGATGTCGAGGCAGCCGGCCAGGAAGGCCGGCTGGTTCGCGACGATGCCGACCGAGCGGCCGCCGAGGCGGGCGAAGCCCACGAGCATGTTGCGCGCCCAGCCCGCCTGTACCTCGAAGAAGTAGCCGTCATCGACGACGGCCCCGATCACCTCGCGCATGTCGTAGGGCTTGTTGGGGTTGTCCGGGACCAGTGTGTTCAGCGTGGGGTCGCGCCGATTCGGGTCGTCGTCGGTGGGGACGAAGGGCGGGTCTTCCAGGTTGTTGCTGGGGAGGAAGGAGAACAGCTCGCGCACCATGGCCAGCGTCTGCGGACCGTCGTCGCCCTCGAAGTGGGCCACGCCGCTGCGCTGGTTGTGGGTGTCGGCGCCGCCCAGCTCCTCTTTGGAGACGTCCTCGTGCGTGACCGTCTTGATGACGTCCGGCCCGGTGATGAACATGTAGCCGACGTTCTTCACCATGAAGATGAAGTCCGTCATGGCCGGCGAGTAGACCGCGCCACCGGCACAGGGCCCGAGCACGACGGAGATCTGGGGGATGACGCCGGAGGCCAGCACGTTGCGCAGGAAGATGTCCGCGTAGCCCGCCAGCGAGACCACACCCTCCTGAATGCGGGCGCCGCCGGAGTCGTTGAGGCCGATCACCGGCGCCCCCGTCTTCATGGCCAGGTCCATGATCTTGGTGACCTTCTCGGCGAAGGCGCCCGAGAGGCTGCCACCGAAGACGGTGAAATCCTGGGAGAAGACGAAGACCTGCCGGCCGTCGATGGTGCCGTAGCCGGTGACCACGCCGTCGCCGGGGATCTTCTTCTCTTCCATGCCGAAGTCGGCACAGCGATGGGTCTTGAAGCGATCCATCTCGACGAAGCTGTCCGGATCGAGCAGGTGGTCGATGCGCTCGCGGGCGGTCAGCTTGCCCTCGGCGTGCTGCTTCTCGATCCGGTCCAAGCCCCCACCTTCGACGGCGGCTTGGTTCCGGCGCTCCAGTTCTTCGAGATTCTCTTTGAGTCCCATGAACCTAGGCTTCGCGCAGGAGGCGCGAAACGGATTTCATTAGTACGCGCCCGGTCATATTTCAAGGAAGTGGCGACGGCGAGTGGTGACGCAGTTTGCCGCGTGCGGCACGGGAGGGTACGCGCCGCCGGCTCCCGGGCGTCG
>Ga0299906_10005158_pt1 | contig 10667 bp, 10 predicted proteins | sample RVTome_14_FD_200259 | JGI IMG/M metagenome (GOLD analysis project Ga0299906, IMG submission 200259) | Soil microbial communities from uranium-contaminated site in the Upper Colorado River Basin, Wyoming, United States - RVT145D125 (version 2) ... | reverse complement strand
TTCGCTCCGGCGCTTGCTATCCCAGCGAGTAGAGGAAGCGGTTCCGGGAGTCGGTGCGGCGCTCGGCGCGGCCCGCGATGCGCAGGTGCTCCAGGTGGGCGAAGGTCTCGCTGTCGGCCATCGACCCCCAGCTGCGCGGCCGGAACAGGCGCCGCGAGAACTGTTCGACGGTCGCCGGCGCCCCGAGCTCGCGGGAGATCTGGCAGACCCGCTCCAGGCGCTCGTGGTGGTGGCGCTTGATCGCCTCGGTGCGCGCGCGCAGGTCCTCGAAGGGGTGGCCGTGGGCGGGCAGCACGCGCTTGACCCCGGAGATCTCCGCCACGCGGTCCAGGGAGTAGAAGAACGAGGCCAGCGGATCGGGCGAGGTGGAGATGCCGGAGATGTGCGGCGTGATCGTGGGCAGCACGTGGTCGCCGGCCAGGAAGGTGCCGGTCTCCGGGTCGTGCAGGCAGAAATGGTCCGCCGTGTGGCCCGGCGTGTGGACCACGAACCACTCCCGGCCCGCCAGCTCGAGCACGTCGCCGTGCTCCACCGGATGGCTGATGGTCGGCACGATCCGGCCGCCGACGAAGCGCAGCAGCTGCCAGCGAACGCGGGTCCAGAAGGGCGGCCGCGGGCGCTCGCCGCCCCAGGGCGTGCGCCCGCTCTGGGCCCGGGCCATGGCCCGATCCGCGTCGTGCTCCCCGCTCGGGCGCTCGGCGGGCGCGTCCGACTCGTCCTCGGCGGCTTCGGCCGCGAGATCCTCGACGGAGACCTCGGGTACCTCGGGAGCCGGGGTGAGGGGCCCGAAGCGGAAGCTGCGGTGGGCGACGACCTCGGCGCCGCACTCCCGGGCGAAGCGCACGGCGCCGCCGAAGTGGTCCGGGTGCGAGTGGGTCACGATCACCGTGTGGACGTGGCGGGGCTCGAAACCGGCTCGGCGCAGGCGGTCCTGGAGCGCGCGCCAGGTGCCCGGTCCGGGCAGCCCCGGGTCCACGACGGCCGCGCCCCGCCGGTCGGGGATCGCGTAGCAGTTGACGTGCCCGAGGCCGGGCATGCGGATCGGGAGCTCGAGGCGCAGCACGTCGGGCGCCACCTCCCGCACCTCCGCGCGCGCGGGCTCCTGCTCCTGCCGGCGGGCCATGGGCCGCCAGCCTAGGGGATCCTCCCGCGGCGCGCCCGGCGGCTCAGCCTGCCGGCCCCACGCGCCGATGAGTCCGGCATGCGTCGGACCTGGATCGGCCTGCTCGCGACACTCGGCCTCGGCTGCTTCATCGACGACGAGCTCGATCGGGGAGGCGAGCTGATGGAGCAGCTCGGCCCCGGCAAGCGCGCGGCGAAGGCGCAGCCCGCCCGCCCGGCGGAGGCGGCGCGCGCGGCGCCGCAGGGAAGCGAAGGACCGGGCCTGCTCGAGCGCCTAGGCACCTGGTGGGACGCGGCCACCGAGCCGGCACCGCCGCCGCCCGATCCCTCGGACGCGCCCGTGGCGTGCGCGCTCGGCGGCTCGATCACGTTCATGCGCGCCCGGGACTGCGAGGTGCGCGGCGGCAGCGCCCGGCCGCGCGGCGGATCCGGCAGCGCCGGCGGCTGAGCGCGGCGCCCCCGCGCGCCCCGGGCTTCCACCGGGACAGAGCGCTCCAGCGCCGCTGGAGTCCCGCCGGGGCGGCGGGATTCACTCGCCCCGCCGGATCGCCGATGAGGCGGAGCGGTGAAGAGCGCTCTCCCGATCGACCTCGGGAGGCTCGCGGCCCGGCTGCGCGCCCTCCCGCTCGCCCTGCCGGCGGACGCCGGGCGCTGGCCGCTCCTCTCCCTGGGGCTGGCGGCGGTCCTGCTCCTCGCCCTGCCGATCGTGGAGGTCGGCTTCGGTCACCGCGTGTCCGCGGCGGAGGAGCGCGTCCTCGCGGCCGTCGACTACGCGATCCACCACCCGGAGGTGGAGATCCCGCCGCAGCTGGTGTCGGCGGTGCGGGCCTGGCTGCCGGAGTTCGAGGGCAACGAGGCCTTCGCGTTCCTGCGCGACGCCCAGGGCCAGCGCGGCGTGCGGGCGAGCCAGCAGGAGTTCGACGTGCTGGCGGCCGAGGCGCTGTCCGCGGTGGATGCGCATCCGCACCGGGCCCTGGGCCTGGTGCCGCGCCGCCTTGCGGGCCCCGGGCTCGTGACGCACCCGCTGCTCCACGCGGGCTGGGTGGACGGCCTGGCCACGCTCGCGCTGCTCGTGCTGCTGGGGCCCGTGCTCGAGCGCGGCTGGGGCCGGCGCTGGACGGCGGCGCTGCTGCTCGTCGCCAGCGGGGTCGGAGCGTTGGTCTTCGCCCTGCTGGAGCGGGGCGGCGACCGCCCCCTGGTGGGGGCCGGCGCCGGCGTCTCGGCCCTGGCCGCCGCCGCCCTGGTGCACCACCGCGGCCGGCGCCTGGCACCGCTCGAGTGGCTGCCCGCGGTTCCTCCCCTGCGCGCGCCGTCCTGGGGCCTCGCCCCGCTGTGGCTCGCCTACCTGGGGCTCGTCTGCGGCATCGGCGGGGGAGGGCTTCCCGGCGGCTTCGAGCCCGCGGCGCCCTGGGCCGCCTGCGCGGCGGGAGCGGTCACCGGCGCCCTGGCGGCGCTCGGGGCGGTGCGGCTCGGGATCGCGCCGCCGCCCGCGACCCGGGCCGACGATCGCCCCGTGCGCAGCGCCGGGCGCTTCGACTTCGAGCAGGTGCGCGCGCTTCGCGCCCGCGGGCAGGCGGAGCGGGCCTACGCGCTGCTCGAGGCCGAGGTCGGCCGCAGCGTCCGCAACCGGGACGCGGTGGTCACCTTCTTCGAGATGTCCGTCGAACGCGGAGAGCCGAGGCGGGCGCTCGCGGCCATGCGCGGGCTGATCGCCGAGGAGCTCCGCCGCGGGGCCGCTCCGGTGGCGGTGGGGCACTGGCGCACGCTCTGCGAGCACCTGGCCGACCCGGCGCTGGAGCCGGCCCTGCTGGTGCGCCTGATCCCGCTGATCCGGGACGAGGACGGGGACGAGGTGGCCCGCGTGGCACTGCGCCAGGCGACGGGAGCCGGCGTCGAGCGCCTGCCCACCGCCCTGGCCCGGGAGCTCGCGGAGCTGTCCGCCGACCTCTCACCGCGCCTGGCCGCGCAGGCCGCCCGGCGCGCGCTCGCTGCCGAGGGGCTCCGCCCGGACGAGCGGAGCCGGCTCGAGGCCCTGGCCGAGCGAGGGCAGGAGGCCGAGTCCGCCGATCCGGTCGCCGCGGAGGCGCGCCGCAAGGACGAGGAGCGCGAGCTGCCGCGGAACGTCTTCTACGACGAGCAGGACCGCAGCCAGTTCGGAAGGGCCGGCGGCGAGCTCGGGGAGCTGACGGCGCCGGGCGACGAGGACCTGCTCTATCCGGCGCCGAGCGGGGCGGCGGAGGCCCCGGCCGCGGCTCCGTCCTCCGCTCCGCAGGTGACCGCGGCGCTGCCGCTGCGCCTGACGGAAGACGCGCTCCTGGTGCAGCTGCGCGAGGGCGGCCGCGCGCAGCTCCCCTTCGCCCACCTCCACGCGGTGGCGGCCGCGGGCGTGCGCGGCCTCGGCCCGCGGCCCGTGGTGCTGATCGACCTGCTGGTGAGCGGTGCAGGGCCGGGTGGGCGGCCGCGGCGCGTGGTGCGGCTTCGCAGCGACTCCTTCGACCCGCGGCCCTTCGCGCCGGGCGCGGGCTCGCCGCTGGCGGCCCTGCGCGGCTTCGTCGACGAGCTCGCTCGCCGGGCCGGAGGCGAGCTCCTGTGCCCCGCCGCGGACGGCCCGATCCGGGTCTTCGACTCCCTCGACGCCTATACCCGCGAGGTCCTCGCAGCCCACATCTGAACTCTGCTCGCCGGGCGCTCGGCCTCCGGCCTTCGCTGGCTCGCTGCGCGCCGGGCGTCACTGACTCCGCTCGCCGGGCGCTCGGCCTCCGGCCTTCGCTGACTCGCTGCGCGCGCGCTCCACTCCGTTCCGCGCGCTTGCCTAGGGCGGGGTCATCACGACCCGGCGGATCGCGTCGCGGCGATCCCAGAGGCGCTCCGCCAGGCGCAGCTGCGCGCGGGCGCGGTCGAGGTTGTGGCCGGGTCGCGCGATGCGGAAGTAGACGTCTCCCTCCAGGTGGTCCGCCAGGAAGCGCAGGGCGTTCTCCAGCGCGAGCGCCGCGCCGGCCAGGGGCAGGGCGGCGAGCTCGGCGTCCCGGAACAGATCGCCCGCGCCGGCCCGGTAGCCCCGGGCGAGCGCGCCGACGAGGTCGAGGTCGAAGTCGACCCGCGCGGGATCGGGCTCGTCCTCGGCGGCCCGGCAGGCGCCGCTCCGCACCAGCTCGCCGAAGTCGCAAAGCAGGGTGGCCTCCATCACCGTGTCGAGGTCCACCACGCAGAGCGCCTCGCCGCTGGCGCGGTCGAGCAGGAGGTTGTCGACCTTGCAGTCGTTGTGCATCACGCGGCGGGGCAGGGGCCCGATCGCCTCGAGGGCCGAGGCGACGGCGCCGTGGCGCGCGCGGCAGGCCTCGAGCTCGGCTCCCACGCCCCCGGCCCGACCGCAGGGGTCGCGGCGGGCGGCGCCCTCCAGGGCGGCGAAGCGCGACCCGAGGTCGTGGAAGCGCGGAATGGTCTCGGCCAGGGGCGGATCGCCGAGGTCCGCGAGCTGCCGGGCGAAGGCACCGAAGGCGCGCCCCGCCTCGATCGCCTCGGCCGGCGACGCAATGCGCTCGGGGCTGCGGCTCCCCTCGACGAAGACCGTGGTGCGCCAGTGGCCCCCGTCGGGCCCCACCCAGAACGGGCGGCCGTCCCGGGCGGGCACCAGGCGCAGGTGGCGGCGCTCGGCGTCGGGGAGACCCGAGAGCTTGCGGCCCAGGTGCCGCGTCACGCGCTCCAGGTTCTGCATCAGGCGCTCCGGGTCGCGGAAGACCCGCGTGTTGATGCGCTGGTGCACGAAGCGCCGCGGGACGCCGGCGGCGTCGTAGAGCGCCACCCAGGTGTCGTGGATGTGCCCGCGCCCCAGGCGTTCCGCGCTCCGGCAGGCACCCGGGAGGCCGAAGGCCCCTCCGAGCTCGCGCCACAGATCCTGGTCCGGCCCGGCCTGCACGCTAGCTCTTGAGGATGTACTCGCTCATGGTGTTCGAGCGGATGCGGTCCAGGTCCAGGAAGCCGGTCACGCTCTCGAGCATGCGCTCGAGGTTCCGCTTCAGGCGCTCCGGCGAGCCCTCGGCCCGGTAGAAGAGCATCGGATCGCCGACGTGCCGGGCCGAGGGCCAGGCCTCGTCCACGATGCCCTCGAAGGGCGGTGCCTGCGGCGTGAGCGGCCGCACCACCTCGTTGCGCACGTAGCGCGTGCGCGGCTGCATGGACTCGGACACGGGCGACTGCACGCCGTGCCAGTGGGCGAGCCACTCGGCGCGGCCGAGGCGCGCGGGGCGCTCGAGGAGCGTCACCGTCAGCAGGCCCGGTGAACGCTCGCCGTCCGGCCAGTCGCGCGGAGCGGCGTGGGCGTTGCCGCCGTAGTCGGTGTAGAGCGCCTCGCTCACCAGGTAGCCCGCCAGGCGCGCGCCCGTCCCGGCCAGGATCTGCTCGCAGCGCCCGCGCCGGTCGTGGCAGTCGAGCCACAGGCCCACCTCGGCGGAGAGCGGCGCCTCGCCGGCGGGCGGCGGCACCGGAGGCGGCACGTCCGCCTGCGAGTCGTCCACCGCCAGCACCAGGCCGCGGGCGCCGCTCGCGAGGAGCCGCGGGGCGCAGTCGCCGAGCAGCCGGTCGCGGAAGGCGTCCCGATCGGTCCCCGGCGGAGCCCAGAGCAGGTAGACGAGCTTCTCCACGGCGGCGCCCGGGCCTAGTAGCGCTCGAAGGGCTTCCCGAACAGGCGGGCGCGGATGCGGTCGAGCAGGGAGTTGCGGTTCACCACCACGATGAAGACCTTGCGCATGCGGCCTTCGGGGCAGCGGATCTCCCGGACCCCGTGCCAGGAGTTGCCCTTGCGGGCGAAGAGGAAGCTGTGGTTGCCGAGGGCGGTGGAGGAGAAGGCCCGGTCGAAGTCCTCGAAGCGGGGCGCCGAGTGCGTGGGGAAGCGACCGCCGTCGTCGAGCACGACCGTGTCGCCGCCCCACTCCGGCTCCCAGTCTTCGGCGGTGTTGAAGTAGAAGATGTGGGAGCCGAGCTTGCGGGTGGAGTCGCAGTGGGGCGACACGGAGCAGCCGTTCGGCGTGTAGTGCCAGTGGAAGTTGAGGGCCAGGTCGCGCACGGCGAAGAGCCGGCACAGGGCGCGCCGGTAGCGCTCGCTCTGCAGCTCCGCCAGGAACTCCCGCCACGGCTGGGACACGGGGGTGCCGTCGCGGAACTCGAGGCTGTAGCGGTCGTGGGGCTGCTGCCCGGACTTGCGGACCACCCCGAAGCGGCGCTCGAAGAGCGAAAGGTCGGGCAGGGTCTCGCGCAGCTTCGCGTAGCCCTCGGGCGCGATCAGGCCCTCGGGGTTCGCCCACGGGTAGGGCTCGATGGCCCGGAAGGCCGTCACGTCGATGGCCTCGAATCGCTCGAAGTCGAGGTACTGCACCGCGGCTCCCCTGCGCTCCCATCGGCCGGCGGCGCCCCGGATGCGAGCCCCCCGGTCCGGCGGCGACCCAGGCTAGCGCAGGGCCGGGGGCCGGGACCCGCGGGAGGCCCCGCGGGGCCGTATCCCGGGCACGCCGGGAGCGGGGGGCGTCGGTATCCTCGGGCCGGCATGGCCCTCGCCTTCCTCGGGATCGGCACCACGCGCTCGGGGACGACCTTCCTGCACGAGCGCCTGCGCGCCCATCCCGGCGTCTGGCTGCCGCCCCAGAAGGAGATCCACTACTTCAACTTCGAGCGACCCTACGGCTTCTGGAACCGGCGCCACCTCGCGCACCTGCGCCGCGCGCTCCCCGACCTGCGCCGCGCCCTGGCGGGACGTCGCGGCCCCGCCGGCGAGCTCGCCTGGCAGCTCCGCTACCTCTTCGGCGCCCGCAGCGACGCCTGGTACCTCTCGCTCTACGACGCGCCGCCGGGTCTGGTGGCGGGCCAGATCGAGCCCACCTACGCCACGCTGCCCCTGGCCACCATGCGGGTCGTCCAGCGGCTCCACCCCGAGGCGCGGCTCCTCTACATGATGCGCGATCCGATCGAGCGCGCCTGGTCCTCGGTGACGAAGAGCACCGCCAAGAACCGCCGGCGTCCCATGGCCCGGGTCGCAGACAGCGAGATGCTCGAGAAGATCGACCGCTCCGCCCTCGAGATGTCGACCTACATCGAGCAGATCGAGCGCTGGGAGCAGGTCTTCCCCAAGGAGAGCTTCCTCTTCGGCTTCTTCGACGAGATCGTCGAGGCGCCGGCGCAGCTGCTCGAGCGGGTGCTGCGCTTCATCGGCGTCGATCCCCGGGGCGAGGCGCCGCCGGAGCTGTGGCAGCCGGTCAACGACACGCGGCCCTGGAAGGTGGAGATCCCGCGCCCGATCGAGCGCTACCTGGCGGAGCGCCTGATCGGGCCGACCCGCGCCCTGGAGCGGCGCTTCGGCGGCTACACCACGGGCTGGCTGGCGCGCATGGAGGGCGCGCTCGGCCGGCCGTAGCCGAAGCGCGGCGAGAGGCCCTCCTCCACCAGCCGGTCGAGCTCGGCGAGCTCCTGCGGCGAGAAGTAGTCGCGGTAGCCGCCCACCTTGCCGCGGCGGGTCTTGAAGGTCTCCGGGTCGGCGGCGTTGCGGAGCGTGAGGCCGCCCATGCGGAAGTGCCCGGCCGTCTCGAGCTTGCGCAGGTTGTCGAAGGAGGTGAAATCCACCGCCTCGCGGATCTCGCGCTCGTCGAAACCTGCGCCCATCAGGTCCGTGATGCGCCGGAGCCAGCGCGGCGTGTCGGCGCGCAGGTCCTCGTAGCGCACCGTCAGCGCCCGCGGCAGGCCCGACACGTTCGCCTCCCAGGTGTTCAGGTAGCGGATCAGGAAGGGCAGGCCGATGTCGCTGTGGCGCACGAAGTCCCAGATGGAGATGCGGGTCGGGTCGATCGGGTGCGCGATGAAGTGGTTGATCAGCTCCCGCTTGTACGCGGACTGGCGCTTCGTGAACTGGAAGAACCAGGAGACCGCCACGTCCCGGGGGTCGCGGGCGAGCAGGACCACGGGCTTGTCGTGGAGCTCGCTCGGGGGCGCGCCGGCGGCGAGGCGGTCGCCGACGATGCCCTCGTAGCTGTAGTAGGCGTTCGTGGCCAGCAACGGGGGGATGGTCGGCTCGCGGCGGTGGAGCTCGTCGGTCTTGACCACGAAGTCCGAGGGCAGGCCGTGCCGCACCTGGTAGAGGCGCGAGAGCATGGTGCGCAGCCAGGTGTTGCCGCTCTTGGGGTGGCCGATGATCAGCAGGGCCGCGCGCCGGGCGCGCTCGAGCTCGAGGCGCCGCAGCCCCCGCTCGCGCAGGGCGACGCGGGCCGAGCGCGGCAGCGCCATGGTGGGCAGCAGGATCGACCAGCGCTTGACGCGATCGCCGGCGCGGAACATGGCCTCTCCGTGGGGGGTGCGGTCCGGACCGGGCCGTCGGCGCGCGAGTATAGGGAGCGGCGCCGGCGGCGGCGAGCCGTGCCGCTATGGTTCGCCGCGGGAGGGCCCGATGGCGCGGCAGCCGGGGGTGTGGGTCCTGCTCGGCGGGGCCGCCGGGGGGAACGGACAGCTGCGGGCGCTGGCGGGGGCCCTGGGCTGGCCCTTCCAGACGCGGCAGCTGGTGCACGGCCCGCTCCAGCGCATCCCGAACCCGCTGCTCGGCGCCTCGCTCCTGGGCCTCGACCGGCGCCGCTCGGATCCGCTCGAGCCCCCCTGGCCCGACCTCGTGCTGGCCGCCGGCCGGCGCAGCGCGCCCGTGTCCCTGTGGATCCGGGCCCGCTCCGGGGGCCGCGCGCGCCTCGTGCACCTGCTCCACGCCCAGGCCCCGCTGGAGCGCTTCGACCTGGTGGTGACGCTGCCCCAGTACCGCCTGCCGCGGCGCGAGAACGTGCTCGAGCTGACGGGCGCCCTGAACCGCCCCGCGCCCGCCGAGCTGGAGGCGGCCGCCGCGCGCTGGCGCCCCCGCTTCGGCGCACTGCCCCGGCCCTGGATCGCCCTGGTGGTGGGCGGCGACAGCTCCTCCTACCGCCTCGACGCCGACACCGCTCGGCGTCTCGGCCGCGAGGCCTGCGCCGAGGCGCGCGCCGCCGGCGGCTCGCTGCTGGTGACCACGACGCCCCGCACCGGCGACGAGGCCGGTCGGGCGCTGCAGGGCGCCCTCGACGCTCCCCACCACGCCTACTGCTTCCGGCGCGACGACCCGGAGAATCCCTACCGGGCCTACCTGGCCCTGGCGGACCGCTTCATCGTCACCGTGGACAGCGCCTCCCTGCCCATGGAGGCCTGCGCGACGGGGCGCCCGGTGCAGGTCTTCGAGTGGCCGCGGCGCGGCGGAGCGCGGCCGCTGGCGCCGCTCGCGGGCTGGCGCCGCCGGCTGGCGGCGCGGGGCTGGTACAAGCCCGCCCGCGACTTCGACGCCTACCACCGCGCGCTCCGCGAGCGGGGCCTCACCACGCGGCTCGGCGAGGGCCCCCCGCGCCGGCCGCCGGCCCCTCCCGACGACCTGGGGCGCGCCGCGGCCCGCGTGAGCGCGCTGCTCGGGGCCTCGGGCGATTCCCTATAATCGGCGCTCCCCCCGCCCCAGGAGCCGCTCTTGGCCGACGACGCCGGCACCTCCCGCCCCCCGAGCGCCGGCTGGCGGGCCGTCTTCGTGGTGGGGGCCGGGCGCAGCGGCACGAGCGCGCTGACCCGCGGGCTCCAGGCCCTGGGGGTCGACCTCGGCGACCGGCTGAAGGCGCCCACCGGCAAGAACCCCACCGGCTTCTTCGAGGACCGGGACCTGCTCGACGTGGCCAAGCGCGCGCGCCGCGCCCTGGGGCTCCGCAGCGAGAGCGTGGCCCTGGTCGAGCCGGGGAGCTGGCAGCGGCCGGAGCTGGCGGCGCTCCAGCGCGAGGCCGCCGACACCATGCGGCGACGCTTCGGCGCCTCGCCGCTCTGGGGCTTCAAGTACGCCCAGACCCTGCGCTACCTGCCCTTCTGGGAGGAGGTGTTCCGGCTCGCGGAGCTGGACGCGAGCTTCCTGGTGGCCTCCCGCAATCCGCTCTCGGTGGCCCGCTCGCGGCAGGCCCTGGACGCCGCCCGCGGCGTGCAGGAGAAGAGCGACCTGGAGTGGCTGGTGAACGTGGTGCCCTACTTCGGGCACCTGCGCGGGCGCCTGTTCGCGGTGGTGGACTACGACCGGCTGATGGACGCCCCGGCCTTCGAGCTCGGGCGCGTCGCCGAGAGGCTGCGCCTGCCCCAGGACGAGGCCACGCGCGAGGCGGTGCGCGCCTACGCCGACTCCTTCCTCCAGGACGGCCGGCGGCACACGCTCTTCGGCCTCGACGAGCTGGAGAAGGATGCCCGGCTGAATCCCCTGGTGCGGGACGCCTACCGCTGGCTGTGGCGCCTGGCCTGCGACGAGGTCGCGGCCGATTCCCGGGAGCTCTGGTCCGAGTGGGAGCGCCTCGAGGCGCTGCTGCAGCTCCAGGCGCCGCTCTTGCGCCACCTGGACGGGCTGGAGGCCGAGCGGCGGCGGCGGCCGCTGGCCGCCCTGGCCTCGGCCTGGCGGAGCTGGCGCGGGCGTTCCCCGGGCACCTAGAAGACCCCAAGGTGGCGCAGGAAGCGCGGGTGCAGGTGCAGGCGCGCCA
>Ga0299906_10005157_pt1 | contig 10667 bp, 13 predicted proteins | sample RVTome_14_FD_200259 | JGI IMG/M metagenome (GOLD analysis project Ga0299906, IMG submission 200259) | Soil microbial communities from uranium-contaminated site in the Upper Colorado River Basin, Wyoming, United States - RVT145D125 (version 2) ... | reverse complement strand
TCGTCAGCCTCTCAGACGCCCCGGACGTGTTCGACGGGTTGAGGCGCACCTCAGCTACCCCGCCGGACGTACGATCACCACGCCGTTCCGCGCACCGAACCCGTCGTCCACGTAGTCCTCGGCCAGCGGCGGGCTCACCCACTCGGTGTCGTCCACGACGAACATGAACTGATGCTCGCCGGGCGGCAGCACGACCGTCGCCGTCCACAGCCCGCTGCGCGCGTCCCGCGCGAGCGGATGCGAGGTGTCCGACCAGTCGTTGAAGCTGCCGGCCACCGTCACGCTGCGAGCCTGGGATTGCTCCAGCACGAACCGCACGCCGTCCGGCGTCACGACCGGTGCACCCGGCGACAGCCGGGCCGCGCACGAGGCACTCGCCAGCGCCACCAGCATCACGGCCACGCAGGTGCCCCGACGGCGACGCATCGTGGATGCAGGCTAGCCGAGCCCTGTCGGCCGCGCAACTCACAGCGACGTCTCCGCCGGCGGCCGCACCTCGAGGACCGCGTTGCGCGATCCGAAGCCGTCGTCGCTCTGCTCGACGGCGAACGGATCGACGATCCACTCCTCGCCGTCCACCACGAACATGTACTCGTACCGCCCCGGCTCGAGCGGCACGGTCACCGTCCAGGCGCCGTTCGACACCGGCTCGAGGGGCGTCTGCCCCGGATCCCAGCCGTTGAAGTCGCCCGCGGCGGCCACCGTCATCGCGCCCGGCTGCACCACGACCAGGCGCACGAGCACCGGCGTCGCGCCCGACCCGCCGTCGGCGACGGCGCGTGCGGCTTCTGGCGCCGGGCGCCCGGTGCGCAGCCCCGCCAGGCCGCCTCCGACCACGAGGACCACCAGGGCAACGGCGGCCGCCGCGCCCGCCAGGTTCCACTGAAGCGTCCGGGGAGCGCGGAGCACAGCGAGCAGGCGACGCCAGGCCGGCTCGGGCCGCGCCGCCCGCGACAGGACGCCCGACACGAAATCGTCGGGCACGACCGGTCGCGGCAGGCGACTGGCCTCGAGCACCAGTCGCTCCACGGCGATCACGCGCGCGCGCAGCGCTTCATCCCGGCCCAGGCGGACCACGAAGTCCATGCACTCCTCGGCCGACAGCTCCCGATCCAGAAACCGCTGCACGAGACGTTCGGCATCGGCCATGGGGGTCTCTCCTCTCATCGCGGCGCCTCCTCGAGATGCGCCAGCGATCGGCACAGCAGCGTTCGGGCCTTGTACACCCGCATCTTGAGCGTATCGCGGTGCACGCCCAGGATCGCGCTCATCTCCTCGTATCCGAGTCCCTCGATGTGCCGCAGCACGAACGACTCGCGATAGAGATGCGGCAGATCCTGGATTCCCCGCTCGATCTCCCACGCCAGCTCGGCCTGCTCGAGCTCCGAGTGCGGCGTGTCGTCGTCGGCCGGCTCCCAGGCGACACCGTCGGCGGCGGCGTCGATCGAGAACGTGCCAGGGCGGCGCGCCCGCAGCCAGTCGGTGCAACGGTTGACCGCAATCCGGTAGAGCCACGTCGAGAACTTCGACCCGCCCTGGAACCCCGGCAGCGCCTTGAACGCGGCCACGAACGCCTCCTGCGCGACGTCCTCGGCGTCGGCGCCCGGGCCGAGCATCCGCGTCGTGACGCTCAGGATAGACCGGGCGTGCCGCGACACGAGCGCGCCGAACGCCTCGGCGTTCCCCTGCTGGGCCGCCTGCACGAGCGCCGCGTCGTCGGCCGCCTCGGGTTCCATCCCTGCCAGTCTAGAAGCGCCTGCTCGCGCCCAGGGTGAAGCCGCGATCCGGCGCGCCGTGGGACAGGCCCGCCAGGGCCGCGGCCTGTACCTGCCAGCCGCCCGTCGCGCGCAACGTCAGCGCCGCCAGCACGTCCCGTGCGCCGGGCAGGCCGGGGACGAGCGCCCGATACTGCTCGAAGAACAGGCTCACGTTCACGACGCCGCCGGCCAGGTCCTGCCCCACGCCGATGTCGTACCACCAGTTGTCGTCGAGCTCCACGCCCTGCGGATCGCCGATCAGCGTGTAGCCGCCGTCGGCCATCAGGAGCGTCGAGCGGCCGAGGCCCTGGCTGACCTCGACCGCGATGCCCTCGTCGAACCGGCCGGTGCCGAGGCCATGATCGGCGCTGGCCGTCGGCGCCTTGACGTGCGCCTGGAGGGCGACGGTCGGCCGGCGGCCACCGCCGTCCACCACGTAGTAGCGCCCGCGGACGACGATGTCTCCCAGCCCGCAGGCACTCGTTCGCGCCCGGGCGGTCGTCGAGGTCGCATCCGCCTCGAGGCGACCGAGCCTCGCGTCCCCCGTCTCGGCCTGGACGAGACGCTCGGTGCGGACCGGGATGCCGTTGACGACGGTCACGCCGCTGTCACCCCAGACGCACGTATGGGGAAGGACCACCGTGATGTCGCCGTCGTCGAACAGACGCCGAGCGGTGACCGCGGTGTGCAGCACCTCCGTGGAGGTGTCGCCTCCGTAGCGGCCGCTCGAGAAGCTCGGGAACGTCCCGAGCTGCCACTCGTCGTCGGCGACCTGCGCGACGGCGGAACCGGCGCCGGCGGCGGCCAGGACCGCCGACAGCAGGCACGCCCGCACGCATGCGGCCGCGCGGCGACCGGATGGCCTGGTCGAGCCGGGCGGGGACGTCTGGTCCCGCCCGGCTCGACATGGCTGTCGCGGTATCGGCATCAGCCCCGGGTCGCGGGAGCCGGACGCTCCGGCCGCTCGGGACGGACCGGCCGCTCCGGTCGGACAGGGCGCTCTGGACGCTGTGGACGTTCCACGCGGTGCGGTCGCTCGGGCCGCTCGGGACGGTGTGGGCGTTCCAGGCGGTGCGGACGCTCAGGGCGCACGCGCCGCTCGGGGCGCTCGGGCCTCTGGGGACGCTCCGGCCGCTCCACGGCCGGCCGCGGTCGGGCGAGCTGCGCGTCCTGCGCGAGCGCCGGCGCCACGTCCATCGTCGTGACCAGTCCGGCCGCCAGAAGCGCCGGAACGATTCGCAGTTGCCTCATGACTCCTCCTATCGGTGCTCTCACGCCGGCTCGCAACGCTCCGAGGGGGAGCTTCGATGCAACGACGCGCAGGTCGCGGCAGAATCGCCCGCCTGGCCCGAAGCCGGCGTTGTTCCTACTGATTGGACGGAGACGGAGGCGCCGTGTAAACGGCGTCCCAGTCGTCGGCGAGGCGCACGGCCTGGTCCACGTCGCCTCCGGTGTCGACGCGGAAGGCACAGAGGGCGTCGAGGAAGCGCGCCAGGGCCTCGCGGGCCTCGGGCGGCAGCGCGGCGATCCGTGCCCGGAGCTCCTCCTGCACGAGCTCGTGCAGGCGCAGGTCCACGGACTCACGCTCGCGGAGCATGTCGAGGTCCGCGTCCGACGGCGTGAAATCGCGTCGCTCCGGGCGGACCAGGCGGTTGTTGTAGAGGCAGAGCGGCAGCCCCTCCATCCGGTGCACGAGGAACACGAACTCGTCGAACGCCTCGGTGCAGCCCACGAGCGCACACCGCTCGCGCAGGCGGCGGCGCATCTGCTCGCGATCGAGCGAGGCGAAGTCGTCGCCGAGAAGGGTGCGGCTCTGCAGGTTGGCCGGCAGGCGCCGCGCGTACTCGCCCAGCGTCGGCTGTTCCCGCCGGATGTCCTCCCACAGCTTCTGTCCCTTGGGCTCGTGGAGCGCGTGCAGGTAGGAGGAGATCAGGCGATCGACGGGATGGCGCACCACGCTCACGAAGCGGGCGCCCGGCAGGTCGGCCCGGAGATCGCCCGTCTGATGCCCGGCCACCACGCGGATCCGCTGCAGCCGCGTGGAGGGCAGCCCCAGGAGCTGCCGGCGGTTGCCCTCGTTCTTCTCCCGCGGCGCAAACAGCCACAGCTCCTCAGGCGTGAGCGCCGTGCGCAGGTACGAGCGGTTGAACGTGGAGCCGGCCGTCTTCGGGATGTGCTCGAAGACCAGCGGCGAGGGCAGCACGCCGGGCTCCGCGCTGGCGGGGCGCGAGGCATCCTCCCGGGCCAGCGCCTTGGCCAGCCGCCGCTCCAGACGGCGCCGCCGCTGCTTCTCGATCTCGAGCCGCCCGGCCTGCGCCTCGACGCGGTCACGCAACGCGGAGATCTCGTCGCTCGCCGCGCGGAGCCGTGCGGCGGCCAGGGCCCGGGCGCGGCGCGCGCCGATGACGGGAAGGGCGTCGAGGAGTCGCGCGAGCATGGAGGCGGCCGTCGGCGAGTATGACATCATGGGATTTCTTGCAGCCGGGATTCTGTATCTGGTTCACCGGGCTCAGCGGCTCCGGCAAGTCCACGACGGCCGATGCGCTGGCACGGATGCTCGAGAACGCGGGCCGCGTCGTCACCGTGCTCGACGGCGACCGTGTGCGCACGCACCTGTCGCGCGGCCTTGGCTTCTCGCGTGACGATCGCGACACGAACATCCGGCGCATCGGCTTCGTGGCCTCCGAGATCGTCCGGCACGGCGGCGCCGTGATCTGCGCCGTCATCAGCCCCTACCGGGCGGCGCGCGACGAGTGCCGCGCGCTCATCGGTCCCGCGTGCTTCGTGGAGATCTACCTCGACGTACCGCTCGAGGTCTGCGAGGCGCGCGATCCCAAGGGCCTGTACGCGCGCGCCCGCCGCGGGGAGCTCCGCGGCCTCACGGGCATCGACGACCCGTACGAGCCGCCGCTGCAACCGGAGCTGACGCTCGAGACGGTTCACTCCAGCGCGGAGTGCAACGCCCGCACCGTGGTCGAGCATCTCGTCCGGGCGTCGCTGCTCTCGTCCGTCACGTCGCCAGACGTCGGGACGACGTCTGGCCCGCGTGGAGCGCGGGCCAACCGGCGCTGCCGCGATTGACAAGGGCCGAGGGCGCCCGGTACCGTCGTCGCGACCCGCATGGCCCTCCACAACAGGATTCTGCTGGGGCTCGTCACCGGCGCGGTGCTCGGCGTGGCGTCCAACCTCACGCTGGGCCTGCCGCCAGGACTGGCGGCCTTCATCACCAACGTGACCGAGCCGATCGGCAACATCTGGCTCAACGCGCTGATCATGGTGGTGGTGCCGCTGGTCATCTCCACGCTGTCGCTCGGCGTGGCCGGCCTGGGTTCCCTCTCGCGCGTGGGACGAATCGGCGGCGTCACGCTGCTCACCTTCCTCCTGCTGATGGCCACCGCCGGCACGCTGGGTCTGGTCCTGGTGAACCTGATCGAGCCCGGCTCGCGGCTCGACCCGGAGATCCGCACGGGCCTCATGGAGACGTACCGAAACCAGTCGGATCAGGCGATGGGGATCGCGCAGGGCGGCGTGGGCGTGGACCTGCTGGTGAACATCGTGCCGCGCAACCCGGTGCGCGCCGCCGCCGACTTCAACATGCTGGGCATCATCTTCTTCTCGCTGATGGTCGGCGTGGCGCTCACGAAGGTGCCCCAGGAGACCGCCAGGCCCCTGCTGGCCGTGCTCGACGGCGTGGCCACGGTCGCCATCACCATCATCAACATGGTGATGACCGTGGCCCCCTACGCGGTGGCCTGTCTCATCTTCAGCGTGACCGCACGCTTCGGGTGGGACCTGCTGCTCAGCCTCGCCAGCTACGTCGTCACGGTCGTCGTCGGCCTGACGCTCTTCGCGGCGGTGGTCTACCCGGTGGTGCTTGCGCTCGTGGCGCGCGTGTCTCCGCGGGAGTTCTTTCGCAAGGCGCGCATCGTCATGGTGACGGCCTTCTCCACCTCGTCGAGCAACGCGACGCTGCCGACCACGCTGCGCGTCGCCGAAGAGGAGCTGCACGTCCCCAATCAGGTGGCAGCGTTCGTGGTGCCGCTCGGCGCCACGATCAACATGAACGGCACGGCGCTGTTCGAGGGCGTCACGGTGCTGTTCGTGGCGCAGGTGTTCGGCGTCGAGCTGCCCCTGTCGCAGCAGATGGTCGTGATCCTGATGTCGGTCGTCGTGGCCGTGGGCACGGCCGGCGTGCCCGGCGGCTCCATCCCGCTGCTGATGATCGTGCTGGCCATGGTCGGGGCGCCGATGGAAGGCATCGCCATCGTGATCGGCGTGGACCGGATCCTCGACATGTGCCGGACGACGGTGAACGTCACCGGGGATCTGGTGACGACGACCGTCGTCAACCGCTTCGTCGGTGCCATGCCGCCCGCGCCCGAGGCGGTCAGCGGTGGTGCTCGTACGTGAAGTCGCCGGCCGGGTGCTCCAGCCGCAGGACGTAGAGCGCGCGCGGGTCGCGCCGGCCCAGGCTGCCGCGCACCACGATACGGTCCCCCGGCTCGAGCGTTCGCTCGGTGAAGCCCAGCTCGGCCAGCTCCCACCGGTTGTCCATCTCGAGCGTCCACTCCTGGACGTCGCCGCCCGGGCCGGTCACCTCCACCACGATGCGCGGGTGCGGGTTGACGAACCGGAACTCCCGCACCACCGCGCTCAGCGTGGCCGGACGATCGCGGTCGTAGACGCCGGCGATGGAGTGGTGCGCGGCCGGCGCGGCCGGGAGGGCGCACAGCAGCGCGACGACAGGGCTCCACTGCTTCATGCCGGCGGCATCGTACCGTACGGGGCGACGGCACGCGCGTTGCGACGAGGCGGGCATGCCCCCCCGATTCCTCCGTACCTCGGCGCGCGGCTCGTACCTCGGCCGCCGCGCGTATTCCGTGACCTGCCGCACGTCGGACGGGCGTCCATGCCTGACGCACGCGGCGACGGCGCTCCCGGCCCGTGCGCAGCTCGTGCAGATCTGCCGCGAAGAGCGGTTCGCACTTCTCGCGTACTGCTTCATGCCGGACCACGCCCGCCTGCTCGTGGAGGGCACCTCGCCGGCGAGCGATCTGCCACGACTGATCGCCCGCTGGAAGCAGCGCACGGACGTGCTGACGCGGACGCGGCTGTGGCAGGGTGGCTTCTCGGACCGCGCGCTGGGCCCCGACGAGGACCGCCTGGCCGCGGCGCGCCACGTCCTGTCGACCCCGGTCCGCGCCGGCCTGGTCGCGAGCCTGCTGGACTATCCCTACTGGGGCTCGGCCGCCTGGAGCCGTGCCGAGCTGGTCAACGCGCTCTTCGAGGGAGGGCGGCCGCTGAGGACGTCGGCGCCGCGAGAGCCGGCCGGCACCTGAACGCTGCCGTGACCGGGTGGTACGGGGCGAGGCACAGCCCAGTGAACGGGCGAGGCGCGTGTCTCGCCCCCGTACCTCCGGAGGCGGCCGTCAGAAGATCGCCAGCGCGTTGAGCGGCGAGCCGGTGCCGCCTTCCACCGGCAGCGGCGCGGCGACGAACAGGAACTCCCACCGGTTCAGCTCGGCCGCGGTCTCGGCAAGCGCTTCGAGGTCCTGGTTGTCGAACAGGTGGATGCCCATGGCGACGAGCGTCAACTGGTGGACCGGCGAGCGCACGCCTGGCACCTGGGACGGCGCCACATCCAGGGCGGCGTCGCTCCCCATGAACGCGACGTCACGGGCCTTGATCCAGGGGGCCGCCGACGCGTGCAGACCGGCACTCTGCGACCGCACGTCCCAGGCGCCCTGCTCTGCACGGCGTGCCCACCGCCCCGTCCGGATGAAGACCGCGTCGCCCGGACGCACGGTGAGGCCCGCCATCTTCTCCCAGGCTTCGAGATCCTCCATGTAGATCGGCGTTCCCGGCTCCAGGTACGGCACGCCCTTCAGCCGTGGGACGTCGATGAGCACGCCACGCGTCACGATGCCGTCGGAGAGGATGAAGCTGGACTCCCGCGAGCAGCCGTCCTCGGTGATCGTCTCCTGCGACACGCCGTTGTACATCTGGCCCCGGTACAGGTAGTGGCACAGGGCGTCGAGGTGGCTGTGCGCGTAGCCGTGGTAGGCCACGGTGTACCGGTCGAGGGCCACTCCGACGATCGGAGGCTCGTCCGGTGTGGGACCCGGCACGATCAGCATGTCGTGGCCGAACGGATCGCTCGCGTCCACGGCTTCATCGGTCAACAGCGGGTGCGCCAGCGAGACGGTGGTGCCCTCCCGCACCAGCCGGGCTGCCTCCAGCCGCCTGGCGGGCGTCACCAGGTTGGCCGCTCCGAGCTCGTCGTCCGGGCCCCAGCGTCCCCAGTTGGACAGCTCCTCCATGAGCCGTTCGAAGTCGGCCTGCGTCAGGTCGTGGGATTCTGGCGCCACCGCCGGCGGCACGTACTCGGCGACCCCGGAGCCGCCGTTCTCGGCGGGCATCGCCGGATCGACATCGGCTGCACAGCCCACCAGAGCCACGACGGGGACGAGCACAACGGGGTTGAGGGTGGGCCTCCTGCGTCTCGAGATGGTCATGGGCGTCTCCAGGTGCAGCGCATCATAGCTCCCTCGACGGAAGGCTTGTCGGGCGTCATCGACCGCCGCGCCCGCCGCAGTTGCGCACGCACTTCTCCGGCCGGACGAAGGTTCGCCGCAGGGTCTCGCGGTACTCCGGGTACATCGTGTGGGCACCGCCGAGAACAGCGTCCCTGGGGATGCCATACAGCGTGGTCAGCTCGTCCATCGACGGATTCCGGCCCGGCAGGTAATGCGGGACGCTGTCCCCGCCGCCTTCGAAGCCCGGGACGCACGGCGGCCCGATCGGCGAGATCGGCACGCTGCCGAGCTCGAAGTTCTTCGAGACGATCTCGGGCTCGCTCAGGTAGACCGGATCCTCGAGAACCGCGAGCACCGTCAGCAGGTTCTCGTTCCGGATGAAGTACGTCGTCATCGTGGCCCGATCGCTGCTCGGGGCACCGTTCCGCCGGATGGCGCCGGGCTTCAGGTGGGTCGTGTAGGCCACCAGCATGGTGCCGACCCACTCACCGGTCGTGAAGCCGCCCAGCCCGTGCACGGCGCTCCCCGACGGATGGGGGCGGCCGTCCATCCAGATGGTGGTCTCGAAGCGGTCTTCCCAGGCGCCGATCTTCCAGGCCACCGTGTCGCCGCTGATCGGATCCGTCTCGTTCCAGATCTCGAGGCCGAACGGACCGAGCACCATGTAGAACGGCGACCAGAGGGCGCACTGCCGCTCGATCATGAACATCTGGGACGCCGCGTGGCTCAGCGCCCTGGCGCGCCCTTCGTCGTTGAGGGGAAGGCCCGTGTAGTCCACCGCGTACGGGCCCGCGCCGCGCTCCATGGCGTCCTCGTTGTTCCTGGCCGCCCACGAGCCGGAGACCTCGGTCTGTGCGAGGGCAGGTCGAGCGATCGCCGCGACGACGATCAGAGCCAGCAGAGCACGGGTGCCATGTCGAGTCGTGCGCACGATGGGCCTCACCAGATGGAGGAACACGGGGTGGGGTTCCACCCGGTCTCGTCGGCCTGCCGGCGGAACTGCGTGCTCGTGTGGAACGGCTGCCGGAGGTACTCCGGATCGTCGACGACGGAGGTGACGACGAACCACTCCTCGCCGCTCCGATGGCGCACCACGTTGAAGTACTCCGTCAGGGTCGCCCGATCGCTGTACGGCACGCCGTTCTTGCGCAGGTAGCCGGCCCGCATGTTCGTGGTTACCACCTTCAGCGACCCCGTCTGCGGAGGCGGCGCGGGTCCGCCTCGCCCGCGACCCCGTGGCACCTGCCATTCGCTCGCCGACTCGCCCTGCCATGAGGGCTCGGGCGGGGACGCGTCTGATGGACCGAAGCGGAAGTGCCGCGTCTGCATGCCAGCGTCGGTGTCGAGCCGCAGCGTGTCGTCGTCCTCCCACTGGATGCGGATCCGGCCGGGCACCCGCATGATGGCGGCGGCGCCGTACGACCTGCATGGTTGCCCGCGGCCTCGTCCGCGCCCGGATCCCAGGCGTCGGCAATCGCCGTGGCCGCGTCGGTCATCGGCACGCCCTGATAGTCGCCCAGGGTCGGCGTCACCATCCGGTAGCGCCAGTCCTCGGTGACGACCGACACCCAGTATCCGGTAAGGTCGAACGGAGCCGACTCCCGCGAGGTCTGCGCACCGGCAGCGTCGCCGCCTCGACCCTCCTGCGCGACGACGGCGACCGGCAGCACCGCCACGACGACCGTCAGCGCGACACCCTTCATGCGCACCATCCGCGCCCTACGCGCCCCCGAGGCTGCGGTACACAGCCTCGACGAACATGTCCGTCGTCCAGGATCCCGTGTCGGAACCGTACCGCCCCGTGTACCCCTGGGTCGGCGCGGCGGCCCTGACCTCGTCGAGTCCCCGTCCGTCGTCGATCAGCGCCCGCACCCGGTCGCGGACGATCGTGACCATGTCCCGGTACTCCACGACGTCGAGCTGCTCGTGGACGTACCCGTGTCCGGGGACGACGAGCGTCCCGCCCTCGCGCCAGACCAGCGGGATCGACGGAATCGCCAGCTCGACCAGCCGGTTCAGCGCGTCGATCTCGCCCTGCACGCTGCCGCCGCGCTCGCGGTCGATCACCGGGAAACGGGTGGAATCGAGGATGTCGCCGGCGACGACCACGTCCGAGCGGCGGAAGAACACCATGCTGTCGCCGTCGGTGATCGCCGCGGGCTGGTGGAGCGTCTCGATCCCCTCCCCGTTCAGGTACATGTAGCTGCGCCGCTGATGAAACGTCTCGGTCGGCCAGGCGGCGGCCGAGTAGGGCGACACCTGCCCGGTCGGCGCGCTCATCCGCAGCAGGACGTTCTCGGCGGCCAGAATCGCCGCCGCGCCGTCGTTGGTCAGTCCGGAGGCCAGCGGGTTGTTCAGCCGGAAGATCGTCTCG
>Ga0299906_10005156_pt1 | contig 10669 bp, 8 predicted proteins | sample RVTome_14_FD_200259 | JGI IMG/M metagenome (GOLD analysis project Ga0299906, IMG submission 200259) | Soil microbial communities from uranium-contaminated site in the Upper Colorado River Basin, Wyoming, United States - RVT145D125 (version 2) ... | reverse complement strand
CGGCCTTGAGGAAGTTGGCGAGGTCCTCGTGATCGACGTCCACGTCGTCGATGCGGATCCGCCCGTCGAACGCAAAGTCCGAGTCCTCGAGCAAGGGCAGCAGCGCCTCCACCAGCGACAGGGGCACGTTCACCCGGACCCGTTCGTCGTCGTGCTTTCCGTCGACCCGAACGTGGAGCCAGGGATCCGCGGCCAGTGCCGTTCCCGCGGTCAGGAGCGCCAGGGCGACCGGGGCCCACCAAGTCCGTTTCATGGGGTTCCTCCTCTAGGGGGGCGGCGGCGCGCCGCCCGGGCTGAGTCGTACTACGTGGGTGCCGTGCCCCGGGTTTCCCGCTTTGCCGCCAAACGCCGCAAGAACCCCGCAAAGCGCAAAGGAAGGCACGAACCCAATCAAGAAGACCCCTGCCGGGTCCGATGAACGCATCATGGGCGACCCCCGGCTTCCCCGGGGCGGCGAGACGTCGAGGAGCGAGAATGGCCCGGAACACACCGTCGGGGGACGAGAACCTCCGCCAAGCGATTCGCGCGCTGGAAGAGACCCCCCACCTCCAACGCGCTCGCGGGGACTTCCTCGCGAACATGAGCCATGAGATCCGGACGCCGATGAATGGCGTCGTGGGGATGTCGGACCTCCTCCTCGAGACGCGCCTCACGCCCGAGCAGCGCGAGTACGCGGAAACGATGCGCGCCTCCGCGCACTCGCTGCTCACCGTGCTGAACGACATCTTCGACTTCTCGAAGATCGAGGCCGGTATGCTCGACATCGAATCCATCCCCTTCGATCTCCGCTGCGCGATCGACGAGGTCGCGGAACTGCTCGCCCCGCAGGCGGAGCTCAAGGGCATCGAACTGGTCGTGCGCTACGATCCGAAGGCACCCCAGCATCTCGTGGGCGATCCGGGAAGAATCCGCCAGGTGGCCACGAACCTGATCGCCAACGCGATCAAGTTCACGAGGCAGGGGCAGGTGCTGCTCGACGTGGGGTGTCCGCACACGACGGAGACCGAAGCGCGCGTGCGGATCGCCGTGCAGGACACCGGCGTGGGAATCCCCGAGCGACGACTCGCTCGGATCTTCGAGCGGGTCGTGCTGGGGGAAGAGACGCCGGCGCGGTGGTTCGGCGGCGCTGGACTCGGTCTCGCGATCTGCAAGCAGCTCGTGGAACTGATGGGTGGAGAGATCGGCGTGGACAGCACGCCCGAACACGGTTCCACGTTCTGGTTCGAGCTTCCCCTGCCCATCAATCTCGGTGCGCGCCCCGCGCTCTGGGCCGAAGACCTGCAGGCCGTGCGCGTGATGATCGTGGACGCCAGCGAGACGCGGCGCACCGCGCTGCGCGCGCAGCTCCGCCACTGGGGCATGCGCTGCGACTGCTACGATAACGGCGCGGAAGCGCTCCGCGAACTGCGACTCGCGCACGAGGACGGCGATCCGGTGCGCATCGTGATCCTGAGCTCGCAGCTCAAGGGTATGGACGCGGAGGCGCTCGGCGACCTCGTGAAGAGCGACGTTCGGCTGCGCGACACCGACCTCGTGCTGATCACGTCGGTCGGCGAGCAGGGCGACGCGCGACGGCTCCAGGAGATCGGTTTTTCCGCGTACCTCGCGAAGCCGATCAAGGAGCGCGCGCTCAAGAAGACGCTCGAAGTCGTGTGGGGGGCGCGGAAGAACGGCATCGAGCAGCCGCTCGTGACCCGGCATCTGCTCGCGGACTCGCACATCCGTACCGGCTTTCCGCTGCCTTCGTCGTCCGACGACGACTCGCTCGACGCCGGGCACGTGATGCTCGCCGACGACGACCCGCTCAGCCAACGCGTGGCGCGCGCGATGCTCGAAAGCTTCGGCTTCCGCGTGGACGTGGCGATGAACGGGTTCGAAGCGGTCGATCTGCACGAGCGGAATCGCTACGACGCGATCTTCATGGACTGCCGGATGCCCGAGATGGACGGATTCGAGGCGACGGGCGTGATCCGCTCGCGCGAAGGCGACACGGATGCGCGCACCCCGATCATCGCGCTCACCGCGAGCGCCATGGAGGGAGACCGCGACGCTTGTCTGCGTGCCGGCATGGACGACTACCTCGCGAAGCCGTACGGCCGCGAAGCGCTCCGCCGCATGCTCGAGCGCTGGGTCGAACCCACGCAGAGTCAGCCCGCGCGCTGACGCGCGTCGTCGACCGGCCGCGCCACGATCGCTCGGACCCGCTCCGCCACCTCTCGCGGATCGTCCTCCTCGCGTACCTCGACCGGCGCGTGCACGTGCACGGTGATCACCGACGACCGCAGCCGCCAGTCGCCCACGCGCTTCCATTCGTAAGCGCCCACGACGCTGACCGGCACGACCGGCACGCGGAACTCGCGCGCCATCCGAAACGCGCCCGGTCGAAACGGCCCGACAGCGCCGCTGCGAGTGCGCGTTCCCTCCGCGAACACGATGAGACTCATGCCGCCTTCGATCGCCGCGCGGCAGCGCGCGTGCAGCGTGCGCACGGAGGACGGGGTCGTCCGGTCCGGCACGGCCACGTTCCCGACCGCACGCATCAACCATCCGTACACGGGAACGTCGAAGTGGGATTCGAGCTCGAGACCCCGAGTGAACTGCGGAATCGCGGAGTGCACCACGAACGGATCGAAGATGTTCACATGGTTGCTCACGAAGAATGCCACGCGACGTTCGTCGAACGCGGGATCGCGCACGACCCGCAGGCGCGCGCCCGCGAGGCGCACCACGTTGCGGACGAACACGCGCACGAACGGATCGAGACGCCGCGGCGACGCGAACCTCGCCGCGAGGGTGAGCAGGAGCGCTCCAGGAAAGAAGTGCGCCGCCGAGATCGTCCACCAAACGGCCGAGAGCACGCCGACCCATGCGCCGCTCACGAGAGGGAGATCACTCCGCGTTCGACTTCGATCGTGGCGCCGTCGGGAGAGGCCACGGCCACGCGCTCACCGAAGCGCGCACCCACCTGCGCGGCGAGGTCGTCCCGCCGCAGCTTCATCGACGCCGTTCGCGGAAACTCGTCGTCCCAGATGAGGAACCCCTGCACGCGCTGGAAATCGAAGAGCCGGCGATTCCGCGCCTCGATCGCGTCGCGGAACGCAACGTAGTCCGTGAGGATGCTCGCGTACTCCGCGGGATCCGGCCGCACCACGAGGAGCAGGCGCTCGTCGCTGCCTTGCCGCTCCTTCCAGAGGTAGTGCGCGGCGAAGACGCAATGTTCCTTCACCCCGGGCAAGTCCCCGAACGCACCCTCCACGTCCTCGGGATACACGTTCTTGCCACCCTCAGTCACGATCATGTTCTTGCGCCGGCCCAGGATGCGGAGGTGTCCGCTCGGCTCCAGGCATCCGAGGTCGCCGGTGCGCAGCCACCCGTCCACGATCGTCTCGCGGGTGAGTTCGGGATCGTCGAGGTATCCGCGCATGATCGTGCGCCCGCGCGCCAGGATCTCGCCCACGCCGCCGTCATCCGGCGCGTCGATGCGCACCTCGGTGCCCGGAAGCGGCGTGCCCACGGTGTCCGGACGCGGCGGATCGAGGCGATCGAGCGTGATCGCCGTGCCCGCCTCGGTGAGGCCGTAGCCGTTCGCCACGGGAATGCCGAGGCCGTGAAAGAACGAGAGTGTGCGCGGAACCGTGGCCGCGCCGCCCACGAACATCGCCTCGAGCGCGCCGCCGAACGCTTCGTGCACGGGGCGCAGGAGACGTCGGGCGAGTCTCGGATTCGGCCGGCCGCGGCCGAAAAGGCCGTGGAGCGCGATTGCGAGCCGGAGCGCGGCGCGGCGGAGCGGCGGCAGCGCGGCGAACCGTTCGCGAAGCGACGTTTCCAGATTCCGCAGCACGAGCGGCACGACGGCGAGGTGCGTGATTCGGTAGCGCACGAGCGCGTCCTTCACGAACTCCGGTCGCATCGTGCGCAAGTGCACGACCGTGGCTCCGCACACGAATGGACCCACGAAACCCACCATGAAGTCGATCGCGTGGTTCGTGGGCAGGATGCTGAGGTAGCGCACGCCGGGCGCGAACGGATGCAGCGAAAGGAGCGCGTGGAGCTGCTGCAGGTAGTTGTCGTGTGTGAGCACGCACCCCTTCGCCCGTCCGCCCGTGCCCGACGAGTACACGATGCACGCCACGTCGTCGCGCTGTGCGGGCGCCAACTCGATCGAGGCGGCGCCCGCTCGCGCGTCCTCCCACCGGCGCACGCGCACGCCGCCCGGGCCCGCCGGCGGGGCCGATGGCGCCTCCGTCACGATCACGAGCGGGACCGCGAGAGCCGCGAACGCGCTCTCGGCGGCCAGCGCGCGCCACAGGTGGAACTCGACCACGAGCACGCGGGGCTTCGCGTGCGCGAGCAGGCGGAGCTGTTCCGCGGCGGCCAGCTTCGCGTCGAGCGGCACGAGCACGCCCGCGCGATGGAAGATCGCGTACGCCGCAAGCAGCCACTTCGATTGGTTCGTCATGAGGATCGCGGCCCGGTCCCGCGGGCCGAAGCCGGCGCCGTCGAGGAACGCGGCGAACGGAAGCGCGCGCTCGCGAAACTCCGCGAACGTGATGCGCTCGCGCTCGCGTTCGCGATCGGATTCCACGAGGCACGTGTGGTCGGCCCAGCGGTCGAGGCCGTCCATGAGCGCGGCACCGAGCGAGGGATAGCGGTCGACGTTCATGGGAGCCGCGCGTGGATCCGGGTTGCGAGCGTGCGGAAGTCCGTGACGCCGTGCATTTCGTAGTCCGGCAGCTCGATTGCGAAATGGTCCTCGAGACGCGTGAGCAGCTCGAGCGCGCGCAGGCTGTCGATGCCGAGCTTGCGGAAGAAGTCGTCGTCGCCCGAGAGCGTCTCGCGCGGAACGCGAAAATGACCCGCGGCCAGATCCAGGATGCGCTCGAGCGTGTCGTCGACCGATGTCATCGATTCATTCCCCCGCGGGGGGAAGGTAGGGCATCGCGCTCGTGTCGTCGACGAAACGCCGGAGTCCTTCGTCCACGGCGGGGCGGGAGAAGAGCTCGCAGAACACGTCGATCTCGCGCGCGAGGTCGGCGTCGGGGATCGGCTTCGCGAATCGCTTCGCGGCGGCCACGGTCGAAGGGTCGAAGCGCGCGACCTGCTCGGCGGTCGCTCGCGAGACCGTGAGCGCCGAACCCGGCCCCACGAGCTGGCTCACGAGACCCACCGTGTGTGCGCGCGCGGCGCCGAGGCTACGCCCCGTGAGCAGGAGGTCGCGCACGAGCGCGTTGCCGAGATCGCGGGAGAGGCGCGGAATGCCGCCGAACCCGGGAATGAGCCCGAGACGCAGCTCCGGGAAGCAGAACCGCGCACTCCGTTCCGCCACGATCAGGTCGCACGCGAGCGCAAGCTCGAATCCACCTCCGAACACGAAACCGTGGACGGCCGCGATCGTCACGAGCGGCGTGCGGTCGAGCGCGCCGAGGACCGCGTGGATGCGCGCGAGGAACGGACGCAGCGAGCGCGCGCGGTTCGACGGGTCGAGCCCCTGCATGCGTTCGTGGAGCTCGCGGAGATCCGCGCCGGCACAGAACCCGGCCGGCAGCGAGCTGTGCACGATCGCGGCGACCGCGCGGTGCTCGAGCTCGGGAAGCGCGGCCGTGAACCGCTCGAGGTCCGCGAGCATCTCCGTGCCGATCTCGTTGCCGGGCGCGCGATGCAGCGTGAGCTCCACGGTGTGCTTCGACGTCGTCCAGGAGAGGCACTCGCCGGTGAACGAGTTCATGCTCGCGCTACCGTTTCGGTCGGCTCGCGGGTCGATGCGTAGAGCCGGTCCAGCTCGCCGGCGAATCGACGAGCGATCGCGTCGCGACGCAGCTTGCCGTTCGCGGTCAGCAGCCCGCTCTCGATCGAGAGCGGCTCGCGGCTCAACAGCGTTCCTCGAATCCTCTGGTAGTGCGGCAGCGACGCGTTCAGCCGATCCGCGGCGGCCTCCACGGCCGATGCGTCCACGTCGCCGGTCACGAGCATCGTGAGGTACGGGCGCCCGGTTCCGAGCACCACGATCTGATGGGCCTCGGGTACGAGCGCGGCGAGCGACTGCTCGAGCGGTTCCGGCGCCACGTTGTGGCCGGAAGCGAGCACCACGAGGTTCTTGATGCGCCCGAGGATGTGCCAGTGCCCGTGCGCGTCGACTTCACCGAGATCGCCGGTGCGGAACCAACCGTTCGTGAACGCGTCGCGCGTGGCTTCGCTACGATTCCAGTAGCCCGCGAACACGTTCGGACCGCGCACGAGGATCTCGCCTTCGTCCGAGAGACGCATCTCCACGTCGCGAACCACGGTGCCCACGCCGCCGCGCGTCGGCACGCCGGGCGCGTCCATCGTGCAGATCGCGGTCGTCTCCGTCAGGCCGTACACCTGGAGCACGGGAAGCGCGAGGAGCTCGAAGAACTCCCGCGTTTCGTCCGAGAGAGGCGCCGACCCGCAGATGAGCGCGCGCAGCTCGGTGCCGAGCTTGCGCCGCACGATCGGCAACAGGAGGCGGCTCGCGAAGAAGCCGCCGATCGCGTCGCCGAGCGCGGGACGGCTTCCGGCGCGCCGCGCCGAGTGCGCGCGTCGGGCCTGATCGAGCAGACGGCCGAACCCGCCGCGCCGCCGAATCGCCTGCTCCACGCCGGAGCGCATGCGGTCGAGCAGCACGGGCACGTTCTGGAAGTAATGCGGCTTCACGGCGCTCAAGTCGTCCACGATGCGCGTGAGGTCCACGTTCAGGGAGAGCGTCGCGCCGCGCGTCAAACTCGACAGCAGCAGGATCCACGATCCCGCGAAGCAGAACGGCAAGTAGTGGAACACGCGCTCGGTTGCGGGGCGGCCCGCCATCAACCGATCGAGGTGGGACGCGGCGCACTCCACGATGTGCGTCACGTTTCTCATCGAGAGCACCACACCCTTCGGCTCCCCGGATGTGCCCGACGTGTAGAAGATCGTCACGGGACGATCGACGGGGAGCACGCGCTCCTCCAGGGGGCGGTCGTGCGGTTCGACGTCGGCGAAGCGACGAATCGGCGGGCACGAATCCCACGCGCCGGTGATGGCGTCGCGCTGCTCGTCCGTTTCGCAGAGGATGAGCGCGGGCGACGCGTCGCGGAGGATGACGGCGAGTTCCGCGACCGTCTGGCGCGCGTAGAGCGGCACGGCGATGGCTCCCTCGAGCATGATCGCGAGATCGGCGCACGCCCACTCGATCGAGTTGCGCGAGAGGATCACGACGCGATCGCCGCGCGAGATCCCGCCGGCCCGCAGCGCCGCGCGGACGTCCGCGATCCGTCGCGTGAGCTCCGGTCCGGTCGCGGCGCGGCGCTCGTCGTCGAGCTCCACGATCAACGAGTGCGGGTACCGATCGAGCGACTGCGTGATCGAGTCGAGGAAGCTCACGATCGACCTCGGGGAACGGCCGCCAGCGCGCGGATCTCACCGGCGGGCGCGTTGTCGTACGTGGCCACGACCTCGCGCAGCGACTCGCCGAGCGGCGGAAGGTACTCCCGCCAATCCACGGGCCCCGAACGAGTGCGGAAACCGGGGAAGCGCCGCGCGACCTCCTGTTCGAAGAACAGGCCCATCCGCGCCATCGCGCGGAGATGCCGGGCGACGCTGCGCCCGATCCCTCCGCGGATCGCGTCCGAGTCGCGCCACGCCTCGTCCATCGCGTCGGCGAGGTGGTCGGCGAGATCCGGATCGTCCACGGACAGGCACAACTCCTCGTGCCCGCGCTCCGTCATGAGGTTCCGGATGCGCTCGTCCATCGTGACGCCGACGGATGGAACCAGCGCCGGCATCGACGTGACGATTGCGTGGAATCGCGACGACACGAGCAATCGACACGTGCGAAGCACCGACACGAGCGCGTGCATGTCGTGCTCCTCCGACGAGAACACCGGCACGCCGCCGAGACGCGTGGCGAGCCGGCGGCACGCGTCGCCGTCGAGCTTCTCCATCGCCACGAGCGCCGGGAACACGCGGTGCTCCCGCCGGAAATCGGTCACGGCGCGGGCCAGGGCGTCCAAGTACCGCTCGAACGCCGCGTCCACTGCGCGACCGGAGCGGTGGAAGTACACGGAGCGATAGTGCGTGCCCGCGCGCAGGCCCATCGCGCGGGTGGCGGCGCGCACGAGCGACGCCTTCACCGGCCACCAGAACGGGTGGATCGGGCAGATCCCGAGCACAGGGGTCGTGCCGTCCCAGCCGGCGTCGCGCAGCGCGCGGTTGCCTGCGCCCGGATCGTGGGGCTCGAACGTCCACGCGGTGTCGGTGCCCGGTTCGGTGGGCACGCGCAAGCGTCGTAGGATGCGATCGGATTCGTCGTTTCGCGTGATCACCAGCGAGCCGTGCGCGTAGCGCTTCGTCATCCATTGCAGCGTGCGCGACATCGCGCCAGCCTCCGCTCCGTAGCCCACGGAGAGCTGGTTCCGCGCGGATGCGATGCCGAGCGCCCCGATCATCATCGTGGTGAGTGCGTCCGCGAACCGGCTCTTGAACATGGATCCCTCGCACGTGACGATGCCGTGATGGCGAGGGATCTCTCTCGCGAGAAACGCCGGAAAGATGTCCGGCAGGACGACCTGCGCCGCGTCCGCGAAGTAGCCGCGCGTGCACGACCGATCCTGGGTGAGCACCGAGAGCTGCACGCGGTCCGGTCCGAGCACTTGCTTCACCTGGCGCAACATCTCCTCGACGCGGATGTCCGACCCGGTGTTGCGCGCGCCGTTGTAGCCCACGAACAGCAGTTTGACCGGTTGGCCGGGCCGCCACGAGGGCGCGCCGCCGTTCGCGCTCCGGAGCCTTGCGACCTCGACCAGCGCGCTCATCCACGCCTTCAACGCCAGATCCATCATGGCGCGACCCTCGTCGGCGGCGTGCGCGCGGCCGTGTCCGTCGCCGCGGCCGTGGGCGGCTCGTCCACGTAGGGATACCGGAAACCATTGGCGCGGACGAACCGGAGCAGCTCCACGCAGTAGTCCGGGAACGATGCCGGCGCCGAGCCCAACTCCTCCACGGCGCGCGTGTGATCGAACACGGTGTCGTACACGAGGTAGGGAAAGAACACGTCGAGCAGCTTCGCGCCGCGCGGGATCGGACCGCGGCCCAGCGACCCGACGAGACGCGCCGCGCCCCCGAACGGGCGTTCGAGCAGGGGAAGGAACGTGGGGCGCCGGCGTCCGAACGCGTCGGCGAGCACGGCCGTGAGCGCTGCGTACGTGGGCGAGGTCGTGCCCGCCGAGAGATGGTACGTTTCGTGCCGGGGGCGCTCGGCGCGGTGGAGACGCACGACCGCTTCGGCGACCCAGTTCACGGGCACGATGTCGATGCGGCCCGCGGCGCGCAGCGGCAACACCGGAAGCGACGCGAGGAACGAGAACGCGCGCGCCATGTCGAATTGCGTGGTCTCGGGCCTGCGGCTGTCCCCGAGCACGATGCTCGGCCGAAAGATGGTGATGGGCACGTCGTCCAACAGCTCGCGCACCAGCAGCTCGGCGAACTTCTTCGTGCGCGCGTAGGCGTCGTAGTCGCGACGCTCCCAATCGATCGCGGTGTCCTCGTGCACGGTTTCGTTGTGTCGCTCGCCGGCCACGGAGACCGTGCTCACGTGGCTGAAGCGGCGCAGCCCGCCGCGATCGCGCGTGGCCTGCGCGAGTCGAAGCACCGCGAGCGTTCCGCGGAGGTTCACATTGAGGCACGCGCGCTCGGACGTGCGGCGCAGCGACGCGGCGCAGTGGATGAAGGAATCCGCGGTGCGCGTGATGCGATCGACGTCGGCGGGCGCGAGTCCGAGCCCGGGCGCGGTGAGATCTCCGCGAAACGCGTGGATCCGATCGCGGCGTTCGCGAAACTCTCGCGCGTCGAAGTGCAACTGCAGCGCTCGCCACAGCCGACGTTCGACGTCGGCGTCGCCGTCGGCGCGAAGGAGCACGTGCAGGGTTTCGCCGGCTCGGAGCAGCGCGGCCGCCACGTACGATCCCAGGAACCCCGTGACGCCGGTGAGGAACGTGGCCATCAAGCGCCGCGCGCCGGGCCCGGCGCGGAGACGTGCGCGAGGCCGCCAGTTCCGCGACGAACCAGTTCGTCTGGACGCGCCGCGTCGATCGGTTCGACGGGTCGCCCCTCGAGCAGCGGGTAGCTCCAGCGGCGCAGTCCCGGGATGTGCACGTGGATCCAGTAGTCGTACCAGTCGAAGGCGCGCGGGTCGTATCCGAACGCCGGCCGCTCCTCGGGAGGCAGGGCCGCGTCGAGCAGCTCGATGCGATCGGATTCGAAGACCGGTTCGTGATCGAGGAGGAACGGCTCGTAGAGATCCACGACCTCCTTGGCGCGCACGAGCACCTGCTCCACGCGTGCGAGCGGCGACTTGCGCCGGAGGATCGCGCGGTAGGTGCGATTGAACCCGCGCACGAACTCGAGCTGCGCCGGAACGGAAACGCGTCCGTAGCGTTCGCGGGACACGGGCACGGCTTCGAAGTGCTTGAGGAGGCGGTTCCGCCAGCCGGGCGTCCGCCCGTAGTGGCGCCGGTGCGCGAGCGCCGTGAGCTCCACCGCGCGACGCAAGTCGAGCGGATTCACCGCCGACGTCGCGAGCTGGTACACGCGCTCGGCGCGTCGCTGCAGGAGCGCCGCGGACACGAGCGTCAGGCCGCGGGCGACGAGGTCGACCGGGATCACGTCGAGCCGCTTG
>Ga0299906_10005155_pt1 | contig 10670 bp, 9 predicted proteins | sample RVTome_14_FD_200259 | JGI IMG/M metagenome (GOLD analysis project Ga0299906, IMG submission 200259) | Soil microbial communities from uranium-contaminated site in the Upper Colorado River Basin, Wyoming, United States - RVT145D125 (version 2) ... | reverse complement strand
AGAAGGAGGTGATTCGCATGTCTTGTTGCCGCAATGAATCCGCAGGCAAGAGTCTATTTTTGGTCTTGCTGCTGCTCCTTGGCGTCCTCTTCGTGGTCGCCTTGCCCGACCTGCAACGCTATTTGCGTATCCGCGAAATGTAGAACGGTCTGGCGCGCAGGCCTGTATTCGAAGGGTTGCCAAAGGAGGAAACCAAAAAGGTGTTTCATCGGGTAAACGCTCATGAATCCTCCTGCAACTGCGGACGTGGCATTGAATTGCCGCATCGCAGAGCTCTTGGGGTCTGTGTTCGAGAGCAGGAGAATTAACGGCAATTTAAGTGAGCCGGAGATTCAGGGAGTCTACCCTGAGATTAGCGACGCCCTTGCGCAAATGGCTCTTCGTTCTGAGCGGTCATGGGGAGCATTAGAACTTGCGAAGCTTCGTGGGTTGAGCGAGCGCCATTTCTTTCGCCGGTACGAACAGGTTACTGGCACTTCACCGATCAATTGGTTGCTACACAAACGAATCAGCCTCGCCAGAGCGCGGCTTTCGGAAAGCAGGAATAGCATTAAGCAAATCGCCGATCAGGTTGGCTATAGCGATGTGTTCTTCTTCTGCCGAGACTTCAAGCGCCACAGAGGATTCTCTCAGTCCGAATATCGCAGAGAGCACGCGTCGACCGCCAACGGAAGAGAAACACCGATGCTCTCGGCGCCAAGGCTCGTTAACGGCTCTGCGCGTCCCTAATAGAGCTTGGCCGAGCGTTTCATGAAAAAGGCGGGATTCTACCATTTCCTTTCTGGGGAACGGGTGCTAGCGTAAACATAATCCCCCCATCAGTAATGTCTTGCCCCCGAACAGCTGTCGGTCCTCGTGGGCGCGCTATTTCTTTAACATGAGCAACCCAAACTAACATGAACAGCGAAAAGCAACTTACCTTTGGAGCGGGACTGTGGATGTTTGGACAGTTTGTCGATCGCTATGCAACCGATGCCTACGGCCCCCCAGTCGGCGTTCTGGAAGCAATTGATAGGGCTGGACAAGTCGGCGACCTGGTAGCCCTCGACATCAACTATCCCTTCGACGAGGGGGTGACGGTCGATCAGATCCACACTGCGCTCGAGCGCAACCGACTCCGCTGCTATGCGATTACGCCGGCCAGCTACAGCCGCAAGTTTCAGAAGGGTGCGCTGACGAATCCCGATTCGGGCCTGCGCAGCGAGGCGATCGAGCTCTACAAACGCGCCATTCCTGTCGCCCAAAAGCTTGGCGCCAAGTACGTGAAGTTCTGGCCCGGGCAGGATGGTTATGACTATCCCTTCCAGGCTGACTACGAGCTTCTCTGGCGCTACTCGGTCGAAGGCGTGCGCGAAGTCGCCGGTTCCGCGCCCGAAATGCAGTTCGGCATCGAATGCAAGTTCAAGGAGCCGCGGACGCACATGTTCTTCAGCAATGTCGCAACCACGTTGCTCGCAATTCAGTCGATGGAAGTCGACAACGTCGGAATCGTGTTCGATTCGGGTCATTCCTTCCTTGCGAAGGAGACTCCTGCGGAAGCGGTGCAGCTTGCGGCCCGGCATGGCCGCCTCACGAGTGTCGAGGTGAACGACAACTGGCGTGACTGGGACGACGACATGGCGGTGGGCTCGGTGCATCTGATTGAGACGCTGGAATTCCTCCTGGCTCTGCGCACGATTGGGTGGAACGAGGTGATTCTCCTTGATCAGTTCCCGTTCCGCGAGGATCCGGTCGTTGCCGCAAGAGAGAGCATCCGTACGGTGCGGCAGCTTGACGCGCTTCTCGACCGATTGGATCTCAAAGCCCTAAAGGCCGCACAGGAGCGGCAGGATGCGCTTGCGGCGCAGCGGCTGGTTCTGGACCTCTTTCTCAACCGCTCGTGAAGACGATCCTGAGCCGAAGCTCACTTGCATGAACCAGAGTGCTCCAGTCTCGTCAACCGGGGAGCGAACGCACGATTTCAGGCGCTGGCTCTGGGTCTCCGGAGCGGTGGTGGTGCTGCTGCTACTCGTGATCAAGCCACCGTTTGTCGTCAAGCCGCTCCCTGGCCGCGGCGCTTCTTCAGCACCGGGCGCCGCGACACAGGAGCAGAACGCGGCTGCGAAGTTCGTTGAGCCCATCTGGTCGAGCAAAGTGCTCCCGACGATCGAGGCCAAGGCGGAGGATATCGCCAAAGTGTTGCCCGAAATCCGGGCTGACCCCGAAGCCGCCGGCCAGAAATACGGTCGGCGCGAAGCCACGAACCCTTATAACTACATGGTCAAGGGCACGGGCAAGGTGCTCGAGGTCAATACGAAGTCTCAGGCCGGAACCGTCATCCTCGAGATTCCCGGGCTCTCCGAAAAGGTGACGCTGCAGATCGGACCGGTGGTCCGCGGAACGGCGCTGCGTGATGCGACGGGCCACGTTTCGTTCAATCAGTTCACCAATCAGCTGGAATACGCCGATGTCTCCAAGGAGATGAACAGCCGCGCGATCAAGACGGCCGTCGGCAAGGTCGATCCCGCCCTTTTCCCCGTGCCTGACAAGACGATTACGTTTTTCGGTGCCTTCACTTTCGACCCGCGCTCGAAAGGGCCTGTGCTCATCACGCCGACCAAGATCCTCGTGACGCCGGCGAGCAGCTGATATGAACGAGACGACAAAAGTTGCGCAAAGCGGGGCCGGATCGAACGGATCCAGTGTCGTGATGGTGGCCGAGAAAATTACAAAGCATTATCCGGGAACCGTTGCGCTCGATCAGGTCGATTTCACCGTCTACTCGGGCGCGGTCAACGTCCTGGTCGGCGAAAACGGGGCTGGCAAGTCAACGTTGATGAAAATCCTCGCTGGCGCGCAGCCACCCACCTCCGGCCGTTTGCTCCTCGACGGAGTTCCCGTCACGTTCAAGTCCACGCGGGAGGCTGCGCGCGCAGGCGTCGGCATCATTTACCAGGAACTCGAACTCTTCCCAAACCTCAGCATTTCCGAGAACATCTTCGTCGCTCGCGAGCTTACTCGAGGCGGCATCGTCCAGCACCGGGAGCAGGAAGAGATCACGCGCGAGCTGCTGAATCGGCTCGAGCAGCCTCTGGATCCCGCCACAGCGGTGAGGGATTTGCGCATGGGACAGCAGCAGATCGTCGAGATCGCAAAGGCGCTCTCTCACAACGTACGCATCCTGATCATGGACGAGCCGACCTCGGCATTGACGTCCTCCGAGACCGAGGCACTTTTCCGCATCATCGCCGACCTCAAATCACACGGAGTGGCAATCATCTACATTTCTCACAAGCTGGAGGAACTCCTCACGATCGGCGATTACGTGACGGTGCTGCGCGACGGCAAACTCGCCGCAACGTCCCCGGCGCGATCGGTGAACGTCCCTTGGATCATCGAGAAAATGGTGGGACGAAAGGTGATCGCCCCGCACCATCGTGCCCGGACGCGCAACGGCCGCACCGAAAAACCGATGCTGGAGGTGAAGAACTTGTCGCTGCCGCGCGTCGGTGGCGGTTTCGCGTTGGAGGACGTTTCGTTTCAACTCCAACGCCGTGAAATCCTGGCCGTCTTTGGCCTCATGGGTGCAGGCAGGACGGAACTTTTCGAATGTCTCATGGGGCTCCACCCGGAAGCCAGCGGCGACATTCGGCTCGGCGATCAGAAGCTGCAGAATGAAACGATCCGGCAACGGATCGATCTCGGTCTGATGCTTGTTCCAGAGGATCGGCAGCGACTGGGATTGGTCCAGACGCTGTCCGTGGGACAGAATATGACGCTCGCGAATTTGAGGCGGTTTGTGACATCGTTCTGGCTTTCTGGGCGGCGGGAGATGGCGGACATCAAGACCTTCATCAAGGATCTGGCGATCAAGGCGCGCACGCCTCAACACCCCATCACCTCGCTCAGCGGCGGCAACCAGCAGAAGGTGGTCGTCGCCAAGAGCCTGCTCACAAATCCCAAAGTGTTGCTGCTCGATGAGCCGACTCGCGGCATCGATGTCGGCGCGAAGGCTGAGATTTTCGAGATTATGAACCGGCTCGCGGATCAGGGTCTCGCGATTCTTTTCGTCTCTTCCGAGCTTCCTGAGATGCTTACCATCCCGGACCGGGTCCTCGTTCTTTCCCGAGGAAGAGTCACCGGAGAGTTCGCCCATGAAGAGGCGACCGAGGAAGCCCTCGTGCTCGCTGCCGGGGCGCGGCAACAAACCGATCACCCTACCCTGGCCGAACGACCCCGATAACTCTCTAGCCTTTCGCCTCATGAACCCGTCCCCTGCCGCGCCCGCCCCTTCTGTAAAGCTTAGTAAGCCGTCTGGCTTATCATTGGGCGTCCTTCTTTTCCGCTTACGGGCCTTGATCGCCTTGTTTGTCCTCATCGGCGTCTTTTCCGTCCTCTCGCCATCATTTTTCACTCAACAGAATCTGGTTATTCTGGTCGGCCAGACCGCTATCAACGCAATAATGGCGATGGGCATGACCTTCGTCATCCTGACCGGCGGCATTGACCTATCCGTTGGCTCCACAGTTGGTCTCGCGGCGATGGCCTCGGGCTTGCTGATCGATCGCGGCGTTGAAATACCGCCGCTTGGGGTAGCGATATATTTCAATATCCCCGTCATCATCATTCTTGTCCTTTGCCTGGGGTTGTTAGTGGGAGCATTTAACGGATTGTTGATCACGCGGTTTAACGTTGCACCGTTCATCGCAACCTTGGGAACGCTTTACGTTGCCCGAGGCGTCGCACAGTTGAGCAACAACGGTGCGACTTTTCCGAATCTGGTCGGCAGCCCGGAGCTTGGAAACACCGGCTTCCCCATCCTTGGCGCCGGCATCCTTCTAGGCATTCCGATCGTGATCTGGATCATGGTTCTGTTTGCGGCAGTCGGGGCGTTTGTCGCGAGCAAGATGCCTTTCGGACGCCAGGTCTACGCGGTCGGGGGCAACGAACGTGCAGCCGAGCTTTCCGGAATCTACGTGAAGCGCGTCAAAATGGCAGTTTACATGATCTGCGGAATGTGTGCGGCGATGACCGGGCTGATTACTGCCTCGCAACTGGTCGCCGCACATCCCGCAACCGGGGAAAGCTACGAACTGAACGCGATCGCAGCGGTCGTGCTCGGCGGCACCTCGCTCTCAGGCGGACGCGGCACGATCTGGGGAACGATCATCGGCGCACTCGTCATAGGCGTCCTCACGAATGGCCTCGTGCTCCTCGGAGTGCAGGAATTCTGGAAAAAGGTCATCACCGGCCTGGTCATCATTCTGGCCGTCGTGCTCGATCAGATGCAGGAGCGGCTCCAGCAACGCCTCGCCCTCAAGCGTGCATGATCACCTTTCACCCATCCCTGCGCGCCGAGTGTCCTTCTACGCATAGTGAGCGAGACCGCGTTTTCCTCCCACCGCACACCAAACTAATTTAAACGTCACAAGCATTACTATGTTCAAGCACACCCTTGTTCCTTTACCTCACACCAACCCAACCCCAAACATCACAGACACCCCTATGTTTAAGCACATGCCCCCAAAAAGAAAATTGCTCGTCAGCCTGCTGACGAGGTTCGTGCTCCTGTTTATTGCCGGAGCGATGGTTCAATCTGCAATCGCCCAGCAAAAGAAGCTTATAGCGATCGTCGTGCCTTCTCCGGAAAATCCCTTTTTTAAGGCCCTTTCCGACGCCGCGGACGCGAAAGCAAAGTCGCTAGGCTACGACACGCTCACCCTGGTGCACAACGATGATCCGGTAAAGCAAGACCAGCTTTTCGATAGTGCTATCGCGCGTAAAGCCGCCGCCATTATCCTGGATAATGCGGGCGCTGATGCCACGATCGCCGCGGTCGGAAAGGCAAAGAAGGCGGGTATCCCCTCATTTCTCGTCGATCGTGAAATCAACGTCACGGGCGTTGCCGTCGCCCAGTTGGTTTCCAACAACTATCAGGGGGCAACACTCGGCGCTGAGGAGTTTGTGAGACTGATGGGCGAAGAGGGCGACTACGTCGAACTCCTCGGAAAGGAAACGGACACCAATGCGCACATTCGGTCCAAAGGCTACAACGATATCTTGAGTCAATATCCCAAGCTGAAAAAAGTCGCGGCGCAGAGTGCCAACTGGAACCAGGCCGAGGCGTTCCAGAAGATGCAAACCATCATTCAGCAATTCCCGAACATCAAGGGCGTGATCGCGGGCAACGATACGATGGCGCTCGGAGCCTACGCTGCGCTCAAAGGGGCTGGCAAAGGCAAGGTGATCGTCGTTGGCTTCGACGGGAGCCCGGATGTTGCCGAGTCGATCAAGGCGGATGAAATCCGCGCGACAGTGCTGCAGCCCGTTGTTCGACTCGCCGAAATGGCCGTGGAACAGGCCGATAAGTACATCAAGACCAAAGCAACCGGTATGGATGAGAAGCAAACCATCGATTGCGTCCTTATTACTCCGGACAACGTCAAGAATTATTCAGCGTTCAGCTTGAAGGAATAAGGGTACGCTTATTCACGACTAGTCCGCTTGCAGCGTTTTGAGCGGTCAGAGGACCTCGGGACAGTGAAGCAATTTATTTGCTGTTCACTCGTTGTTGCGCGTCGCCGACCAGTAAGCACGTAAGCTGACTACAGGATGATTGAGTAAATCACGCAAGCGCCCACTCATGGAACCGACAGCCATACGGCGTGAGTTGCGACTCCACTTACGAGACTGTGGTTGTATGAGCGAGAAAGGGTATTTCGCTATTCGCTTGGTCAGTAGGATGAGCGAAAGTGTAGCCGCTACGGCTATACCCATGTATAGATTGTGAGATCTTTAGCGGCGCTTTGGATTCCAGCTCATATTCACGGATACACCTTAACGATTCCTCGTCGCGATTCGGTCTTTACCAAGGTTTGCTGCCGTAAATTGATCGGTGATCAAAATGTTGATTCGCTTGCCTCGGAGAGCACCGAGTATTGCGGCATACTTACGCTTTCCTCCGGCGATTCCCACTGCTCGAGGGACATGCCCGAAGGTATCCAAGTCGATTCCAATCACTCGGTTGCCAGCCGGGTCTCTGACTTCCTGCCCGCTTGCGTCATAGAATCTCAGGCAGATATCTCCCACCGCGCCTCGGCCGCGAATTTCTTGAAGCTCCTTCGCCGAGAATACGTTTCCGCTGCTTGCGACCAATGAGGAGGGCTCAATCGAGCCGATGCCCACAAGCGCAATCGTGAGTTTGCTAAAGAGATTCACGGTTTGTTGAACATACGGATCCTTCAACAGAACGTTCACTGAACTCGCGGCACCAACGACGCCGGGTGCAGGCAGGAAACAAGGCTCTCCATTTACAAGGCGCGCAAGACGGGTCACCAAGTGGTTCGCGTGGGCTTCCGCAGCCGGATTGCCGAGACCTCCCAATACTTGAACCACCGTGCAGCGCTCGATCTTGCGCACCGGATGCATCTGATCAACCATCGCCAACAGGGAAGCACTCCACGAGGAAACACCAATGACCTCCCCCGAGCTCAGAGTCGTCATCAGGAAGTAGGCGGCAGCAGCGCCAACTGCAGCCTGTACCGATTCCTCGGTGTCGCTCTGCGATTCCGCAACTATTGCCTGAGTCAACCCAAACTTCTTCTCCAACATATCCTCCAACTCTACAAATGCGCCAGGAGGGCTTATTACGGTTGTTCTGACAATCTGGCTCTCCTCGGCCCGCTTCAAAAGACGCGACACCGTTACTTGCGAGATCCCAAGCCGCTTTGCGATGTCCGTCTGCGTCAGCTTTTGCTCATGGTACAGAGTAGCGACCTTGGTAATCAGTCGGGTTTCAGGAAGTGCTGACATGGCGTAGTCGACCCATCGTAACACAAGTTCGCAGCCTCTCAATGTGCCCTCGGGTCCTGAATGCGTCGGCCCATCGGGAAAGTGCCGCGATCAGACTCCGCCAAACGATGCAGTAATGACCATACACCCCGCTCCCCCTCGCCCCACACCCAGCCGGTTGCCCCTTGGTTTTCATGACGCAAAAAAAATTACTCGAAAATCCCTTGACTTCCCGAACGCTTCGGCCAAATTGACGGCGGTATCTTTATTCACTAATGTATATTTATTCACCCAGAACGAAGAGCTTTACCGGGTCGAGGTCATGCTGACCGACGCGGTGCGCACGGGGATTCCCCGCCGAACGGAGCTCCTGATGTCGTGTTCTCACGTTCCGTCCGCGACGGCACGTCGTGTCCTCAACGTCGTTGTTCGTTCCGGACATTTTCGGGCGCACCGCGGTTACCGGGTTGAGCGGCGCGGCGTGTCGGGTCATGAATTTCTCTATTGTCTTAGCGGGAGCGGCTATGTGGCATCGGATAGGAAGTGCTTTCGCGTCGAGCCCTTTCATCTGGCCTGGCTTTCGGGGTTCGGCGCCCATGGGGCGGATCAAACGGCGCCCTGGGAGGTTCTTTGGATGCATGTTGAAGGTCACCAGGTCGAAAAGGCGTGGGAGGTCTTGTCGGTGCAGGAGAGGCCTGTCTTTGATGGCTTGCCCACTGAAGCGCGCGGCGTGTTTCAGGACGTCAACGACCTGCTCGCAAATCGTCCTTCGGCTGCTGACGCGGCGTTAAATTGCCGTGTCGCGGAGCTCTTGGGGTATCTGGTCGCAAGCCGTGAGGCTGCAAAGCCCCGCAAAGGGCATGACACCCCTGAGGTCGACTTCGCCATCGAGCGGATGGCTGGCGATCCCAAGCGTTCATGGCGGGCTGGCGAGCTTGCCAAGCTTTGCGGGCTGAGCGAGCGCCATTTCTTTCGCCGTTTTAAGCTGGCGACGGGACTTTCCCCGATCAGTTGGCTGCGGCGCGAGCGCATAAGCCTTGCCCAAGGGAAGCTTCTGGAAAGCACGAAAAGCATCAAAGAAATTTCCGGACAGGTCGGCTATAACGACGTCTTTTTCTTTTCTCGAGACTTCAAGCGCCATACGGGATTCTCGCCCTCCGCATATCGTCGAGAACGTTCGGATAGGAGGGCCTCGATGCCTTCCGCGAAGCCAAACGAAACCCCCAGGTCATGATTGATCATGGCAGGATGTTGCAAAAAAAGGGCGGGATTCTGCATTTCCCCTCGGGGCGGCAAGTGTTATTGTGTCGCATGCGCGTCCAACCCCCCGCGCCGTAGCGTCCGTGTCTTCCCCTTGAATATTCGCCAGTGCCCGCATCCCGCTGCACGGAGACACATCGGGGCCGAGCTGCAGCATCAAGACGAAACTTTATGAAACTACGCACAACCAAATGAAACGATTCGAACAACGCACTGTAGTGATTACCGGCGCAAGCCGCGGTATTGGAAAGGGGATAGCCAAGCGCTTTGCGGACGAGGGCGCCAATCTTGTGCTCGCCGCCAACGAACCGAGTGTCGACACGGTGGCGGAGGAATTCCGCGCTACGGGGGTCAGTGCTGTCTCGTATGTCTGCGACGTCACAAACAAGGCAGAGGTCGACGCCCTGTATGATCTGGCGCTGTCGAAGTTCGGCAAGATCGATGTCTCGATCCAGAACGCCGGAGTGATCACCATTGCGCGCATCGAAGAGCTGCCCGAGAAGGATTGGGACAAAATCATGGCGGTCAACACCAAGGGCGTCTTCCTCTGCTGCCAGGCTGCCGCCATCAGAATGAAGCCCAAGAAGTTTGGAAGGATCATCAACACGGCTTCCGGCCAGGCGCGCCAAGGATTTATTTACACGCCGCACTATGCGGCCAGCAAATTTGGCGTCGTTGGCATTACCCAGAGCCTCGCGAAGGAACTGGCCCCGGATAACATCACAGTTAATGCGTTCTGCCCCGGCATCATCGAAACCGACATGTGGGCGTACAACGACGCCGCCTGGGGCAAGCTGCTGGGAAATTACAAGCCCGGCGAGCTCATGCAGGAATGGGTTCGAAACATCCCCATGAAGCGGGCGGGCAAAGCCGAAGACGTGGCGGGACTCGTTGCCTTTCTGGCGTCTGACGATGCTTCTTACATAACCGGTCAGACGATCAACGTCGACGGCGGACTAATAATGTCATGACTATGCTAACGGAAAACGAACTCAAGCGAAAATCGGTGGAATATCGAAGGACGATTCTCGAAATCATCAAGGCGTGCGGCTCCGGCCACACGGGCGGGGATCTTTCCTGCATCGATATCCTCAACGTCCTCTACAACCGGATACTAAGGGTAAGTCCACAAACATTTCAGGATCCCGACCGCGACTACTATGTTCAAAGCAAAGGCCATTGCGCCGAGGCTCTCTTCACCGTGCTCGCAGATCGCGGATTCTTTCCTAAAGAGGAACTGAAAACCCTGAACAAGTATGGTTCTCATTTTATTGGACATCCCACGCGCAAAGTAAACGGCGTCGAGCAAAACACCGGCGCGCTCGGCCACGGACTGGCATTCGCAGTGGGTGTGGCCCTGGCTGCCAAGCAGGATCGCAAGGACTATCGGGTTTATACCCTGCTCGGCGACGGCGAACTGGCAGAGGGTTCCAACTGGGAAGCCGGAATGACCGCGGCGCACTATCGACTCGATAACCTGGTTGCGATTGTCGACCGGAATGGCTTGCAGATCACCGGTTCCACCGAAGATGTCGTGCAACTCGAGCCGCTTGGAGAGAAATTCGAAGCCTTTGGCTTTGCTGTTCGCCGGTGTGACGGCAACGACATTGGCGATTTGGTTAGGACATTCGAGAGCGTGC
>Ga0299906_10005154_pt1 | contig 10671 bp, 5 predicted proteins | sample RVTome_14_FD_200259 | JGI IMG/M metagenome (GOLD analysis project Ga0299906, IMG submission 200259) | Soil microbial communities from uranium-contaminated site in the Upper Colorado River Basin, Wyoming, United States - RVT145D125 (version 2) ... | reverse complement strand
CTCCCGCTGCCGCTCTGGCCGCAGGTCGCCCGCGCCGACGTTTGCGTCGAGCACGCTGCCCGGAACCGTGAGCCCACCGATCCCGCCGATGTTATTGGTGGCATCGAGCGGCGTGAACTTCTGCCCGAACAGCGGCTGGTTTCCCGACTCCCCGTACGCCACCCGGAACTTGACGGCGTCGACGGCGCCGCCTTCCACCGGAATGCGGTAGGAGCCCGCGGCCTTGGGGAAGAAATACAGCTTGGTATCGTCGGAGTTCGCGCTGCTCTGATCGGCCCGGAAGCCGCCCGTGAGCAGCAACCGCTCGTTGAGAAACAGCACCTCCTCCTGCAGGTAGAAGCCCAGATCCTCGATGCGCGAGCGGTCCTGCCGCACCGTCACGTTGGTGGCGTTGTCGATGTTGCGTTGGCCGCCGGTGAGGTCGCGCGCCGTGATACGGGCGATGTCGAGGTCGCTCGTCTCGTACTGCACGCCGGCCGAGGTCGTGAGCTGCGCCGACCCGCTGGTGGGCACGTAGCTCCACACGACGCTCCCATTCACGTTGAGGTTCAGGTTGTCGCTGTTGCTGATCAGCGTGGTGCCCGGGAAGCCGTCGTCGTCCTCGAACTGCAGCTCGGGCGGGAAGAACAGATCGTTCTTCTGCTGGAAGAAATCAGCGCCGGCCAGTCCAATGAACCTCAGGTCGTGATTCGCGGACCTGGCGGCCGTCACCTCCACACGCGCCGACGTGATGAACCGCCACACGTCCTCGTCGTTCTCCATCAGGGCGAGCGTCTGGAGCGGGTTGCTCCGCTCGAACGGGTTCGCCGGATACACGCCGTCCTGGTCCGGCTGGAGATTGACGAAGCTCGGCGTGAACGGCAGCACCATGTACGGGCTCACACCGGCGTTGTCGTTGTTCGTGAGACCCCGCTGGCCGAGCGTGTGCACGATGTTGGTGCTCAGGTTCGCGGTCACCCGGTCGCTGAAGGTTTGATCGATGTTGGCGCGGAGAGACTGCTTTTCGAAGCCGGTGTTCTGCATGATCCCGGCGTCGTCCTTCCACAGACCCGACACGAAGTATCGGGTCGTCTCACCACCGCCCGTCATGCTGAAGAGCGTCTCCGAGGACAGCGCGTTCCGCCCCGCCAACTCCTCCTCGTGATCGAAGACCACGCCGGGCGTGAATCCGGTCGCCGCCGCGGTCCCAGCCCCGAACTGGTCGTCGACCTCTGCCGCGTCTTCGAACACCCGGGAGCCCAGCTTGTTCGACATAGCAAACGTACCGAACCTCTGCGAGGCGTTGATCTGCGGGCGGCCGGAGCGACCACGCTTCGTCGTGACGATGATCACGCCATTGGACGCCTTGGACCCGTAAATCGCCGAGGCCGAGGCGCCCTTCAACACCTCGATGCTCTCGATGTCGTTCGGATTCAGGTCCGCGATCCGGTTCACCTGACCGTCCTGCGACAACGCGGGGTTATTCCCGCCCGCCGCGGCCGTGACCTCGTTCTGGTTCGAGGGGATCCCGACGTCGGACACGATGACGCCGTCCACCACCCACAGCGGCTGTGCCGTGGCGTTGATCGACGACACGCCGCGGAGCCGCACCTGGAGCCCGCCGCCGGGCGCCCCCGAGTTTCGCTGAATGTCCGCACCGGCCACCTTGCCCTGGAGGGCGTCTTCCACGCTCTGCGACGAGACGGCGCTCACATCGTCGCCGTCCACCTTGGCGATCGCGTTGGCCAGATTCTGACGCGACACACCGGTCGCCACGCCCGTCACCACAACCTCCTCGAGCTCCAGGACGTCACGCTCGAGCGGCGCCTCCACCGTGTTCTGCGACGCGGGCACGGTCAGCAGATAGCGCTTGTACCCGATGCGCCGGATCAGCAACTGCACCGGACCGGTCGGCACGCCGAGGGTGAAGGTCCCATCGTCCTGCACGAACCCCCGGATGGTGGTGTTCGGCACCGAGACCTCGGCCCCGACCACCGCATCACCCGTCAACGCGTCGGTGACGCGTCCGGTGACCACTCGGGTCTGCGCCTCCGCCGCCGTCGCGCCCAACGCGACCAGCAGGAAGGCGATCAATAAAACGAGTCTGGATTTCATAACTGCACTTCCTCCGTTGAGGCTCGAGCGAATGCCCGGAAACCTCGCGCACCGCGTGCGCGACGAATGGCGTTGTGGGAGGTTGGAGGCATGAGGGATCGACCGCTTCCCAAACGGCAACACTACGGCAAGCGGCGACGTTCGGCAACCTCCCTCCCAGGGGCGGCCGCGAAGGAACGGCCGTCAGGTGCCAGGCAACGAAGCAATCGGATTCTCGCTCTTAGAACCTTGAAACCCCCTGCCCCGCGGCGAGTTCCCCACGCCCGCACCTTGTCCGGCCTCCTAAGGCTTTGAGCGGCAAGGCCTTCCGGTCGAGCCGGTTGGCGCGGCCACCGGCCACCTGGCCGAGCGGGGTGCGCCGCCGTATATCCTTAATAGTCGCTGCCCCCACGGGACGCGAGCACCCTTCCCCTGTTCCGTGATCCGGACCAGGCGTGGTCGCGCCCGGACACAGCCCGAGTCCACGGTACGTCGCGCCCCCCGTGCGCCGGCTCCGCACGCGCCACACGGCCGACCTGCCTCGTCCCGGCCCCTCTCACCGGGAGTTTCGCCATGCAACGTTGGGTGATCGCTGCGTCCTGCCTCGCCGCGCTCTCCTGCGCCGCGGCCTCCGCCCCACCTCAGCAGCGCTATCTCCTCACCACGGACGTCCTCGGCTCGTCGGGCGCGCACGACCTCTATGACGCTATCGCCCGCCTCCGGCCGCAGTGGCTCGAGCCCTGCACCGCCGTCTTCAAGGAAGACCGCTTCTGGGGCGGCCTGGCGGCACTGCGCGAGTTCCGTCCCGCCGACGTGCGCACGTTGCAGTACATCCCGCGGGGCCATCCGCGACCCGGCGCCGGGTCGATGGCGCTGTCGACCGACTGCGCGGCGATTCAGGTGGTGACGTGAAGGTCGGGGCCCTTCCGCACAGGCACACCGCCAGGGGTAGGGGTTAGGGATTGATTTCAGTTACTAACCCCTAACCCCTAACCCCTAACCCCTGCCCTGAAACACCCCCTCCGTCCGGCTCGTACGAGATGACATAACCGGGACGAGGGGGAACACCGTGCAAGAGAAACTCTTTCCATCCGGCCCGTTGCGACGGATCGGTGCCCAACAGACTACGGGCTCGGTCGGCGACGGGCGAGCCGCTTCCGGGGGTGCGCCGCGCGCGCTCGGGTCGATCGGCCGGCGGGCGAGCGAGCCGAGACCGCGCCCGCGCAATCACCGACCGCTCTTCGACACGCTGATCGCCTCCGCGCCCAAGGATCGGGCCGTCGGGAAGTCGGTGATGAGCTCCTTTGGGTCCCTCGTGGTACACGGCGCCTTTGTGACGGCCGGCGTGCTGGCCACGATGGGCGCGGCAGACGCGGTACGCGACGTCGTCCACGTCGACACGAGCCTGGTGTTCCTCACCGAGCCGGAGCGGGAGCTCGAGCGGCCGGAGCCGCCAAGAATTGCGAGCCTGAACCCGCCGCCCAAGGGATTTCAGACGGTCGTGGCACCGGTGGAGATCCCCACGGAGATTCCGCCGGTCGAGGTCGACGCGGCGTTCGACGTGCGGAACTACACGGGGCAAGGCGTCGAAGGCGGCGTGTTCAGCGGCGTCGAGGGCGGGACGGGACCGGTCGACCTCACCCAGATCTTCGCGGAGGCGATGGTCGACGAGATCCCCGAGCGGCTCTCGGGGCCGCCGCTCAAGTATCCCGAGATCCTGCGCCGCGCCAACATCACCGGCTCGGTACTGCTCCAATTCGTGATCCGGGCGGACGGCTTGGTCGAGCGCTCGTCGATTCAGGTCCTCGAGTCCACGCACAATGGATTCGAATCCCCGGCCATCCGCGCCGTCGCGGACAGCCGGTTCCGGCCGGGCAAGGTCCGCGGCACGGCCGTCCGCGTGTCCGTCACGCAGCGGATTTCGTTCAGTCTCACCTAGCGAATCCTTCCCTGTGGCGGGGTACCTCCCACCCCCGCCCGGCACCCTCCAGCAAGCTCCAGGTGACAGGCGAGCGGTGACCGGTGACCGGTGACCGAACTCACGATCGTGCACTCGGTTCGCTCCGTCGACGCCGACACGCGACCGTACCATCCTGTCACCGGTAACCGGTCACCGGTCACCGGCCGTCTCTACGCATCCCTATTCAGACACTGATCGAAGTTCGGGTTGTTCTCCTCATCCAGCACGACCGGGAAGTTCACGTCCGTCCCGTACGTGCCGCCCTTGAAGTACGCTCCCGTCGGGAATACGGTCTCCGCGTCGCGGCCGTACTGCCGGATCAGCCGGCGCATGTCGCTCATGCGGTTCGCGGTGGCGTACAGCCACATCGCGCGCTCCGTGAAGTGTAGGTCCACCCGGCCGTCGTCGGTGCCCGGATCCGCCAGGGGGTCGAGCGCGACGGCTGCGCCCTCGATGCCGAACTGATCCCGGAGGATATCCAGCTGATCCCGGGTGAGCAGGTTGGCGACGTCGGCCCGCAGATCGTTCAGGATCTGCAGCCAGCTGCCGGGGTCGCCGGCCTGCAGCGCCGCCTCGGCCTGCATGAGCTGTGCCTCCACACCGGTCCCGACGGTCGAGAGCTTGTCGCGACCGGGGTACTTCAGGAGGTCGAACTGGGGCGTCGCGTTGTCGAACCCGACGTCGGTTCCGCCGGTCCGCACCCACGGGATGCGGACGTCCATCGCGCCCCCGCCGCCGCGGAACGCTAGGCCGTTCCCGGCTTCGCCGTCCGCCACGGACCACCGCTCATTCACCACGTTCACGAAGTAGATCCCGTTCTCCTGGCGCGTGCTGTTGATCGAGTGCTCCAGGTCGAAGCGGAAGTCCACGGGGACGGCGGCCGCCGTCGCCCCGGCTGCGGCAACGTCTCCCTTGCCGAGCTGGGCGCGGGCGGTGCCGAGCATGGCCACCAATTCCTCGCGCGCGTTGCCCGCCATCTGCGCGGCATCGAGAGCCGACGCGAACCGTTCGATGGCCCGATCCAGCATCTGCGTCGTGGTCAACGGGTCGCCGAACACCGGCTCCTCGTCCGGCCCGGTCTCGCTGAACGGCACCCCGGAGCAGAAGTTCTCTGCCACAAACACGTACGAGTAGCCGGCGAGGTTGAACATCCTCGCCTTCTGCGCGAGGCTGGTGCTCGAACCGGGGTCGTCCGCGTTATCGTCGATGAACTGGACGGCCCGCTCCGCCGACCGCCGCGCCCGTTGCAGGTTCCGAAACAGCGTGGTCAGCTCGGCGTTCCGGATGTCCAGCGTGCGGGTCTCGAACTCGGCGCGATTGGTGAACGTGCCGGAGTGAACGAACTCGTCACTCATGAGGCCGCTGAACATCGTGACCCCGATGGTGGGCGTCGCCTCTCCGGTGTAGGCGAGCGCGAAGTCCCCCACGGTGCCCTGGACGATCGTGGGGATCGCCTCCGGACCCTCGAGGTCCTCCGGCAGGATGATGTCGGGATCGACGGTGTTCAACGGGTTGTCACAGGCGCCGGCGGCGAGCACGAGACCCGCCATGAGGCCGGCGAGCGATATGTTCTTCATGGTCGTCATATCCTCGGCTCAGAATGACACGTTGAGCCGCGCCGTCCAGTAGCGGACCGGCGGCTGCGTCAGGAAATCCGACGTGCTGAAGTTTGCGTTCTGCGCCGTCGTGATCTCCGGGTCGACGCCCGTGTAGTCGGTGATCGTCAACAGGTTCCTTCCGGTGAGCGTCAGGCTTACACGGTCGCTCCGCATCGCGCGGGCCCAGGTATCCGGGAAGAAGAACGTGATCGACGCTTCCCGCAGCTTCCAGAAGCTGGCCGGCTCGATGAAGCCAGCGAACGTGCCGCTCGGATGCAGCACCTGTGCGACCGTCGCCGCCTGCTTCTCCAGGTCCGAGCCGGCCACGATGGCCTCCTCGCACAGGAAGAACTGCGAGCAGCGGAACTGCTCGGTGCCGTTGAACAGGTGGTGCCCCCCACGATGGTCCAGCAGCCCGCTGACACGGACGCGATTCCACAGTGTGAGCGCCGTCTGCACCGACACCTCCCGCTTCGGGATCGGCGTCCCCAGGAACTCGGGCTCGGGGCCGACGTCGACCTCGTCGATGCTGATGATGCCGTCCCCGTTGGCGTCGTCGAACCCCTCGATCGGATTCTGGAAGTACGCGCCGGCCGGGAAGCCCCTGTCGTGGCGCTGGGTGTTGCCTCCAAGACCGAAGATGATGGGCTGCACGTCCTCACCCAACTCGTTCACGCGGTTGTCGATCGTGGCGCCGCGGAGCGTAATATCCCACAGCGCGTTCCGCGTCTGGACGATCTGCGCCGAGATCGCGCCCTCGAATCCCCGATTCCGGACCGACGCCAGATTCACGAACTGCGTGGACCCCGTTCCGAGCGACGGCGCGGTGTTGCGCGACACGAGCGCGTTCTCGGTATTCTTGTGATAGTAGGTCACGTCGAGACTGACGCGGTCGCCCAGGAAGCCGGCGTCGAAGCCGAACTCGACCTCCGAGGAGCGCTCCGGCTTCAGCGTGGAGTTCCCCAGGGAGCTGTCGGTGACGCCGACGACGTCCACTCCGCCCTGGGAGATGGCCGTCGCCAGGAAGAACCGCGTCGCGGCGTTCTGCGTCGGCTGCACGCCGGTCTCCCCCCACGCGCCGCGCAGCCGCAGCGAGCTGAGCACGTGGCCCTGTGGGAACCAAGGCTCCTCACCGATGACCCACGACAGGCTCGCCTTGGGATACGCCACCAGGTCGAACTGCTCGCCGAACGCGTTGTTGTCGTCCACGCGCAGGCCGCCGGTGACGAACACGCGGTCGTTCAGCCCGAACTGCTGTTCGCCGAATACGCCGACCGTCGTGTTCTCCGCCGTGGCCTCGAAGGCCTGCGTGATCACGGCGGACGCCAGCGAGCTGCTGCCGGCGGGCAGCCGATTTCCGAAGGCGAACGTCCCCTCATTGATGTTCTGGAAGAACTGCGCGCCAACCGACGAGCGCGACGAAAGCTGCTCGCTGATCCGCGCGGTGGCCGACGCCCCGATATCCGCCGTGTACTGGCGGACCAGGATGCGATTGGAGTTTCTGATGCCGTCGATGCTCGTGGCGAACGGCACTTCGCCCGTGGGAGTGAAGTCGTTGTCGAACTGACTCGTTTGATCGATCCCGAACGCGCCGCGCGTCGTCAGCCAGCTGAACGGCTGCCAGTTCGTCTGGAGGCTGCCGATGAAACGCTCCACGTTCTGCTCCGCCCGGATCGCGAAGATCTGGTCGGGCGTGAAGAACCCGAACCCGAGCTCCGGCGTGGCGCCGCCGAAGAACCCGCTCGGCAGGATGCCGAGGACGTTGTTATCGTTTTGTGGCAACCGCAGGTCGCTCGTGACGTAGCCAACGGAGACCTGCCAATCCGCGTTGGGCAACACCTGCGACCGCAGGTTGGCCCGCAGGCTCACCCGCTCCAGCTCGTTCGGCCGCGTGAGGTTGCTGGGCAGCGTCCCCCGCTCGGAAAGAACCCGGGCCTCGGTGGAATCGGGCAGGCGCAGCGTACCCAGCTCCCGCTCGAACTCACCCGACAGGAAGTAGCTCAGCTGCTCGGTCCCGCCGGACACGTTGAGGCCAACTTGCTGGCGGTTCCCCATACCGATCGGCGTCGCGTCCTTGTCCTCCAGCACGTTGAACGACTGGACGTCGGTGACCTCGCACTGGCCGAGCGTCTCGAGAATCAGGAAGCATCCCCCGGCGTCCGCGAAGTTCGTGGGGTAGTCGTTCGGGTCGGTCACGAGCCCGCCCTCGAGGTACAGGTTCCACCTCGGATCGCCGGCCCGGCCACGCTTGGTGGTGATGAGGATCACGCCGTTGGCGGCCTCGGTGCCGTACAGCGTGGCGGCCGAGGGCCCCTTGATGATATCGATCGACTCGATCTCCTCGGGGTTGATGTCGTTCAGGCGTGACGGCTGCTGCCCGCCGACACTCATCGAATTGGTGCCAAACGAGGCGGCCGTATTGTCCACCCGCACGCCGTCCAGGTAGAGCAAGGGCTCGTTCGAGAGGGACAGGCTGTTCGCGCCGCGGATCCGGATACGTGTCCCGCCGCCTGTGGTCCCGCTGCTCTGACTCACGATCACACCGGTGGCGCGCGAGCTGAGCAGATCGGAGAAGGTGGTAATCGCCCCCTCCTCCACGTGCTTCACGGCGTCGATCGCGGCCATGTTGTTCGCGACCTCACGATTGCGCCGCTCGCCCGTGGCGGTGATCACGATCTGGTCGAGCTCGATCGCCGACGGGGCGAGGGAGAAGTCCAACGTCGCCGTGCCGCCAACCGTGGCGCCGACGGTCTGGTTTTGCGGGCTGTACCCGATGCGGACGACCCGCAGCTCGACTTGCCCCGCGGGAAGATTCGCAAAGACGTATCGGCCGTCCTCGTTGCTCACGACCTGGCGGTTCGTGCCGACGAGCACGATGCGGGCGCCTGACACCGGGAGTCCGGTGGCCTGATCCGTCACGTGCCCCGCGACGGAAGCGCCCTGTTGCGCGGCCAGGGAGCCGCTCCACCCCGCGACCAACGCCACGGCGGCGACGGCCCCAAACAGCCTTCGAACGTTTCGGAAGTTCATGATCGCTTACCCTCGTTGCGTGAGTATCAGCTCCACGACGCCTCGGCGGCGGAGGAGCCGCCGGGGGCTGAACGAACCAGTCATCGGTGCATGACGTCCGACCTCCCGCGTTGAGATGTCCACACCCCGGTCCGCCCGGCGATTCCGGGTGGACGCCCGCGTTGGCCCGTGTGGGCGTGTGACGACGCACCCGCTCGCAAGCGGACCACGGGCACACCATCGGTTTTCGAGCGGGGAGTAGCTGAGTGGGGAGGGGTCGCCGAGCACCCGAAGCGCGCTCGGCCACGCTGACGTCCCGCCGTCGTGCTATGTCATTCGCCTATCGTCTTGCCAAGGGATCGAACGAATATGGCTCCCACGCGCCTCCGGTGTCCGGGTCAGGTAGTTGGATCGGTTTCGCGAAATCACCGGACGCATGGTCCGGAATGCCATGTCGTACCCCAAGCGTCCCCACGTTTGTTCCAGCGCGTCAAACCGGGCGCGGCGTGCTGAGCCGAGCTAAGCGCTCGCTCGCCCCTCCCACGAGTCACCTGCCTGGCGGCAGGGCACCCAGACACACCAACGCCCGGTCGTTTCGAAACACGCTGAGGTCGGTTGTTCCGGTCACAGGACAGTCTCCGACGCATGGAACGCATACCCGTGCAGTTGCAGGACCGGTGCCAGTCGGCGCACCGCGCGTCCGCGCACGACGGAAGCGTCGTCGTTACGCCGACTTACCCCGTCGCGACGCCGAGGAGCAGGAACCCGCGTTCGAAACACGGGGTAACGAAATAGTGAGAACGGTCACGACATATTGGAACCGCGACGCGCCCGGACTCGTCGGTGGTACATCCGGGTGGCGCGGCCGGCGTGCAACCATGGCACCGCTCATTTCATCTGACGGTATCGAGAGATCGCGCGTATGACCGAGCCAGCGCTGTGGAGCGGAGACAGATCGACCCGTGTGGCCGATCTGTCCCCCGTGCTACCGTTGCAGCCGGAAACGGGCGAGTGGCGGGAGCGGTATCACTCCCTGTTCGACGGCGCACCCGTCATGATCTGCACCGTGGACGACGAGGGTTGCCTGGTTGCCGCCAACGGGCATTGGCTCGAGACGCTCGGCTACGGCTGGACGGAAGTCGCCGGGCGCCCGGTGACCGATTTCCTCACGGTTTCCGGCAGGCAGGCGGTGCGCGCGACGACGCTGCCCACCCTCCGGACCGCGGGTGTGGTCCGCGGCGAGGAGTTCCAGCTCGTGCGCCGTGACGGCGCGCCGGTGGAGGTCCTGCTGTCGGCAACGGCCCGGCGTGCGCCCAACGGTGGCATCGACCACGCCGTCGCGTTCCTGGTCGACATCACGGAGCGGAAGCGGGCCGAGCGCGCCCGCCGCCAGGTCGAATCCCGGCTGGTCCGCACTCTCGAGGCGGCCATGGACGCCATTGTGATCGTGGACGCGGCGCGGCGCGTGACGTTCTTGAACGGCGCGGCGGAGAAGATGTTCGGGTGCGCCGCGCGCGACGCGCTCGGGACGCGCGTGGACCGCTTTCTCGCCCCGGAGTTCGAGGAGTTGATTCGCCGCAACGTCACCGACCGATCGCAGCCGAGTGCGGTTTGGGTCCCTGCGGGCCTGACCGCCTACCGTGCCGACGGCGAGGCCCTCGCCGTGGAAGCGTCGGTGACGGGCGCCGAAGTCGACGGCGAACACCACTGTACGATCATCCTGCGGGACGTCGATGAGCGGCACCACGCCCACGCGGCCCTCCGGAAGCTCGGCTTGGAGAACGTCTATTTGCAGGAAGAGATCGAGATGCAGCACAACCTGGGAGACATCGTGGGCCCGTCCGTCGCCATGCAGCGTGTGTTCCACGATATCCAGCAGGTTGCGGGCACCGATTCCACCGTTCTCGTCACCGGCGAGACCGGAACGGGAAAGGAGCTGGTGGCCCGGGCCATTCACGGCGCGAGCGTCCGGCGCCAACGCGTGCTGGTGAAGGTCAATTGCGCCGCCCTGGCGCCGACCTTGATCGAGAG
>Ga0299906_10005153_pt1 | contig 10671 bp, 7 predicted proteins | sample RVTome_14_FD_200259 | JGI IMG/M metagenome (GOLD analysis project Ga0299906, IMG submission 200259) | Soil microbial communities from uranium-contaminated site in the Upper Colorado River Basin, Wyoming, United States - RVT145D125 (version 2) ... | reverse complement strand
GCCGTACCGGCTGGATGTGCCGTTGCGGCATCAAGCTGCCCGCCATCGCGGAAGGCGAGACCCGCTGCACGGCATGCGGGGCTGCCTACCGCCTGGAAGCGGACGCGCTCCGGGCAGGCTGACGAGCGGCGGCTCCGCCGGGCCGGCCCCGAGTCCACATTCGGTACAATGCGCCCACATGTTCGAAGGACGCCGGGTCACCGTGGTGGTCCCTGCCCACAACGAGGAGAAGCTGATCGGGCGCGTCCTGGACACGATGCCCGAGCTCGTCGATCGCGTCATCGCGGTGGACGACGCCTCCCGCGACGGAACCCGGGCGGTCCTCGAGCGAGCCCAGCCGCGCTGGGGATCGCGGCTGCGGGTCATCGGGCGAGACCGGAACGGCGGCGTCGGCGCGGCGATCATCGACGGCTACCAGGCCGCCCTCGAAGAGGCCGGGGAGGACGACTCGCAGCTCGTGGCCGTCATGGCCGGGGATGCGCAGATGGACCCGGCCGACCTGCCGAAGCTGCTCGCCCCGCTGGCCCGGAACGAGGCCGACTACGCCAAGGGCAACCGTCTCTTCACGGGGGAGGCCTGGAAGGTCATCCCCCGCTACCGATACCTGGGCAACGCCGTGCTCTCGCTCATGACCAAGATCGCCTCCGGCTACTGGCACGTGGCCGACAGCCAGTCCGGCTACACCGCGATCACCACCGCGGCGCTGCGGGTGCTGCAGCTGCGCCGCCTCTACCCGCGCTACGGCTTCCCGAACCACCTGCTGGTGGAGCTGAACAACTACGACTTCCGGGTGCGCGACGTGCCGATCCGCCCCGTCTACGGTGTGGGCGAGACCTCGGGAATCCGGCTTCCCCGGGTCGTCCCCACGCTGAGCTGGCTGCTCTTCAAGTGCTACTTCTGGCGGATCAAGGAGAAGTACGTGATCCGCGACTTCCACCCGCTCGTCTTCTTCCTGGCGTTGGGGCTGCTTCTCGGCGGAGGCGGCGTGCTCTTCGGGTTCTACCTCCTGTACCTGCGCGTCTACGCGGGAGGGCTCTCCCCCAACGCGGTCGTCTTCGACGTCTTCTGCCTGATCATGGGAGCTCAGATGCTCCTCTTCACGATGTGGATGGACATGGAGCGGAACAAGAGCCTGAAGTAGGCGACCGGCCCGGGGGCGGAGGCCCGGGGAACGCTCGAGGTGCGGTGCATGGATCTTAATGGGAAGCGCTTCCTGCTCGTGGACGGGGCCGAGCTCAGCATCCACTTCTCCCGCGGCAGCCACGAGAACCTCGCCCCGGCGCTCCGCGATCCGCGGGGTATCGGCTGTCCGCGCAAGGCGCGCGAGGAGCTGGGCTTCGAAGCCGTCAACGGGCTCCGGGAAGGGCTCGCGCACCTGATCCCGTGGCGCGCGGAGCACCGCGAGGAGTTGCGCCGGCGGCGGCGGGCGGCGGGGCTCGACCCATGACCGGCAGGCGACGTATCGAGATCGCGCTCCCGGCGTTGGGCGAGGAGGAATGGCAGGCCCTGCGGGAGCCGCTGCTCTCGGGATGGGTCACCCAGGGGCCGAAGGTGGCGGCGTTCGAACGGGCGTTCGCCCGCCGCCATGCCGTGAAGCACGCTCTGGCCGCTTCGAGCTGCACGACGGCCCTTCACCTGATCCTCCAGGCCCTGGAGCTCGGCCCGGGGGACGAGGTGATCGTGCCCGCCCTGACCTGGGTGGCTACCGCCAACGCCGTGGTCTACACCGGCGCCCGGCCGGTACTGGCGGACGTCGAGCCCGGCACCTTCAACCTCGATCCCGAGCAGGTGGCGCGCAGGGTCACCTCGCGCACGCGTGCGGTGGTCGCCGTCCACCTCTTCGGGCTGTGCGCCGACGTGGACGCGATTCGCGAGGCCGCCCCCGGGGCCGTCCTGGTCGAGGACGCCGCCTGCGCGGCGGGAGCGTCCTACAAGGGGCGCTGGGCCGGGAGCCTGGGGCGCGCCGCCGCGTTCTCGTTCCATCCGCGCAAGGCGATCACCACCGGCGAGGGCGGGATGGTGACGACCGACGACGACGCGCTGGCGGCACGGGTCGAGTCGTTGCGAAACCACGGCGCGAGCATCTCCGAGGAGAAGCGCCACGCCGGTCCCCGGCCGTACCTGATGGCCGACTACGATCGGCTCGGCTTCAACTACCGGATGACCGACGTACAGGGCGCGATCGGTCTGGTGCAGCTCGCGAAGCTCGACGGCCTGCTCGAGGAGCGCAGGAGCTGGGCCGGGTACTACGAGCGCGAGCTCCGCGACATTTCCTGGCTCGCCACTCCCCGCGCGGCAGAAGGCTACGGCCACGCGTGGCAATCCTACGTGCTGCGAGTCGACGCGGCCGCGGTCCCGCGGCCGCGCGACGAGGTCATGGAGGCGCTCCAGGAGCAGGGGATCGCGACCCGGCCCGGGACCCACGCCCTCCACACGCTCGGCTTCTACCGGGAGCTGCTCGGACACCGCGCCGAGGACTTCCCGAATGCCCGCGACGGGGAGCGGCTCTCGATCTCGATTCCCCTCCACAACCGCATGAGCGAAGCCGACTACGCCCGGGTGGTCGAGGCGCTCAGGGACCTCGGCTAGTGTGCGGGATCGCCGGGAGCCTGGACCTGGCCGGGGCCGCCGCCGCACCGGTCGTGCTGGGGAGGGGTGCGCTGCGCCACCGGGGACCGGACGGCTCCCGGTTTCGACATCTCGAATGATCCCTCGAGCCGCTCGGCGGCGGACCGTGCGCCGTGGCGCCCCACGTTCCAGAAGAACGACAGAGCCTCTCGCCACTACCGGCGCCGGGCTCGACCCCATCTTCGCGCGGCGTCCGAAGCGCTCCATCAGATCGCCCAGCACCTCGTCGCGCTCCTCGGGATCGTGGCTGGAGATGATCCAGCTCGCGAGACGCGGCGGAGGAGCGGGAGCCCATCACCGGGGCTCCAGATGCCGCTCCAGCCCCTCCACATCGCGAACAACCCCTGCCCCGAGTCGCGCAGGCGCTCGAGCCCCGCAGGCGTCAGCGTGAAGACGCGACGCGGAGGATTCGTGGGAAGGGAGCGGCGCTGAATGTGCGGCATCGGGGGCCTCGTGAGGCGGCCGGGCGAGAGCGTCGAGCGATCCTGCCTGCAGAGGATGGCGACCGCCTACTCTCACAGGGGCCCCGACGAGGAGTCTCTGAGCGTCTACGGTCGAGCCGGATTCGCCTTCCGGCGGCTCTCCATCATCGACGTCGCCGGCGGCCATCAACCCGTCGATGACGAGCGCAGGAGGGTGCACAGCATCACCAACGGCGAGATCTACAACCACTTGGAGCTACGCGGGGAGCTGGAGGGTCGGGGGCACCGGTTTCGCACCGGCTCGGATGCCGAGGTCGTCGTCCACGGCTACGAGGAGTTCGGAGACGGAATCGTCTCCCGCCTCAGGGGGATGTTCGCTCTCGCGGTGTGGGACGAGGACCGCCAGCGCCTGCTCCTGGCCCGCGATCGGATGGGGCAGAAGCCACTCGTCTACCACGAGGTCGGTGGAAGGCTGACCTTCGCGAGCGAGCTCGCCGGCGTGCTGGCCGACCCGGCCGTCCCGCGAGCGCTCGACCACGCCGCGATCGACGAGTACCTGACCTTCCAGTACGTGCCCGCCCCGCGCACGGCGTTTCGCGGTATACGCAAGCTCCCACCCGCGCACCTGCTCGTGTTCGAAGACGGCCGCGCCCGCCTCGAGCGCTACTGGTCGCTCTCGGCTCAGCCTCGGCTGAGGATCTCCAGCGGGGACGCCACCCGGGTCTTCGAGCAGAAGCTCGAGGAGGCGGTGCGGCTGCGCCTGATGAGCGACGTGCCGCTCGGGGCGTTCCTGTCGGGTGGCCTGGACTCCAGCGCGGTGGTCGCGCTGATGGCCGAACAGGGTCCGGTGAAGACCTTCTCGATCGGCTTCGAGGAGGGGGCCTTCGACGAGCTGCCGTACGCCCGCGAGGTCGCGCGCCGCTTCGCCACGGAGCATCACGAGTTCGTCGTTCGCCCCAGAGCCATCGACCTGGTTGCCGACATCGCCCGCCACTACGGCGAGCCGTTCGGCGACGCCTCTGCGGTGCCGACCTGGTACCTGGCCCGGCTCACCGCCGCAAAGGTGAAGGTCGCGCTCAACGGGGACGGTGGCGACGAGCTGCTGGGGGGCTACGATCGCTACGGGCTGATGAGGGCCTTCTCGGCTCTGGCTCGTCTTCCGGTCGGGCGCGGGTTGGCACACGCCACCTCCCGGGCCCTGGCCCATCGTCTTCCCGTCCGAGCGCGTCGGCTCCTGAATGCCGTCGGTGTCGCGCCCGAGGAGAGTTACGCGCGTACCGTCTCCGCCTTCGATCCGGAGCAGCGAGCCCTCCTCTACACCGAAGACATGCGCCGAGAGCTCGGTGACTCGGATGCCTACGCGCCGATGATGGCGCTCTTCGCCGCGTCCGACGCTCCGGATCTCATCGGTCGGACGATGGGTGTGGATCTCGCTTCCTATCTGCCCGGCGATCTCATGGTCAAGGTGGACATCGCCACGATGGCCCACGGGTTGGAGGGCCGCTCACCGTTCCTCGACCATCCTCTGGTCGAGTTCGTCGCGCGCCTCCCCACTGCTCTGAAGCTCCGACTGAGCGGGGGAAAATGGCTGCTGCGAAACACGATGGCGGACCGGCTGCCCCGGAGCGTGCTCAGGCGCCGCAAACAGGGCTTCGGCGTGCCCCTCGGCCAGTGGCTGCGGGGCGAGCTGCGCGAGCTCGTCACCGAGCTGGTGCTCTCGCCCTCGGCGCGGCAGCGGGAAGTCGTCCGTCCGGACGCGGCCCAGCGGATCTGCGAGGAGCACTGGTCCGGTCGCCGCGACAGGAGCGTCCAGATCTGGCTGCTTCTGATGTTGGAGTTGTGGTTCCGCGAGGTGCTTCAACGTCCCGCCGCTGGCGGGGAAGGGGCTCAGGTCCTCGAGGTCGATTCGCCTGGGTAGCGGCTGTCTGGTTGGGGCCGAGGGGCCGTTGCCCGGGGGCGGGGGACGGGGCAGGCTTCGTGCCCCGGGGAGATGAGGTTGAGAGCCAGGGCTTACCAGGCACAGCTCGTCGCCGTCGCCGTGATGACGGTCGCCGCAGTATACGTCTACGAACGATTCACAGACTCGAAGGCGACGCAGCCGGCACCGGCGACCGGGAATGCGCCGAAGGAAGATGCGGAGCTCCGGGCAAAGCTGGCCTGGTACAAGTGGTACTTCAGCGAGTACGCGGCAGCCCTCCGCCTGGCGCAGTACGGAGAGCCGACCCTGGACATCAACCAGCTGCTCGCCACTTCCGGCGCCGACTTCGCGCCGATCGGGAGCGTCACGGCGAGTGTCGTGTGTCCTGCGCCTTCAAACGGCGCCTTCACCGGCGACTTCATCTACTGGGGCGCACGCATGCTCCCCCTGATCGGGGCGAAGGGAGTGTCGTTCTATGCGGTCTCGTACCTGGGCAGTGCGGGCTTCGCGCACTCGGAGCAGGCGTTCGACGCTCTGATGCCGGCCGCATCGATCCGCGACGCCATTCGGGGCCGGAGTCGAGTCCGGCTCGGGACCGCCTTCGGGTTGGCGGGACGCTGGCTCGCCGAGCACTCCTTCAAGGACTTCAGCTTCGCCGTCTTCGGTGACTACGGTCACTCCGCGCTGATGTCCTACAACTCGAGTGACGTCGATGGTGACGGGCATGGAGACTTCGTCTTCGACCGATGGCTCGTCCTCTCTTCCTCGGGCTACGCCAGCAGTGGGGCTGCACCCCGAAGGGCCATCTTCATTGACGACCGCATGGTCGCACTGGAGGGCGAAGCGCTCACCGCCTACCGCTGGAGCGGTGAGCGGTCCGGGCTGGTCCGGCTGACTGCAGTCGCGCTCAGGAGGCCTGCGCTCGCCGATACCCCCTATGCGCTTCTTCCCCTACCCGGCGGCCTCGCGGCGGTTCGCACGCAGGACTCGATCGACATCTACGAGCTCGGTGAAGCCGGCATCTCCTTCCCCTCGACGATCACCGGAGTCGCCCCCGGCGAGATCCAGACCGGTGCGTTCGGGGATTTCGATGGTGACGGCCAGCTGGACTTCTGGCTCTCGCAGGTCGCCACGCCCACGCCGTACCCGAACAAGCAGGATCAGCTGGTTCTGATCCGAACCGTCGACATCCGGTCAGGACCGAATGAGCTCGACCAGATCCGCTACTTCGGAATCAAGGGATCCCCGCGCTACTCCGACTATGACGGGATCTCGACGACGCTGTCGCCGATCGCAGGCGATGTGACAGCCGACGGACGACCGGACATCTCATTCACGGGGCACCGGCACATGAACGAATCGGGGGCTCTCTACCTGCTGCCCGGCGATCGAATCGTCAGGGGGGAGGAGATCGACGTCACCGCTCCACAGGTGGTGAAGATCCTCGGGAAGGCGATGAGCCAGGTGGCACCACCGTTCCACCACTGGGATGCCACTGACCTCCTCGGCGACGGCCATGCCGACATCGTGATCCCCGTGGACAACGACCTGTGCTCCGGTCTCAACGCTGGAGCCATCTACGTGCTCAGCGGAAAGAAGATCACCGAGCTGGCCCGCGAAGGACCCGGCGCCGCAAGCGGGGCGATGGCGACGCGCTGACTGTCCGAGGTTGCCGTCCCCCTGGGACTTCAGACGCCGAACATCTGCCGGATCAACCGCATCGTCCGCAAGCTCTCTTCCAGGCCGACTGCCGAGCTCTCCAGGCCACGAACGCGTCGACTGACCTGCTCCGCCTGTCGCAGGAAGCCGGGCTTGTACTCCAGATCGACCGGGTCGGCTGGCACCTCGTGTTGCCGCCTCTCCCCGACATCCTGGTAGCGTGCCTGCTCGAGAGGCTGCAGCACCCAGCGCCGACTGACGGTACTGACGGCGCAGGCCCAGGGGCCCGGCCCCTTCCAGGCCCCCTCGTAGAGCCCGAAGTCGCCGCTGTCGTACTCGACCCGCACCATCACGAAGTCGGTGGCCTCTCCCCGCCAGGGGAGTATCGCCTCGACCCGCGACACCTCCCCTCGGCAGAAACCGGTCAGGTAGTCGATGATGTGGATCGAGTTCGCGTACATGAAGCGCTCCACGACCCGCTCCGGATGCCCGTGAGCGCGCGCCTCGGCGAAACTCTGTTGATCCTGGACGTGCACGATGCGCCTGCCGTCCCGAGACTCGAGGTCCCTCATGGCGGCCAGGGTGCTGGCGTAGAAGCGCCGGTTCAAGCCCACCATCACGGGCGCCTGCCGCCCTTCGGCAGCCCGGGCGATCGCCTCTGCCTCATCCAGGTCGCAGCCAGCGGGCTTCTCCATGAGGACCGCCCAGTCGTGCTCGAAGCACGCGAGCGCCACCGCGAGCGCCTCGACCTCGGGCACGGCGACCACGACGAGATCTGCGCCGCTTCGGGCCTGGAGCTCACCGATGTCCGCCGCGACAAGGCCGACGCCCAGCTCGCTGGCGAGCGCCTCGGCACTCGAGCGGGTTCTGCTGGAGAGCCCCACGACCGAGACGCCCTCGAGAGCGCCGAAGGCACGAATGTGCTCCCGGCCCATGCCGCCGGCACCCACGACGGCGACCCTGAGGTCGGTCACCGTCGTACCTGAGCAGGCCGTAGCGCCATTCCGTCATCCGCGTTCGCCACGATCGTCACAGCTCCTCCTCTGCGGGATGTCAGCCACGTCTCCCAGGCACGTCTCCCAGGCTCCTTTCACCAGGCCGAGGTCCGGCGCACGGGCTTCTCGTGGCAGAGCGTCTGGATGAGAGCTTCGACGCGCGCCGCGCTCCTTCCGTCGAGCGTCCCCCATCGCGGCGCCTCGAGGCGGCACGCCCTCTCCAGCGCTGCGAAGCCGGGGTGCGTCGGGTCCAGGCGAACCGCGGCGGCCTCCAACTCCTTCGGCTCGGTGGCGTGGAGCACGCTCTCCACTTCCCGGTAGTCATCGTAACCGTAGTGAAAGGCGTCGTAGTTCACGCAGGGAATCCCCACGGCGATCGCCCAGCGCAGCGTCGCCGATGCGAAGGCCAGGTAAGCGTCGGCCAGTCCGACGAGGCGCGCCGTATCGGCGAGGCAACAACGCACCCCCTGATCCTCGAAGAGCTCCACCAGGCGAGTGAAGTTGGGGTGCGGACGCATCAGGAGGGTGTAGTGCCCGCGCAACGGCTCGAGGCACCGCACCAGATGAGCGACCATCTCCTCGTATCCCGGAAACGCGAAGCCGGGCGCCACAGCCAGCTGATCCGGGCACCCACCCACCAGCAGGATGCGATCCTGGAGCTGGAGTCCCAGCTCTCCCGCCAGCCGGGCGCGTTCGTCCTCCCTTCGCGCGATGAATCGCGCCAGATGGTCGTCCGAGATCGATCCGACCACCTGAAGTTTCGACTCGGGCAGCCCCGAGCGCCTGTAGTAGTCCTTCATGGCCTCGTTCTCTACGGCGATCCGATTCGCGAAGCCGCTGTTCATCATCCACGGATCGGGGGGCGCCACTCTCGTGACAGCATGGCCGAGGACGTGAGGGGCTGGAAGCCGAATCAGCGCCCGTCCCTCGCGCCTGAGGACCCAGTCCGGGAAGATCCAGCCGGCGATCGCGTTTGCGCCGTCCAACTGATGGGCGCGATGCCCTCTCAAGCTGGTGTAGGCCTCCTGCTGGTTCGCCATCGTGTATGGCAGGACGAGGCTCGGAACGCCGTTGTCATGGCCAGCGCGGATCAGCAGCGGCGCGAAGGGCCCGACCACATCCTCTGGCAGCACGATGACCTCGGGCCGGACTCGCTGAACCAGCTCGCGGTAGCGCGTGAGGCGACGCCGGTAGTCGACGATGGCGACCGCAGTCGAGAGCATCGGAGAGAGGGTGCACCGGGCAATCCGGAACAGGAGCGGGTGGCTTCGGAGCAGCGACCGCGCTCGTTGCCCGGCTCGCTCCCAGCGTCCTCCCGAGGTGTGGGCCCGAGCAGGAGCCTCGGTCCGGCTCTCCGCCTCACGAGCCTCCGCGCGCACCGGACGTGGCGGATCCTGATCTTCGAGCTCGAGAGCCTGGCACACGCCGGAGCGTTGAAGCCTAGCCAGCTCCTGAACGACTCTCCTGCTCTCCTCCGCGGCGCCGTCCTGGGGTCGAAACAGGAAGGTGATCGAATGGCCTCGACCCGAGAGCGCCTCGGCCGCCCGTCGCATCTCTGCAAAGTCCGAGGCCCGCTGGGCTGCGATCAGGATGTGCCGCCGGGGCCCGGGCCCCATCGCTAGACGCTGCCGGCGGCCGGGCGGTCCTCGCGACCCCGGACGCCCTCTTCGTCCAGGAGGCCGTCTTCCCGCAGCCGCGACAGCTCCACGAGCTGGCGAAAGGGCGGGCAGTGTCGGTAGAGCGCCTCGAAGCTGTCGAGTCCCAGGATCCGTCCATCCTGCATCATCACGATGCGATCGCACTCGCGGAGTGTGCTCAGCCGATGAGCGATCACTACCATCGTCTGCCGCCCGTGGAGGGCGGCCAGGGCATCGGTGACCTCTCGCTCGGTCTTCGCGTCCAATGCCGAGGTCGCCTCGTCCAGAGCCAGGAAGCTAGGCTCGATGTAGAGGGCCCTGGCGATCCCGACCCTCTGACGCTCGCCTCCGGAGAGGCGGGAGCCGTACTCTCCCACGCCTTCGTCCAGCCCGTGAGGCTGTGCGCTCACGAAGGCCTCGAGCTGGGCCAGATCGACAGCCCGGCGCACCCGGTCCCGGTCGACGTCCTCCGGTGCGACCCCATAGGCGATGTTGGCGAGAAGGCTCTCTTCGACCATGAACATGTTCTGGGAGACGTAGCCGATGCTGTTCTGCCACCTGCGAACCGTCTCGGGATCGTCCAGGACGTTACCGTCGACGGATACGGAGCCTGTGTCGGGCCGCAGCAGCCCCATCATGAGCGCGAGGAGCGTCGTCTTTCCGCTCCCCGATGCACCCGTGATCCCGATGAACTCGTGGGTCTCGACCCGCAGCGTCAGATCACGCACGGCGTCGGCCTCGGCCTCCGGGTAGCCGTAGCTGACCTCGTCCAGTCTGAGGGCGCTCTTCAGCTCGAGTCGGCCGAGGTCCGGAGGGGGGAAGTAGAGCCGCTGCTCCAGCTCTTCCAGCTCGCTGGCCACGGTCTCGAGTGCGTACTTGCTGAGGTTGAGCATCTGGAAGGAGCCGAGGATCCGGTTGAACTGTGGTGCGAGGCGAAACATCGTTCCCGCCAGCACGCCGAGCGTGGCGTACACGTCCGACGGCTTCTCGGCGTTGAGCAGCACCGATGCGACGAGTCCGAGGAGAGCGACGACCACCACGATCTCGGTGACGACCGAGGGCATCATCGACAGGAAGGTATAGTGCCGCTGGTTGCGGAACGACTCGCTCTCGATCTCTCCGAAACGATCGCTGAAGTAACCCTCCTTGCCGAGGATCTTGGTCTCCCGGATCGCGCCCACAGCCTGCTGGAGTAGCCGCTGCCGGACCCGAAACAGCCCCGCGGATTCGCTTCCCAGACCGATGACACGTCGCCTCAGGCCCAGGTACAGGGCCAGCGCCGCGACCGCCAGTACCGTGACTCCGAGCATCGTCTCGCCCGGCAACACCAGGAGCAGCAGCGCCGTCAGACCCAGGGCGACGACGACGTTGGTCACGATCACGATGCAGGGCAGCACGAACCGGTCGTAGAG
>Ga0299906_10005152_pt1 | contig 10673 bp, 7 predicted proteins | sample RVTome_14_FD_200259 | JGI IMG/M metagenome (GOLD analysis project Ga0299906, IMG submission 200259) | Soil microbial communities from uranium-contaminated site in the Upper Colorado River Basin, Wyoming, United States - RVT145D125 (version 2) ... | reverse complement strand
TGAGCACGCCCAGGAAGGCCAGCCATACCAGGCCCGCGTCTATGGCTGCGGCGAATACCAGGATCTTGGCAATGAAACCGCCCAAGGGCGGCACCCCGGCCAGCGAGAGGAAAGCCAGCAGCAGGGCCAGTGCCAGCATGGGCGAGCGGCGGCTGAGGCCGGCGTAATCTTCGATCTCGTCGGAGCCAAGCTTGTGCCAGGCGATGATCACCACGCCGAAGGCGGCCATCTGGGTGACGGTGTAGACCAGGAAGTAATACACTACACTGATCACGCCTAGCTCGGAGGCGGCCGCTACACCCAGCAAGGCGTAGCCGGCATGCGAAATAGATGAATACGCAAGCAGGCGCTTGATGTTGCGCTGGGTCAGCGCCACCACGTTGCCCACGGTCATCGAAAGCGCCGCGGCAATGGCGATGATGGCTTGCCAATCAATGAGGATGCTGGGGAAAGCAGCCAGCATGACGCGCAGCAAGACGGCAAAGCCGGCCGCCTTGGAGGCGGTGGAAAGGAAGGCGGTCACCGGCGTAGGCGCGCCTTCGTACACATCCGGCGCCCAGAAGTGCAGCGGCACCAACGCCACCTTGAAACCAAAGCCGAGCAGGATCAGCAATAGAGTGCCCACCAGCACCGGGCCGGGTATAGCGGCGGCAGACAAACCGGCGGCCATCTCGTACATGTTCGTAGTACCCGCGAAGCCGTAGAGCAAGCTAAGGCCGTAAAGCATCACGCCGGTGGTCACTGCGCCGAAGAGCAAATACTTAAAGCCGGACTCGGTGGACTTATCGTCATTGGTCATGAAGCCGGCCATCACGTAAAGCGGAATGGAAGTGGTCTCGATGGCGAGGAAGAGCATGATCAGGTCGGCCGAGGCGGCCATCAGGGTCATGCCGATGGTGGAGGTGAGCAAGAGCACGTAGAACTCGCCCTTGCGCCACACCGCTTCCCAGCCGATGGTGAAGAATGTGGTGAGCAAAGCGGCCAGCAAGAATAGGAGCTTGAAAATGAAGGCCAGCCAGTCGTGGCGCAGCATGCCGCCCCACATCAGCTCGGCTTCGGCGCCGGGCCGGGCGAATAAGACGGTGAGCAGCATGGTGAGGGCCAGGCCCGCGATGGTGATCCAGGCCAGGGAACCGCGGCGGCTTTCGGGCAATAGCAGGTCAGCGACGAAGATCACCGCCACCACGGCCAGGAGCAAGATCTCCGGGAGGACAGCCAGCAGCATCTCCGCGGTAATGGAGCCGATCATCAGGAGCCACCCACCAGAGCCAATACTGTATTCACGCCGGCTTGCACCATAGGCAGGATCACATTGGGATAAATACCGATGGTGATCATAATTAAGCACAAGATGCCGAGGGCCAATTTCTCAGAGGGCTGGATGTCGTGCATGTGACCTTCGAGCTCAGCCGGCAGCTCGCCGAAAAAGACGCGGCCGATGGCGCGCAAGATGTAGGCGGCGGTCACGGCGATCGAGATGGCGGCGATAATGGCAATGAGGGGATAGCCGCCCGCCCACAGGCCCATAAAGATTGGAAACTCGGCGATGAAGCCGGAGAAGCCCGGCATGCCCATGGACACAAGGCCACCGATGATAAAGGCCACCGCCGCGAAGGGCATGATACGCATCAGCCCACCCAGCTTGGGGATCTCGCGGGTATGGGCTTGATCGTAGACCATGCCGACTATGGCAAAGAAGAGAGCTGTCATCACCCCGTGGGACACCATCTGCACCGAAGCGCCGACGAAGCCGTTGTATGTCAGGGTGGCAAAGCCCATGGTCACCAAGCCCATGTGCGAGACGGACGAGAACCCGATCATGTACTTGAAGTCGGTCTGCACCATGGCGATGAAGGCGCCATACACCACGTTGACCAGGGTCAGCAAAATGATCCAGGGCATATGGGTGTGCGCTCCTATGGGCAGGAGCATGATTCCCACCCGCAGGGCGGCGAAAGCGCCCAGTTTCATCAGCACACCCGCGTGGAACATGGAGACCGCGGTGGGTGCAGCCACGTGGCCATCCGGGCTCCAGTTGTGGAAAGGGAAGATGCCGCCCAGCACGGCGAAGCCAAAGAAGACAAAGGGGAACCAGAAATTCTGAAAATCGGCGGAGAAGTTGGCGCCTTCTAGGGCGAGCATGTCGAAGGTGTCGAGCCCAGAGGCGAAATACATGGCCAGGGAACCGACCAGGGCCACCACCGAGCCGATGAATAAATATAAGGTCAGTTTCATGGCGGCATACTCGCGGGTCTGTTTCCAGCCCCACAAAGCGATCAGCAAATACATGGGAAAGACGGCGATCTCGTAGAAGAAGAACAGGGCGAACAAATCCAGTGAGACAAAGACGCCGAACACGCCGCTGGCCAGGATGAACAGGAATGCGAAGAACTCGCGCGGCCGCTCATCGATGCGCTGCGAGATGATCACGCCGGTGAAGATCACCACACCGGTCAGCAGTACCAGCGGAGCGGTGATACCGTCCACGCCCACATGGTAGGAGATGCCCAGGGCAGGCAGCCAGTCATATTTCTCGAGGAACTGATAGCGCGGCCCGGCGGCATCGAAGCTAAAGTAAACGACGATGGACAACAGGAAGGCCAGCAATGCGACTGCCAGGGCGAAGCGGTATATAAGCTGGCGGTTGCTGGGCGGCAAGAACAGCAGCACCGCCCCAGCCACGATGGGCAGGAAGACGATGGCGCTGAGAATATACGGGATCATCAATTCACCAGTTTCATCCAAACAGGCCGACCACGGCCTGGTTGATCACAGACAGTAGCCAGGCGGGCCACAGGCCCAGCCACAGCATCAGCACCACCAGCGGCGCTAGTACCAATATTTCCCGGCGAGAAATGTCGCTGATATGGCCCTTCCATTTTTCGTTCAGCGGTCCGTGCAGGGTGCTGGCGATCCCCTTGAGGATATAAGCGCCGGTGAACAATAAGCCGATCATGCTGAGCGCGGTGAACAGGGTGAAGATCGGCCAGGCGCCGCGCACAACCAGGAATTCGGAAACGAAGCCGTTCAGGCCGGGTAAGCCCAACGAGGACATCGAGCTGAAGATCAGCAGGCCGCCGAACACTGGCACCAGCGGGAAGAGCCCACCCCACGCGCCCAGGTCGCGGGTGTGAGTGCGTTCATAGATGACGCCGACCAAGAAGAACATGGCCGCCGCCGAGATGCCGTGGTTGAACATTTGCAGCACCACACCGTTCAGCGCGATGGTGGCGCTCTCGGTGCCGGCGGCATAAGCCGCTGCGGCGATGCCCAGCACGACGAAGCCCATGTGGTTGACCGAGGAATAAGCCACCAGTCGCTTAAAGTCCGTCTGGGCGTAGGCGGATAGCGCTCCGAAAATGATGGCGGCAGTGGCCAGCAAGGCCAGCACCGGCGCGTATTGCGCCGCCTCAGCCGGGTACAGCGGCAGCACCAGGCGCAGGAACCCATAGGCGCCCAGTTTGAGCAGCACGCCGGCCAGGATCATCGAGCCGGCCGTAGGGGCTTCGGTGTGCGCATCTGGCAGCCAGGTGTGGAAGGGCCACACGGGGACCTTGATGGCGAAAGCGATGGCGAAGGCCCAGAAAGCGACAGATTTCACCGTTTCGATGGACAGACCAAATAAGGAGCCAGTCAGGCCCGGCCAGGTTTGGAACAGGGCGAGCATATCGAAGGTACCGGAGACCACGCCCAACATCTGGATGGCCAGCAGCAGCCCCAGCGACCCGGCCATAGTGTAGACCATGAACTTGAAAGACGCGTAGCGGCGGGCGCTTACCTTCATGCCGCCCCACAATTCGCGCTCGCCGGTCTTGCTGCCCCACTGATCGATGAGGAAGTACATGGGCACCAGGCCCAGCTCCCAGAATACAAAGAAAAGCAGCAGGTCCAGCGAGAGAAACACGCCTAGCATGCCGGTCTCCAGCGCCAGGAAGAGGGCCATATAGGGCTTGATCTTCTCTTCCACACTAAACGAAGCCAGGATAGCAACCGGGGCTAGTAATGTAGTAAGCAAGACCATGCTGAGGGAGAGGCCATCCACGCCCAGGTGGAAGCTGGAATTGATCGCCGGATACCAGGCGACCTGCTGCTGGAAGCGGAACCCGTCCACCTCGGCTGCAGCGTTGAAACCGAACCAGGCGACCAGGGTGAGGATGAAAGGGATCAAGCTCAGCGCTAGCGCGCCGCGGCGCACCAATTCCTTGTTGCCGCCGGGCAGCAGCAGCACGATCAGCCCACCCAGCAGCGGGCTGAATAAGATCAGGGACAGAAGGTTATCAGTGATAAATTGCATGTCGTTTATTGCAGAACGTTCAGCAAATAATAGAAGAGGCCGCCGAAGGCCAGCAGGGCCACGAACAGCAGATATTGCTGCACCTGCCCGGTCTGCACTTTGCGCAGTAAGCGGCCGAAGGACTGAGTGACCGAGGCGGTGAAATCGCCGAAGCCGTTCACCACCGGCGTGTCGAAATAATTACGGAAGATGGAACCCAGCAAAAAGGCGGCTTGCGCCACGCGGTGCAAAGCGCCATCGATCACCTGGCGGTCCAGGAACATATAGCTGAAGCCTTCTGCAAAACGTTTCGCCGGTCGCACAAAAACCGCGTCGTAAAGCTCATCGAAATAGTATTTGCTCTCCAGCAAGGTGTAGGCGCGACCCAACGGCTTGCGCAGCGGGTCTTCCTGCTTTGCATTGCGATAGGCCAGCCAGCCCAAAGCCAATCCGGCCAGAGCAACAACTATAGACACCAGCAGAGGAACAGTATCGAAAGTCACCGCTTCAGGATGTTCTAGCAACGTCCCGCCCACAAATTCGTGGAACCAGCTAGGCAGCAAGCCGCCCAAGCCGGGGAAATGCTCAGGAATGCCCACCCAGCCTGCCGCGATAGCGAAAACCGAAAGCACCATCAGCGGCACGGTCATGGTGCGCACGTTCTCGCTGGCGTGCTCGGCCGCCTTGGTGCGCGGCTTTCCCAGGAAGGTGAGCGTGATCTGGCGCATGGTGTAAAAGGCGGTCAATAGTGCGGCCACGGCCAGGGTGATGAAGACCAGTAGGTGCCCGTTGCCGAACGCGTCTGCAAGGATCTCATCCTTCGACCAGAAGCCGGCAGTGATCAGCGGGAAACCCGAAAGCGCCAGGCCGCCGATGAGGAAGGTCCAAAACGTGATCGGCATTTTGTTCTTGAGTCCGCCCATATTGAACATATCTTGCGGATCGATGTGTTCACCGGAGTGTTGCCCACCTTCGGTGTGCAGCACGCCATGCTCCATGCCGTGGATGACCGAGCCGGAACTCAGGAAGAGCAGCGCCTTGAAGAAAGCATGCGTAACCAAATGAAAGGCGGCGGCCACATACGCGCCGATGCCGAGCGCAGCGATCATATAACCTAATTGCGAGATGGTGGAATAAGCCAGCACGCGCTTAATATCTTTCTGAGTCAATGCAATAGTGGCGGCGAATAGCGCAGTGAAGGCCCCGATAAAAGCCATCACGGTCATGGTGGTGTTCAACGGTGCGCCGTGCTCCCAGCCAGCCGAGAGCAGCGGGAACATGCGCAGCACCATGTAGACCCCGGCGGACACCATGGTGGCAGCATGGATCATGGCGGAGACGGGGGTGGGACCTTCCATTGCGTCTGGCAGCCACACGTGCAGCGGCCATTGCGCGGATTTACCCACGGTGCCGATGAAAAGCAGCAAGCCGATCAGGCCGGCCAGTGAAAGGCCCGCGATCACGCTTGGGGCGCTGGCCAGTTGCTCCAGCAGCTCGGGGTTATACAGAATCTCGCGGAAGTTCAAGGTGCCGGTGGCGGCGTAGAGAGCTACGATGCCCAGCAGCATGAACACATCGCCGATCCGGGTGGTGATAAATGCTTTGATGGCCGCCGCCCGGGCGCTGGGCTTGGCGTACCAAAAGCCGATCAGTAAATACGAACATAGACCCATGATCTCCCAGCCCACAAAGAGGGTCAGCAGGTTATCTGAGACCACCAGGGTGAACATGCCGAATGCGAATAATGCAATAAAGGCAAAGAAGCGCGAATACATCGGCTCCACCGAAGGCACGCTGTGGCCGTGCTCGGTGGCGCCATGCGGCGGCAGGCCGGGCACATCGTGCTCGCCCTTGGGCTGGCCAAAGTTGTGATAGCCGATGCTGAAGATAAAGATCATCAGCACGGTCCAGGCAACAAAAAAGAGCGTTACCGCGGAGAGCGGATCGATTAGCACCCCGACCGAGAAGATGTCCGAGCCTAGGGGCAGCCAACCGACCGAGGAGGTGAAAGGATGCTCGCCGAGGTGCTCTACCCCTATGGCGGCGACGAATACGAGCATACCCAACAGCCAGGAGAGGAGAGCCGCTCCGACCCCCACGGTATGACTGAGAGCATGGTTGCGGCGCGTGAACAGCAATATTAGGAAGAAGGCCAGCAAAGGCGGGAGTGGGATCAGCCAGATCAGGGTTTCAGTCGTCATTGAGGCTTACCATTTCATCAAATTGATCTCGTTGGCGTCCACTGTCTTGCGGCGGCGGTATATGGAGATCACCAGCGCCAGGCCTACGGCCACCTCCGCCGCGGCCACGGCAAACACCATCACGGCGAAAGCCTGGCCGCTCATATTCTCCGGGGTCAGATAGCGCCAAAAAGCGACGATGTTGATGTTAACCGCATTGAGCATCAGCTCTACGCCCATTAGAATAGCGATAGCGTTCTTGCGCGCTAGCACGCCATATAGCCCCAGACCAAACAGGCCGGCAGAAAGGTAGAGATACCAGGAAAGCGGGATCATGCAGCTACTTGTCCTTCTTCTGCGGGCGGGCGACCACCAACGCGCCGATAAGGGCGGCCAGCAGCAGCACGGAAGCTACTTCGAATGGGATCACATAGCCATCCGGAGACACCAGGGCGGAACCCAATTCGGCGATTGTGTCGCGTCTCGGGTCCAAGGCGGGCGCTAGGCCGCCAATATCCGGCCATTGGCCCAGCATGACGATAAGCGCAAAAGCGAACAAGGCCGAAAGCAGCAAGGCCCAGCCATAGTTCAGGTTCATGCTCTCTTGTTGTTTGGCGGCGTTGTCTTGGGTGAGCATGACCGCGAAGATCATCAGGATGGCGATGGCGCCGATGTAGACCAAGACTTGGACTACGGCCAAGAACCCGGCATCCAACAGAACAAAGATAACCGCAACGCCGAATAAAGTTACGACCAGGAAAAGGGCAGCATGCACCAGGTTGGAGCGCGTCACCATGGTGTAAGCCGAAAACAATATGACGAAACTGATGAAGAGGAAAACGCCTTGTTGTGCGGTCATGGGGTCGATGTTCTCTGCAGAGAGACCTAAGCGGGTTTGGCCACCGGGCGCTTCTTGAAGGTTACGCGCTCCTTGGAAGTGCGGCGGGAGGCAGCGCGCATAATGTAATAGCTCACGATCAGCACGATCACATTGCCGATCAATAGGGCGGGCACGCGCCAGGCATTGCCTTCGAAGGTTTTTTCCACAATAGCCGTCAGGATTAGCAGAGCGAGGGACAAGGGGGTGAGGAACTTCCAGTTGAGGGCCAGCATTTGATCGATGCGAATGCGCGGCAAGGTGCTGCGCACCCACATCACGATAAAGTAACCAACGGAAGCCTTAAGCATCAAGTAGATCACGCCCAGCAAGGGAAATTCTTCCGCCCCGGGGCCGCGCCAGCCGCCCAGGAAGAGGATGGCGAACAGTACGCCGATGGTGAAAGCATGCAGGAATTCTGCGGCGAAGAACAGGCCGAACTTCATCCCGGTGTATTCCGTGTGGTAGCCGGCCACGATCTCAGACTCGGCCTCCAGCAGATCGAACGGGGTGCGGCCGATCTCCGCGATGGAAGAGACCAGGAAAATAATTGCGGATACAGGTGCCAGGACAATGAACCATACAGCCTGGTCCCGGACCATATCCATCATGCCCATGCCTCGCGCCAGCAGCACCGGCACCATCAGCGTGATGAGCATGGGCACTTCGTAGGAAATAAGCTGGGCTACCGCGCGGAACGCGCCCAGCAAGGCATATTTATTGTTAGAGGACCAGCCCGCCATTAATATGGAAAGGATGCCAAACGAACCCACTGCGGCGATATAGAGCACACCTACATTGAGATCGGTGCCGATCCAGCCCGGGGCAAAGGGGATCACCGCCCAAATAAGCAGCACAGCCACGACGGAGAGGATGGGGGCGATATTGAAGGCCAAGCGGTCAGCCTTCTCGGGGATCACATCTTCTTTGGTCAGCAGTTTCACCATGTCGGCGAAGGTCTGCAGCAAGCCATAAGGGCCGGCCCGGTTGGGTCCCACCCGGTCCTGAAAGCGGGCGGCGATCTTGCGCTCCACCCAGATCAGGAAGATCACAATGATCAGGCCAAACGAAGCCACCACCACTACGCCCAACAGGGTCATGATGAGGTGAGCCCAAGCCTGCGGAAGCAAGGTGTATAGAAAATTGGATATCAGCGCCGAAATTGCACTCACCGGGTCTTGAAAGAAAGACATCGTTGCTTCCTTAAATTCCTGTCACTTCGCGTTGTGCAACCGACACGAGGCAACAAAAAAGAAGGCTGACACAGTCGGCTCAGCCTTCCACATGGTTACTAAGACCATTCGAGCGCGCCTTTTTTCCAGGCGTATAGCAACCCGCCCGCCAGGATCAAGATGAAGATGACGCCTTCTAGCACAGCAAAAAACGGCAGGGCGTCGAACGCCACCGCCCACGGGAACAAGAAGGCTATCTCGATGTCGAATACCAAAAAGACCAGGGCATAGATGTAGTACTGCACCTTGAACTGTACCCAGGTGTCCCCCACGGTTTCCATGCCGCATTCATAAGTCTCGAGTTTGATGGGATTGGGCTTATGCGGCGCCAGGAAGCGGGCGATAACGATAGGTAAAAGGGGAAATACTCCCGCAATGGCGATAAAAATTCCGATGAAAAGCCAGGTGTTCTGCATAGGTCCTTACAAGAATCCGCGGTTTTTCTCTGGCAGCGAACAAAAAATATGAAGGTCGCGGCATTCTACCACAAGTTGTCGATTGTGCAACTTTCCGCAAACGAAAACTTCAGCGAGCCGGGCCACACATTTTGACTGAGATTTTCCTCTGGGCTATACTTGGACCGACGTCTTTCTGTCAACTCACCTTGTCTCAAATCGGGAGTTCTATGGCTGGAAACAGTAAATTCAGGCTCACTTATGCCACGATGTTCGACCCTCCGGAGGAGTTGCACACCGGATACGAACAAGCCGTAGCAAGTGTAAAAAACGATCTGGGTAAGGACTACCCCATGTGGATCGGGGGCAAAGATGTGCTTTCCAAAGAAAAATCAGAGAACCGTTCCCCAATTGATGCGGGCCAACTCTTGGGCCATTTCCAGCGCGCCACCCCGCAAGAAGGCCTGGCGGCCATGGATGCCGCCAGGCGCGCCGCCAAGGATTGGGGCCGCCGCCCCTGGCAGCAACGCATCGCGCTGGTGCGCAAAGCCGCGGACCTGATCGACGAGCGCATTTACCAATTCGGCGCGGTGCTCTCCTTGGAGGCCGGCAAGACCCGCATGGAAGCTTTGGCCGACGCCGCCGAAGCCGCCGACTTGATGCGCTACGCCTGTGACCAGATGGAAGCCAACGAAGGTTTCGTGGTGCCGATGGGCAAGGACCCTTTGAAGGGATACAAAGCCACCAATATTTCGAAACTTAAACCATACGGGGTATGGGTCGTCGTCAGCCCATTTAATTTCCCCGCCGCTCTCACTGCCGGCCCGACCGGCGCCGCGCTTGCAGCGGGTAACACCGTGGTCTACAAACCTGCCGAGGACACCCCATGGACCTCGCGGCTGCTGGCCGAGGCCTTTCGCGATGCAGGCTTCCCGGATGGTGTGGTTAACTACCTCACCGGCAAAGGCTCGGTGGTAGGCCAGGCCTTGATCGACAGCCCGGACACCGACGGCGTAACCTTCACCGGCTCTTTAGATGTAGGCATGGCCATTTACCAAGGCTTCTCGCACTACCGTTACCCGCGCCCGGCCATCTTGGAAATGGGCGGCAAGAACCCCGCCATTGTTTCGCGACACGCAGACCTAGACCGCGCCGTGCAGGGCCTCTATCGCTCAGCGTTTGGGAACCAAGGTCAGAAATGTTCAGCCGCTTCCCGCATTTATGTGGAAGAAGCGGTGTACGACGACCTGGTCAGCAAACTGGTGGAAACCACCCGCAAACTGAAGATCGGCGACCCAACCCGCAAAGAAATGTTCCTGGGGCCGGTGATCAATCAAAGCGCTTATAACAACTTCAAGAACTTCACCGAAGAACTTTCGCAGGCTGGGGATTTCCTGACCGGCGGCAAAGTACTGACCGAGGGCGATTTTGGAAAGGGCTATTTCTGCGAACCCACCATTGCTGCCAATGTGGCCAGCGACCATCGCCTGTGGAAATACGAAATGTTCCTGCCCATCACCATGGTGCACAAGATCAAGAATTTAGATGAGGGTATGGCCCTGGCTAACGGTGTGGACTTTGGCCTCACCGCCGGCTTCTATGGCAGCCAGGACGAAGCCAACTGGTTCTTCGACAACATCGAGGCGGGCGTCACTTACGCCAACCGCCCGCAGGGCGCCACCACGGGCGCATGGCCCGGTTTCCAGCCGTTCGGCG
>Ga0299906_10005151_pt1 | contig 10674 bp, 10 predicted proteins | sample RVTome_14_FD_200259 | JGI IMG/M metagenome (GOLD analysis project Ga0299906, IMG submission 200259) | Soil microbial communities from uranium-contaminated site in the Upper Colorado River Basin, Wyoming, United States - RVT145D125 (version 2) ... | reverse complement strand
ATCGAGCAGGGACAGGACCTCGGCCTGGAGTTCTTCATCGCCGGCGCATTCATCGCGCAGGATGCCGGTCTGCGCGGCGGCGTCGGCCTCGATGACCGCGCGGAAGATCCGCTCGGCGCAGCGCTGGCGGTCATCGCTCATGGCGACGCATCCTGGCCGTCCGACGACTCCGCGCGGCTCAGTCGGCGGTGCAGCCACGCCCGGGCGTACGCCCAGTCGCTCTTGACCGTGGTTTCGGAGAGGCCGAGCGCCGATGCCGTCTCCTCGACGCTGAGCCCGGCGAAGTAGCGCAGCATGACCACCTGGTGCTGGCGCCCGTCGTAGCCCTCCAGGTGCTCCAGCGCTTCATCCAGGGCCAGCAGGTCGTCATCGGGCGGCTCGACGCGCAGCGCGGCATCGTCCAGTTCGACGCGGCCGCGCCCCCCGCCCCGCTTGAGGCGGCGGCGGCTGCGGGCCCGCTCGACGAGGATGCGCCGCATCGCCGTCGCCGCGGCCACGAAGAAGTGCCCGCGGCAATCCCACTTCATGTCGGCCTGACCCATGAGACGCAAGTACGCCTCGTGCACCAGGGCCGTGGGCTGGAGGGTCTGGCCGGGGCTCTCGCGCGCCATGAGCGAGCGGGCCAGACTCTGAAGCTCTTCATAAATAAGCGGCAGGAGTTGATCGCCGGCGCGGGCGTCGCCGCCGGCCATGGCCTCCAGAAGCATCGTGACGTCCTCTCGCGGAGCGGCTTCCATGCGACGCCTGCAATCCTCCGCCGGACGACCGCCGGCACGTTCCCCCGGATTTGTTCGGCCCCCTCGCGGGCCATTGTCGCATTGGAAGCGGCCCGACGCAACGGCAACTCGGTCGTCATGCGGGCCCGCAACGACACGAGGAACTCCAGCCATGATCCCCCGCCAGAGACTCTTGACGCATTTCAACCTGTGCACCGTGCTGACCGCCGTGGCCGTTGTGGCCGGCGCGTCCCATGCCGCGCTCCCGCCCAACGACGACTGCGCCGACGCGACGATCATCACCACCGCGACCTACGACGAGCTGATCGACGACCTCGGCCAGGCCACGACGATTTCCTGCGAAGCCACGAGCGCCTGCGATTCCAACATCGGCCACTCGATCTGGTACCGGTTCACACCGCCGGCCGACGGATCCGTCTCACTCAGTCTGGTGTACATCATCGGCTCCGGTTTTTCCGCGGATCCCTTCCTCGCGGTGTTCGAGGGATGCGCCCTGCCCATTCTGGGCGGCTGCGCCCAGCCGGACGTGATCACGTGCAGTTACCTCCCGCCGGGCCCCGGGACGGTGACCGCGATCTCCAATCTCCCGGTCGTCGCGGGCCAGTCGATCCTCATCAAGGTGGGGGCATCCGAGGCCGAGGGCGACTTCGAGTTCCGCTTCCGCTACCACCCGTACCCCGCCAACGACGACTGCGGCTGGGGCACGGTCATCACGCCGGGCTACTTCGTCGACGTGGTGGATGTCTACAACGCCACGCTCACGGACTGCGATGGCGGCAACACCGGATGCTTCCTGGCCGGCGGCCTCGACCGCTCGGTGTGGTATCAGTTCTTCGCCCCCTTCGACGGCACGCTGCACCTTCGCACCACCGGCAGCACCTACCGCGTCCTGCTCACCGCCTTCGCCAACGCCTGCCCGTTTTTCCAGCAGCCGTCCGGCAACTGCTTCCTGCCGTCCGAGCTGGACTGCGCCTCGGGCGCCGAGAACGGCGGCACGCAGATGGACCTGCCGCTGACCGCCGGCCAGGTGGTGAAGGTTCGCGCCGCGGCCCTGAACAACGCAGTCAGCTTGATGCTCCATCTCCAGGCCGCGTTCGCGCCCGTCAATGACTCGTGCGACAGCGCGACCGTCATCCCCGGCGCTCCGTTCAACCCCGACCCTCTCCTGATCACCGGCGCCGATGCCGCGCAGGACGAGCCGCAGATGGGCTGCGACACCGACGCCATTAATGAGACCCACTCGGTGTACTACCGCTTCACGCCGCCCACCGACGGCCTTGCCTCCATCAATACCCTCGGCAGCAACTACGACACCCTTCTGTCCGTCCACGGCGGCTGCGGCACGATCGATCCGGCCGACGGCTCGTATCTCCTCCCCGCCGTGCTGGCCTGCCACGATGACATCGGCGGCCTGCTGGGCCCGACCTCCATGCTCGCGGACGTTCCGATGACCGCGGGGGCGACGTACCTGATCAGGATCGCCGGCGACGGCCCGGTCGCCCCCGGATCGACGCTCGACTTCAACTTCAACTTCCAGTCAGGCGCGATCTGCCGCAGCGACTTCGCGCCGATGGGCGGCGATGGCGCCGTCAACGTCACCGACCTGCTCGCGTTGCTCGCCGCCTGGGGCCCTTGCCCGGCGGGCCATCCCGCGGACTTCGCCCCGGCCGGCGGCGACGGGCAGGTGAACGTGACCGATCTGCTGGCCCTTCTGGCCGCCTGGGGCGAATGCCCCTGAGCATCCCGGGGAGGCCCCGGCCGGCCCGCTCACGCGGCCGGCCGTTTTTTTCCATTTTCTTCCGCCCCCGTCGTCCGGGGGTGACGCATGGATGCGATCGGCGTGGGCCGTCGTCCGGCCCGCCAAGTCCCCCCCTTTTTTTGGAGTGCATCCATGTCCCCCCTTCGTTTCGCAACGTCGCTCCTCATCGTCCTGGTGACGGCCGCCATAACCCCGGCCCCCGGCGCCCATGCCGCCGGCAGCGCCTTCACCTACCAGGGCCGGCTCGATCAGAGCGGTTCGGCCGCCAACGGCTCGTTCGCGATGTCCTTTTCCTTGTTGAGCGCGGCATCGGGCGGCAGCCAGATCAGCGCCACCATCGACAAGAACGGCGTGGCCGTGGCCGGCGGCCTGTTCACCGTCGAACTGGATTTCGGGGCCGGCGCTTTCGACAACACCGACCGCTGGCTTCAGATCGACGTGGACGGCACGACCCTGACGCCGCGCCAGCCCATCACCCGCGCCCCGTATTCCATCCAGACGCGCGGAATCTTCGTCAACAGCGCCGAGACGTTCGTGGGCGTGGGCCGGAAGATCGCCATCAACAGCGCCGAGGCCTTCGGAGTCCACTCCGGCGTGGCCACCCCGACCGGCTTCGGCGGCATGTATGTGAGCACCGCCGGCCAGCAGTCCCGGCCGTTCTACGGCTACTCCGCCGGCGGCCTGCCGGACATGTGGCACTACTACGACGGCGACACCGCCAAATGGCATCTTGTCAATGGCAATATTCGGCTGACGGTCGAGAGCAATGGCGACGTCGGCATCGGAACGGACTCGCCCCAGACGCCGCTGCACGTCAAGTCGGGTTTGTCGGATGTGCCCGGTGTCATCTTCGGTGAGCAGACGACCATCAGCAGCTTGGTTCCGGCAGTCCTGGGCCAGTCGAATGCCATTTACGGCACCGGGGTGCGCGGCGAGGCCCTGGCCACCGCCGACAACAACGCGGGGGTTGATGGCGTGAGCCACGGACTGAACGGCGTCGGCGTGCGTGGCCGGGCCTTGAGCACGAACGGCACGAACTACGGCGTCATCGGCTACGCCCAGAGCCCCACCGGCTACGACTTCTTCGCCTCGGGCGCGGGCGTCAACTACGGGGCCCCTTCATCCATCCGCTGGAAGCGCAACATCGAGCCCATCGAGAAGCCCCTGGACATGCTCGCCCGGATCCGTGGCGTGTACTTCGACTGGGACGAGGAGCACGGCAGCAAGCACGACATCGGCATGGTCGCCGAGGAAGTCGGCAAGGTCCTGCCCGAGATCGTCCAGTACGAGAAGAACGGCATCGATGCCACCGGCATGGACTACGGCATGATCACGCCCCTGCTCGTCGAGGCGATCAAGGAACTGCGCCTCGAGCACCAGACCCGGATCGACTCGCTCCGCGCTGAGAAGGATGCCCGCATCGAGCGGCTGATCTCCGAGAACCGCGAGCAGGCGCTGGAGATCGACGACCTGCGCACGCGTCTTGAAGCCCTGGAATCCCTTGCCGCGCGCCTGGCGGCGGAGTCGAGGTGAGCCATGACGATGAGAGCGCATCCAGACTCGACATCGGCATCGACATCGGCATCGATGCGTCTCAATCGGTGCGGCCAGCGCCTCAACGCCGCGGCCCTCGCGGCGCTGGCGGCGCTGGCCGCGGCCGGGGGCGCGGGCGCGACCGGGGGCGCGGTCGCTGTGGCTGTGGGGCGCTTCATCGCCGACCGGTTCACCATCGCCTGGCACACGATCGTCGGCGGCGGCACTCACTGGGGACAGGCACCGGTTACGCCAGTTGGCGCTTCAGGAATTCGTGTGGGTCGCCCGGCTGGTTCATTATTCGGAGCGGCATGCCGGCCGACTCCGCTTCCTCACCCCCGGATGCTCGCGCCTCGTACCGGTGCCCGCATCCCCATTTCAACTTTCAACTTTCAACTTCCAACTTTTTCCCCCACACTTCCGCCTCCGCGACCGTTCGGAATCCGATGCGCCGGTACAGCCGCTCGCCGGCCGGGGTTGCATCGAGGTAGAACGCCGCGATGCCGCGCCTGTGGTGGTCGCTCATCGCCTGCGTCAGGAGAACGCGGCCGTAGCCCTTGCCCTGGTGCGCTGGGTGCGTGCCCATGGTCCAGATGCCCGCGACATCGCCGTGCGTGGTGAACACCGCCCCGGCCACCGCCGAGCCGTCCGTGTGCCGCGCGAGATACAGCTCGATGCCCGGATGCTGAATGAGCGATGCGGGCATGGCCCGCTGCACCGCGGTCTCCGCGAGCTTGAACGCCGCGGCGACGGGCGCGGAAAAGTCCAGCCAGTCGCGCTCATCGGCCACCCGGGTCACGTTGATGTCGAGGTTGCGGGCGACCTCGAAACCCGTGGCCTCGCAGACCATCAGCGGCATGGTCTCCACCTTCACGAGGCCGTGATGCGCGGCGGCGGCGGCGAATCCGGGGGCGGCGGCGACCTCCGGGCTGAACAGAGCCAGAAAGCTCGCCTCGCCCGCCTCGCGGACATACTCATCGAGGCGCGCGGCAAGGAACTGACCGGCCGTTATTGTGCGGCCCAGCAGCTCGCGGGGCGGCGCGGCCTCGAAGATCAGATAATTCATCGATGACTCGCCGGAGAAGATCATCGCGCTGACGGCATCGAACCGCCCCCGAAAACAAGGGGCGTGGTGGTAGGTGGCGAACGTGGCCTCGGTGGTGAGACGCAGGAGCGTGGTGGCGGACAACTCCGTGAGCATGGCCGCATGATAAGGCAACCGGGCCTGTCCGCCGTCGCCCGCCCGCAATCCGCCGCCGTCGCCCGCGAGCGTTTGCCTCGCCCTGCGTTTTCGGTGTACGCTATGGGGCAGTGGCGATCGCCGGGATCGGGGGAAAGGAGGCGCCATGGCCGACATCAAGATCCGTAAGTCCGTCGGCAAGAACGGCAAGAATGCCATCGACGATGTCCTGAAGATCCAGGAGCTACTCAACAAGCACAAGTCCGCCGGCGGCTATGCGGCCCTGAAGTTGGACATGGACTGCGGCAAGAAGACCATCGCCGCGATCACCGCTTTTCAGTCGAAGGTTGTGGGCCTGGGCAGGCCGGACAGCCGCGTGGATCCCGGTGGGCGGACGCTTGCCGCGCTCAACCAGTCGCCCGGCTCCGTCACCCCGTCCGACAATGGCGGGGGCGGTGGCGACAAGTCCGGGGGCGGGGGCGGGGGCGGGTCGAAGAAGAAGGATAAGTCCGGCGACAAGTCCGGGGGCGGGGAGACGAAAGCCGAGCTGATGAAGCGCCTGAAGGGGGCCATGGCGAAGGTGGCCGAGGCGAACGAGGCCATCGGGCGGCGGGAGAGTTTCGTGCTCGATGTCGATTACCTCGAGGCCATCCTGAGCGACTCCAGGAAGCGGTACAAGACAGACCTCGAGCGGGTTCGCGCGGCAATCAAGGCCGGGGATGAGAAACGCCGGGCCCAGTACTGCGGCGAGGTCGCCCGCACTGCCGACTCCATGAAGAAATGCATGGAAGTGGTGGAGAGGTCCGGCAAGCCGCTGGACGGCATCACCGTGGACAAGTCCATTGCCGCATCGTTCAGGGCCCTCAGCGAGAAACTCAAGGACGACAAGTCGGCCCGGGCCATCGAGTGGCTCAACAAGGCCGAGAAGGTGATGGAGGGGAAGTTCACCCTCATCGTCATCGCCGCCAAAGCCTGGCGGGCGGCAAACACCGCGGCCATCATCGCCCTGAAGGCCAAGCGGAAGATGTACGAAATAAGCGTGGAGGATGCGCTGGAGAGACTGAAGAAGTTGAACGCCGCGTGAATGACGCGGTCAGCGGTCAGCGGGTGGACAGGGGAAAACAGAAATCAGAAAGCAGAGAGGAGAGAGCAGAGAGCAGGCCATCGAAGGGTCTCGGCTATGTGCAGACCGGGCGGGCTGACGATGGGTTACCGCGGAGTCGCTGAGGGCGCGGAGGAGATGACGGGAGGGATCCGCCATCCGCATGCGGCCGGCCACATCCAATCCCGACCCTTATGAGTTATGCCTGCCCGTCGTGGCGGGGCTCATGGCTGCCTGCTTGCCACTGTCCGCTCCTGCCGTTTCAGCGGCATCCGCGCGCGGCTGCCGCTCGTATGGTCATCCGGAGGCCGGGCGATGCGGGGGCGCGGGGATGCGGCCAGGGGTCGAGCCCATGGACCCGGTCTGTCCGATGTGCCAGTACGATCTTCGCGGCCTGACCGAGCAGCGCTGCCCGGAGTGCGGTGCGCCGTTCGATCTCGAGTCGCTTCAGCGCGAGCTGGACCGGCCGCGTCCGATCACCGATCCCCACGGGCTCATCGCGCTGGTGCTGCTGTTCCCGGGCTTTTTGATGGCGACCTTCGGCGGGGCCGGCTGCGGCTGTCATCACGGGTCGGCGGCGGCGGAAGCGCTCCGGTGGCTGCCGACCATCGTCATCGCGGCGAGCGCTTTCGGCCTGGCGCTGCGGGGCGCGCGGCTCGGCCCGTGGCGTGACCGCATCACGTCCTGGCTCGCCCTGGTCCTGAACGGCCTGTGGATCGGCATCCTGGCGACAAGCTTCGCCGGCGGCGCCCTTTGACCGGGCGGGAGCGCGGCAGCGTCGATGGCGACTGTACCTGCCGGCTCCGGGCGCCGATCGGACCCTGCCGCGCAGTCCCTCGTCATCATCCATCTTCATCGTGGAAGTACGAGTCCGTGCCGTCCAGCCAGTCCTGGCGGATGGGCGTGAAGACATCCAGGTCCAGCGTGTCCTCGAGGGCCTCGGCCCGGTGGGGGATGTTGGATGGGATGTGCAGCACCTCGCCGGCCCGCACGGTCACGATTTCATCCTGGTCCGCGCCGATCCAGAACTTCAGCGCCCCTTCGAGGATGTAGGTGAACTGCTCGTTGTCGTGGGAGTGCTGCGGCACCACGCTGCCCTTCTTCAGGTAGACATGGGCGAGCATCGATCGCTCGCCGGTGACGAGGCGCCGCTCGATGACCTCGGTGACCTTCTCCCGGGGCATCGAGTCCCAGTTGTACAGCGTGACGGAAGGCATGGGGTTCTCCTGGGGTCAGTGTACAGGGATTCGGGCACGTCGATTCCCGGTCGCCCCCGGAAGTGGGATTGGCCACGGATGGAAACGGATGGGGGCGGATGGGGACGGATGGGGACGGAACGATGACGCACGGCGGCTACGGGCCCTGCGAGTCCGGAGCGCAAGCGACGGGGCCGGTCTTGATGCCTCGATGCCTTCCCCAACAACGAGCCGCGCCCGTGAGGAAGCGGTCCTTTCCGGGGATGGTCCACCGCGGAGGCGCGGAGGGCGCGGCTCGTTCAACCCCTGTCCATCCGTGTCCATCCGTGTCCATCCGTGGCCACCTTCCCCCTCCGCGCCCTCAGCGCCTCTGCGGTGAATCCTGTCCCTTCCACCGCTTCCTCACAGGCGCGGCTCGTTCAACCCGTGTCCATCCGTGTCCATCCGTGGCCACATTCCCCCTCCGCGCCCTCCGCGTCTCTGCGGTGAACCCCCGTGGCCCGGCTCGACTTGGCTCTCTCCGCGAAATCGGTGTACTCTGCGGCAAACCTCTTCTCCGTCGAGCAGCCCAGCGAAGGAGGCCCCCATGGCCGCCATCAAGATCCGCAAGACCGTGGGCAAGAAGGGCCACAACGCCGTCGATGATGTCAAGAAGATCCAGGAGCTGCTCAACAAGCACAAGTCCGCCGGCGGCTACGCGGCCCTGAAGGTGGACATGGACTGCGGCAAGAAGACCATCGACGCCATTGCCGCATTCCAGGGCAAGGCGATGGGCATGGGCAAGCCCGATGGCCGCGTCGATCCCGGCGGCGCCACACTCAAGGCCCTCAACTCCGGCGCCGGCAGCGTCACACCCACATCCGGGGGCGGTGGCGGTGGCGGTGGTGGTTCCGGGGGCGGTTCATCCGGCGGGACGAAGACCAAGCCCTCATCCGGGGGCGGCGGCGCGAGCAAGTCCAAATCCTCGGGCAAGGAGTCGCGGGCCGAGCTCGAAGAGCGCCTCGCCGCCGCCACCGCCGCGGTCGAGCAGACGAGCTACAGCATCGCGGTCCACGAGGGGTTCCAAGCGCGGCTGGATGGCGCCATAGAGACGCTGGATGCGTCGCAGAAGATGACCGAAGCGCGCTTCGAGATCATCATCCAGGTCTTCACCGAGGCGACCGAGGATCAGCGGGCCAAGGATCTCGCCGAGATCGCCCGCACCGCCGACGATGTCCATCGCGCGCTCGCCGCGGTCGAGAAGGACGGCAAGCCGCTGGACGGCGTGACCGTGGACAAGACGCTGGCCGCGAACTTCAAGGCCCTCAACAAGCTGCTGGCCGACGCCAAGACGGCGAAGGTCATCGACAGGGTCAAGGAAGGCAGGACGAAGATCGAGCGCGCATACACCCTCGCCTTTGCCGCGCTCAAGATCATGCGCACGGGCAACATCCCGATCATCCTGGCCCTGAAGGCCAAGCGGGCGCTGCACCAGAAGGCCGCCGACGATGCGGCAAAGGAACTCAAGAAGCTGAAGAAGGCGTAGGGTCCGCTGTTCGGCCAGAGCGGGGGGGAGATTGCCGCAGATTGCGCAGATTTCGCAGATGGGGATTGGCATCCGGGGGCGTCCGGGGGAGGGGGCTTGGCGTCCGGGGGCGGGGCGGGACACGCTTCGTCCCGATCACCGTTCATCGATCACCACCAACCGACCACCGATCACCGCCAACCGCCAACTCCACCCCGCCCGGCTGTGTCTGGTTGCCTTGCCTCATCGGGACGATCGCGGCCGCGCGAAGTCTTACGCCACGGCCTCGGCCAGGCTGCCGCAGGCGGACTTCTCCCACACGAAGGCGATGTGGCGCGAGGCGAGCGGGCCCAGTTGGCGGCCGAGGGGCTCCGCGGCCCGCGCGCTCAGGCCGGTGCGGCGGGCCAGGCCCTGCCACTGGTCCGGCGTCCACTCGCGATGCGGCCGCGGGATCTTCTCCGACCAATAGAGGAGCCGGTGGAAGCCCCGGAACACCAGCCGGTCCAGCCAGTTCAGATTCAGATCCTCGAAAACGATCACGCTTCGCCGGCACACGCGGCAGGCCTCGCGCAACACCGCCTCGACATCCTCGGCGTGGTGCAGCACGAACAGCAGAAGCACCGCATCGAAGGAGTCATCGTCGAAGGGCAGCTCGCGGCCGTCGAAGAGCGTCAGGGCCATCGGCGTGGTGTTGTAGTCCTCCACATCGACGGGCACGACCTCGCACCCGCCGCGCCGGGCCAGAAGTTCGGCCACGCGGCAGTCGCCGGCCCCGATGTCGAGCACGCGATCGCCGGGTCTGATCCACGGCAGGAGGCGGCGGGCCGACCACCGGGCACGGTGCCGGTAGAGTCGATCGATGAGGGGCCGATGACGGATCGGGGCCATGGATTGATGCGTTCCTGCGGCAGGGGCTGGTGTTGCCCAAGGGAGAAATCGACGGGGGGGGGCACAGCGAACGCACTGTGGGGCCGGCCGGGGCCCGGGGCAATGCGGCGGGTGCCCGATTGCGGGGCGTACTCTGGACATCGGCCGCAACGTGAGCGGGCCTTGAAGAGGGGCCGCCGGGAAGGCAAGGGTAGGCCGCGAAGGGACGAGGGGGAGTTCCTGCCGCAGATTGGGCAGATTGCACAGGGAGGGACAGGACGAGCCGCGACCGCATCGGGGGGTGAGGAAGTGGGGCTGGCCACGGATGTCGAAGACTCGCAGTGGCGGGACCCGGACCGGGCGTGCCGGATCGATCGATCACGCCGCATCCAGCGCCGCATACACCTTCCCGTGCCGCTTGAGCCACTCGACATCGCCGCGTGCGGCATGCTCCTCGACCCGGCGCAGCAGCTCGACGGTCTGCGGCTCATAGCACGGCTCGGACGGGTCGGCATCGGGGATCACCGCCTCGACCTCGACGGCGATGATGTACTTGTCCGTGCGGACAAGCCGGGTTCGTCGAACTCTCCTGCCGGGAATGGACATCATGCTCACTCGTCGAAAAAGTGTACGGTCACCAGCTTCGCGAGGTCAACGGATTCGGGATGTAGGGTCCGCTGTGCGGACCGGGCGGGCCGAAGAGGGCTCACCGCCGAGTCGCGGAGGGCGCGGAGGGGATGGGCTTGGTGGCACTGGCGCCCATCCGGGGGCCTGTGCGACGGGCCGTATGCCGAAC
>Ga0299906_10005150_pt1 | contig 10674 bp, 9 predicted proteins | sample RVTome_14_FD_200259 | JGI IMG/M metagenome (GOLD analysis project Ga0299906, IMG submission 200259) | Soil microbial communities from uranium-contaminated site in the Upper Colorado River Basin, Wyoming, United States - RVT145D125 (version 2) ... | reverse complement strand
CGGGCGGTGAGCTCGGCCGAGCCGTCGCCGAGATCGTAGGTGCCGGTGACGTCGATCTGGTGCCGGTTCACCACGCACACCGGCACCCCGCCCGAGGACAGCGGCAGCGGCGGGCCGTAGAGGTTGACGACGCAAGCCTGCGGCGCCGGACACTGCGTGCTGCTGAGGCACGCGAGGCTGGCGTCGCCCGAGCAATGCGAGCCGACGTTCGCGAAGAACGTGCACGCGAGGTCGGAGACCCCGTCGCAGCCGCCGATCACGCCGTCGATGCGGGTCCCGGCCTGGATGCCGAAGTCGTGGGAGGTGCCGGTCCAGCCGGTGTCGAGGTCGGCCGTTCCGGCGACGATGAAGGACAGCTCGCCGATCGCGGGGCACGTGCAGTCGCCCTGGCATTCCCCTGGACACGCGGCGTCGTCGCCGCCGTCGCAGAGCTCGGCGCCCTCGCGCACGCCGTCGCCGCAGAACGGCGCGCACGTGCAGTCAACCTCGCACGAGCCGGGACACGTTCCCGTATCGCTCCCGTCGCACTCCTCGCCAACCTGGTTCACGACGTCGTCGCCGCAGAACGGGCCGCATTGGCAATCCGGCTGGCAGGCGCCGGGGCACGCGGCGTCGTCGCCCCCGTCGCACTGCTCGCTCGCCTGGTTCACCGTGCCGTCGCCGCACACCGGGCAGCGACAGTCCGGCTGGCAAACGCCCGGGCAGGCGGCGTCGGCCGTGCCGTCGCACTCCTCCCCCGGAGCGTTCACGAGATCGTCGCCGCAGAACGAGCCGCACAGGCAGTCGGCCTGGCAGCCGCCGGGGCACGCGGCGTCGTCGACGCCGTCGCACTCCTCGCCCGGCTGGTTGACGACGCCGTCGCCGCAGATCTGGTTCAGGCAGCGGCAGTCGGGCTGGCATTCGCCCGGGCACGCCGCGTCGGCGGGTGGATCGCAGGCCTCGCCGACGTCGAGCCCGCCGTTCCCGCAGAGCGCGCCGGCGCGGAAGAAGCGGGTCGGCTGCAGCAGGGCGCCCGGCCCCGGCAGGCCGGCGACCTGATTGATCGAGGCGCTGGCCGTGGGCGCGATGCAGAAGGTCGCCGCCACGACTCCCATGGCGACGCCGGGCGTCCCGGTGCGCACGATCGGATCGAGGAAGCACTGGCGCGCGCCGAAGCTGCACGTCTGGCCGGCGGCGCAGGCGTCGCAGGTACCGCTCGGCGGCGGGTTGCACTCGGCGGTGTTGGTGCAGCCGCGGAAGGACTCCTCGCTGCACGTGCCGTCGAACGGCCCGGCGCTGCACACGCCCTCGTTCGGGTTGTCGGGATCCGCCGGATTCGGCGAGCAGCTCGCATCGCTGCACTGGTTCGGCGCGGTCGGCTGGCCGGGGCGGCCGCAGAATCCGCCGGGACAGTCGCTCGACGCCCCACAGGGCGCTCCGAGATTGGTGCCCCCGAGACAGCGCAGGCCGCCGCACGCGACCGAGCCCGGACAATCGGCGTCGTCGTTGCACGGCTCGGCCGCGGCCGTGGCGCAGGTGTCGCAGAAGCACGAGAGCGCCCCGAAGCCCGCGGCCGTGCACGCCGGGCCGGTCGCCAGAGAGGTCGTGCCGGTGGTGGTGTCGAGCGTGATCGTCAGGTTGCCGGTGTTGGACGCGCTCGCCGGCAGGCAGTCGAAGCTCACCGGGCCGAAGAAGGCGGTGACGCCCGCGACGTCGCACGGCGTGCCGTCGTGGGCGCCGCCGTCGCAGGCGCCGTCGCGCGCCCCGTCGGCGGCGCTGAGGTCGCCGACGCAGGTCGGGCACGGCCGCGCCGTGTCGAGCCCGTTGTGGACGCCGCTCTCGAGCGTCACCAGGCCGCCGCCGCTGCCGGCGTGCGGCCCGGTGTCTGCGACGTTGGCGGTGCCGGTGAAGGAGGTCGTGCTGCGGTTGACGACGCAGACCGGCACGGCTCCCGAGGAGAGCGGCAACGGCGGCCCGAGCAGGCACTCGCAGGTCTCGGGCGCCGTGCAGTCCGACGGCGCCTCGGGATCGCACACCGCGCGCGAGCTGCCGTCGCGGTCGGCCAGGTTCAGGCAGATGCAGTTCCGGGACGAGCCGGTGAACAGGATCGGACCGTCGAGGTCGCACTGGCCACAGGTCGGCGACTGCAGATCGGTGTCGCAGTTGCTCGTGCGGGCGCTCAGTAGCGTCGCGCCCTCCGGCCCGCGGAAGTCGTGCGAGAGCCCGGTCCAGCCGCTGTCGAGGTCGATGTCGGCCTTGGCGACGAAGCTCAGCACCGCGGGAAGCGGGCTCGGAAGCGTGCACGGCTGCGGGCACCGGCAGCTCGCCTGGCAGGCGCCGGGGCAGAGCGCGTCGTCGGTCCCGTCGCACTCCTCGTCGCCCTCGACGGTGTCGTTGCCGCACGTCTGGCTCGGCGTCGGCGTCGCGGTCGGCGTGGGCGTCGGCGTCGGCGTGGCCGGCGGCGCCGGCCCCGCGCACTCGGCGGGATAGCTCTTCAGGCCGGGCACCGTGAGGGCGTCGTGGCAGTCCGCCTTGAACTCCAGGACGCAGTTGACGCAGGCGACGACGTCCTGAAGGTCGTCGATCGGCGCCGCGCACGCCGGACCGCCCGGGACGGTCACGTCGGGACAGGTGTCGGCGAAGCCGATCGCGGCCAGCGGCAGGTCGTCGGCGGTGGCGCAGGCCTTGTCGGCGCCTCCGCAGGCGCGGCAGATCTTGCTCGAGAGCTTGATCGCCGCGCGTGTGATCTTGCTCGTCGCCTTCTCGTCGGGACAGGGACCGGCGGCACGCCCCTTGAGCACCCCGTCCTCGCACGTGCGCAGCGCCTTCGTCTTCTGATCGAAGAACTTCGCCGCCTCCTTGCCGATCGTCCGCTGGCACTTGACGACGTCGCGATCGCCGCTCGGCGCGAAGCCGTCGAACGCCAGCGCGATCGCCTGGTCGACCGCCGCGGTGTCGACGCACGCGACGCACGCGCCGATGTCGTCGCAGTCGACGATCGGATCGTCGCAGCCCGCCTGCTCGAAGTCCGGGCAGGAGCCGAGATCCCAGCCGATCGCCTCGAGCGGCTCGTCGTCGGCGGTGCCGCACGCGCGATCGCCGCCCCCGCAGCGCTTGGCGATGGAAGCGCGGAGCTTGCTGTCCGCCTTGGCGATCTTCACCGCCGTGCGCTCGTCGGGACACGGGCCGCCGCCCGCGCCCTTGAGGACGCGGTCCTCGCACTGCTGCAGCGCCTTGATCCGCGTGGCGGCGAGCTTGGTCGCCATCTTGACGATCTCGCGCTGGCAGGCAATCGGATCGGCGTGCGCAGGCGGCGCGCCCACCGTCGAGGTGGCGACGAGACCGAGGAGGACGCTCAGCCATCGTGTCGGAACCCTCATGGCGCTCCCTCCCTCCATGCGACGAAGATGGACAAGGCGTAGCAGAGCCGGCGGCGCCCCCGCACCAGGGAAACCCCTGAGAGCTCGACCGGAAATACCGGAAGCGCGGCGTGCCGCGGCGCGTCGATGCCCGATCCGTTCTGGATCAGTCGAGGAGCGCGAACAGGGCCTCGATCCGGCCCGCGGCGAGGGCGGCGTGGAGCCGCTCGAGCACCTCGGCGAGCTCGTCGGCGGAGCGCGCGGCGATCGTGAACGTGACGACGCCGCCTTCGAGAGCCGCCGGCGGCTGGACGCGCACGGCACGGCCGAGACCGAGGCCGCGGACGGTCGCGGCGAGGGCGTCCTCGCGGGCGGCGAGGCGCGGGTAGCGCTCGCGGCGCAGCGCCTCCTTCCAGCGCTTCAGGAGATCGGGGGCGGAGCCGCGCGCGCGGAGCTGGGCCTCGAGGCCCGGGCGCGCCAGCACGGCGGCGGGGCGGACGCCGTCGCGGACGGCGACGTCGTCGAGCCAGTCGAGGACGTCGGTGAGATGTCGCGCGCTCGGCCGGAGCGCCGCCACGACCTGGTCGAGCGCGGCGCGCTCGGCGGCGGTCCAGGCGGCGGTGCGTGCCGCGAGGAGGGCGGCAACGGCGGGGGCACTCATGCGGTCCGCCGCGATGCCGCCACGCCCGGCGCGGCAAGCTCCGCGGCGGCGGCGGCGAGCGTGCGGTAGCGTGCGGCCTCGGCGTCGCGGCCGCGGCGGGCGGCGCCGGCGGCGAGGACGGCGCACTTGGAGGCGAGCACGGTGACGACGGCGGCGCGCTCCCCGGCGTCGAGGGCGGCATCCGCCAACAGCTTCGCGAGCGCGGCTACGCGGTAGCGGTCGAGGCCCCAGGTGGAGCGCGAGAGCTGGCCGGGGTGACCGCCGCGCTTGACGACGAGCGTCTCGGGCACGAGGCCGACGGGCTCGCGGAGGCCGACCCGGAGCCAGAGCTCGTAGTCCTCACAGACGGCGAACGCCTCGTCGAAGCCGCCGAGCTCGACCCAGAGGTCGCGGCGGATCGCGACCGCCGAGGGGCTCACCAGGCAGCGCTCGAGGCAGCGCGGGAACAGGCGCTCGTCCTTCCGGTGCCACGCGCGCGGGTTGCGGTGGCGGCCGCGGTCGAGCCAGCGCTCCCCCGTCTGCGTGATGCGGTAGCGCGGCCTGATGTCGGCCCAGGCCATCTGCGCGGCGAGCTTCCCGGGGAGCCAGAGGTCGTCGGAGTCGAGGAAGGCGATCCACTCGCCGCCTGCCGCCGCCGCCCCGGCGTTGCGCGCCGCCGCGACGCCGCGGCCCGGCTGGACCAGGACGCGGGCGGGGACGGAGGCGCCGGCGAGCGCGGCGCGGGCGGCGCCGGCGCTGCCGTCGAGCGAGCCGTCGTCGACGACCACGAGGACGAGATCGCGATGGGTCTGCGCCAGGACCGACGCGATCGCCTCGACGACGAGCGCCGCCCGGTCCCGGACCGGGATCACCACCGCGACCCGCGGCGTCAGCGGCATCAGCGGCGCCGCCCGGCGCGCGGGACGTCCGCGCCGGCGATCCACTCCGCGATCGTCCGCCAGACCGCGTCGACCCCCTCGCCGGTGACCGCCGAGAACGGCACCACCGGCAGCCCGAGGCGCGCGAGCTCCGCGAGGGCGCGCTCGCGCTCGCGCCGCTTCGGCTTGTCCGCCTTGGTCGCGAGCACCAGCGCCGGCACGCCGCGCGCCCCCAGGTAGTCGAGGAGGCTCCACTCCTCCTCCTCCGGACCGCGCCGGATGTCGACCAGGAGCACGACGCCGCGGAGCGCGGCACGGGCGCCCAGATAGCTCTCGACGAGGGGGCGCCAGGCGGCGCGGGTCGTCTTCGGCACGCGCGCGTAGCCGTAGCCCGGCAGGTCGACCACCGTCAGGCGATCGTCCACCTGGAAGAAGTTCACCTGCTGGGTGCGCCCGGGGGTCGCGCTCGTGCGCGCGAGCCCCCGGCGGCCGAGCAGACGGTTGATGGCCGACGACTTGCCGACGTTGGAGCGTCCGGCAAACGCGACCTCCGGGTGGGTCGGGGCGGGAAACCGCCCCGGGGCGCTCGCCGCCCCGACGAAGGTGGCGGTGCCGACCCTCACACGACCACCCCGGGCAGCGGCCGGGCTAGCCTGCATGTCTCACCAGGTTTCGTCGCGAGAGCGTGGAGGCGCCTGTGCCGCAAGGCCGCACGGACCGAGGCGCCCGCAGGCATACTCGAGCAGTATGTCGAGGACCGGCGAGGGAGTACGGCCTTGCGGCGCGGGCGCATCCGCGCTCGCAGCAGAAAGCTGGTGAGACATGCAGGCTAGCCCTGCTCGTCGTCCTCGATGCCCTTCTTGAGTCCGTCGACGAGGTCGTCGAAGAGGCCCTTGATCGCCGTCTTCTGCACGCTGACGGGCGCGGGGATGTTGGCCTTGTCCTTCTGGATCGCCCGGTAGGTGATGATCGTGGTGTCGGGGCTCGGACCGGGCGTCAGCTCGTACGAGCCTTCGATCGTGGCGAGCGAGCTCTCGAGCGTCTTCAAGTTCACCTTCTTCTCGTCCGGCTGCATCGTCAGCTCCATCGTAAACGCCTGGAGCTGCCCGAGGGCCTTGACGCGGTAGTCGATGACCTTGACGTTGCCCTCCTCCTTCACGACCTTCGTCTGCTGATAGCTCTCGGCGTACTTCTCGAGCCGTCCCGGCGTCTGCAGGGCCTGCCAGACCTTGTCGATCGGCTCGTCGATGGTCCGCGAGAGGCGCACCGTGAAGGTGTCGCCCTCCTTCTCGAGCACCTCGCCCTCCTCCAGCTTGGGCGAGCACGCGGCCAGCCCCGCGACGAGGACGGCCAGCACACCAACGGTTGCGAGCTTTCTCATCGATAGCACCCTCCTGTTTGCTGCGTCGCGCTTCCCTGGCAGAAACCCGCGCAACTGACAAGCGGGGACGTCGCGGACCGGCGCGCCGGACGGGCTCAGTAGCCCTGATACGGCTCGCCCGACGTCGTCGCCGGCGGCGCGACGGCCTCGTCCCGTACCCGCACGGTCGCCGCCCGGGACTCGGTCTCGCCGCTGAAGAGGATGCGGTCCTCCCCGCGGAGCATGCTCGGCGTGACCACGTACGTGCCGCCCAGGGTCGGCGTCCAGACCGCCTTCGCGTTCTTGAGGTTGGCGCCGGTCAGGACGTAGGCGAAGCCGCCCGTAATCGCCCCCAGCGTCGCGTACACGAACTTGGCCGGCATGTAGAAGATGTTGACCCCGACCGCGCCCATGCCGAGCCCGAAGTCCCGGGCGAACTGGTTCTCCTCCGCCCGTCCGTGCGTCGCCGTCCCCACCACCAGACACGCGGCCGTCGCCGCCGCCACCGTCATCGACCGTATCCGTCCCATCGTCCTCTCCTCTCTCGTCCCGCTACCCCTCGGTGCGCACCACGCTGCCGGCCGGCAGCACGTGCAGCAGGTGCTCGAAGGCCCGCTCGACGTAGCGCGCGTCCTTCGACTCCAGCGTGACCCGGACGGCGTACTCGGGGTGCCCGATCTTCGGGTACGACCCCAGCATCAGCTCCGGAAACACCCTGAGCGTCTCGTTCAGGAACTCCGCGATCGTCCCCTCCCCCGCCGAGGTGTAGATCACCTTGAGGGTGTAGGGAACCCCGGCGAAGCGGGCCTTCAGGCTCGCCACCTTCTGCTGGAAGATCTCCGGGATGCCGGGCAGGATGTAGATGTTCTCGACCTTGATCGTCGGGAAGTTCAGGCTGACGTCGGTGATCAGCTCGGCGCCCTCGGGAATCTCCGCCATCTTCAGGCGGGCGTCGTTGATCTTGTCGCCGTAGAAGCCGCGAAGCTTCTCCTCGATGACCGGATGCCGCACGACGCGGCGGCCGAGGGCGCGGGCGATGCCCTCGATCGTGATGTCGTCGTGGGTCGGCCCCACCCCGCCGGACGTGAACACGAGGTCGTACTCGCGCCGGCAGACCTCGACCTCGCGTCCGATCTGCGCGAGGTCGTCCGGCACGACCGCGATGCGCTGCAGGCTGACGCCGACCGAGCGCAGCTCGGTGGCGAGGAAGTGCGAGTTGGTGTCGACGACCTTGCCGGAGAGGATCTCGTTTCCGATGACGACCGCGGCGGCGGTGAGATCGCCCATGGCAGCCTCAGATGGACATCGCGCCCTTGCGGAACTCGCTCGCGCCGAGCTTGACGTTCACCAGCGCCGGCTTGCCGGCGCCGAGCGCGCGCTCGAGCGCGGGCCGGATGTCCGCGGGCCGCTCGACCCACTCGCCGTGGCCGCCGAGCGCCTCGACCACCTGGTCGTAGCGCGTGTAGTCGAGGGCGGTCGCGACGGCACGCTCGTGGCCGTAGAACTCCACCTGCCCGCGCCGGATCTGCATCCACGCGGCGTCGTTGCCGATCACGCCGACGACGTTGATCTTCTGCCGGGCGAGGGCCTCGAACTCGAGACCGTTCAGGCCGAACGCGCCGTCGCCGTAGACGATGACGACGTTGCTGCCGGGGCGGGCGAGCTTGGCGGCCATGGCGTAGCCCGGGCCGACCCCGAGCGTACCGAGCGGACCGGGGTCGAGCCACTGCCCGATCTTGGCAATGCGCAGGACGGACGCGGCGGTGGCGACGAAGTCGCCGCCGTCGCCGATCACGATGGTGTCGTCGTCGAGGACGTCGTCGATCTCCTTGCACAGGCGCAGCGGGTTGATCGGCGTCGCGTCGGACTCGACCTCGGCCCGCATCTGCTCCCAGCGCGCGTCCTCCTTGGCGCGGAGCTCCCGCACCCACCGCTTCACCGCCGCGCCGCCGCCGCGCTCGAGGTCGGCGGCGGCGTCCGCGAGTTGGCCCATCACGACCCCGGTGTCGCCGACGATGCCGACGTCGATGTGGCGGTTGCGCCCGATCTCGGCGCCGTCGAGGTCGACCTGGATCACCTTGGCGTCGGGGTTCAGGTGGGTGTCGCGGCCGTAGCCGAGGCGGAAGTCGAGCGGGGTGCCGAAGATCAGGATGACGTCGGCCGCGCGGAGCGCGTCCTTGCGGGTGCGGTGGAAGTACAGCGGGTGAGCCGGCGGCAGCGACCCGCGGCCCTGCCCGTTCACGTAGACCGGCAGGCCGAAGTGCTCGACGAACGGCCGGTACGCCTCGCGGCGCTTCGACCAGAAGAGCTGGCTCCCGACCAGCGCCACCGGCCGCTCGGCGGCGCGCAGGAGGGCGCAGGCGCGCTCGACGTACTCGGGATCGCCGGCGATCGTCGCCTCGGTCCGGTAGCCGGTCGGGAACTCGACCTGGGCCTCGTCGACGTTGGCGAACAGGAAATCGACCGGCACCTCGAGGAAGACCGGGCCCGGCACGCCGGTGGTGGCGATGCGGAAAGCCATGCTGACGTACTCGGCGAGCCGGCGCGCCTCGGGCACGGCGTGCGACCACTTGGTGATCGGGCGCATCAGGTCGACGTGGTTCATGTCCTGGAGCGAGCCCTTGTCGGCGAGGCTGCGCGGGCCCTGGCCGCCGAAGATGATCATCGGGATGTTGGCGCGCCAGGCGCTCGCCACGCCCGTCACCGCGTCGGTGAGGCCGGGGCCGGCGGTGACGACCGCCACCCCCGGCTTCCCGGTGACGCGCGCCCAGCCGTCGGCGGCGTGCGCGGCGGTCTGCTCATGGCGTGTGTCGACGACGCGAATGCCGACGTCGAGGCACCCGTCGTAGATGGACATGACGTGCCCGCCGCAGAGCGTGAACACGTGCGAGACGCCCTCGGCCTTGAGGGCCCGGGCGACGATGCGACCGCCGTGGAGCTGTTCCATGAGGTTTTCGGTCCCCCTGCCGTGAGCGACGGGGCACTATAGCGCCCGTGCTTCCGGCCTGGCAAGGCGAGGGGCGGCGAGCGCCGCCCGCGGCTCACCCGATCTCGACGTCAACGTCGCGCAGATCCTCGAACTGCGACTCGAGGTACGCGCGCAGCCGCCGCTTCAGGCGGCTCTCGAGCTGGCGCACGCGCTCGCGGCTGATCCCGTAGCGGTCGCCGATCTCCTGGAGCGTGCGCGGCTCCTCCGTCAGCAGGCGGTGCTCGAAGATGACGCGCTCCTTGTCCTTCAGCCCGGCGCCGAACTCGCGGATCTTGGCGCCGACGCGGGCGCGGAACTCGGCGCGCGCCACCGCGTCCTCCGTGGTCGCGGCCTCGCTCTTGAGGACGTCGAGCAGCGTCGCATCCTCGCCCTCCCGGAGCGGCGTGTCGACCGAGAGGTCCCGGCTCGACATGCGCTGATCCATCTCGATGATCTCGCGCTCCTTCACGTCGAGGCGCTGGGCGAGCAGCTTCGAGTCGGGCGCAAACCCCTCGGCCTCGAGCCGGTCCTTCTCCTTCTGCAGGTTGAAGAAGAGCTTGCGCTGCGCCTGGGTGGTGCCGAGCTTCACCATCCGCCAGTTGTTCATCACGTACCGGATGACGTAGGCGCGGATCCACCAGACCGCGTACGAGGGAAAGCGCACGCCACGGTAGGGATCGAAGTTCTTGACCGCCTCCATGAGGCCGATGTTGCCCTCCTGGATCAGGTCGAGCAGCGCCTTGAACGAGCGCTGGTACTCGCGGGCCACCATGACCACGAGCCGGAGGTTGCCGGTAACGAGCTCGTAGGCGGCACCGATGTCGTGCTCCTCCCGGTAGCGGACGGCGAGGGCGTGTTCCTCCTCGCGGGTGAGGAGCGGGTAGCGGCGGATCTCCTGCAGGTAGCGCTGGAGCGGATCGTAGGGAACGAGCGCGCCGCCCTCGGGCCCCTCCGGAATCGCCGGCAGGGCGGCGCGGAGGGCGGCGGCCTTCCGCTCGCTCTCCCCGTCGACCGCGGGATCGAGCTCGACCTCGGCGGGCGCGTCGCGCGCGGGAGCGGGCGCCCGCGCGGCCGCCGTCCGCTCGCGCTTCAAGGATGGGCTCCGGCGCGCGCTCATTCGGGCTCCCGGTCGAGATGCAGGCCCTGCCGGAGCTCGCGCACCAGGCCCGCGAGGATCTCCTGGAACTGGCGCTGCATCGCGATCATGTCCTCGCGCATGCGCACGATGACCTCGGCGCCCGGCAGGTTGACCTCGAGCTCCTCGGTGAGAACGGCGATCAGCCGGGCGCGCTCGAGCTCGTGCGGCGCGATCACGAGGACGTCGTCGAGCGTCCGCTTGACCTCGATCAGCCCCTCGCCGGCGAGCATCTCGAGGAAGGCCGGCGTGAGCCCGGCGCGCTCGGCGGCATCGGCGATGGGCAGGTACTTCTCCACGATTACAACCTGAGGTCGGCGCGCGGCCCGCGCCCGTAGCTCTCCTCGAGGACGCG
>Ga0299906_10005149_pt1 | contig 10676 bp, 8 predicted proteins | sample RVTome_14_FD_200259 | JGI IMG/M metagenome (GOLD analysis project Ga0299906, IMG submission 200259) | Soil microbial communities from uranium-contaminated site in the Upper Colorado River Basin, Wyoming, United States - RVT145D125 (version 2) ... | reverse complement strand
GGATGCTGCGCTCAACCCCGCCGACTCGGTGGCGATGGGCGTTTCCGCCACCGGTGCGGGCGGCTTCCTCGGCTCGTCCCGCGGGCGCGCCTTCCGCGCCTTCGCCCACGGCCCCTACCGCCTGCTCTTCGTCGCCTTCCTGGTGAACCAGACGGGCTTCTGGACCTCGCACCTCGGCATGCAGGGCCTGATGGTGAAGCTCGCCCACAACGACCCGCTGTGGCTGGGCGCGCTCTTCTACTTCCTGTTCATCCCCGCCTTCGCGCTGGCACCGGTGGCGGGCGTGGCGGCGGACCGCTTCGACCGCAAGCACATCATGCTGGCGAGCTACGGGTCGGTGGCGCTGTGCTCGGGCGTGCTGGCCGCGCTCACCGCGAACGACGCGATCGACCCGGCCGGGCTGTCCGCCCTGGCGCTGCTCTTCGGCATCTGCTTCTGCTTCGCGGGGCCCGCGAGCTTCGCGCTCGCCGCCAACTCGGTGCCCGCCGCGGACATGCCCAGCGCCGTCTCGCTGCAGTCGGCCGCGAACAACCTCACCCGCGTGGTGGGACCGGTGGTCGCGGCGCCCATCATCGCCGCGGGACGCTTCGAGATCGCGTTCTCGGCCTTCCTGGTCGCCTCGCTCGTCTCGGCCTGGCTGATCGGGCGGATGGACGTCGCGCCCTACGAGGCCGACGACGAGGACGGCGGGATCCTCGCGCGCCTCGCCTCCGGCGTCCGCCACGCGCGGGAGCGGCGACCCGCGCTGCCCGCCCTCGCGACGGTCGCGACGCTCTCCTTCTTCGGCGTCTCCCAGATGGTGGTGATGCCCGTCTTCGCCGAGGAGGTGCTCGGCGACGTCGCCTGGTTCGCGTGGATCGTCGCGGCGACGGGCGCGGGCGCCGCGCTGGGCGCGCTCTCGATCGGCTTCCGCACGTCGCGGCCGTCGATGCGCAGCGCCGGGCTCCTGATGCTCGTCTACGGCGTCGCGTTGGCCGTCTTCTCCCAGTCCCGCTCGCTGCCGCTGGCGCTCGCGATGCAGTTCGTGATCGGATGGACCTACTTCGCCGTGATGACCAGCCTCCAGACGCTGATCCAGGAGATCGTCGACGAGGCGAAGCGCGGGCGCGTGATGAGCCTCTTCCAGGTGGCCTGGGCGGGACTCGTGCCCTGGGGCGGGCTCGCGGTCGGAGTCATCGCCGGCGTCCTCGGGGTCACGACGACGCTCACCATCGCCGCGGGCATCTGCGCCCTCTACGCGGCCGGCGTCCTCGTCTGGGACCGCGACGGCAGCGCCGCGCGAGCGGCGACCGAGGGCCGGCTGGGGTAGAAAGCGGCCATGGACTGGAAGCTCGCGCGGCACCCCTCCTTCGCCGGCGTCCGCGGACCCGTCGTCGCCTGCATCCTGGACGGCGTCGGGATCGGCCGACACGACGAGTCGGACGCGGTCTGGCTGGCGCGCACGCCCCACCTCGACGCCCTCGCGAGGGGTCCGCTCGCGACGTCGCTGTGCGCCCACGGCACCGCGGTGGGCATGCCCAGCGACGACGACATGGGCAACAGCGAGGTCGGCCACAACGCGCTCGGCGCGGGCCGCATCTTCGACCAGGGCGCGAAGCTCGTGGCGGCCGCGATCGCCGACGGGCGCCTCTACCGGGGCCCAGTCTGGAGGGAGCTGGTCTCCCGGGTGCGCGGCTCGGGCGAGCCGCTCCACTTCATCGGGCTGCTCTCCGACGGGAACGTCCACAGCCACATCGACCACCTCTTCGCGATGCTGCGCCGCTGCGACGAGGAGGAGGTGCCGACGGTGCGCGTCCACGTCCTGCTCGACGGCCGCGACGTGCCCGAGCGCAGCGCGCCCGGCTACGTCGACGCCCTCGAGGAGCTGCTCGAGACGCTGCGCCGCAAGCCCGGCCGCGACTACCGCATCGCCTCGGGCGGCGGCCGGATGGTGGTCACGATGGACCGCTACCAGGCCGACTGGCGGATCGTCGAGCGCGGCTGGAAGACCCACGTGCGCGGCGAGGGGCGCGCCTTCGCGAGCGCCCGCGAGGCGATCGACACGCTCTACCGCGAGAACCCGGACAAGAACGATCAGACCCTCCCCCCCTTCGTGATCGCCGACTCCGACGGCCCGGTCGGGCCGATCCGGGACGGCGCGTCGGTGGTGCTCACGAACTTCCGCGGCGATCGCGCCATGGAGCTCGCCCGCGCCTTCGAGGACGACGATTTCACCGGCTTCGACCGCGGCCCCCGCCCCGACGTCGCCTTCGCCGGCATGATGCAGTACGACGGCGACCTCAGGATCCCGAAGCACTTCCTCGTCGAGCCCCCCGAGATCGAGCGCACCCTCGGCGAGTACCTCGTCCACAACGACGTGCACCAGCTCGCGATCAGCGAGACCCAGAAGTTCGGCCACGTCACCTACTTCTGGAACGGGAACCGCAGCGGCATGATCGACGCCAGCCGCGAGCTCTACGTCGAGGTGCCGAGCGACACCCTGCCCTTCGAGGAGCGGCCCTGGATGAAGGCGGCCGAGATCACCGACCGGCTCATCGCCGAGCTCCACACCGGACGCTTCCGCCACGCGCGCCTCAACTACGCCAACGGCGACATGGTGGGCCACACCGGACACCTCGACGCCTCGGTGATCGCGGTGGAGTGCGTCGACCTCCAGCTCGGACGCCTGATGCGCGCGGTCGCCGGGCTCGGCGGAGCGCTCATCGTCACCGCCGACCACGGGAACTGCGACGACATGTTCGAGCGGGAGAAGGGCGGCGACGCGAAGCTCGACGCGCAGGGGCGCCCGCGGGCGAAGACCAGCCACACCCTGAACCGGGTGCCCTTCTACGTGTACGCGCCGGGCGTCTCGGGCCTGGCGCTGGCAGGCGACGTCGCCGAGCCGGGCCTCGCCCACCTCGCCGGCACGGTGCTCCAGCTGCTGGGTTTCGCCGCCCCGGAGGACTACGCGAGGTCGCTCCTGCGCTAGGCGGCGATCAGCGCGGCCACACCTGCGGGCAGTCGGGGTCGCCCAGCGGGTCGCCGTCCCGGACGAGCGCGTGGTGCGGCTTCGTCGGCGCGCCCGGACGGATCCGGTAGCGGGCGTCGTCGCCGCAGTAGCGCACGGAGACGGCGCGGCGGCGGCGCCCGGACGCGTTCGGGAAGGCGCCGTGGATCGTCCGCGCGTGATGGACGGCGACGTCGCCGGGCTCGACGTCGAAGCAGAGGATCTCGTAGGCGTCGGGGTCGGCCTCGATCTCGGGCACCGTCTCGCCCTCGGTGCCGGGGATCTCCCGGGTCGTGACGAAGAGGTTCGGCCGGAAGGTGCGCTTCCAGCGGTGCGAGCCGCGCACGTAGCGGAGCGCGCCGCTCTCGGCGGTGACGCGGTCGAGCGGGCACCAGGTGGTGCAGGCCTGCTCGCCCTCGACGTGGAAGTAGCCCAGATCCTGGTGATAGGCGGTGGCCTCGCGCGTGCCGGGCTCCTTCACGAGCACGCTGTCCTCGTAGAGGAAGGCCTTCGCGGAGCGCAAGAGCCCCGCGGCCAGGGCGGGGAGCGGCGAGGCGGTGGCGAAGTCGCGGAACACCGCGTCGTGACGCCAGTGGTCGGTGCCGGCGACGAAGCGGCCCGACGCCGGCGCCGACGCTGCGTCGGTTCCGGCGGCCGCGAGGCCGCGCGCCATCGCCGAGAGGTCTGCGCTGCGCGTCTCGGCCAGCTCCCGCTCGAGGGCCTCGGCCAGGCGCTCGAGCCAGCCGGCGTCGAGCGCGCCGCGCAGGCACACGGCGCCGTCGCGCTCGAAGGCGGCGATCTCCTCGGGAGTCGGGCGCGGCGCCGTCACGACTAGAGCAGGTCGAGCACGCCGCCGGCGCGCACGCGGCCGCGACGCCCGCACAGCTCCTCGCGCTGCATCGCCTCGAGCAGCGACGCGTCGTCGGTGGTGGCCCAGGTGCGGCGGCCGGCGTCGATGCGACACGCCGCGAGCAGGTGGTCGTCCTCGCCGTCGTCACCCGAGCCGCGCGCGGGCAGGTGGGTGAAGGCCTCGACCACGACCTCGCCGGTCCAGGCGTCGTCCCAGTCGACCGTCTCCGAGCGCGCCCGGTCGGTCACGTCCTCCCAGCGGAAGCCGCCCGCCGGCGGCTCGCTCGAGTAGATCCCGAAGGCGTGCTTCATCATGTAGCTGCCGATGCCGCTCGAGAGGCCATGGCTGCCCGGGTCCTCGCGGAGCCGACCCGCGAGGGTCGCCAGCGCGTGCATCACGTAGCTGTTGAAGGGTCCGCCGGCGAAGGTGAGCCCGCCGGTGACGGTGAGGTCGCGGTCCTGCGGGAAGCCGAGCTCGGCGGCGGCGATCTGCACCGCCGCCGGGAAGCAGCTGTAGAGATCGACGTGGGCGATCTGCTCGGCCTCGACGCCGGCGAGCTCGAGACATCCGCGACCCGCCGCGCCGATCGCCGCCTGGTCGTGGAGCGTGGCGCGCAGGCCGGTGGGCGTCGTGTCGAAGACGTCGGTGGCGGCGTGCGGGAACACCCAGCGCTCGCGCGGCACGCCGTGGCGCCGGGCCGCCTCCGCCGAGCAGAGGATCAGCGCCGCGCCGAGGTCGACCACCATGTTGGCGACCAGGAACTTCGTGTACGGGAACGCGACGAGCCGGTTCGTCTCGGTGGGCGTGCCGATCTCCTCGGGCGACAGCGGCTGCTGGATCCACGCGTGGGGGTTCTTCGCGGCGACGTGGGAAAAGCGGCTCCACAGCCGCGCGATGCGCGCGCGGTGCACCTCGACCGACTCACCCCGCGCGTGGCGCAGCGCGTTCTCGAAGAGCGCGAAGGCCTGGGGCGGGTGGGGGCGGAAGCGTTTCTCCCACGCGCCGAAGGCGGGATCGCGGACGTCGAAGCCGAACTGCTCGTCGGGGGGCTCGTCGCGCTGCTCGGTCCAGGCGAGCGGGAGGCCGGCGGCGTGGGCGCGTCGCTTGCTCCGCTCGGCCTCGGCCGCCGCCAGCAGCACGACGTCGCGGCGCCCCGCCTGGATCTCGCGCGCGCCATGGGAGAGCATCCGCTGCACGGTGCTCCCCGCGATCGGACCCCACGCCGTCTGCGCGCCGGGACAGCCGAAGCGGTCGCGCAGCCACGCGGCGGGGTTCGCATAGCGCCACAGACCGTGAGGCACGCGGATCGAGTCGAGCGCGCCGAGCAGTGAGGGCGCTCCCGCGTCGTCGGCCGCGCGCTCCGCGGCCAGGGCCATCAGCGCGAGCGGCTCCAGGGCCTCCTGCGGATCGTCGCAGCGCTGCCGGATCTGGCCGACGCCGACCAGGACGGGGGTGCGCGGAGGGACCCCGTCCGACTTCGTTCGCCTGCGGCTCACTGCGCGCTCCCTCCGGTCGCTTGCATGCCGTCCGACCTCGTTCGCCTGCGGCTCACTGCGCGTTCCCTCCGGTCGCTTGCATGCGCGCTTCGCGCAGGGCCGAGCGGCGCACCTTGCCCGCCTCGTCCTTCAGGGGCGTCTCGACGAACTCGAAGGTGCGTGGCGTCTTGTAGGAGACGAGGTGGTCGGCGAGATGGACGCGCAGCGCGTCGGCGGAGAGCGCAGGACCGGCCTCGACGATGGCGTGGACGCGCTGTCCGAACTCGGGGTCGGGCAGGCCGATCACCGCGCAGGAGCGCACTCCCGGATGCGCCTCGAGCGCCGCCTCCACCTCGGCGGGGTAGACGTTGGCGCCGCCGGTCACGATCAGGTCGGTGCGCCGGTCGACGAGGTAGAGGTAGCCGTCCTCGTCGACGCGGCCGAGGTCGCCGAGCGTCTCCCAGCCGTCGTCGGTGGCGCGCGCCTCGGCGCCGACGTAGCGATAGGTGGAGCCGCGCCCGCCCGGCGGCATCATGAAGACCTCGCCGATCTCGCCGGGGGGAAGCTCGCGGCCGTCCTCGCCGAGGATGCGGATCCGCCGTCCGCCCGTCGGCTTCCCGACCGAGCCGGGATGGTCGAGCCACTCGCGGCCGGAGATCAGCGTGCCGCCGATGCGCTCGGTGCCGCCGTAGGCGTTGAACACGCGCTCGGGGCCGAGCCACCCGATGATGGCGCGCATCAGCCAGTCGGGACACGGCCCGCCCGAGGACACCACGCGCTCGAGCGAGGAGAGATCGCGACGCGCGCGCTCCGCCTCGGGCAGGCGCCAGATGCGCAGCAGCATGGTCGGCACGAAGGCGACCCAGCGGACGCGGCGACGCTCGATCAGCTCGAGGGCGAGGGACGCGTCGAAGCGCTCCATCAGCACCACGGTCCCGCCGAGCAGCAGCGTGACGCTCGTGTTCACGAAGCCCGCCGCGTGATAGAGCGGACCCGGGACGAGCACCGTGTTGCCGGGCACGTTGCCGTAGAAGGGCTCGGTCGGATCGCACTCGGCGGCAAGCGCGTCGACGATCAGCTTCGGAAGCCCGGTGCTGCCGCCCGACGCGAGTGCCTGGCGCGAGGGCGAGGTGCGGTCGGGGAGCGGCGCGCCGTCGTCGGACGCCTCGCCGAACCCGTCGGGCTCGAAGCCCGCCGGCAGCGAGGGAAAGCCCGCGGCGGCGCCCGGCTCCACGCCGACGACGAGCGCGGGCTTCGCCTGGGCGAGGATCGCGGCGCGCTCCTTCGCGGGGAGGCGTCCCGAGATCGGCTGGGGCACGGCGCCGAGCTTCCACGCGGCGAAGCAGGCCACGACGAAGTCGGGTCCGTTGGGCAGCGCCAGCGTCACGAAGTCGCCGTGCCCGACGCCGCGCGCGGCGAAGGCCCGCGCCAGCCGCTCCGACGCGCGGTCGAGCGCCGCGTAGTCGAGCGCCTCCTCCCCGCAGCGCAGCGCCACCTTCTCGGGCGTACGCTCGGCGTGCAGCCGGAGCGCGGCGGGATAGGAGACGGTCGGCATGGCGGGCGAGTATGCTCGACCCGGAGCGGGGAGGACAGCGATGGAGGCGACGGGCGCGGCACTGGTGACCGGGGCGAGCCGCGGGCTCGGGCGCGCGGTCGCGCTCGAGCTGGCGCGACGCGGCTTCCGCGTGCGCGCCGGCATGCGCGACCCCACCGCGGGCGCCGCCCTCGAGGAGGAGGCACGGCGAGAGGGCCTCGCCCTCGAGGTGACGCGCCTCGACGTCACCGACCCCGCGAGCATCCGCCCGCCCGAGGGCCTGCGCGTCGTCGTGAACAACGCCGGCGTGGACAAGGCGAACCTCCCCGTCGAGCACGCGCCGCTCTCGCTGTGGCGGGAGATGTTCGAGACGAACCTGTTCGGCCTCGTCGAGGTGGTGCGCCGGAGCGTCCCGGCCCTGCGCGCGTCGGGAGGCGGGGTGGTGTGCAACGTCACGAGCTGCGCCTATCTCACGGCGGTGCCGTTCTACGCCGCCTACCGGGCGAGCAAGGCGGCGGTGGGCGCGCTCGGCGAGTCGCTGCGCGCGGAGCTCCTGCCCTTCGGCATCCGCGTGCTCGAGGTGATGCCCGGCCCGATCGACACCGACATGCTCGCCGCCTCGGACAAGCTCCCCGAGGCCGCCCGGCACGCGGGCTACGAGGAGGCGGCGCAGAAGCTCTGGGCGGGACGCCGGGCGGTCGCTTTGATGACCGCCTCGCCCGCGTCGGCCGCGGCGGTGATCGCCGACGCGATCCTCGACGACGCGAGCCCGCTGCGCGTCGCCTGCGATCCCCTCGGCGCGGGTCAGCTCGAGGCGTGGCGCACCTGCTCGGACGAGGCGCTGATGCGCGGAATGCTCGGGATCTCCTAGCGATCCCGGTGTAGGGTGTCGGCTCCCGACGCCCGAGGAGACCCCCATGCAGGAGTTCACGGAGCGCGTCGCCGTCGTCACCGGCGCCGCGAGCGGCATCGGCCGCGCCTTCGCCGACCGCGCGGCCGCGCTGGGCATGCGGGTCGTGCTCGCCGACGTCGAGAAGAAGGCGCTCGACGCCGCTGCCGGCGAGCTCGCGGCGTCGGGCGCGGACGTGCTCGCCGTCCCCACCGACGTCAGCGACCCCGCCGCGGTCGAGGCGCTGGCCCGGAGCGCCGTGGACCACTACGGCGGCGTCCACGTGGTCTTCAACAACGCGGGCGTGCTCGTCGCCGGCTCGATCTGGGAGTGCACGCTGGAGGAGCTGCGCTGGACCGTCGACGTCAACCTCTGGGGCGTGATCCACGGCATGCACACCTTCGTGCCCATCCTCCTCGAGCAGGGCGTCCCCGCCCACGTGGTGAACACCGCCTCGATGGCGGGGCTCACCGCCGCGCCCTTCCTCGACATCTACAACGCCACGAAGCACGCGGTCGTCGCGCTCTCCGAGAGCCTGTACAAGGAGCTCGTGCTGCTCGGCTCGCCGGTGCGCGCCTCGGTGGTGTGCCCCGGCCTGATCCGGACGCGCATCATGCAGAGCGAGCGCAACCGACCCGGCGCGAGCGACCGCGACCCCGACCGGCGCGAACTCTCGCCGGGTGGCGCGATGATCACGCAGTTCCTCAACGACGGCATCGCGGCCGACGGCGCCGGCTGGCCGCCCGAGCGCGTCGCCGAGGCCGCCTTCGACGCGATCCGCGAGGAGCGCTTCTACGTGATCCCCGCCCAGGACGAGGTGAAGGACGGGATGGTCCAGCGCATCGACGAGCTGCGCGAGGGGCGCAACCCCGGCACGCCCGCCATCCTGACGGAAGGAGCGAGGTGATGGACTACGAGCAGATCCTCTATGCGGTGGAAGGCCCCGTCGCGACCATCATCCTGAACCGGCCGAAGGCGCTCAACGCCTGGACCCAGCGCATGGCCGCCGAGGTGAAGCACGCCGTCGCCGCCGCCGAGGCCGACTCCGACGCCGTGGCGATCGTCCTCACCGGCGCCGGCCGCGGATTCTGCGCGGGCGCCGACCTCTCCGACCTACGCGACATCAGCGACGGCGCGCGCGGCGACGGTCCGCCCGCGGAGCTCGACGCCGACCCGGGCGACCCGTCGGTCGGGGAGGACTTCCGCGGCACCTACACCTACCTGATGAGCGTGCGCAAGCCGGTGATCGCCGCGATCAACGGCCCGGTCGCCGGCATGGCCGTGCCGATCTCGCTGGCCTGCGACCTGCGCTTCGCCGCCGAGAGCGCCGTGTTCACGCTGGCGTTCTCGAAGCGCGGCCTCGTCGCCGAGTGGGGCTCCGCGTGGCTCTTGCCGCGCCTCGTGGGTCCGGCGCACGCCCTCGACCTGCTCCTCTCCTCGCGGAAGGTCGGCGCCGCCGAGGCCGAGCGGATCGGCCTGGTGAACCGGGTGCTCCCCGACGCCGAGCTGCTCCCCTTCGTGCGGAAGTACGTCGAGGACCTCGCCGCCGAGTGCTCGCCCACCTCGATGAGGATCATGAAGCGCCAGGTCTATCAGCAGCTCACCCGCGAGCTGGGACCCGCCGAGCGCGAGGCGATCGAGCTGATGGTCGAGAGCTTCGGCCGACCCGACTTCAAGGAGGGCGTGGTCTCCTTCCTGGAGAAGCGGCCGCCGCGCTTCGGGCGCGTCTAGGGGAATGACGCACCACAGCGGGTAGAATGCGCGCGTGTCCCACGCCACCGCGCGACGCTGGCTCTGGATCGCCGCCCTGGCCACGATGCCCGTGCCCTTCTTCCTGGTGCAGGTCGAGTGGGCGCCGGTGCTGCGGCTGGTCTTCCTGACCGCGCTCTTCGGGGCGGTGGCGCTCGCCGAGGGAGGCGGGACCGAGCTGCTGATGAGCGCGCTTGGGACCGCGCAGGCGGCCGTCTACGCCGGCCTCTTCTTCCTCGGGGCTGGCCTCGTCGCGCGCGCCTTCGAGCGGATCGGCTCGCCGCCGATGCGCGTCGCCGCGGTGGGCACCGCGGTCTTCCTGCTCGTCGCCTCGGCGCAGCTCCCGATCTACGACACCCCCCTCTCGAGCGCGCGGATGCGCTCCAACCTGTGGCAGCTGTTCGATTGAGCCGGGCACTTCTGCTCCTGCTGTTCCTCGCCTGTTCCCCGGCGACGGCCTTCGCCGACGAGCCCGGCGAGGACCGCGCTCGCTGCAACGTCCACGATCCGCTGCGCCGTCCGTGGTTCGGCGATCTGCACGTCCACACGCGCCACTCGCTGGACGCGAGCACCCAGGGCACGCGCACGACGCCCGAAGAGGCCTACCGCTTCGCGCGCGGCGAGGCCCTCGGGCTGCATCCCTTCTCGGCGCGCGGCGAGCCGAGCCGCAGCGTCCGGCTCGCGCGCCCGCTCGACTTCGCCGCCGTGACCGACCACGCCGAGCTCTTCGGCGAGACGCACCTCTGCAACACGCCGGGCTCCGCGGGCTACGACTCCACCGTGTGCGTGATCTACCGCGGCTGGCCGCGCCTCGCGTTCTTCTTCATGAACGCGCGCGGCGCGCCGCGCTTCGGCTTCTGCGGCGAGGACGGCCGCGTCTGCGTCGAGGCCGGGCGCGGCCCGTGGCGGGAGATGCGCGAGGCCGCCGACGCCGCGACCGACCCGACCCCGGCCTGCGCCTTCACCGCCTTCGTCGGCTACGAGTGGACGAAGTCGGTGGAGACGGCGAGCAACCTCCACCGCAACGTGATCTTCCGCAGCGCCTCGGTGCCGGAGATCCCGGCGAGCGCCGTCGATGCGCCGACGCCCGAGGACCTCTGGGACGCCCTCGACGTCGGGTGCCGCGATGCCCTGCCCGGCTGCGACGCCGTCGTGATCCCCCACAACTCGAACCTCTCGACCGGCTTCATGTT
>Ga0299906_10005147_pt1 | contig 10678 bp, 6 predicted proteins | sample RVTome_14_FD_200259 | JGI IMG/M metagenome (GOLD analysis project Ga0299906, IMG submission 200259) | Soil microbial communities from uranium-contaminated site in the Upper Colorado River Basin, Wyoming, United States - RVT145D125 (version 2) ... | reverse complement strand
TGCTCCAGGTCGACGAGGAAGATCTTGCCCGGGTGCAGACGTTCCTTGATGCGGACGTCCTGCGGCGGGATGTCGAGGACGCCCACCTCCGACGCCATCACCACGAAGCCGTCCTCGGTGACCACGTAGCGGGACGGGCGCAGACCGTTGCGGTCGAGCACGGCGCCGATCACGCGGCCGTCGGTGAAGGCGATGGAGGCGGGGCCGTCCCAGGGCTCGAGCAGGAAGGAGTGGTACTCGTAGTAGGCCCGCAGGTCGGGATCCATCCGCTCGTGGTTCTCCCAGGCCTCCGGGATCATCATCAGCATGGCCTCGGGCAGCTCGCGGCCCGAGAGGCACAGGAACTCGAGCACGTTGTCGAACTGCGCCGAGTCGCTGCCGTCGGCCCGCATGATCGGGTAGAGCCGGCGCAGGTCGCGCCCGAAGAGCTTCGAGCGCAGCGTCCCCTGGCGGGCCCGCATGTAGTTGCGGTTGCCCTTCAGGGTGTTGATCTCGCCGTTGTGGGCCAGGTAGCGGAAGGGCTGGGCCAGGTCCCAGGCGCCCAGGGTGTTCGTGCTGTAGCGCGAGTGCACCAGGGCCATGGCCGACTCCATGGACGGGTCCGACAGGTCCGGGTAGAAGGCGTCGACCTGGCTGGGCATCAAGAGGCCCGTGTAGACGAAGGTGCGGGAGGAGAGGCTCGGCACGTAGAGGAACGAGCGCCGCCCGGTGGCCACCCGTTCGAAGACGCGCCGGATCACGTAGAGCCTGCGCTCGAAGGCATCCGCGTCGAGCTCGTCGGAGGCGCCGATGAAGATCTGCCGGATGAAGGGCATGCGCGCCCGGGCGTCGCGGCCGATGGCGCCGACCTGCACGGGGACCGTGCGCCAGCCGAGCAGGTGCTGGCCCTCCTCCCGGATCACCCGCTCGAAGTTCCTCTCCTGCCAGTCCCGCTCCCGCGGGTCCTGGGACAGGAAGACCATGCCCGAGGCGTAGCGGCCCGGGACCGGCAGGTCGATGTCGATCTCGTCCGCGGTCTCGCGCAGGAAGCGGTCGGGCAGCTGCATCAGCACGCCGGCGCCGTCGCCGGTCTCCGGATCGCAGCCACAGGCCCCGCGGTGCCCGAGGTTCACGAGCACCTCGATGCCCTTGCGCACCAGGTCGTGGGACTTCTGCCCGGCGATGTTGGCGACGAAGCCCACGCCGCAGGCGTCGTGCTCGTGGGCGGGGTCGTAGAGGCCCTGCCGGCCGGGCCGCAGGTAATCCGTCATGAAGCGGCCCTCCGCGACCGCGAGCCGGAGCGGCGCGCCCCCCGGGCGCTCCCGTCTCCCGGCTCCCCCTCGCCGACGGCGATGCGCGCGCGCTCGGCGCCGGTGGACAGCACCACCATGGTCTCGGTGCGGTTCACGCCCGGCAGCGTCCGCAGGCGCTCGATCAGCGCCTCCAGGGTCCGGGTGTTGCTGGTCTTGACCTTGATCATCAGCGTGTGGATGCCGGTCACGTGGTGGCACTCGAGCACCTCGTCGATGGCGGAGACCTGGGTCTCGAGGTCGGAGATGGCGCGGGGCCGGTCCGTCGACACGCCGATGAAGGCGGTCACGTCCCGGCCGAGCCGGCGCGCGTCGAGCAGCGCCACGTAGTGGGTGATGATCCCGGCCTCTTCCAGCTTGTGGATGCGCTCGACCACGGCCGGCGCGGACAGGCCGACCTTCTCGCCGATGGCCGCGAGGGGCTGCTTGCAGTTGACCTGGAGCAGCTCGAGGATGGCGCGGTCGGTGGCGTCGAGCTCGGCGGGGGAGCCGAATTTCATTAGGCAATACCCAGAAGGTGCCGAATGAGTAGGGCACCAGGAGGCTTTTCGTCAAGCGTTTTTCGCCCCTGGAGCGCTACCTACCTCGATTCTTTCGGAAAGCCATGGATCCGATCCCCGCGGGGCGCAAGCAGGCTCCGCATGCGCTCCGGGTGGTTCGTGAACAGGCCGTCCACACCGAGCCCGAGCAGGTCCCGCATGCGCGCCGGATCGTCCACGGTGTAGGGGTAGACCGCCAGCCCCGCGGCGTGGGCGGCCTCGACCCGCTCCCGGTCCGCCAGGCCGTACCAGGGGTTGAGGGCCTCGGCCCCGAGCTCCCGGGCGCGGGCGAGCGCGCGCTCCTGGCTCCGGGGCGAGATCAGCAGCGCCAGCCGGGCCTCCGGCGCCAGCGCGCGCAGCCGCGCCAGCACCGGATCCTCGAAGCAGGAGAAGAGCGTCCGGCCCAGCAGGCCCCGGCGCTCCACCGCCTCGAGCGTGCGGCGCTCGAGATCCGCATAGGGGCCGCGCTCGGAGCACTTGATCTCCAGGTTGAAGGGGATGCGCGAGCCGAAGGCGTCGAGCACCTCCTCGAGGCTCGGCACCCGCGCGCCGCCGCCCGCGTCGAGCGCCCTCAGTTCCCCGAGCGTGGCGTCGCCCACCTCGCCGCGTCCGCCGATGCGCTCGAGCCCGGCGTCGTGGACCACCGCGATGCCGCCGTCGCGGGTGAGGTGCAGGTCGATCTCGATCATGTCGGCGCCGAGCTCGATGGCCCGCTCGTAGGCCGGCAGGGTGTTCTCGGGCAGCTCGCCGGACGCCCCCCGATGGGCGATGACGAGGGGATGGGAGCTCAACGCGCCCAGTCGCGGGAGCGCTCGACGGCGCGCTTCCAGCCGGCGTAGAGCTCCTCGCGCCGGTCCGGGTCGAGGCGGGGCTCGAAGGTGGTCAACTCGCCGCCGAGCGCCGCGGCGTCGTCGAAGAAGCCGATGGCCCGACCGGCCAGGGCCGCCGCCCCCATGGCGGTGGCCTCGAGCTGGGCCGGCCGGCGCACCGGCGCGCCGAGCACGTCGGCCTGGAACTGCATGAGGAAGTCGTTGCGCGAGGCCCCGCCGTCGACCTGGAGCGTCTCCAGGGCCAGCCCCGAGTCGCTGCGCACGCACTCGACCACGTCGCGGGTCTGGTAGGCGATCGCCTCCAGGGCGGCGCGGATCAGGTGCTCGCGGGTGGTCCCCCGGGTGATGCCCACCAGGGTGCCGCGGGCGCGCTCGTCCCAGTAGGGCGCGCCGAGACCGACGAAGGCCGGTACCAGGTAGACCCCGCCGGTGTCGGGCACCGAGCGGGCCGCCGCCTCGGTCTCGGCGGCCTCGGACACCAGGCGCAGGCCGTCGCGCAGCCACTGCACGGCCGCACCGGCGACGAAGATGCTGCCCTCCAGGGCGTAGTCCACCCGGCCGTCGAGCCCCCAGGCCATGGTGGTGACGAGCCCCGTCTTCGAGGTGTGGGCCCGCTGGCCCGTGTTCATCAGCAGGAAGCAGCCCGTGCCGTAGGTGTTCTTGGCCCGCCCCGGCGACGTGCAGCCCTGACCGTAGAGGGCGGCCTGCTGATCGCCCGCGATGCCGGCGATGGGGATCTCGGCCCCGAACCAGCGCGGGTCGGCGGTGCCGAAGACGCCGCTGCTGTCGCGCACCTCGGGCAGGAGCTCCCGGGGGACCCGCAGCTCCGCGAGCATCCGCTCGTCCCACTCGCGCCGGTGGATGTTGTAGAGCAGCGTGCGCGACGCGTTCGAGTACTCGGTGGCGTGGACCCGGCCGCCGGTGAGCTTGTGGAGCAGCCAGGTGTCCACCGTTCCGAAGCGGAGCTCACCGCGCTCGGCGCGCCGCTGGGCGCCGTCGACCGCGTCGAGGATGAAGCGCACCTTGGTGCCGGAGAAGTAGGCGTCGATCACCAGACCCGTGCGCGAGCGCACTTCGTCCTCGAGGCCGCGCGCGCGCAGGGCGTCGCAGATCGGGGCGGTCTGGCGCGACTGCCACACGATGGCCGGATGGATCGGCTCGCCGCTGTCCCGCTCCCAGAGCATGGCGGTCTCGCGCTGGTTCGTGATGCCGATGGCCGCCACGTCCGAGCCGCGCGCGCCGGCCCGGGCCAGGGCGCCCCGGGCGGCGCGCAGCTGGCTCTCCCAGATCTCGGCGGGATCGTGCTGCACCCAGCCGGGCCGGGGGAAGTGCTGGGGGAACTCGTAGTGGTCGACGCCGGCCACGGCCCCGGACGCGTCGAAGAGCAGGGCCCGGGACGAGGTGGTCCCCTGGTCGAGGGCCAGGACGTAGCGGCTCAACGCCTCACGCCTCGAACAGCGCCTCCACGAATTCCTCCGCCGAGAACTCCCGCAGGTCCTCCACCGCCTCTCCCACCCCCACATAGCGGATGGGGATCCCGAACTCGTCGGCCAGGCCCACGATCACGCCGCCCTTGGCCGTGCCGTCGAGCTTCGTGAGCACCAGCCCCGTGACGCCCGCCGCCTCGGTGAACAGGCGCGCCTGGGAGATGGCGTTCTGGCCGGTGTTCGCGTCCAGCACCAGCAGGGTCTCGTGGGGCGCCTCCTCCATCTCGCGCCCGATCACGCGCACGAGCTTGGCGAGCTCCTCCATCAGCGGTCGCTTGGTCTGGAGCCGCCCGGCGGTGTCGATGATCGCCACGTCGGCCCCGCGGGCCACCGCCGCCTTGACCGTGTCGAAGGCCACGGCCGAGGGGTCGCCTCCGGGGCGGCCCGCCACCACGGGGCACCCCACCCGCTGGCCCCACATCTCGAGCTGCTCGATGCCGGCGGCGCGGAACGTGTCGCCCGCGCCGAGGATCACCTTCTGGCCCTGGGCCCGGAAGCGCGCCGCCAGCTTCCCGATGGTGGTGGTCTTGCCCGAGCCGTTGACGCCGAGGGCCACGATCACGTGGGGTCGCGCGCGGTGGGGCGGCGGAGCCTCGACGCGGCGCAGCCGCGCCAGGATCTCGGCCCGGAGCACGTCTCGCACCGAGGAGGCATCGATGCCCGAAGCGCGCTTGCGCACCACCTCGAGCAGATCCTCCGCGGTCTTCACCCCCAGGTCCGCGCCGAGGAGCAGCGCCTCGAGCTCCTCGAGCAGCGCGTCGTCGACCCGGCGCCCGCCGAAGAGGCCGCCCAGGCGACCGAAGAGCGTGGCCCGGGTGCGCTGGAGGCGCTCGCCCAGGGGGGCGACCCGGGCGGCCGGGGTCGGCGCTTCGGCGGGGGTTTCGACCTCGGCCGGGGCCGGAGGGGCCGCGGCGCGCCCACCGCGCGAGCGGCCGGCCAGGACGCCGAGCGACACGCCGACGAGCGCCAGGACCCCGAGCGCGATCCCCACCAGCAGGCGGGGGTGCTCGAGCGCCCACGCGCCGAGCTCGGAGAGGAGCGCGCCGTCCATGGCGCGGCGAGCATAACAGAGCGGCGCTTGCCCTCCGGGAGGCCGGCGCCGAGACTCCGCGTGCGATGGAGAGGCCCTACGAAGGCTGGCGGGTGGCTCTGCTCGGCGCCCTCGCCGTGGCGATGCTGGCGCCCGTGACCCTGCCGGTCCCGGTGCTGCGGGGCTTCGTGCAGGAGCGCTTCGGCGTCTCGGAGACGCTCACCTCGCTCTTCATGTCGATCAACATGGTGGGGGCCGCCCTGGCGGCGCCGCTGGCCGGCGGCATCGCGGACCGCTGGGGGCGCCGGGTGCCCCTGGTGGTGGGGGCGCTGGTGGCGGACGCGGTCCTGCTCTTCGGCCTGACCCTGCCGCTGCCGTTCGGGGCGTTCCTGGCCCTGCGCCTGCTGGAGGGCTCGGCGCACATCGCAGCGCTCTCGCTGCTGCTGGGAGTGGCCGCCCACTGCCGCCCCCGGGCCGAGCGCGGCCGGGTGATGGGAGTCGTCGGGGGCGGCATCACGCTCGGCGTCGCCGTCGGCGCGGCGCTCGGCGGCGCCACCGGCAGCCGCGACCCGCTCGCGCCGATCCGGCTCGGCTCGCTGCTCCTGGCGGGGGCGGCGCTGCTGGCCGCACTGGCCCTGCGCGAGACCCCGGGCGCCGGCGAGCGCCCGGGCTTCCGGGCCATCGCCGCGGCGCTCTCCCGCCACCGCCTGCTGCTCGCTCCCCTGGCCTTCGCCTTCACGGACCGCTTCACCGTGGGCTTCTACACCAGCACCTTCTCGCTCTACCTCTCCCGCATCCACGACCTCTCCGCCCGCCGGATCGGGATCCTGATCTTCTGCTTCATGCTGCTCTTCGCCCTGGCCTCCTACCCGTTCGGCCGGATCGCCGAGCGCCACTCGCGCACGCTCCTGATCTGCGGCGGCAGCCTGGTCTACGGCATCGGCACCGCGCTCGTGCCCTGGTGGCCGATCGACTCGCTGGTGGTGCTGATGCTCGCCCTCGGCCTGGTCTCGGCGGTGATGTTCGTGCCCTCCCTGGTGATCACCACCGACGCGGTCCCCGAGGCCGTGCGCACCACCGCGCTCGGAGCCTTCAACGCCGCCGGCTCCCTCGGCTTCATCGTCGGGCCCGTCGCCGGCGGCCTGCTGAGCGAGGGGCTGGCCCGGAGCGCCGGCTGGGAGAGCGGCTACCGGGCGGCCTTCGCATTGGCGGGCGCCTCCGAGATCCTGTGCGTCGCCCTGGCCCTGCCCTTCCTGCTGCGCCTGGTGCGCTCCGGCGCCACCACCTAGCAGCTAGGTGGTCCCGGCTCGGAGGGCTCCCGCTACTCCGCGCGGCGCCGGATCACCGCGAAGAAGCTCGAGTCCTCGCGCCGCAACAGCAGCAACGCGGAGTCTCCCGCATCGCGCAGCTTCTTCTCGGCATCGAGGCCACCCTTCACGGGGGAGCGGTCCACGTCCACGATCACGTCTCCGGGCCGCAGGCCCGCGCTCTCGGCGGGGCCACCGGGATGGACCTGCGTGATCGCTGCACCCTCGCCCTGGCCGAGATCGAAGCGCTCCTGCAAGGCGGGCGGAACGTCGCTGATGTCGAATCCGAACGAGGTGGAGCCGCGATCGTCCCCCGCTTCGGGAGCCGCGGCCCGGGCCTGCTCGTCCTCGAGCTCGGCGATCGTCACCTGCTTCGTCTCGCGCTTCCCGGCCCGCAGCACGACCACCTCGACCTTCGTCCCGGGCTCCGTGGCCGCCACCGCTCTCGGGAGCTCGCGCATCCGGTGGATCTCCTCCGACCCGTAACGCACGATCACGTCGCCGCCCTCGAACCCCGCTTCCGCGGCCGGGCTTCCGGGACTGACCTGGGCCACCAGGGCCCCCTCTGCCTTCTCGAGCCCCAGGGCGTCGGCGAGATCCGGCGTGACCGGCTGCACCGCGACCCCGAGCCAGCCCCTCACGACGCGGCCGCTCTTCTCGAGCTGCGGAAGGATCTCCTTGACCATGTTGATCGGCACCGCGAAGCCGATCGTGTTCGCCTGTGGATTGATCGCGGTGTTGACGCCGACGACCTCACCCGCCAGGTCGAGCAGGGGGCCGCCCGAATTGCCCGGGTTGATGGCCGCGTCCGTCTGGATGAAATCGTCGTAGGGGCCCTGGCCGATGTCGCGGCCCGTGGCGCTCACGATGCCTGCGGTCACCGTATGGTCGAGGCCGAATGGACTGCCCACGGCGATCACCCAGTCGCCGGGAAGCAGCCTGGCGGAGTCGCCGAGCGGAAGCGCGACGTAGTCCCGCTCGACCTTGGCCCGGAGGAGCGCAATGTCCGTCTTCGGATCCTGACCGATGACCTCTGCCTTCGAGCGGGTCCCGTCCGAGAAGACGATCTCGACCGTGTCCACGCCCTCGACGACGTGGTTGTTGGTGACGATGAGCCCCTCTTCGGAGACCACGAAGCCGGTCCCCAGGCTGGGCACCGTGAAGCTCCGCGGCGCGGGAGCTTCGCCCTGGCGCCGGGGTGTGCCGAAGGGGCCCGGGAACAGCTCTCCGAAGAGATCGCCGAACGGGAAGTTGAAGTCCGGAAAGGGCTGCACCACGGTCCTCGAGGTGTGGACGTTGACGACGGCCGGCGCCGCCTGCTGCGCCAGGACGGCGAACCGGGAGTGCTCTCCGTCTCCGACCACGACCGCGTCGGGCGCCGTCCCCACCGCGCCCGGGATTCCCTCGGCCTCGCGGGACACCTCTTTGCCCCCCCGCTGCGCCAAAAGCCCGGGAGCCGGAGCCCACCCGGACCAGGCCAGGACGAGGCCGACGCCACACGCGACGACCAGCGCGGATCCGAGCAGAAGGACGCGCCTCATGATCGATCCCTCCCGGCTCGCCCGAGGGCGACCTCGACGGAGAGCTTAGGGCCGTCGCAGGTGCAGTCCACCGCGAGCGGCACCGCTCACTCCTGGGCCTGATCTCGGACTGGAGCGAGGCCCCAGCGGGCCGCGGCCTCGGGGTCCCCGAGCCGCCAGATGCGATCGTGGAGCTCGAGGAGCGCCGCGGCATCCGAGAGCAACCGGCGCTTCTCGCCGTCGTCGAGGGCCGCCGGGCCGCCTGCCACTGCGCGCTCCAGGAGGGCGCGCCGGGCCACGCGAAGCCCCGGCGCCAACGAGCGCGGGCTCCGCGACAGCAGGGTCTGCACCGCGTTCCGCAGCGGATCGACGAGCGCCGCCGCAAATCCCCTCCAGCGCGACCGGGGCTCCGCGGCCAGACGGACCTCCAGGTCCCGGAGCTCCTGCGGCGGCCGCCTCTCCTCCGGCGTGACCAGCCAACGCGCCGAACGCAGGCGCGCGCCGAGCGAGGCGCGGCTGGCGAGGACCGACAGCGGCACCGAGAGCGCCAGCGCACCCGCCACGGGCGCCAGCCACCAGAAGGCGGACGGATGCAGCCAGTAGACCGCCACGGCCCAGGCGCAGGCCGCGCCCGTGTGGAGACCGTGGTGACGCCAGGCCTGCCGCCAGCTCGTCTCTCCCTCGTCTTCGGCGCCCCCCCTCCAGGCCACGGCGCGCCCCAGGAGGTTTCTCAGCACGAAGCGACAGTAGAAGGCCATGCGAATCGGGGCGAAGAGCGCCGAGGCCAGGCTCTCCAGCAGGACGCCTCGCAGCAGCACGGGGAACCCGCCGAACGAGGCGGCCCGATCCCGGCGGGCGGCGAGGGCGACCGCCAGCAGCTTCGGCAGCAGCAGCAAGACCGCGACCGCCGCGAAGAGCGCTCCCACGCGATCGGGCCGCCAGACCGGCCAGGCCGGAAACAGGACCCGCCCCTCGGCAAAGTAGTCCGGCCCGCGAATGGCCCACATGGCCGCCTCCGCGGTGCTCGCCATCAGGAAGCCGAGCCAGAGCGCCGCCGAGACGTAGGAGAACACGCCGTTCAGGAACAGCGCCCGGTGCGTGGAGGCGAGCCCTTGCGTGAACAGCAGCCGCAGGTGCTGCAGGTTGCCCTGGCACCAGCGCTGGTCCCGCCGCATCTCCTCCAGCAACGAGCCGGGAGTCTCCTCGTAGCTCCCCGGCAGGTCGTAGGCCAGCCAGATCGACCAGCCCGCCCGGCCGAGCAGCGCCGCTTCGACGAAGTCGTGGCTCAGGATGTCGCCGCCGAAGGGCGGTCTGCCCGAGAGGCGCGGAAGGGCGCAGTGCCTCATGAACGGCTCGACCCGCAGGATCGCGTTGTGACCCCAGTAGGGGCTGTCGCCGAGCTGCCAGTAGTGCATGCCGGCCGCGAACATCGGTCCGTAGAGGCGATTGGCGAACTGCTGGATGCGCGCGAAGAGCGTTCCCGCCCGCACGATTCGCGGCGCGGTCTGGATGATGCCGACGTGCGCGTGGGCTTCCATCAGCCGGACCAGCCGGATGAGGGTCTCGCCGCTCATCAGGCTGTCGACGTCGAGCACCACCATGTAGCGGTAGCGACGGCCGAAGCGCCGGCAGAAATCAGCGACGTTGCCGCTCTTGCGCTTCTGGCGAACCCGGCGGCGGCGGTAGAAGATGCCACCGCCACCTCCCTCGGCGCGCTGCCACTCCGCCCAGGCAGCCACCTCGTCGCTGCAGACGTCCGGGGCCACGCTGTCGGAGAGCACGAAGAAATCGAAGTCATCGGCGCCTCCCGCGCGTGCGATCGAGTCCCGAATCGCCCGCAGGCCGGCGAAGACCCTCGCCACGGGCTCGTCGCAGACGGGCATCACCAGCGCCGTGCGGCGGGGAGCCCCGGTCGCAGGAGCCGGAGCTGCGGCGGCGCCCCCGCCGCCCGCAAGGTCGAAGCGATCGCCGCCGCGCAGGAGCACGAAGAAGCCGAAGAGCGCGGTCCAGAACCCCAGGGAGATCCAGCCGAAGAGGGCGCCGAAGAAGACGGCGAGGGCGATCTCGGCGGGCAGCCACACCCGAGCCGGCAGCGTCCCCAGGAAGGAGATCGCGGCCAGCAGGCTGGGAACGACCACGAGCATGGCCAGGAGACCGCGCCGCCAGCGCCCCCGTCGGGCCCACCGGAGGCGCGAGCGGCGGCGCTCCGCTTCCCCCGGATCCGCCCGGGCGACCGCCACCGAGGCTCGCCGGCGGCGTCCCCCCGGCAGGCGCTCCGGCGTCATCGCGCCTCGCAGGAGCGGCGGCGTGGGGGTCGGCGGCCGGGGCTCCGGCAGCGCGCCGGTCCGAACGGCCCCCACCTGCCAGGCGGCGATTCGCCAGCGCAGGAACGCTTCCGGACCGGCGCCTGCGGGGTCGACGCCCGGAACCGGATGCGCAGCGAGCAGCACCCGCGGGAGCTGGTCCATGGCGTCCGCCACGGCGCCGCGGGGCGAGTCCTGTCCCAGGGCCCGCTCCAGCACCCGCCGGCCCAGGCGGCGGGCCTCTCCGGCCTCCAGACCGAGCGCGCCCAGGTAGCCGAGAACGCGCTCCCGCGCCCCCCGCCAGTCCAGGAGCACGCGATCGAGGAGGGGGCCGTCGGAAGCGCCTGCTTCCGGCTCCGGGCGGCGCTCGCCG
>Ga0299906_10005146_pt1 | contig 10678 bp, 10 predicted proteins | sample RVTome_14_FD_200259 | JGI IMG/M metagenome (GOLD analysis project Ga0299906, IMG submission 200259) | Soil microbial communities from uranium-contaminated site in the Upper Colorado River Basin, Wyoming, United States - RVT145D125 (version 2) ... | reverse complement strand
GGGCCGGAAAGCCCCCTTTTGAACGGCTGCGGACACTAAAGAAACGCGCCGTCCCTGACAAGGCATGTTTGCATCTTTGCATCGGGTCGCGGAAAAATCGCCGACTACGAATGCAGCTTGTGGCACTTTGGGGGGTAAAGTAGTATCACCGACGTGTTACGCCGGTAGCGCCGGACGAGCGGATTCGGGAGAGGCGCTCTTCAGAGGGGATCTACCGGCGGTCGTGGGAAAAGGGGGATCCCCCGATAAGTCATAAGGCAGGGTGACTGCTTCATAATGATGTTATCGAGGAATGTGGGTGCGTTCGTTGTCGGGGGGCTGTTGCTGGCCGGCTGCGGATCGAGCCTTTGGCCGTCGCTTACTGGTGAAGAGCCGACCGCGCGCGCGCCAAGCAGAGAAAGAGTAGAGATTCCCGCCTCGCGGGCTGAACAGGCGGTGGTGCCGACCGGTACGGTGCCGCGTCCTGCGGCGCAGGCGTCCGCCGAGGCCGAGCCTGCCGGTGCGCAGAGTTCCGCGCCTTTGCAGGCGACAGGGACCTTCGTCGGTAAGAAGGTCGAGGCGATGGCGCAAGATCTCGGCAAGCTGAAGGGCGCCGTCGGCCGCTTGGATACCCGCATGCGCGAGATCCGCGGCGACACGACGGACGCGACGCAGCGCTACCTCAACATCCTGGCGGCGATGAACTCGAAGCTGCAGGTCGGCACGACGCCGGGCAACCCGCTGCTGGTGCAGCAGTGGAACGAGGCGCAGCAGCAGCTGAAGCGCGTCGAGACGAACATCTCGCGGATGAACAGCCTGTCGAACGACGCCGGCGCGGAAGCGAGCGTCGCCGGCTATCTGCTCGACAGCGTGCGCGCCACCTTCACGCTCAGCGGCGCGGTCGACGAAGACCACGTGCAGCTGCGCGCGCTCGAGGACGAAGTGAACCAGTCGGTCGTCACGATCGACCGCCTGCTCAACGAGCTGAGCGACGACCTGAACCGTCAAACGAGCCATCTGGCGAGCGAACGGCGTAATCTCACGGCGATGTCGATCTCGATCAAGAATGGCGAGCGCTACGGGTCGAGCCTGATGAACCGCGCGCTCGCGCAGGCCGAGGTCAAGGCCAGCATGGCCGCGCGCAGCCCGCTGTCGCCGGACTCGCGGCCGCTCGTGGTGATCCGCTTCGACCGGCCCAACGTGCAGTACGAACAGGCGCTCTACGACGCGGTCAGCCGCGCGCTGGACCGCAAGCCGGAGACGGCGTTCGACCTCGTCGCGGTGCATCCGAAGACCGGGTCGGCGGCGCAGGTCATCCTCAACAGCACCGCCGCCCGCCGCAATGCGGAGACCGTGCTGCGGACGCTGGTGGAGATGGGGCTGCCGGCGACTCGCATGAACCTGACCTCGATTTCCAGCCCGTCAGCGCAGGCGAACGAGGTGCGCGTCTACGTACGCTGACGGCGGACGCATCCTGCCGCCATTTCAATCGCCGGTTTCCAGTCTGGCGGCGATGCTTCCGTAAGGCCAAGGGCGCGCGACATGGCAAATCCGCCGGCCTCACCCCCCGATCCCGCCAAGGAATTCCCCGTTTCCTGGGAAGAGCTGCACCGCAACGCCCGCGCGTTGGCTTGGCGGCTCCTGCCGCTGACGCCGTTCAAGGGGATCGTCGCCGTCACGCGCGGCGGCCTTGTCCCGGCGGCGATCGTCGCACGCGAGCTGGACGTCCGGCTGATCGATACGATCTGCATCGCATCCTACGACCATAAGGACCGGGGCGCGCTCACCGTGCTCAAGGCATGCGATCTGGGGGATGGCGCGGGCTGGCTCATCGTCGACGACCTCGTCGATACCGGGACGACGGCGAAGGTGGTGCGCGACCGCCTGCCGAAGGCGCATTTCGCGACGATCTACGCCAAGCCGGCCGGCCGGCCGCTGGTCGACACCTTCATCACGGAGGTGAGCCAGGATACCTGGATCCTGTTTCCCTGGGATATTGGCCCGTCCTATCGCGAGCCGATCCGCCGCGGCGGATAGCTGGCGCAACCTGCATTTTCCTGCAATCAGGTGATTCCACCTGATTGCAGATTGATCTAGTCAGGCGGCGCCCGCGGCGACGTTGTCGATCAGCCGCGTCCGCCCGAGGAAGGCCGCCGCCAGAACCCGCGCCCGCGCGCCCGGCGCCAGGGCCGCCCCGATCGGCGCCAGCGTATCGGCGTCCCGCACCTCGACATAGTCGATCGGCCCGAAGCCGGCCTCCGCAAGTCGCGCCCGGCCCCAGGCGGCGATCTCGCGCGCCTCGGCGCCGGCACCGAGCTTGTCTGCAATCTGGCGCAGCACCCGGTTCAGCTCCGGCGCCGCCGCCCGCTCGGCCGGCGTCAGGTAGGCGTTGCGCGACGACAGCGCCAGGCCGTCCGGCTCGCGCACCGTCGGCACGCCGACGATGGTCGTCGGGATGTCGAGATCGCGCGCCAGCCGGCGGACGACCTGAAGCTGCTGGTAGTCCTTCTCGCCGAAATAGGCGTAATCCGGCAGGCATTGCAGCAGCAGCTTGGTCACCACCGTGGCTACGCCCTGGAAGAAATGGGGCCGGGTGACGCTGCAGAGCCCTTCGGTCAGCCGCGCCACGCTGACGGTGGTCGCGAAATCGCCGGCGTACATCTCCGCGCCGCCCGGCATGTAGACGAGATCGGCGCCCAGCTCGGCAAGCCGGGCGAGATCGGCGGCCTCGTTGCGGGGGTAGGTAGCGAAATCCTCGTGCGGGGCGAATTGCTTCGGGTTGACGAAGATGCTGACGACCGTGCGGTCGCATTGCTCCATGCTGCGCTTGACGAGCGCCGAATGCCCGTCGTGCAACGCGCCCATCGTCGGCACGAGGCCGACGGACTTGGATTGCCGACGCCACGCGCCGACCTGTTGCCGCAGCCCGGCAACGGAGGTCGCGGTCTCCGGTCCGCCGGAGGCCATGTCCGTTATTCTGCCGCGGCGGGCGCTTTGACGCCGAAACATTGGGCGGGCTCCGGAAAGCGGCGGTTGCGGACGTCGTCGGCGAAGGCCGCAGCGGCCCGTTGCATCTCGCTGCCGAGATCGGCATAGCGCTTGACGAATTTCGGCGTGAAATCGGTGAACATGCCGACGAGGTCGTCGGTCACCAGGATCTGCCCGTCGCACACCGGCGAGGCGCCGATGCCGATCGTCGGAATGGCGATCTTCTCGGTGATTTCGCGGGCGACCGGCTCCACCGTGCCCTCGATCACCAGCGCGAAGGCGCCGGCCTCGGCGATCGCCTCGGCGTCGGCGACGATCCGCCGGGCCTCCTCGTCGCGCCGGCCATGGGCGCGGAACCCGCCCGCCGTGTTCACGCTTTGCGGCATCAGGCCGACATGGCCGAAGACGGGCACGCCGCGCTCGGTCAGGAAGCGCACGCTTTCCGCCATTTCGCGGCCGCCTTCGAGCTTCACCGCCTGGCAGCCGGTCTCCGCCATGACCCGGGCCGCCGTCCGGAAGGCCTGCTGCGGGCTCTCCTGATAGCTGCCGAAGGGCAGATCGACGACGACCAGCGCCTGTTTCGTGGCGCGCACGACGGCGCGGCCGTGGGCGACCATCATGTCCACCGTGACGCCGACGGTGCTGTCCATCCCGTAGACGACCATCGCCAGGGAATCCCCCACCAGGAGGAGGTCCACATAAGGGTCAAGGTGCTGGGCCACGGGCGCCGTATAGGCCGTGAGGCAGGCAATCGGCGCGTCGCCTTTGCGCGCGCGAATCTGAGGAACGGTGACCCGTCCCCCCATTTGCTTGGAAGTCGTCATAGCAGCCAATTCCTTCCCCTCGCGCGGGACACGCCGCACGGCGTTTGCACACGAGTCGCATTATATATAACAACGGCGGGGCGGCCGACAATTGTTGCAGCGCAATATCCCAGGTCCGTCTGTAAGTAGGTAGTATCACCCGATTGCGGTTAAATTGATCTATTCTAAAAGGTTAGAGCAATTTATCCGCGTCCGTAAGGACGAAGGTTGCTCTAGTCGCGCGGCAGGGTTATGCGGAAGGTGGTACCGTCCTTGTCGGTCGCGACGAGGTTGAGGTCGCCGCCATGCCCCCGGAGCAGCTCCCGGGCGATCGCAAGGCCTAGCCCCGTGCCGCCCGCCCGCGCCGAGCCCTCGAAGGGCCGGAACAGCTTTTCCCGGGCGCGCGGCGGCAGGCCGGGACCGTTATCCGCGACGTCGATTTCCACCCATGCCCCGTTGCTTTTCGCGCTCACCCGGATGGTCCCTGCGCCAGCCTCCGCCGCATTGCGGAGCAGGTTGGCAAGCGTCCGGAAAAGCTGATCGCGGTCGGCATTGACCTCGACGTCCCCGGCGGCTTCGTAGCGGAACTCGCACTCGGCCTCCGCCGGCGGCACGATGGTCTTTTCCACGTCCTGGACCAGCTCGCGCAGCGGAAAGAGGGTCTTCTGCAGGTCCGGCTGGTCCTGGCCGACGAAGTCGAGGGTCCGGCTGCAAAGGTCGACGGCGCGCTGGATCGATTTGTAGAGCGTGGGCGTGACGCGCCGGACCTCGGGATCGTCCACCCCGCCGAGGCGGTCCGAGACGAGCAGCGCCGATGCCAGGATGCCGCGCAGGTCATGGTTGATCCTGGCGACCGCGGCGCCGAGCGCGGCGAGGTGGGCGCGCTGGGCCAGCGTGGCGCGCAGGCGCTGCTGCATGCCGGCGAGCTCGCGCTGGGCGGTGCCGATTTCGTCGCGCCGAGCGGTCAGGGCAACGACCCGGCCGGCATTCTCCGGGTCCTCGCGGAAGGCGATCATATTCTCGGTGATGCGGCGCATCGGTCGCACCATCAGCCATTGCAGCGAGAAATAGACCAGCGTGGCGGTGATAAGCGAGATGACGATGGAAAGGCCGAAGATCCGCCACGCGAAAGCCCGCATCGCCCGGTGCAGCGGCCTTTCGGGCAGCACCAGCTCGATCGAGACCGTAGGGTCGCGCGGCGACGGGCCAACGACCCGGATGACGCGATTCTCGGTGGTGAGGAGCGTGACGAGAGCGTCGCTCATGAGGGTCATGATGCTGGCGTCCTCGGTGTCGTAGGAGGCGGAGACCGGCGGCGGTGGTTCCACGCTGACGGCGAGCCGCGCGTCGCCGCGCCGTACCGAGAGGCCGATGGCGCCGACATGGTTCAGCAGCTCCTGGCGCAGCATTTCGCTCACCGTGCGGTCGGGCGCGGCATCGACTGCGAGGATCGCCAGATGCCCGAGGCCCAGCTTCTCGATCAGCCACGCCTCGCGGAAACGCGCGATCGACGGGACGAAAATCATGATTTCAGCGACCATGACGAAAAAGATCGTCAGGATCAGCAGGCGCGAAGAAAGGCTGTGCATATTGTGACGGCCCGAAATTCCTTTTTGGCCGTGCGGGCCGAGAGTTGCAGTGGCCCGGAGCTCCTTCGCAGCGGAGTTTAGCGGAAAAAGCTGCTATCGGCCACGCCTTGCCCTGAATTTCTTGTAAGCGATCGGGAGAAGGGCCAAAATAGCGAGTCCGATCAAGGAGGTAAGGATCTCCGGGGTAAGAATGTTCGAGGCCGAGAAGGTGCCGCCGGCGTCGAAGATGCTGCCGAGGCCCGCTCCGACGGTGGCATAGACGAAGCTGCCCGGAATGATGCCGACGAAGGTGGCGACGAAGAACACCTTGAGGCTGACGCCGAGAAAAGCCGGGACCAGGTTGACGATGAAGAAGGGGAAGACCGGGACCAGCCGGAGCACGAGCAGGTAGCTCAGCGCATTTTCCTGGAAGCCCGCTTCCATCTTCTTCAGGAACGGCCCGGCCTTGCTGCGGAGTGCGTCGCCGAGCGCGGTCCGCGCGGCCACGAACAGCACGGTGGCGCCGACGGTCGCTGCGAAAATGACATAGGCCGCGCCGAGCCATTGGCCGAACAGGAAGCCGCCGGCGATCGTCATCACCGCCCCGCCCGGTAACGAGAAGGCGACGACGGCGATATAGAGGCCGATATAGGCAAGCGCGGCCAGCACGGCGGACTCTTCGACCTGCTGCAGCAGCCAGACGCGGTTCTGGCGCAATGCCCCGAAATTCAGATACTCGTCCAGCCCGAAGGCGAAGAAGGCCGCGAGGCCGGCGGCGAGCACGACCAGCGGAAGCATGCGCTGCCACGAGAGCCCCGCCTTTTTCTTCTGGTTCTGCTCGATGCTCATTTCGTATCCGTCCCATGGCGGGCGGCGCACCTGTCGCGGCTGCGTCACGGGCTATCTACTATGCGCCTTCCGGAGCTGCGATTCACCTTACTGTGAAAGCGCCGTGCGCCCTATCCTTCGGGGCCGGACGAGTCCGCCGTGCGGCGATTGACTCGCCGGTGTCCAGCTTCTATACACCGTCCCTCGATTTCCCTGCGGCTTCGGAGAGTTGATCGTGAAACGCACCTATCAACCGGGACGGCTTGTCCGCAAGCGGCGCCATGGCTTTCGCTCGCGCATGGCCACCAAGGCCGGCCGCCTGATCCTTGCCCGTCGGCGCCAGAAGGGCCGGAAGCGGCTGTCCGCCTGAGCCGATGCGCGCACCCGTCGGCGGACTGCTCCGGCGACCAGAGTTCCTCAAAGTTGCTGCCAATGGCCGGAAATCCGTGACTCCGGGCTTGATTCTCCAGGCTTGCCGTCGATCCGCAGGAGCCGAGGCGTTGCGGGTCGGCTATACCGCCAGCCGGCGCGTCGGCGGCGCGGTGCAGCGCAACCGAGCACGTCGGCGCTTGCGCGCCGCGGTCGCTGCGGTTATGCCTCACCATGCCGAGCAGGGCTACGACTACGTGGTGATCGCGCGGGGCGAGACGCTGCGTCGGCCGTTCGGCGCCTTGGTGCACGATCTGGAGGCGGCGCTGCGCCGGCTCGGCACGTGGCGGGATAGCTGAAGTCTGTAGGGGAGTCATCGGGATTCATGCGTATTGCCGTTACGGCCCTCCGGGGAATCATACGGACCTATCAGCTCTGCCTGTCGCCGCTCTGCGCCGGGTCCTGCCGCTATCTGCCGAGCTGCTCTGACTACGCGATGGAGGCGATCGCCGAACACGGCGCGCTACGCGGAGGATGGCTCGGTTTCCGCCGCATCCTGCGGTGTCATCCATTGGGCGGCGACGGCTACGATCCGGTCCCGCCGGGCAGCGGATGCTGCGGGCACGGCCACGCGCGCGTGGCACCGGCGCCACGGGCAGGCGCGCGATGATGGCCGACCAGAAAAACCTGGTTCTCGCGATCGTCATCTCGGTCGTCATCCTGCTCGGCTATCAGATGTTCTTCGAGAAGCCGCGGCGCGAAGAGCAGCAGACACAGCAACAGTCGCAACAGCAGCAGGCCGGCCAGCAGCAGCCGGTGCAGGCGCCGCAGGCCGCTTCGGGACAGCCGGGCGCGGCGCCTGCCGTACCGGGCGCACCGGTCAGCGAGATGCCGCAGCTCGGCGTCGACACCTCGGGCGTGGTCGGCGGCTCCGCGGCCGATCCGAAGGCGGAGCGCACCGCCGCCCTCAAGCAGTCCCCGCGCGTCGCGATACATTCGCCGGCGTTGTCGGGCTCGCTGTCGCTCAAGGGCGCCCGGATCGACGACCTTCTGCTCAACAAGTATCGCGAGACGCTGAAGCCGAACAGCCCGAATGTCGAGTTGTTGCATCCGGCCGGCACCGCCCGGCCGTACTACGCGGAGTTCGGCTGGCTCGGCGACCGCAGCATCAAGATCCCCGACCGCAACACCGTGTGGACCGCGGATCGCGGCGAGCTTTCGCCGGGCAATCCGGTGACGCTCTCGTGGGACAACGGCGCCGGACTCGTATTCGAGCAGCGGATCGACCTCGACAACGACTATGTCTTCACGGTCACCCAGCGCGTGCGCAATGCCGGCGATGCGGACGTCACGCTTGCGCCCTACGGCCTCGTATCGCGCACCGGCCAGCCCGAGATCCTGGACTTCTATATCCTGCACGAGGGATTGCTGGGCGTGATCAACGACACGCTGCAGGAGATCGATTATTCCGACCTGGTCGAAGACGGGCCGAAGCGCTTCGAGACGACTGGAGGCTGGCTCGGCATCACCGACAAGTACTGGCTCGCCGCCGTCATCCCGGACCAGAAGTCGCATGTTCGCGTCAGCTTCAATTCGGCCAAGGCCGGCACCGTGGACAAGTTCCAGGCCGACTTCCTGATGGACGGCCGCGTCGTGCCGAAGGGCGGCGTCATCGAGGTCACCAACCGCCTGTTCGCCGGCGCAAAGCAGGTGCCGTTGCTCGACGCCTATGAAAGCAAGCTCGACATTCCGCGTTTCGACCTGGCGGTCGATTTCGGCTGGTTCTACTTCCTGACCAAGCCGATCTTCTACGCGCTGCTGTGGTTCGAGAAATATCTCGGCAATGTCGGCCTCGCCATTCTCGCGCTGACCGTCGCCATCAAGCTCTTGTTCTTCCCGCTCGCCAATAAATCCTACAAGGCGATGAGCAAGATGAAGGCGCTGCAGCCGAAGATGCAGGCGCTCAAGGACCGTTACGGCGAGGACCGCCAGCGCATGAACCAGGAGCTCATGGCCCTCTATAAGAAGGAGGGCGTGAACCCGGCCGCGGGCTGCCTGCCGATGGTGATCCAGATCCCGGTCTTCTTCGCGCTCTACAAAGTGCTGTTCGTCACCATCGAAATGCGCCACGCGCCCTTCTACGGCTGGATTCATGACCTGTCGGCGAAGGATCCGCTCGGCATGCTCCAGCTGTTCGGACTGGTGCAATGGAACGTCCCGCCCATCCTCGACGTAATCAACATCGGCATCTGGCCGCTCATCATGGGCGCGACCATGTTCTTCCAGATGAAGTTGAATCCGCAGCCGACCGACCCGATTCAGGCGAAGATCTTCATGTTCATGCCGCTCATGTTCACCTTCATTCTGGCGCCGTTCCCCGCCGGCCTGGTGATCTACTGGGCATGGAACAACGTACTCTCGATGGCGCAGCAGTGGCTGATCATGCGGCGCATGGGCGTGAAGGTGACGTGACCCCGGCGCCGGACGCCGAGGCGATCGAAGCCGCCCGCAAGCTGTTCGCGCAGGAATGCCGCTTCATCTCGGGGGCGGCGGACTTTGCCGGCATCCCGCCGGATACCCTGCCCGAGGTCGCCTTCGCCGGGCGCTCCAATGTCGGCAAGTCGAGCTTGGTCAACGCGCTGACCGGCCGCAAAACCCTGGCGCGAACGTCCAACACGCCGGGCCGGACGCGGCAGATCAATTTCTTCGAGCTGGGCGGCCGGCTGATGCTGGTGGACTTGCCGGGTTACGGCTATGCCCGCGCGGCGAAAGACGAGGTGCGGACCTGGACCCGGCTGATCGAGGCCTACCTCAAGGGTCGCGTCGGGCTGCGCCGGCTCTGCCTCCTGATCGACGGTCGGCACGGCTTGAAGCCGGCAGACGGCGATATCATGGCGTTGCTGGACAGCGCGGCGGTCACCTATCGCGTCGTGCTGACCAAGTGCGACAAGGTCCGCGCCGATGCCCTGGCCGCACACGAAGAAGCCGTCCGCAAGGCCCTCGCGGACCATGCGGCGGCGTTGCCGGAGCCGATCCTCACCAGCGCCGTCAAGGGCGCCGGAATCGAGGCGCTGCGCGCCGATCTGGCGGCGCTGGCGACCGAATAGCGAATGCGTTAAAAGGGCATCGATCTTCGCCCATTTCGCCACTCAGGGGATCCCCGCCGATGACCGACGACAAGACCAAGCTGCGCGCCAGATGGCTGGAACAGGCCGGCATCCTCACCGAGGCGCTGCCTTACATGCGCCGCTATGCGGGGCACACCTTCGTCATCAAATACGGCGGCCACGCGATGGGCGACGATGGGCTTGCCGCCGACTTCGCGCGCGATGTGGTCCTGCTCAAGCAGGTCGGCATTAACCCGGTCGTCGTCCACGGCGGCGGGCCGCAGATCGGCGCCATGCTGGATCGGCTCAAGATCAAGAGCGAGTTCGTCGACGGGCTGCGCGTCACCGACGCCGCCACGGTCGAGATCGTCGAGATGGTGTTGTCCGGCCAGATCAACAAGCAGATCGTCTCCAGCATCGGGCGGGCCGGCGGGCGCGCCGTCGGGCTGTCGGGCAAGGACGGCGGGCTGATCACCGTGCGGCGCGTGACGCGCACGACGCGCGATCCGGATTCGAACATCGAGAAGGTAGTGGACCTCGGCTTCGTCGGCGACCCCGAGAAGCTCGACGTGAGTATCCTGAATACGCTCCGCAACACCGACATCATCCCGGTGATCGCGCCCGTCGGCATGGATGCTTCGGGGCAGACCTTCAACATCAATGCGGACACCGTTGCCGGCGCGATCGCCGGCGCCCTGAGCGCGACGCGCATGCTGCTGCTCACGGACGTGGAAGGCGTGCTCGACAAGCAGGGCCGCCTGATCCCGGAAATGACCATCACCGACGCCCAGCGTTGCCGCCAGGACGGCACCCTCAAGGGCGGCATGATCCCGAAGGTGGAGACCTGCATCCAGGCGGTCGAGGCGGGGGCGGAAGGCGCCGTCATCATCGACGGCCGGGTGCCGCACGGCATCTTGCTCGAGATATTCACCGAGCACGGGTCGGGGACGATCATCCGGCGCGGCTGACCCGCGCTGCGCGGGTCAGCGTTCGTTGACGCGGTGCTGGTCCTCCGCCGCCACGGGCGCGAGGGTAA
>Ga0299906_10005145_pt1 | contig 10680 bp, 9 predicted proteins | sample RVTome_14_FD_200259 | JGI IMG/M metagenome (GOLD analysis project Ga0299906, IMG submission 200259) | Soil microbial communities from uranium-contaminated site in the Upper Colorado River Basin, Wyoming, United States - RVT145D125 (version 2) ... | reverse complement strand
GCCGTACCCTACGAGATCTGGCGCACGGCGACGACGAAACGACCGAAGAGAATCCTCGGACTGGCGCTGGCGCTGACCCTCTCGGGCCTCGCCTATCTGCCTCTGGCGCTCCCGTTCATGCGCCTTCGAACCGACTTCGGCCTCGAGCGGCCGCTCACGACAGTACAGCGCGCCTCGGCTCGGCCCGGCGACTATCTTCGCTCCGGCTCGCACGTCCACGAGGCGCTCGGCTTTCGGTCTTCCTCGCCGGAGCGGACGCTCTTTCCCGGCATCCTGGCGGTGGGGCTTACCGCGCTCGCGCTCATTCGGATGAATCGCAGCTCCGGCCTTTTCGTCGTCGTCGGCGTCGCCGCTTTCTGGGCGAGTCTCGGACCCGCGTGGGGGCTATATCGTTTCCTTCATGCCACGGTTCCCGGACTTAGTGGAGTTCGCGTTCCGCCCCGAATGGCGATCTACGTCCTCATGGCGGTTGCGATCCTCGCGGCCCAGGGTGCCGCGTTTCTCTTGCGTCGGGCGCCCGGAGCCGTTCGCGCGTGGACATTCGGAGTTCTCGCGTTGATGCCACTCGTCGAGTCGTTCTCGGGCCCCCTCGGTTATACCCGGGCGCCCGCGACCCCCGCGGTCTACGCGTGGGTGGCGAGGCTCCCGGCGGGAACGCCGCTGGTCGAGCTCCCGCTTCCGGAGGTGAAACGCCAGCGCGAGAACGCGGTCTACCTATATTGGTCGACCGCGCACTTTCAGCCTCTGGCAAACGGCTACGGCACCGTGGTGCCGCCGGTGTACGCCGAGATCGCCGCGGCGCTCGAAGACTTTCCCGATGCGGCGGGAACCGCGAAGCTACGCGAAGAGGGCTTTCGCTACGTCGTCTTCCACAAAGACCGCTATCTTCGGGCACGAGCGACCGAGCTCGAACGACGCCTCGACGCGGAGCCCGGCCTGAACGAAGCCCACCGAACCGAAGACGCTATCGTGTACCAGCTCGTCGGTCCTCCGTCACTGCGGAAATGACCGAGGTGCGGTATCCATGTAGCCCTCGCCCGAGAGCGCCTCCATCATCGCTACCAGCGCGTCCATCTCTTCATCGGTGAGGCCGAGCGGCTTGATCTTCGGATCGAGGTAGGGATTCGCCTCGCCCCCGCGGTTGTAGAGCTCGACGACTTCGCGAAGCGTCGCGACCGAGCCGTCGTGCATGTAGGGGGCCCGCTTCGTCACTTCGCGCACCGTAGGCGTCTTGAAGGCGCCGGTGTCGCTCTCCTGGTTGGTGATAACGACGCGGCCCAGGTCCCTGAACTGCTGGGTCTCGGGGTCCCAGCCCACGCCGAGGTTATGGAACAGGCTGTCAGTGAAGTTGTAGCCGAGGTGGCACTGGTTGCAGCCCGCCTTGTCGAAGAACAACCGGTCTCCGAGCTTCACCGGCTCGCTCACCGCGGTCTCGTCGCCGTCCTTCCAGCGGTCGTAGGGAGAGTTGCGGCTCATACACGACTCATGACGACGTTTTGCGATTCATCTCGATCTCCTGCGAACGAACGACCGCGAGCTCCTGCACTCGCGACAGACTCCCTGGAAGCTGACGAAGAAATCGTGCACTACAACCTCGGGCGTTATACTCCTGCCGTGAGCTTCATCCTGGGCGACTTTCTCGTGGAGCCCTCTCTTCATCGAATCTCGAAAGCGGGCGCGGCGCGGCACGTCGAGCCCAAGGTCATGGAGCTCCTCGTCCTCCTCGCGACCCGGCCGGGCGAAGTCTTCACCAAAGAAGAGATCTCGGAGCGGCTCTGGCCGGGGATCTTCGTTTCTGAAAGCTCCGTCTTCCGCCACGTTTCGGAGCTCCGGCGGCTTCTGGGCGACGATCGAAGCCGGCCCCGATACGTGGCAACGATTCCCAAGAGGGGCTATCGGCTCGTGGCTTCCGTCTCTCTGCCGGGAGAAGCGAGACCGCGCCCCGCGAGGCGGCCCTGGGTCGCGATCCTGGTCGCCTCGTCCGCCATCGCCCTTTCCACGATCTCGTCGAGAACGGGCTCGCCTCCCGTCACCCCGGAAGCCTATGCCGCCTTCCTCAAGGGAGACCTCTACGAGAACCGCATCGACTGCGCGTCCTTCGATCGCTCTCTCGTGGCGTACCGGGAAGCGATGACGCACGACGCTCGATTCCTCGAAACCTACCCCAAGCTCCTGGAAGCGCTCATCGCGACCGCGGTCCTCGGCTGTCAGCCTCCGGGCCCGCTTTTCGACGAGGTCGAAAGCCTCCTCGGGCGCGCCCGGGAGAACGGCCTCGATCCGGCGCGGTACGACGCGGCGGCGGGAGCGCTCTTTTTCTGGCGCGACCGCGACGTCGACGAAGCGCTCCGGCGGTTTCGTACGGGAGGTGAGGACGCCGACCTGAGCTACGCGATGGCCCTGGTCGCCTCCGGCCGGAACGAGGAGGCGGTCTTCGAGGCGCGGCGGTGTCTCGCGGAGCTCCCGGTCGATCTGGGTGAGAACTGGGCAATGGGGGGAGTTCTCTACTTCGCGGGGCGCTATCCGGAGGCCATCGAGCAGTTCCGGGCGACTCTCGAGCTCTACCCGGACTTTCGGCCGGCGATGCAGCTTCTGGCTCTCAGCTACTGGATGGCGGGGGACGTCGAGCGCGCGCTCGAGCTCGCTGAAAAGAGCGAGCCCGGGGAGCCTGAAGAAAACGTCCGGCTCAATCGCTTCGATGTCGTTCCCGGCTACATCTTCGCCGCCGCCGGACGAACGGCGAGAGCGCGGCGGATTCTGGAGCAATGGGAGAAGCGGGCCGAGATCGAGTGGGTCCCGAAGACGTCTCTCGCGCTTCTTCATCTCGCGCTCGGCGAGCGGCGCGAGGCCGATCGATGGCTCGAGGAGGCCCGGCGGGATCAGGATCCCTGGATGGCGGTCGTGCCGCAGGACCCCGCGTTCCTCCCGTTGCTCGCGAGGAGCGCTTCAAGCCCGCGTCACCCCGAGTAGAGGCGCGATCGGATACTCGGTCGCGTCGGTCTCGTAGAACACCCGCTCCAGAAAGAGCCCCGAAGGAGGTGCTACGAGCGGGGCCGGGGCCCTCGACTTCGCCGTCAACAAACGCTTGACCTCGGCTTCTCCCATGGCCCCGCGTCCCACCTCGGCGAGAACGCCCACGATCCGTCGCACCATTTTCCATAGGAAGTGCGAACCCACGATCCGGACGAGGATCAGCGCCCCCGATTCCGCCACCTCGACTTGCTGGACGAGCACTTTCGTCGAGCCTTCCTCGATCTTCTGGTCGGTGAACGACCGAAAATCGTTCATGCCGCGAAAGAGGCGGGCGGCGGCGCGCATTCTTGAGAGCGAGAGCTCGTCCTTGATCCACCAGACGTAGGGCTTTCCGAAGGCGGTGCGCCGGCGGGAGATTTGATAGAGGTAGCTCCTTGCGACGGCATCGTGGCGCGCGTGAAAACGCGGGGGCACCCGGGTGAGCGACAGCACGTGGATGTCGGCGGGAAGCAGGTCGTTGACGGCGAGGCGCAGGGGCTCCGGCGCCATTCGGGTCTCGACGTCGAGATGGGCCACCTGTCCGAGCGCGTGCACCCCGGCGTCGGTTCGGCCCGAGCCGTAGATCTCGAAGTCGCTCTTCTTCGTGACGTCGGAGACGACGCGGCGAAGCTCGCCTTGCACCGTGCGGGCGTTCTTCTGGATCTGCCACCCGCTGTAGCGGGTCCCGGCGTATTCGAGAACGAGCTTGAATCGAGCCATGTGGGTGAGAACGGTAGCCGTGCGTTTCTTTGCCGTCAAGGCGGAGTCATCGCAAAAAAGTCGTCTCCCAGGAGCGAGCTTCCCAGGAGGCGACCATGAAACGACTTCCCCGTCATCGCGAACCGTCTTTCCGGGCGCCCAGTCGCCCCGAGGGCGATATCCAGGTCATCGAGGCCGTGACCCGGCACATCGAGCGTCACATCGGGTCGATCGATTTCGTTCTGCACGAGAAACGGTCCCACCTGGTGCACATCGACGTCCACCACGTTCCTCCCGGCGACGGCTTGCCGTTCCACACGCTCGTGACCAGCGGCATGTCCCAGCGGGCGATGAGCGTTCCGGCGGGCGCCGAAGATCTCGCGTACGGCGAGCTCTTTCTCCTTCTGCCGCGGGAATGGGACGTCGCAATCGTCTGGCCCATCGACTTGCTGCGAGAGCTCGCGCGCTATCCGCACGAGTGGGAGACGTGGCTCGGCTGCAGGCACACGGTCCAAAACGGAGCGCCGCCCGGTCGTTTCCGAAACGACATCCCTTTCTGCGCCACTCTTCTGACTCATCCGGTGACTCTCGGAGGGGAGCTCGCCAAGCTGAGGTTGCCGGGCCGATCGATCCACTTCTACCAGCTCATTCCGCTCTTCCTGGAGGAGATCCGCTTCGCGCTACTTCACGGACCCGATACGCTGCTCGCCCGCTTCGCGCAGTACCAGATGAGCGACGTCGTGGACCCCGAGCGGAGAAACGCCTGCCGGTTCGACGTGCACTGAGACTACCGGGGAAACGTCAACCCGTGAGGAACCAGTTGGGGGAAGACGAACGCGTAGGCCATCACGATGAGACCCACGATGGCGCCGAGCACGATCGAGTGCCAGAGCACGAAGCGAAAGATGCGTCCCTCGTTTCCCACCTGGCGGGTGGCCGCGGTCGCGACCACGATGCTCTGCGCGTCCACCATCTTTCCCATGACGCCGCCGCTGCTGTTCGCCGCCGCCATGAGCACCGGGTCGAACCCGAGCTGTTCGGCGGTGATGCGCTGGAGGCTTCCGAAGAGGGCGTTCGAGGAGGTGTCGCTTCCGGTGAGCGCGACCCCGAGCCATCCGAGAAACGTTCCGAAGAACGGATAGAGGAACCCCGTCCTGGTGCAGGCGAGGCCCAGGACGGCGTCGACTCCGGAGTATCGGGTCACGAAGCCCAGCCCGAGCATGAAGGAAATGGCGACGAGAGGCATCCGCATTCGATGGGCGGTCGTGAGGAACGTCCGGCCGAGTGCCCGCGGCGATAGCCCGAGCGCGAGTCCCGACACCACCGCGGCGAGAAAAACACCTGTCCCGGTCGCGGCGAGCCAGTTGAAGTCGAAGAGCGCGGCCTCGGGTACGACGCCTTCTACCACCGGCGCGACGCGGGCGACTCCCTGATGGAGTCCGGGAACGGGGAAGACCGGCGTCACCACGTTCAGGACCTTCTTCACCGACGGTAGTCCCCACAGGAAAACGAAGACCGAGAGGATCACGAACGGCATCCAGGCGCGGAAAACCGCGGCATTGGACGCGGTGGTCTTCGCCGGCGCCGCCGTCTCCTCGGGGAACCGCCAGATCTGCCCGGGCCTCCAGAAGCGCAGCAAGGCCACCATCGCCGCGAGCGACACCAGCGAGGCGACGATGTCCACCAGGTTGCTGTCCTGGTAGTTCGACCAGTAGAACTGAGGCACGGCGAAGAACACTCCGGTGACCAGGATCGCGGGGAGCACGGCGAACGTCTCCTTCCACGGCACCATGGTGCGGACGAGCCAGAAGGGCACGATGATCGACGTGAACGGGAGGATGCGCCCGATCATCGCGTTCAGGTCCGCTTCGGGAAGCGCCGTCACCGCGGCGAGGGTGTGCACCGGCGTCCCCAGCGCCCCCCAGGCCACGGGCGCCGTGTTGGCGATGAGACAGAGAGCCGCGGCGTAGAACGGCTGGAATCCGAGCCCCACCATGAACGCCGCGGAAATCGCGACCGGAGCGCCGAAGCCGGCCGCCCCCTCGATGAAGGCGCCGAAGGAGAACGCGATGATGAGCGCCTGGAGCCGCCGGTCGGCGGAGATCGCGGCGATCGACTCCTTCATGATCTCGAAGGCGCCGCTCGCGACCGCGATATCGTAGAGAAAGACGGCGGAGAACACGATCCAGGCGATCTTCACCAGCCCGAAAGCCACCCCGTAGAGAAAGCTCGCGCCCGCGAGCGACACGGGCATGCCGAACGCGAGGACGGCGATGACCAGCGCGGCGACGGCGCCTCCCACCGCGGCCCATGCCGCGCCCACTCTCCGGAAGGCGAGGAGGTAGAAGAGGACGACGATCGGAAGGGTCGCGAGAAGCGTAGACGCCGGCCAGAAGCCAAGGGGGTCGTAGTTCTGCGTCCAGGGAGTCACGACGGCGCGGAACAATATCCGTCCCGCGATCGAGAGTCAACGGCCCTCGAGGAAATCCCGAACTGCCGCCAGCGCCTCGGGTCGATCCACCCAGGCCTGGTGGCCGGCACCCTCGAGGGTGAGCAGGCGCGCGTTCGGGAGCTTCTCGGCCCACTCGCGGCCGGCGCCGTACGGAGCGTTTCGATCTTTCGTCCCGTGGATCGTGAGGACGGGATGAGCAACCGCCTCGACGTCCGAAGGCGTCAGGTCGAAGCGGGACATCGATCCGAAGTGGTGGAAGAGGTGGCGTACGAAGTTCGTGGGCCACTCGTTGGGCATGGAGCAGGCGCCTTCGCCGAGCTTGTCCGCGTTCGCCGGGTCGCCCACGAGGAGGACCCGGGTGACGAGCCACTCCTCCTCGCAGTATTTCTCGGGCTGCTCGAGGTGGAAGTTCTCCTCGCGCAGGCGCCGGAGATTCTCACGGCCTTTCGGGTCCAGGACCTGGTCCCGGTCGTCGTTCCGGAGCTCCGGGGGATACTCCGCCGCGAGCGCCATCGGCACCGCTCCGATCTGCACCATCCGCTCCACCCGCTCGGGATGGCGGAGGGCGTAGAACACCACCATCTTCCCCAGGTAGGAATAGCCCACGGTACTGAAGCGCTCCACGCCGAAGTGCCGCCGGACGGCCTCGAGGTCCCGTACGTCGTGCTCGAGGGTCAGAAGGCTTCCGTCCCGCACGAAATCCGAGCGGCCGCGGTTTCTCATGTCGTACGCGATCGCGGTGAAGCTCTCCTGGAGAAACCGGAAATCCGGATACAAGAACAAGCGCCCCGGCAAGATCAGGGTGGAGGCTCCGGACCCTGATTTCTCGTAGAACAGGCGCACGCCGTCCGAAGTCTCGAGCAAGCCCTCGCTCGTCTGGCTCGCCAAGGGGCGCGGGACCAGCAGGAGCGCCAGGATCGCCGCGGGGATCATTCGTCGCATGGGTTTCGTACCTCCGCTGCCGAGAATCATTCGGCCTTCGCCGGGAACGAAATCCTTTTTCTCTCCCCGGCTATTTCCATGACGGCGCGAGAGATGGGCGCGCTATCATCTCGGTTGTGAGCGCCCGCTACCGGTTCGGCCCGTTCGAGCTCGACAGCCGCACGGGGGAGCTCCGGAAAAACGGACGAAACCTCCGCCTGCCGGGCAGGGCATTCCGCGCTCTCGCCCTCCTCCTCGAGAACGCGGGCGAGGTCGTGACCCGGGAGGAGCTGAAGGAGCGCATCTGGCCGGACGAGGTCCACGTGGAGTTCGAGCACGGGCTGAACAACGCCATCCACCGCATTCGCGAGGCGCTCGGCGATTCGCGGGACGCGCTCGAGACCTTTCCCCGCCGCGGCTACCGCTTCGTCTTCGAGGTCGAGCCAATCCCCGCCGAAGCGGAGCCGTCCTTCGGCCGGCCCTACGCCGTCGCGGCCGGTGCGCTTCTCACCGTCATCGGCCTCACCCTCTGGGGGCTTTCTCGGGACACCGTCGATCCAAAAGCGCGAGAAGCCGAGCTCCGGGGGAACTACTTCTTCGCGCAGAAGACTCCGGAAAGCTTGAAGAAGAGCCTCGAGAGCTTCGAGCAGGCGCTGGCCATGGCACCCGAACTCGCCTCCGCCCACGCGGGCCGCGCCCGCGCCTACCACTTCCTCGCGGCGCTCGGTGCGGTCGAGCGCGACGAGGCCCGGAGAGAAACCGCGAAGTCCGCCGCGCGCGCCCTCGAGCTCGACCCGTCCTGCGGTCCCGCGCTCGCGATCCTGGCGGAATCGCGCTTTCGTTTCTCGGAGCGTCGCGACGGCGTCGAGAATCTATTCCGCCGCGCCCTCGAGCTCGAGCCCGAGGCGGCCGAGACCCATCAGTGGTACGGGAACTTCCTCGCGATCGAGGGACGGATCGACGAGGGCCTCCGAGAGATGGAGCGCGCCCGAGGCCTCGACCCGCTGTCGCTCCATATCAACTCCGATCTGGGAGCGCTTCTCTACGACGCAGGCGAGCGCGAGACAGCGATGGCGCAGTTCGAGAAGACCCTGGAGCTCGACCCCGACTACCCGAAGACTCACTTCCTCCTCGGACAGGTGCACCTGGCGGAGGGGAAGGTCGACGAAGCCGTGGCTTCTTTCGAAAGAAGCGTCAGACTCTCCCCCGACACGCCCAAATACCGCGCCGCGCTGGAGGCGGCTGCGGCACAAAAGACGGGGAAGACCGCAAGCCACTCGGTCGCGAGCGAGGTCCGGGTACGGTAAAGAAGGTTCCGCGGCTCGGCTCGATCTTGATGAGGATGGGCGCGGGCGCTATTCTCGCCTGGGGATGACCCTCGATACGATTCGCGGAGCGCTCTTTCCCACGCTGGAGGAAGAGGAGCCGCGCTTTCGCGAGGAGATCGACAGACTCGCGGTCATCGGGGTGCGCGCCGTCGCTGGTGTTTGCATCGGCGCTCCCCTTTTCATGTACGCCCTCGGAATGCTCCTCCTGCCGAGCTTTCCGACACCGACGCTGGTCGTCGCCGATTTCGTCGGCTTGCTCGTGGGCGCGGCTGGCCTGGCGGCTTCCTTCTGGAGGCACCTCAGGCCGCACGCGCGCTGGCTCGGCTTCGGCCTGGGAGCGGCGACCGCTCTTGTGCAGACGATCGGCCTGACCAGCACCGCGGGCTTTCAGTGGGAAGTGCTGAAGACGACCCCCGAGGCGCAGTTCCCGACGACCTTCGCCATCGTCATCCTCATCGGCGTCGCCGTCCTCCCTCTCAAGCCGCTTCAGACCCTGTGTCTCGGCGGCTTCATGCTCGGTCTCTTCACCATCGCGATCGACGTCCGCCACGGCCTCGCCGGTCTAAAAGGCTGGTCCCTCTTTCCGCTGATCGTCTCGGCTCTGATGCTTGCCATCGCGCTCGGGCTCACGACCGTCATGTACCGCGTGCGCGCCTCGGCCTTTCTCGCCAGGCTTCGCGCCGAGGAATCGTTCCTGGAGCTCCGGAAGGCCCAGGCTTCGCTTCTCCTCGAACGAACCTCGGCTTCGCAGAGCCGCTTCGCCGCCGCGCTCAGTCACGAGCTCAATACACCGCTCGGATCGCTCGCGAGCGCTTTCGAGACTCTGGCGCGGATCGTCGAGGAGCTCGAGCTCGAGCCCAGGCGCAAACACGCGGTCGAGGACGCGATGCGCTCCGGGCGCGCGTCCTGCGGCCGGCTCAACACCATCGCCCAGCGGATGCGGAGCCTGACCAATCTCGATCGGGCCGAAGAACGGGTGGTCGATCTGAACGCTCTCTGCTCCGACACGGTTGAGTTTCTCGGCGCCGAGCTCGGAAACGCCCGGGTGGAGATGCGGCTCGCTCCCCTGCCCCGGGTCAAGTGCCGGCCCCAGCAAATCGGCGCCGTCCTCGCGAACCTCGTCCGAAACGCCTCTTCCGCGATCGACGCGAACGGCCACGGCACGATCGAGGTCGTCAGCCTGGCCGACCCCGGCCGCGTGGTCGTCGAGGTCAAGGACAACGGCCGGGGCATCGAGGCCGAGCGGCTCGCGACGCTCTTCGAGCCGTCGTTCGGCGTCGATGGAGGCCGCGTGGCTACCACGAATTGGGGCCTGTTCATTTCCAGGAGCATCGTGAGCGAGCACGGAGGAAGTCTTACGATCGAGAGCAGCCCGGGGCGAGGCACGACCGCACGCGTCTCGCTGCCGCTCGCTTCGTGACCGCCCGCGGGAATGCACGTAAAGGCGTAAAAGAAGGAGCTAACGATGCAAGACCTCACGTCCCTGCGAAAACGCTTCTCCGAGCTCCACGCCGCCGGCACGTTCGTGATTCCGAATGCGTGGGACATCGGATCGGCCCGGATCCTCGAGTCGCTCGGCTTTCCGGCGATCGCCACGACCAGCTCCGGGCACGCCGCGTCGCTCGGGCGGATGGATCAGCGGGTCGCGCTCGAGGAGCTCCTCGACCATGTCGAGGCTCTCGTCCGGGCGGTGGACGTGCCCGTGAGCGTCGACTCCGAGCGTTGCTTCGCCGACGACCTCGAGGGTGTGGCGGCAACGGTGGAAAAGCTTGCCCGGAGGGGTGCGGCCGGCGTGTCGATCGAGGACTACCACCCGGACTCCGGTATCGATCCAATTCCGGTCGCATCCGATAGGATGGCGGCCGCGGCAAGGGCCGCGAGGGCTCACGACGTCGTGTTGACCGCCAGAGCCGAGAATCACCTGTACGGCATCGACGATCTGGACGACACCATCGCCCGACTGCGGGCCTACAGGGACGCCGGAGCTGACGTGGTCTACGCGCCCGGCCTCGTGGACATCGACGCCATCGCCCGGGTCGTCGGAGGTGTCGGCATCCCGGTCAACGTCCTGGCTCGGCCGAACGGTCCCAGTGTGCCGCAGCTGGCGGCGGTGGGAGTCCGTCGCGTGTCCACCGGCGGCGCCCCGGCCTTCGCCGCCTACGGCGCTCTCGCGGCCGCCGGCCGGGAACTGCTCTCGTCCGGCACGTCGACTTATGCGTCGGCGGCGCTGTCGGCCGACGACCGTCGGAGAGCCTTCGGCGGATAGGCCAG
>Ga0299906_10005144_pt1 | contig 10680 bp, 8 predicted proteins | sample RVTome_14_FD_200259 | JGI IMG/M metagenome (GOLD analysis project Ga0299906, IMG submission 200259) | Soil microbial communities from uranium-contaminated site in the Upper Colorado River Basin, Wyoming, United States - RVT145D125 (version 2) ... | reverse complement strand
CGGCCGTGCAGTTCGTGCCGCTTGCTCTTGAGCAGGCTCTCGTAGGCCGCATCGCGCACCAAGGCGTGCTTGAATGCGTAGGTGGCGTTGGGTGGAGTGCCACGGCGAAAGACCAGCTCGGCCTCGGCCAGCCGCGCGAGCGCGTCTTCGAGCTGTTCGTCCGTCGCGCTGGAAACCTCCGACAGCAAGAGATGTGAGAACTCGCGGCCGATCGCTGCCGCCGTCTGAGCGACCTCCTTGATTGCCGGCAAGCGGTCGAGGCGCGCCATCAGCGAGTCATGCAGGGTCGCCGGGATGGCCAGCGGCGGCAGCGGCCCGGCCAGCACATAGCGATCGCCGTCCTCCTTCAGGATGCCGGCTTCCAGCACGGTCCTGGTCAGCTCCTCGACAAATAGCGGCACGCCGTCGGTCTTGGCGAGGATCTGATCCAGCACTTCGTCCGGCAGCGGCTTGTCGGCGGTCAGCGTGCCGACCATCGTCCGGCTTTGCCGCCGCCCAAGGCGATTGAGGGTCAAGGCGGTGACGTGGGGGTGGCCGCCCCAGGGCGCATCGAACACCGGCCGGTAGGTGATCACCACCAGCGCCCTGGTGGCCTGCACCTGGTCGACGACCAGACCCAGCAACTCCAACGAGGTCGGATCGATCCAGTGCACGTCCTCAAAGACGAGGAGGATCGGTCCTCTTGCCGCGAGCCCCTTCATCTGCTCGATCAGGGCGGCCAGAGTCCGTTCCTTCTGCTGTTCCGGGTTCATCTCCAGGCGAGGGAACCGATCTTCCGTGGGGATCGACAGCAAGGCCGCCATCAGCGGAATGCCATCGTCCGCTTTGGCTGACGACTGTGCCAGCAGCGACTGCAGCTTCTCGAGCCTGGCCGCCGGAGGATCGTCGCGGGCGAAGCCGGCGGCCCGCTCGAGCTGGTCGATGACCGGATGGAGCGCGCTGTTGGTGTGATAAGGCGAACACTGATAGCGCAAGCGCATCTGATCCGCGGCAGCGGTGTGGTCGCGAAGCATGCGAACGATGCGCGACTTGCCGATGCCGGCCTCGCCCGATAGCAGCACGACCTGCCCCTCGCCGTCCCTGGCCTGTTCCCAGCGGTCCAGCAGCAGGGCGATCTCCTGCTCGCGGCCCACCATCGGCGTCAGGCCCCGATTGGCGGCCGCCTCGAACCTGCTGCGCGCATCGGTTTGCCCGGTTACCCGATAGACGGCGACGGGCCTGGAGATTCCCTTCAGCGCTTGCGCCCCAAGCGCCTCGCAGACAAACAAGCCTTCGACCAGGCTATGGGTGCTGCCGCTGATCAGGACGCTGCCAGGTCCGGCCAGGGCCTCCAGCCGGGCGGCGATGTTCGGCGTCTCTCCGACGATCGCCAGTGCCTCGCGCGTCTCGCCGGCGCCCATCTCGCCGGCGACCACCAGCCCGGTGTGAATGCCGAGATGCGCGGCCAGCTCGATATCCAGCAATCCGCCGATCCGTCCGCCCAGCTCGGCGACAGAGGCCGCGATCTCGAGACCGGCTTGCACCGCCCGCTGCGCGTCATCTTCGTGCGCCTGCGGGTAGCCGAAGTACACCAGAAGCCCGTCGCCGATGTACTTGGCGATGTAGCCATCGTACCGGGCAATGATCGCCGAGCAGCTTTCCTGGTAGGCGCGCAGGACCTTGCGCAGCTCTTCCGGGTCGAGTCGTTCGGAAAGCTCCGTGGAGCGCGCCAGGTCGCAGAACATCACGGTCAGCTGGCGCCGCTCGGCTTCCGGGGCAACCTGGCGCGCCTCGCCCTGCGGCGGCTTCGGCTTCGATTTGAGGTCGGACTCGAGCTCTGGGATCGCAGCAAGCAGCTTGCGTCGCGCACCCAATGCCATCCCGATCGCCTTCAGGTCGTCATCGGTGACATGAGGCAACGCATCAAAATCTATCTCGTTCTCGGCGAGTGCGGCCGCGTACCTGCCGAGACCCAAATGGTCCAACCATTCGCGGATGTCACGCATCGCGGTCGTTCCGCCGATAGCACCTGGTCGCGAGCCTAACTTGCCGAACTGCATCGCGCCATGGGATGGAGTGCCGCTCGGTCTTCGGACCTGGCGGGCAAGGCAGCATCAGGGGCTTCGCAGCTGCGCTGCTTCAGGCTCGGCCAAGTCGGCGAGGAAAGCCTCCATTTCCCCTCCCGCGAGCGGTGCCGTCGGGAAGCGGGCCGGCGTGGCGATCGCCTCGGTCAGCAGTTTGCGGTAGTCGTCGCGGACGATCTCGATGACGCCGAACTGCTTCAGGTGCGGGGTCTCGAACTGCGTGTCGAGCAACGCGAAGCCGCCCTTCTTCAGGCGCAGCACGAGGTGCACCAGCGCGACCTTGCTGGCGTCGCGCGTCAGCGACACCATCGACTCGCCGAAGAAGGCACCGCCCAGGCTGACGCCGTAGAGGCCACCGGCGAGCTCGCCCGCCTGCCAGACCTCGATCGAGTGCGCGAAGCCCATCTCGAAGAGACCGGCGTAGAGCTGCTCGATCAGCGGGTTGATCCAGGTGTCGCGGCGGCCGGCCCCGGGCTCGGCGCAGAGCGCCACCATGCGCGCGAAGGCCCGGTCGCAGGTGATCTCGAAGCTGTGGCGGCGCAGTGTGCGCCGCAGCCGGCGCGGCACATGGAAGCGCTCGAACGGCAGGATGCCGCGACGCAGCGGCTCGATCCAGCGGACCTCGGACGCGCGGCGGCTTTCCGCCATCGGGAAGATGCCGATGGCGTAGGCGCGCAGCAGCAGCTCCGGGGTCAGGCGCAGGCGGATCAGCCCTCCTTGGCGATGAAGCGTTCCAGCCAGTGGATGTCGTAGTCGCCGTTCAGGAAGTCGGGGTCCTGGACAAGCTGCTGGTGCAGGGGAATGGTGGTTTCCACTCCGTCGACAACGTACTCCTGCAGCGCGCGGCGCAGGCGCATCAGGCACTCGTTGCGCGTCGCGCCGTAGACGATCAGCTTGGCGATCAGGCTGTCGTAGTGCGGCGGCACGCGGTAGCCGGCATAGACCGCGCTGTCGACGCGCACGCCCAAGCCGCCCGGCGCGTGGTAGCCGGTGATGGTGCCGGGCGAGGGGGTGAAGGTACGCGGATGCTCCGCGTTCACGCGGCACTCGATGGCGTGACCCTGGAACTTCACGTCCTCCTGGCGGAGGCTGAGCGGCATGCCGGCGGCGATGCGGATCTGCTCGCGCACGATGTCGATGCCGGTGATCGCTTCGGTGATCGGGTGCTCCACCTGCAGGCGGGTGTTCATCTCGATGAAGTAGAACTGGCCGTTCTCGTAGAGGAACTCGATGGTGCCCGCGGAGAGGTAGCCCAGCTTGCGCATGGCGCCAGCGGCGATCTCGCCGATCTCGGCGCGCTGCTGCGCGTTGAGCGCGGGGGAGGGGGCCTCCTCCAGCAGCTTCTGGTGGCGGCGCTGCAGCGAGCAGTCGCGCTCGCCCAGGTGGATCACGTTGCCCTGGCTGTCGGCCAGGATCTGGATCTCGATGTGCCGCGGCCGGCCGAGATATTTCTCGATGTAGACCGCATCGTTGCCGAAGGCTGCCTTGGCCTCCGCCTTGGCGAGCGAGAGCGCCTGCAAGAGCTCGCCCTGCTGGCGTGCCACCTTCATGCCGCGCCCGCCGCCGCCGGCCGCCGCCTTGATCAGCACGGGATAGCCGATGCGCCCGGCAGTCAGCGCTGCCTCCTCCTCGCCGCGCACCGCGCCCTCGGAGCCGGGTACCACGGGAATGCCCAGCGACTTCGCCGCATCCTTGGCGGCCACCTTGTCGCCCATCAGCGAGATGTGTTCGGGCTTGGGGCCGATGAAGGTCATCCCATGCTCGCCCACCATCGAGGCGAAGGTGGCGTTCTCGGAAAGGAAGCCGACGCCCGGATGGATCGCCTCGGCGCCGGTGATGGTGGCAGCCGACAGGATGGCGGGAATGTTGAGGTAGCTCTGTCGCGAGGGCGGCGGGCCGATGCAAACGCTCTCGTCGGCCAGGCGCACATGCATGGCCTGTTCGTCGGCGGTCGAGTGCACCGCCACGGTGCGGATGCCCATCTCGCGGCAGGCGCGCAGGATCCGGAGCGCGATCTCGCCGCGATTGGCGATCAGCACCTTCTCGAACAAGGGCCGGGCCTACTCGATGACCAGCAGCGGCTCGCCGTACTCGACCGGCTGGCCGTCGCCGACCAGGATCTCGGTCACCGTCCCGGCGAGCGGGCTGGGCAGGGAGTTCATCACCTTCATCGCCTCGATGATCAGCAGGGTCTGGCCCTCGCGCACCTTGTCGCCGACCTTCACGAAGGGCGGCTTGCCGGGCTCGGGCGCGACGAAGACCGTGCCCACCATCGGCGACTTCACCGTGCCCGGCGCCTCGGGCGCGCGTCCGTCCGGCACCGGCACCGGCGCCGGGGCATGGCTGTGCCCGGGCAGGGCGTGCGCGATCAAGGCGGCGCCGCGCGCGACGCGGATGCGCTGGTCGCCCGACTCGTACTCGATCTCGGTCAGCCCGGTCTCGCTGAGGATGGCGGCGAGCTTGCGCAGCAGCTTCTCGTCGATGTCGAGTTTGTCGGCCATCACACCTCGGTCTTGTGCAGCAGGCGCTCGGCGAGCGCGGCCAGTGCCAGCACGTAACCCTCCGCTCCCAATCCGCAGATCACGCCGGTCACACCCAGCGAGACGTAGGAATGGCGACGGAAGTCCTCGCGCCGGTGGATGTTGGAAAGATGCACCTCGATGCTCGGCAGGTCGACCGCCTTCAGGGCGTCCAGCAGCGCGATGGAGCTGTGCGTGTAGGCGCCGGGGTTGATCACCAGGCCGGCCTGCGTGCCGCGTGCCTGCTGCACCCAGGTGACCAGCTCGCCCTCGTGGTTGGATTGCCGGCACTCGACCGTGAGGCCGAGGCGCTGGCCCTCGCCGACGCAGCGCCGCTCGATGTCGGCCAGGGTGGTGCGGCCATAGACCTCGGGCTCGCGCAACCCCAGGAGGTTGAGGTTGGGTCCGTTCAGCACCAGGATTTTCGGTGCCGCCGCCAAGCCCCGTCTCCCTTCTCTCGCTGCCGCTGCCGGCGAAGCGTTATCACGGCCGGCTGAAGTGCGGCAAGGCGAGACCAGGCTCAGTTGGCCTGGCGGGCCGCTTCGACGAACTGGGCAAGGTCGTCCCGGCCGCGCGCGCCGGGGACGAACTGCCGGTCGATCAGCATGGCCGGCGTGCCTTCGACCTTGAGCACATTGGCCAGCGCGAAGTTCTGGTCGAGCTCGGCGTCGAGTGCCGGATCGAGCATGTCGATCTTGAGCTGGGCCATATCGAGGCCGATCTCGGCGGCGATCGCCATCGCTGCCGCCTCGTCGATCTTCTGGTCCGCGGTCATCAGCGCATAGTGATACTCGCCGTAGCGGTCCTGGCGGGCTGCCGCCAGCGCCGCCTTGGCGGCGAAGCGCGAGCCTTCGCCGAAGATCGGCAGCTCCTTCAGCACGTAGCGGATGTTGCCGTCGTCCTCGACCAGCTGAAAGATGTCCTTGGTCATCTGTCGGCAGTAGCCGCAGTTGTAGTCGAAGAACTCGACCACGGTGACGTCGCCCTCCGGGTTGCCCAGAACCGGCGAGCCCGGCGCCTCGGCCAGCGCGGCCCACTGCTCGGCGATGATGCTGTCGCGGCTGGCCTGCGCCGCGGCCGCCTGCTTGGCTTCCAGGGCCTGCACCGCCTCCAGGATGATTTCGGGGTGCTCCAGGATGTAGGCTCGCACCAGCGCCCGGATCGCCTCCTCCTGCGCCGCGGTGAAGGGCTCCTCGGCCGGCGCTGCCGCAGGCAGCAGCAGGGCCAGGCTCAGGCTGAGGGCGGCAAGGGTCCGGCGCATCGTCGCGCTCCTGCGGTGGGGGTCCGGGGCGCTCTTTAGGCGCCGGCCGCCGGCCTGGCAAGTCACCGGCGCGTGAGAGGCTCCGCTCAGTTCTTCTTGTCGATGCGCCGCTGCGCCTCGAGCGCGATATCGTCCGCCTGTACCCAGGCCGGCGAGCCCGTAGGCAGGATGTCGCGCGCCCGCTCGGCGTAGAGCAGGGCATCGTCGTTCTTGCCCCGGGCCAGCGCGCTCTCCGCCAGCGCCAGCGCCGCCATGCCCTCGTCGCCGAGCCGCCCATAGGCAACGGCGGCGAAGCGCCAGGCGAAGCCGTTGTTCGGCTCAGCGGTCAGCACGAGCTGTAGATTCTTGATCGCCTGGCGGTCGTACTCCGGCGCGTTCAGCTCGATCTGGGTACGCGCCAGCAGGAGGCGGATCTGCTGCGCATGCGGCATTGCCGTCACCGCCGCCTCGAAAACCGGCAGCGCCTCCTGCAGGTGGCCGGACTCGAACAGCATCTGCCCCTTCATCTCCAGGAAGAAGGGATCGTTGGGCTGCTCCGCCAGCAGGCTGTCGACCAGGGTCAGCGCCTTGTCCAGGTGGCCTTCGCGGTATTCGAGGAGCGCGTGTGCGTAGCGCGCCGGCAGGCTCTGGTCGCCGACCGGATAGTGCCGCATCACCACCGAGCGGGGCTCCAGGTAGCCGATCAGCTTGGCGCGCAGGCGGGCGTGCAGTTGCACGAGCTCCGCCGGCGCTGGCTGGTCCCTTACGGCGGAGGCGGCAACCTGCTGCTCAAGATAGGCCAGGCGCTCGCGCGTCAGCGGATGCGTCGTCAGGTAAGGGTCCTGGTTCGCCGCCAGGAGCACTTCCTGGCCGCGCAGGCGGCCCATGAAGGTGAGCAGTCCCTTGGGCGAGAGGCCGCTGCGCTGCAGGTAGGTGATTGCCGCCTGGTCGGCCGCCTGCTCCTGCGAGCGGGTGAAGGAGAGCAGGCCCTTCAGCGCGATGTCGCCCGCACCGCTGATCACCGCGCCCGCCACCTCGCCGCGGCCCGAGGCGATGGCGCCGAGAATGCCCAGCAGCTGCGCCACGAGCATCGTCGCCGTGGCATCCTGCGCCGCCCCGATGCGCTGCGCGATGTGGCCGCCGGCGATATGCCCGGTCTCGTGCGCGATCACGCCGATCACCTCCAGCGGATCCTCGGCGCGCATCAGCAGACCGGTGTTGATGAACAGGTTCTGGCCGCCCATCACGAAGGCGTTCAGCGAGGAGTCCTGCACGAGGTATACGGTGATGGCGCGCGGATCCAGGCCGGCCGCCTGGAACAGTGGCGTGGCATAGACACGGATGATACTTTCGATCTCCTGATCGCGAATCAGCTGCAGCGGACGACCCTGAGCCAAGACCGGCGGTGAGACCGGCGCGAGGAGCAGTGCGGCCGTCGCCAGGACCGATAGGAGCCATCGAAGCGTGTTGAGCAAAGGGCGAACCCTCACGCCGGAACTGCGGATTGAGGCTAACTGCGACATGGGGCCACGGCAATGCAACGACAAGATGGCGTTTTTACGCCGCGCTGGCGCTCTGCTGGTGGCCGCGACGCTCAGCCTGAACGGCTGCGCCCAGGAGGCGGCGGGGCCGGTCGAGGGCTTCGCCGGACTGGTCGCGGTCGACGAGCCGAACGCGGCCGTGGTCGGCCGCGAGATCCTGGGCAACGGCGGGACGGCGGCCGATGCCGCGGTGGCCATGGCCTTCGCGCTGGCCGTCACCTATCCATCGCGCGCCGGGCTCGCGGGCGGGGGCGCCTGCCTGGCCTTTTCCGCCCAGACCAAGAGTACCGACGCTCTGGTGTTCTTGCCGCTGCCTGGGCTCATCGGCACCGGTACGCTGCCGCTGCTGCCGCGCGCCATGGCGGCGCTCAACGCCAGGCACGGCAGCCTGCGCTGGGAGCTCATCCTGTCGCCGGCCGAGAACCTGGCGCGTTTCGGCTACGACATGAGCCGGGCGCTGGCGCAGGACTTCGCCGTCGGCGGCCAGACGCTGCTGACCGATCCCGAGGCGCAGGCGATCTTCGCGCCGGCCGGGCGGGTGCAGACCGGCGTGCCGGTGGTGCAGGCGCAGCTCGCCGCCACGCTGTCGGCGCTGCGCCAGCAGGGGGCTGGCTACTTCCACGGCAGCGGGTTCACCGCGCGCTATGTCGAGGCGACCGCCCTCGCCGGCCTGCCGATCGACGGCGAGGCGCTGCGTGGCGCCGTGCCGGCCCTGCTTCCGCCCGTCGCCTTGCGGGTTGGCGACACCACCGCCTGGTTCACGCCGCCGCCGGCGGCCAACGGCCTGCTCGCGGCCGAGCTCTATCTCATGCTGGCGCAGATGCTGGATGCCGGCGGCGATCCGCAGGCCGAGCTGCTGCACCTCTTCCTGGAGGCCTCGGCGCAGGCCTTCGCCGACCGGGCCGGCTGGCTCGGGCCCGGCGGGCAGAGCAGCCTCCCGGTCGAGGAGGTGCTGAACGCCAGTCGCCTGCAGGGCCTCGCCCCCGATCTCGGCGAGGGCGGGCACCATCCGGCCGCCGCCTTGCGGCCAACCCCGCAGGCACTGATCGAGCCGTCCGGCGGCACCGGCTTCGTTGCCGGCGACCGCTTCGGCAACGCGGTCGCCTGCAGCTTCACCATGAACGGCCTCTTCGGTGCCGGCCGCATGGCGGCCGGCACCGGCATGGTGCTGGCGGCACCCCCGCCGCAGGGGCTGTCGGTCTCGCCGGTCGCCGTGCTCGTGGCGAGCGAGGGCTCCGGCCGCTTCTACTTCGGCGCGGCGGGCGGCGACGGTGCGGCGGCCGCCACCGCGGTCACGCGGGTGCTGTTCGAGGTGCTGGAGAACCAGCGCAGCCTGGCGCAGGCGATGGAAGAGGGGCGCGTGCATCACAACGGGCTGCCCGATGTCGCCTTTGCCGAGGAGCGGATTCCCGTTGACCTGCTGCAGGCACTGACGCAGCGCGGCCACAACGTGCGCACCCTGCCGGCGATGGGACTGGTCAATGCCTTCTGGTGCCCCGACGCGCTGGCGACCCGCGGCGACCAGTGCCAGGTCGAAAACGATCCGCGCGGCTTCGGCCTGACGCAGCGCGCGGAATAGCCGGGCGATGGCGCTGAAGGTGGCCAAGCGCGGCAGCGTCGCGCCCTTCCTGGCGATGGATATGCTTTCACGCGCCAACCGGCGCCAGCAGGCCGGTGGCGAGGTGGTGCATCTGGAGGTAGGGCAACCGGGCACCCCGGCGCCGCGTCGGGTGCTGGACGCCGCGGCGCGCGTGCTGGCCGAGGGGCGCATCGGCTACACCGAGGCCCTGGGGATCGACCGGCTGCGCCAGGCGATCGCCGAGCACTACCAGAGCTTCTACGGCGTCCCGCTCGCGGCCGAGCGCGTCGCCGTCACCACCGGCTCCTCCAGCGGCTTCCTCCTGGCCTTCCTCTCGGCCTTCGAGCCGGGCGACCGCGTGGCGCTGGCGACGCCCTACTATCCGGCCTACCCCAACCTCCTGACCGCGCTCGGCCTGGAGCCGGTGCTGCTGCCGGCGACGCCGGACAGCGGCTTCCACCCAACGCCGGAGCTGCTCGACGCCGCCGGCCAGCTTTCCGGTCTGATCGTCGCCAGCCCGGCCAACCCCACCGGCGCGATGCTCGATCCGACGGAGCTCCGGCAGCTCGTCGGCTACTGCGCCGATCGCGGCATCCGCCTGATCTCCGACGAGATCTATCACGGCATCACCTTCGGCAAGCGCGCGCTCACCGTGGCGGAGATCGAGCCTCGCGCGATCGTGGTCAATTCCTTCTCCAAGTATTTCTCGATGACCGGCTGGCGGCTCGGCTGGCTGGTGCTGCCGGAGGATCTGGTGCGGCCGGTCGAGCGGCTGGCGCAGAGCCTCTACATCTCGGCACCGGCGCTGTCGCAGGAGGCCGCCATCGTCGCGCTCGCTTGCCGTGCCGAGCTCGACGCCTATGTCGAGGCCTACGCCCTGAAGCGGCGCTTCCTGATGCAGCACCTGCCGGAGTGCGGGCTGGGCAAGGTGGCCGCCTGCGACGGCGCCTTCTACTTCTATGCCGACGTCGGGCACCTGACCAACGACAGCGAGGACTTCTGCCACCGCGTCCTGGACGAAGCGGGTGTCGCGCTGACGCCGGGTCTCGACTTCGATCCCGACCGCGGCCAGCGCTACGTCAGGCTGTCCTTCGCCGGCCCCATGGGGGACATGGAACGGGCAGTCGAGCGCCTGCGGGTCTTTCTCGACCGGCGCTGAGGCGAACGGCGTGCGCACCCTGGGCCGCTGGTGCTGGCGCCTCGCCGCCCTCGCGCTGGGATTCCTGGGCGCCCTGCCGCTCCTCATCGTGCTGCTGGCCGGAGCCCTGCCGGTGCCGGCCACGCCGCTGATGGCGCTACGGCTGCTCGAAGGCGAAGCCTGGCGGCAGCAGTGGCGTGCGCTGAATGAAATCTCGCCCCACCTCCCCGCCGCCGTGCTGGCGGCCGAGGACAACGCCTTCTGCCAGCACCACGGCGTCGACTGGCCGGCCATGGCCAAGGCGGCGAAGGAAGTTCGGCAGGGACAGCGCGAAGCCTCGCGCGGCGCCAGCACGCTCTCCATGCAGGTGGCGAAGAACCTCCTGCTCTGGCCGGACCGCGATCTGCTGCGCAAGGCGCTGGAGCTGACCTATGTCACCTGGATCGAGGCGCTTTGGCCGAAGCGGCGCATCCTGGAGGTCTACCTGAACATCGTCGAGTGGGCGCCCGGCGTCTACGGCGCCGAGGCGGCGGCGCAGCACCACTTCGGCGTCAGCGCCGCGCAGCTGAGCGCGCGCCAGGCGGCGCTGCTCGCTGCCGT
>Ga0299906_10005143_pt1 | contig 10681 bp, 12 predicted proteins | sample RVTome_14_FD_200259 | JGI IMG/M metagenome (GOLD analysis project Ga0299906, IMG submission 200259) | Soil microbial communities from uranium-contaminated site in the Upper Colorado River Basin, Wyoming, United States - RVT145D125 (version 2) ... | reverse complement strand
AGGCCGGCGCCACGTTCCTGTTCAGCCTCGGCCCCGACCACACCGGGCGGGCGATCAAACGCATGTTTCGACCGGGCTTGTTGCGCAAGGTCCGGCGCACATCCGTGGTATCGCACTACGGGTTGGCCACGTTGCTGTACGGCACCCTACTGCCCGGGCCCGACATCGGCCAGCGCTGCGCTGACATCCTGCGTGCGGTACGCGACGCCGGTTTCGAGGTCGGCATCCACGCCTGGGACCGCGTCAAGTGGCAGGACGGTGTGGGCAGGGCGGATGCAGCGTGGACCCGCCATCAGATGGAGCTGGCGATCCGGCGCCATCAGGAGATCTTCGGCAGCGAGCCCCGGGTGCACGGCGCCGCCGGCTGGCAGATGAACCGCCATGCCTATCGTCTGACGCAGAGGCTGGGCTTCGGCTATTGCTCCGACACGCGCGGCAGCCAGCCTTTCGTCCCGATCTACCAGGCCGAGATCGTCGCCTGCCCCCAGCTCCCCACCACCCTGCCCACTCTGGACGAGCTGATCGGCAGGGACGGGATCGACGCCGGCAACGTGGCGGACCACCTGCTGCAACTGACCCGCGATCCGCCTGCCACCGGCCACGTTTTCAGCCTGCATGCCGAGCTGGAGGGCATGCAGCTCAAGCCCGTGCTCGAGCGGCTGCTGCAGGGCTGGCGTGAGCAGGGCTACAAGCTGGTCTCCCTGGGCGACTACTTCGACGGCCTGCCGGACAAGAATCTGCCCCGCCATGAGGTGGCGACCGGGGAGGTGCCGGGCCGCTCGGGGCAGCTGTCGCTGCAGGGACCGGACTTTCTGGAATGGAGCCGCGCGTAGGTCCTTTTCGAACCACTAACAGGAAAGGAGCATGTTGGAGAACCTGAGCGTACCCGACTTCGAAGCGCAGGCCACCGGCGGCACAACCTTTCGGCTGTCCGCGGCGCGCGGCCAGCCGCTGGTGTTGTACTTCTACCCCAAGGACAACACGCCCGGCTGCACCGATGAGGGCGTGCAGTTCCGCGACCTCTACAGCGAGTTCCAGAAACTCGGCTGCAGCGTGTACGGGGTGTCGCGCGACAGCATCAAGTCGCACGACGGCTTCAAGGCCAAGATGAGCTTTCCCTTCGAGCTGCTGTCGGATCCGGACGAGCGGCTGTGCCAGACGTTCGGCGTGATGAAGATGAAGAACATGTACGGCAAGCAGGTGCGCGGCATCGAGCGCAGCACCTTCGTCATCGACTCGGCCGGCAAGGTCCGCAAGGAGTGGCGCGGCGTCAAGGTGCCCGGACACGCGCAGGAGGTGCTGGAATTCGTGAAGACCCTATGAATGCCAGGGAGGCGGGAGGTGGGAGGTGGGAGGAGACAGGCGTGCCGGCCTCTCGGACAATTTCCTTGCCTGTTCGTTTCGCATCGCCCCGCACGCAAAGCTCCTCACCCCTCACTCCTCACCCCTCACCCGCGTAGCGTATGGCTCACCGCAAACCCGCGCCGGTCACCCGGCTGCACCCCGACACCAAGCTCTTCGTGCTGGACACCAACGTGCTCATGCACGACCCCACCAGCCTGTTCCGCTTCCAGGAGCACGACATCTTCCTGCCGATGGCGACCCTGGAGGAGCTGGATGCCAACAAGAAAGGCATGTCCGAGGTCGCGCGCAATGCGCGCCAGGTGAGCCGCTTCCTCGACGGCCTGCTCAATCAAAGCGACGCCGATATCGACGAGGGCATCCCGCTCGGCGCGAAGGGCGACAAGCAGGCCACCGGCCGGCTGTTCCTGCAGACTCAGGCCATCAACGGCGAGCTGCCGCCCACACTGGCGAGCGGCAAGGCGGACAACCAGATTCTCGCGGTCGTGCGCCATCTGCACGAGAGCCATCCGCGGCGCCAGGTCATCCTGGTGTCCAAGGACATCAACATGCGCATCAAGGCGCGTGCGCTGGCGCTGTCGGCCGAGGACTACTTCAACGACAAGGTGCTGGAGGATACGGATCTCCTCTACACCGGCGTGCGCGAGCTGCCGGCCGACTTCTGGGACACGCACGGCAAGGAGATGGAGTCCTGGCAGCAGGCCGGACGCACCTTCTACCGCGTCCACGGACCGCTGGTCTCCAGCCTGCTGGTCAACGAGTTCGTCTACCTCGAGACGGACAGCCCGTTGTTCGCCCAGGTCAAGGAGATCTCGGGTAAGACGGCGATTCTGCACACGCTGGTCGACCACACTCATCAACGCAACAACGTGTGGGGCATCACCGCTCGCAATCGCGAGCAGAACTTCGCGCTCAACCTGCTGATGAACCCCGAGGTCGACTTCGTCACCCTGCTGGGGCAGGCGGGCACCGGCAAGACCCTGCTCACGCTCGCCTCGGGGCTCATGCAGACGCTCGAGGACAAGCTCTACTCGGAGATCATCATGACCCGGGTCACCGTGCCGGTGGGCGAGGACATCGGGTTCCTGCCCGGTACCGAGGAGGAGAAGATGACCCCCTGGATGGGCGCGCTGGAGGACAACCTCGACGTTCTCAACAAGACCGACGACGACGCCGGCGAGTGGGGCCGCGCCGCCACCCGCGACCTGATCCGCTCGCGCATCAAGGTGAAGTCGCTCAACTTCATGCGCGGGCGCACCTTCATCAACAAGTTCCTCATCATCGACGAGGCGCAGAACTTGACGCCCAAGCAGATGAAGACGCTGGTCACCCGCGCCGGTCCCGGCACCAAGGTGGTGTGCCTGGGCAATATCTCGCAAATCGACACCCCCTACCTCACCGAGGGCAGCTCGGGCCTGACCTATGTGGTGGACCGGTTCAAAGGCTGGGGCCACAGCGGGCACGTCACGCTCACGCGCGGCGAGCGTTCGCGGCTGGCAGATCACGCTGCCGAGATACTCTAGACCTTACTGCCCAAAGCTGAACCGCGGAGGCACGCAGGCGCGGAGGACCGCAGAGTAGAAAACGTGAACCAGCAGCGCGTCGTGTCAAAGCTCATCGCGATAGCGTCCCAAGCTGAAGTCTCACGATTTCCTCTGCGCACCTCTGCGCCTCCGCGCCTCCGCGGTCCTGTCCTGATCAGCGCGGCACCGCCGTGCGATCCAGACACTGGCCGACCTCGACGCGGAACTGCTTCATCCACTGCTTCTCGCCCAGCATCTTTGCCAGGCGCAGGCGTTCGTAATCGTCCGTGATGGCCGCATAGCTGGGGTAGCCCATCCGTCTTACCGCCCCCTCGACGAGCATCAACGCCTCGTCCATGCGCTGCCGGTCTTCCGCGTTGCCTGCCTGCACGTCGTAAGGGGCGATGCAGCTCGTGTAGTGCGATTCAGGCACCCCGTCGCGCTGGTGGTAGTCATGCGCCAGCGCAAGCAGTGTCTGCGCCTGCTCCGGGGTCAGGTTGGTGAACTTGGCCACCGGCTCTGCCGCTGCCTCGATAGCCCCGAGCAGCACCAGGGCCACGAGCGACCGCACGGCCAATGCCGGCGGGAAGCCGCGCTCGGATCTACTTCGCCAGGCTCCTATCGGAAACACCCTTGCGACAGCTTCGCACCTTTGCGTCTTTGCGGTCATCGTGACTTCAGTAGCGAGTCGGATCGGCAAGGTTCTCGAAGCGGGTATATTCCCCGAGGAAGGCCAGCCGCACGGTGCCGATCGGGCCGTTGCGCTGCTTGCCGATGATCACTTCGGCAATGCCCTTGTCTGCGCTCTCCGGGTTGTACACTTCGTCGCGGTAGATGAACAGGATCAAATCCGCATCCTGCTCCAGCGCTCCCGATTCGCGAAGATCCGACATCACCGGCCGTTTGTTGGGACGCTGCTCCAGGCTGCGGTTGAGCTGCGACAGAGCGACCACCGGACAATTGAGCTCTTTGGCCAGACCCTTCATGGAGCGCGAGATCTCCGACAGCTCGGTGGCGCGGTTCTCGCCCTCGCCGGACGCCGACATGAGCTGCAGGTAGTCCACCACGATCAAGCCGAGCTGCTTGTACTGGCGGTGCAGCCGGCGGGCGCGGGCACGCAGCTCCAGGGGGTTGAGCGCCGCCGTCTCATCGATGTGCATGGGCGCATCGTTGAGCTTGCCCACCGCTTCGGTCAGGCGCTGCCAGTCTTGGTCCTGCAGGCGCCCGGTACGCAGCCGGTGCTGGTCGAGCCTGCCCACCGAGCCGAGCATGCGCATGACCAGCTGGGTGCTGGCCATCTCCATGCTGAAAATGCCCACCGGCAAACCGCTGTTCAGCGCGACGTGCTCGGCAATGTTCATCGCGAGCGACGTCTTGCCCATGCTCGGGCGACCCGCCACGATCACGAGATCGCCGGGCTGCAGGCCCGAGGTCATCCGGTCGAGGTCCACGAACCCCGTAGGCACACCGGTGATCTCGTTGGGGTTGTCACGGTTGTAGAGCATGTCGATGCGCTCGACCACCTGGGTGAGCAGCGGCGGCATGTCCTGGAAGCCCTGCTTGCCGCGCGCGCCCTGCTCGGCGATCTCGAACACCTTGGACTCGGCTTCGTCCAGGATCTGTGTGGCGTCCCGCCCCATGGGGTTGTACGCCGAGTCGCCGATGCCGGTGGCCACCTCGGCCAGCTTGCGCAGGATGGCGCGGTCGCGGACGATCTCCGCATAGCGGCGGATGTTGGCAGCGGAAGGCGTGTTGGTTGCGAGCGCGCCCAAGTAGGCCATTGCGCCGGCGCTCTGCAGCTCTTTGGTGCTCTCCAGGCTCTCGGCGACGGTGATGACGTCGGCGGGACGGCTGTTGCCGATCAGCTTGCAGATGTGGCGGTAGATCAGCCTGTGATCGGCGCGGTAGAAGTCGGCCTCGGCGATGAGGTCGGCCATGCGGTCCCAGGCCGTGTTGTCCAGCAACAGCCCGCCCAGGACGGATTGCTCCGCCTCCACCGAATGCGGCGGCAGCTTGAGGAGCTCGACCTGACTGTCGTGGAGGATCGGGAACGCGGATTGGGCCATTGACAGGGGCTGGAGCTGGGGACCTAGGGCCGGGGGCGGAGCTGAATTCTACTCCACCCTCACCCCAGCCCTCTCCCATTAAGGGAGAGGGAGCCTCTTACTACTTCAGCAGGTCGATTTCTTCACAGCCTCTGAGTCCTATCTTTATTACTCCCGAGTCCCCAGTTCGATCACTGCTCGCCCAGCACCGACACCTTGATGGTGGCCTTGGCGTCCGTGTGCAGGTCGAGGACGACGTCGTAATCGCCGACGTGCTTGAGCGGACCCTGCGGCAGGCGCACCAGCGCTTTCGGCAGATCGAAACCTTGCGCCTTCAGCGCCTCGGCGATATCCGAGTTGGTGACGGACCCGAACAAGCGCCCGTCCACGCCGGCTTTCTGGGTGACTTGAATGGTCAGGCCCTCGAGCCTGGTCGCGCGCTCCTGCGCCGCGACCAGCACATCGGCCTGGCCCTTCTCCAGTTCGGCGCGCCGCTGCTCGAACAGCGCGACGTTGGCGGCGGTCGCGCGCTTGGCCTTGCCCTTGGGGATGAGATAGTTGCGGGCAAAGCCGTCCTTGACCTTGACGATGTCTCCGAGCTGCCCGAGGTTGGCGACTTTCTCGAGGAGGATGATCTGCATGGGCCGGCTCTGTCAGTGGATGTCGGTGTAGGGCAGCAGCGCGAGAAACCGGGCGCGCTTGACGGCAACGGACAACTGGCGCTGGTAGTGGGCCTTGGTGCCCGTGATGCGCGCCGGGATGATCTTGCCGTTCTCGTTGATGAAGTCCTTGAGCAGCTCCACGTCCTTGTAGTCGATCTCCTTGATCTTCTCCGCCGTGAAGCGGCAGAACTTGCGCCGCTTGAACAGCGGGCGGAAGCTGCGGTCGTCCTTCTTCTTGTCCTTCGGCTTGCCTCTGCCACGAAATGCCATGATGTGTTTTCCTCAATCGATCTCGAATTCGTTCACGTGCAGCACGACGCGTCTGCTGCGGCGGCTGCGGTTGGCCAGGAACCCTCGTGCCGTCAGCCGCTGGCCGGGCAGGACGGCATCCAGCTTCACCGCCACCCCCCCGATTGCGACCAGCTCTATCTCCAGGTCGACCTGTCTCGGCACGCCGCCTTCACTTTGCAGGGACCGGTGGATCAGCTCGAGCGCCAGGATCGGGACCCCGGCGGGGCTGAAGCGCAGCGGCTCGCGCGCCGTTACCTCACCGCCCAGCTGAACCTGGTTGGGCTCGATCCGCGGCGCTTCGAGCGGGTTGGCCGCATCAGCCGATTCGGGCTGGCTACGCCCCACGCTGGTCGCTGGCTGCCTACGCAGCCGGGCTGGGCTGCGCCGCAGGCTGCTCGGGCCGCTCCCTCTCCCGATCGCCCGCGGGCCTGGGTTTCTCCTGCCGCATCATCGGGGAAGGCTCGGTGACGGCCTCGTCGCGCTGCACCACCAGATGGCGCAGGACAGCGTCGTTGAAGCGGAAAGCATGCTCCATCTCTGCCAGTGCCTCTTTGTCGCACTCGACGTTCATCAGCACGTAGTGCGCCTTGTGGAGTTTCTCCATCGGAAACGCAAGCTGACGCCGGCCCCAGTCCTCCAGCCGGTGGATGCGGCCGCTGCGGCCGGTGACCATCCCTTTGTAGCGTTCGATCATCGCGGGCACCTGCTCGCTCTGATCCGGATGGACGATGAAGATGATCTCGTAGTGTCGCATCGAATCTCCTTGTGGGATAAGCCCCCCGTTTGCGCGACGGTGGAGCAAGGAACTCCGCGCTCGAAACGACGGGCCCGGACCGGGTCGGGCGCAGCGCGGAAGGCCGGAATTATACGGACTTCGGCTGAAAACTCAATCGCCTGGGGTTGAGGGTGAAGGCCTTCACCCTTCTACGTCAGGCAGATCAGCCCGGCCTTGATGTGCTGGCTGAGGCTGGCGGCGTTGGCCAGGCCGTAGACACCGAACCCCAGCACCAGGCCGCCGGCCGCCACGCGCACGGGCCGCGCGCGAGCCACCCCCGAAACCCTGCGCCATGCCAAGCCGGCGAACAGCAGATTGGGCAGGGTGCCCAAGCCGAAGGCCAGCATGATCGCCGCGCCGTTCAACGGGTCTCCCGCGAGCATGGCCGTCAGCAGGATTCCATATACCAGACCGCAGGGGAGCCAGCCCCACAGCAACCCCAGCCCCAAGGCTCGAGGTGGCGTATCGGCGGGCAGGAGCCTGCGCGTAAGCGGCTGGATCAGCTTCCAGAGGCGCACGCCGATGCGCTCCAGACCGGCTGCCACCCCGGACACCCCGGCAAGGTACAGCCCCAGCAGCACCAGCATCAGGTTGGCCAGGACGTAGAGGGCGATCTGGACGGGCAGCACCCCGTCGAGGAGCAGACCGAGGCTGCCCACTGTGCCGGCGACCGCCCCCGCCACGCCGTAGGATGCAATCCGCCCGAGGTTGTAGCTCAGGTGGAGCTGCCAGCGCCCGTCTCCCGCCTGGCCGGACAGCGCCGCGACGATGCCGCCGCACATGCCGGCGCAGTGCACGCCGCCCAGCAGGCCGGTCAGGAATACCGCTCCGAAGATCGCTACCGACATCGTAATGCGCTAAGACTCCTGAACCGCAGAGGCGCAGAGACGCGGACAAGAAGATGAATCATTCTCACCCCAGCTTTGGAGCGTAGTCTACTCCCCTCATGCTAGACGTCCTCTGCGGAACTCCGCGCCTCCGTGGTTCAAATTGGGTTCAGACGACCTTGGAATAGCGGGCGCGCTCGCGCCCCTCGCGCAGGTAGCGGTCGAACACCATGCAGATGTTGCGGATGAAGAAGCGGCCGAGCGGTGTGACCATGAGCCATTGACGGTCCAGCGTCAGCAGGCCGGCTTCACGCAAGGGCGCCAGATCCTCGATCTCGCGCGCGAAGTACTTGCGGAAATCGATCAGGTGCGCCACCTCCAGCGACTCGATCGGGACCTCGAAGTGGCACATCAGACACTGGATCAGCGCGCGCCGTACCAGGTCGTCGGCGGTCAGCTCGATCCCGCGCATGACCGGCAGCGTGCCATGGTCGAGACGGTCGTAGTACTCGTCCAGCGTCTTGACGTTCTGGCTGTAGGTGGGACCGACCTGCCCGATCGCGGAGATGCCGAAGGCCAGCAGGTCGGTCTCCGGGTGCGTCGAATACCCCTGGAAGTTGCGGTGCAGCCGGCCCTGCCTTTGCGCTGCCGCCAGGTCGTCATCCGGCTTGGCGAAGTGGTCCATGCCGATGTAGCTGTAGCCCGCATCCGCCAGCCGCTTGATCGCGAGCGACAGCAGCTGCAGCTTGGCGTCGGGTGTCGGCAAGTCGGCCTCGGCAATGCGGCGTTGGGGCTTGAACACCGCGGGCAGGTGGGCGTAGTTGTACAGGGCGATCCGATCCGGCCCGGCGTCGATGACCCGCTCGAGGGTGCGGTTGAAGCCTATGACGTTCTGCTTGGGCAGGCCATAGATCAGATCCACGTTGACCGAGCGGAAACCGCAGCCTCGCGCGGCCTGCATGACTGCGCGCGTCTGCTCCTCGCTCTGGATGCGGTTCACGGCCCGTTGCACCTGCGGATCGAAGTCCTGCACCCCGAGGCTGATACGGTTGAACCCCAGCTCGGCGAGAAAGCCGATCGTGTCGTTTGCCACGGTGCGGGGGTCCACTTCGATGGAGTACTCGCCGCGCGGATTCAGGTGGAAGCTGTCCCGGATCGCGCCCACCAACGCGCTCATCTCCTCCCGGTTGAGGAAGTTCGGCGTCCCCCCGCCCCAGTGCATCTGCACGGCCTGACGCGCACCGCCCAGCAGCTCCGTCACCAGGGCCATTTCGCGTTGCAGGTAGCGCACGTAACGGGCGGAGCGCGCGTGATCCTTCGTGATCACCTTGTTGCAGGCGCAGTAGTAGCAGATGCTTTCGCAAAATGGCACATGGACATATAATGATAGCGGGCGCGGGTGGCCTGCGAGCAGGCGTTTGCGCAACCAGCCCCGATAGGTCTCGGCATCGAAAGCTTCCACGAAGCGATCTGCCGTCGGGTAGGATGTGTAGCGCGGTCCGCTGACGTCGAAGCGCCTGAGCAGCTCGACGGAAACCAACGGGCCGGTCGGGGCGCCTTCCATGGTTTGTTGCACTGTTCCGAGTTAGCTGTCACTGTGCCACTGCAGTCCTCGTAGCGGTTGATATGGATCAAGGGTCAGCCAGAGCCGGTATTTGGAAAGAGCACACATGGCAGTCACTCCTGTTGCTTCCCCGGTCAATCTTTCGCGCCTGAAAACGGCGTGCTCGTCCTGCAGCCTGCGGGAGCTGTGCCTTCCGGTCGGCCTGAACCAACAGGACATGGCCAAGCTGGACGAGCTGGTGTTCGTGCGCCGCACGGTCAAGCGCGGAGACTACCTGTTCCGGGCCGGTGAGAAGTTCGACTCGCTGTATGCGGCACGCACCGGTTTCTTCAAGACCAAGCTGCTGCTGGAGGACGGGCGTGAGCAGGTAACCGGCTTCCACATGGCAGGCGAACTGATGGGGCTGGACGGCATCGGGCCCGAGCGGCACACCTGCGACGCCGTAGCGCTGGAGGACAGCGACGTTTGCGTCATACCGTTCGATCGGCTCGAGAACCTGAGCCGCGAAATGGAGGCGCTCCAGCACCACTTCCACAAGGTCATGAGCCGGGAGATCGTGCGGGAGCACGGCGTGATGATGCTGCTGGGAAGCATGCGCGCGGAGGAGCGGCTGGCCGCGTTCCTGCTGAACCTGTCGCAGCGCCTGAGCGTGCGCGGCTACTCGGCGCAGGAGTTCAACCTGCGCATGACGCGCGAAGAGATCGGCAGCTACCTCGGCCTGAAGCTGGAAACCGTCAGCCGGGTGTTCTCCAGGTTCCAGGAAGAGAGCCTGATCGCCGTGCAACAGAAGAACATCCGCATCCTCGACACGACCGGCCTGCGCGAGATCGTCGGCCGGAGCACCTCTTGATGGATACATCCGGCTCGGCACGCTGACCACGCGCCTGGATCACTCACTCAACGTCGTTGCCGCCGTCTCCGGCCGAGGCCCGAGCCGACCATGTGCACGCTACCCGGCGCGGATGCCGACGCGTGCCCGAGTGACCCCGAGCGCTGCGTCGGACGCGCGGGCAAGCGCGATTCCCACTATCTCGGGCTATCGAGGGGTCTTCCCCGTACCTGAAATGTTCTCGACAGGCAATCTCAGGCTGCCTGCGGCACGCCGAGCTTCCTGAGGAAAGTCTGCATCAGGCACCACTTGGTGAACCCGCTCTGCAACAGGTTCGCCCCGACGAAGGCGGTGAACAGCAGCCAGTACTTGCTGAGGAACAGTGGGCTTTCGGGCACGCCCAGCGCCAGCGAGAGCAGGATGAAGCTGCCGGCGATGATGTGGATCAGGCGGTCGGTGGTCATGGTGTGGATGTCTCCTTGGCAATGGCTGTCGCGACGGTCATCGCGCTCCATGCAGCAAGACTACAGGGAGCGAGCCGCCCGCTCAGTGACTGAAGTCACGAAGCGCCCCCTCACCCCCGCCCTCTCCCGCCAGGGGCGCCAGGGGAGAGGGAGTCTGCCTTCGTCCTCTGACCTTCGCCCGTCGCCCTTCGTGCTTAGTCCTTCGTCCTCAGTCCTGTGTCCTGAGTCCCAAGCTCTGAGTCCTTCTTCTTCCAAAGTGCGGTGTAGTACAGCACCGGGATCACCACCAGCGTCAGCAGGGTGGACACCAGGATGCCGAAGATCAGCGACACCGCCAAA
>Ga0299906_10005142_pt1 | contig 10681 bp, 10 predicted proteins | sample RVTome_14_FD_200259 | JGI IMG/M metagenome (GOLD analysis project Ga0299906, IMG submission 200259) | Soil microbial communities from uranium-contaminated site in the Upper Colorado River Basin, Wyoming, United States - RVT145D125 (version 2) ... | reverse complement strand
TGGTCGAGCGACGCTACACGGGCCACCTGGCGCGCGGACCGCGGGAGCCGGACGCGTGACGCACATCGACCTGTCCGAGGAGCAGCCCGGTCTGCCGGCGGGCACCGGCAGCGTCTTCCGCAATCGCAATTTCGTGTTGTTGTGGTCGGCCCAGCTCCTCAGTCAGCTGGCCAGCAACATGGTGCTGGCGGCCCTGATGGCGGTCGTGGTGCGGGCGACCCAGTCCAACACCGCCAACGCGCTATTGATCCTGACCTTCCTGGCGCCGGCCGTGGTGTTCAGCGCGCTGGCCGGTGTGCTGGTCGAGCGCAGCGACGCACGGCTGATCATGATCGCCTCCAACCTGGCCCGTGCCCTCGGAACCGCCCTGTTCCTCTTCGTGGGCAGTCACGTGCTGGCCATCCTGGTCCTGAACTTCGCGATCTCGACCGTCAGCGCATTCTTCGCGCCGGCTGAATTGACGGCCATCCCGAGGCTCCTCGAGCGCCGCCATCTGATGGCCGCCAACTCGATCTTCATCCTTACCGTGAACGCCACCTTTGGCATCGGATTCGGGGTGATCGGGCCGCTCATCCTGACCACGCTGGGCCCGGAGGCGGTGTATGTCGTGGTCGCCGCCATGCTGGCCCTGGCCTCGCTCGCCATCGTCCCGCTCCCCAGCGTCAAGGCCGAAAAGGCGCCGACGCCCCTCCATGCTGGGCGCGCCCTGACCCACGTCGTGGACGAGCTCCGTGAAGGCATCGCGTTCGTGCAGCGCACGCCGCAGATCGCGTGGTCGCTGCGCTACCTGGGGATCGGCGCGTCGATCATCGGCGTCCTGGGCGCCTTGGGGCCGGGTTTCGCGACCACGATCCTGGGCCTCCGGCCGGAGGACATCTTCTTCATCATGGGGCCGGCTGGACTCGGCGCCGTGATGGGCATCCTGTTCATCAACTCATTCGGGCAGTACCTGCCTCGCCGGCTGCTCATCGACCTGGGACTTGTTCTGACCACTGCCATGCTGCTCGCGATCGCCCTGGTCCGTCCCATCGTCGACGTCCTGAGTCCCGCCCTGCAGCCGATCCAGGAGAACCTGCCGGCTCTCTTGTCGGCGGCACTATCGCTGATCGCCCTGGTCATCGCCATCGCCTTCGGCGCCGGGGTCGCCTACGCCCTGATTGCGATTCCGGCTCAGACCGCGCTCCAGGAGGAGCTCCCCGTCAACGTGCGGGGCCGCATTTTCGGCATCCTCAACACGCTCCTGTCTGTGGCGTCGTTCTTCCCGGTCCTCGCCGCGCCGCTGGTGGCCGACCTGGTGGACATCCTGCTGCCCGGGCTCGGGATCCCGGTCGTCCTGCTCGGCCTGTCGGTGGTCCTGGCGTGGGTCGCGGTCGCCTCCTGGCGACAGAACGCCGCCGCTGGCCTTCACCAGCGCCAATCCCGCGACGCCGTGGACCCGAGCTGACCACTTCTCAGCCCGTGGTTGCCGGCGTACTATCCGGTCAGGACCGCAGACCATGACTGACCCACCGGACGACCCAGACGACCCGACCGAGGCTTTCGGCGTGGAAGGCGGATCATCCACGCCCGTGGGCCCCGGCCCAGGTGCGTCCAGCTTCGACCCCACCATCGTGGACTTCGGGCACTACGCGGGACGCAAGCTCGAGGAGCTCGCGGAGTCGGATCCGGGGTACCTGTACTGGTTGGCCCGTCATCCATCCGGGGCCCGATACCGCGCCGAGATCGCCCGCGTGCTGGGCGCCCGGCTCCAGTCAAAGGATTACTGACCGGCGGGGCTCCAGCGCCTGATCGCGGCGTCCGCGAGCTGCAAACGGTGATCGGTAGCTCACCCAATCGGGCCGTCTGGCACTTGGCGCGACCCCCGAGCCGCGTCACCTTGTCGCCAGGAGGTACGTGCCATGACACTTCAGCGGCCGCGACCCTTTTTCGACGCGCCCTCTCTGCGCGAGGCGATGGATCGGCTCTTCGATCGATCGTTTGTCTCGCCGGGCGAGTGGATGACCTTGGCTCGATTCGAGCAGCCGGCGATCGACGTGGTTTCGAAGCCGGAGGCCTTCGTCGTCAAGGCGGCGCTACCGGGCGTCAAGCCTGAGGATATCGAGACCACGATCACGGGTGACACGCTCACCATCCACGGGAAGTTCCACGAGGAGGAGAAGCGGGAGGCGGAGGGGTACCTCTACCGCGAGCTCAGCCGGGGCGAGTTCCGCCGCTCGGTTGGGCTGCCGACCGGAATCAAGGCCGACGCAGCGGATGCCACGTTCAAGGACGGCATCCTGACGTTGACCATCCCCAAGGTGGAGCCGATCAAGCCCCGCGAGATCAAGGTCAAGACCGTCGTCTGATCGTCTGACCGATGGGAGGGCCGGGCCCACGCCCGGCCCTCCGGCTCGTCGCCTCACGCGACCCAGGTCCATCCGCGACGCCGCATGAGCTCGGCCAGCACGGCCGGGGCCAGGGCCACGACGACCACCAGTCCCCACTCGCTGACGGTCAGCGGAGAGGCCACGAATGCGTCAGCCAGGGGTGGAACGTGGGGGATGCCTGCCTGGACTGCGAACCAGGCGACGGCCATTCCGACCAGGACAGCGTTGGGTGGCAGCCGGAAGAGTGACGTTCGCAGGCTCCGATTGGCGTTGGCCCGCACGAGCTGGGCCACGACGAGAGTTGTGAACGCCACCCACGCCGCGTGCGCCGGGGTGCCCTCGGCGGTGAGGACAATGGCCAGCGCGGCGACCGCGCTGAAGCCGCCGGCCAGCGCAATGCCCAGCAGGATCCCCAGGCCGAGTAGCGGCCGCCCGCGCGGATGCGGTGGCCGGGCCATGGACCCCGGCTCATGGCCCTCGCGCTCGAAGGCCACCGTGGCCGAGAGGTCGATGAAGAACTCCATCCACAGGATCTGGATCGGGAGCAGCGGCGTGCTGAAGCCGGCCAGCGTGGCGATCAGGACGTAGCCCAGCAGCGCGACGTGGGTGGACAGCAAAAACACGAGGCCCTTCTGAACGTTGGCCACCATGCGCCGGCCCTCCCGCAGGGCGTAGATGAGGGTCGCGAACGAGTCGTCGCCGAGCACCAGGTCGGCCGCCTCGCGGGCGACAGCCGTCCCACTGCCCATGGCCACCGCGACGTCGGCGCGATTCAGGGCCGGGGCGTCGTTCACCCCATCACCGGTGACTGCCACCGTGCGTGCCGAGGCCGCGGATGCCTCCACCAGGCGGAGCTTGTCCGCCGGTGTTGCGCGAGCCACGACATTGAGGTCACGGAGGCGGGCAGCCAGGACCGAGTCGGTCATGGCCGCCAGGTCGGACCCTGTCACCACGACCTCGGCTGCCAGTCCGGCGTCGGCGGCGATGGCCCGAGCCGTGGTGGGGTGGTCGCCGGTGACCATCACGACCTGGATTCCAGCCGTGGCGGCCATCGCGAGCGCCGCGGGGATCTCAGGCCGCAGCGGATCGGAGAACACGAGCGCCGCCTCCGGTCGCCAGGGGACGCCATCGCGACGCGAGGCCAGCAGCAAGAGACGCCCGCCACGCTCGGCCTCATCCGCGACGACCCGCTCCCAACCCGTGGTTGGCTGAGACGTGCCCGTATCACGCGCTTCCTGGCGCACGAGGCCCAAGACGGCTTCCGGCGCGCCGATCGCCCGTTCACAAGGCTCACCGTCATCCAGGCAGCGGGTCCGCGAATAGGGACGCCGATCGGTTGGGGGATCCGCCTCCAGGAGGTCTGACGGGTTCTCCTCGGGGACGGGACCGGTGGCTGCCAGCGCTTCCCGAATCGCCCGCGCGAAGGCACCGGCGCGCCCGGTCTGCTCCTGGTGCCATGCCTCGGTCTCGGCACGCAGCGCGTCCAGGAGGGCGATGCGCCGATCCGTCCCGCGGAGCTCCCCCTCGGGGGTCCGGATCCGGACCACCGAGAGGTGGTTGGTGGTCAGCGTTCCGGTCTTGTCGGTCAGGATCAGGTCTACCGCGCCGAGCGTCTCCTGGGCGTTCAGTCGGCGAACGAGGACTTCGCGCCGCAGCAGCCGGTACGCCCCCAGGCCGAGGACCACCGCCAGCAGAATCGGCGGCTCTTCGGGGATGGCCGCGATGGCTGCCGCCACCCCCGCGATGAGGTTCTCTCCGGCCGGGTTGCCGCGGGCGAAGCCGAATCCGACGGTGATCGTGACCAGGCCGATGGCGACCGCCAGCATGATCCGCACCAGCCGGGCCAGCTCCCGCTGGAGTGGGGAACTCGGACGTTCATGAGGCGTCAGGGTCCCGGCAATCCGGCCCACCTCGGTCTGCGGGCCGATCGCCACCACGACGCCCTCGCCGATGCCGCCCACCACGGAGGTGCCCGAATAGGCCATTCCTCGCCGATCGGCGAGCGCGGCTGCCGGCGGGTCCGGGTCGACAGAGGCCGGCTCGGGAAGCGACTCGCCGGTCAGGACGCTGCGATCTATCAGTAGGCCGCGGGAAACGCTGACCCGCACGTCGGCCGGCACGATGTCCCCCGCTGCGAGTAGGACGACGTCGCCGACCACGACCTCGCGGGCCGGGATCTGGAATGGCCCTCCGTCGCGCCGGACACGGGCGCGCGGGGCATTCGCCCGGCGCAGGACGTCCAGCGCCCGTTCGGCGCGATACGTGGTGACGACGTCGGCGCCGACGATGGGGACGACGGCGATCAGGATGAGGATCCCGTCGCGGACCTCGCCCAGCAGAATGGCGAGTGCCCCGGCCCCGATGAGCATCAGCACGAAGGCCTCGCGGATGGCTTCCCACAGCGCGCGGGGCAGGCTGGGCCCGGGCGCCGCCTCCAGTTCGTTGGGCCCCGACTCGGCGAGGCGCATCGCAGCCTCGGCGCCGGTCAGGCCGGTGCTCGGGTCGACGCCCAGGTGGGCCGCCACTTCGGCCGCCGGCCGGCCGTGGGGTGGGTCGGTGGCTGTCACCCGAGGCGGGTCATTGCCCCGCCCGCCGCCGTCCACTCCGTCGACTCCGCCCTCGGAACCTGTCATCCAGGAGAATCGGACAGTGGTCAGGAACGGGTAGCGTGGTACCGCCGGTTGATCATCGATCTGCCGCCCGCGTGGTACATGGCGCCGGTACTCCCGAACCGTGTGGTTGCCGCATCAGCATGGCAGCCGCAGGCTGCGCCGATTCGGGCCAACCGGCCCCGCCGAATGTGACCTCTGGCCCGTTCAGCGCGGTCGGCCTCGGTGCATCATGCACTCGACCCAGAGAGGTCGGAAGCCGAAAATCCGGAAGGAACGCTCGAAAGGGCACCCTAAGGGATAGGTGGACGAAGATCTCTCTGGGTTGTTCTCTGCCCACCCCGGACAACGGGACTACGATGAACAAGACCATGGACGACGCGCCCACCCCGCTTGCGCCTGAGCGATTCGCGCTGGTCTGGATCGATGCCGAGGGCGCCCGCGTCCTCCGTTGGCGCGATCGGGTCACCGAGGTTCGCGTGCGGTCCGAGATCCCCGTTCACGAACGATCCACGTATCACGTCCGACACGATCCACGGGTCCGGCGCGGCGGCGGCGGGCGCGGCGCGGACGATGCTGCACGACATCGGACCGAGCACGTCAGGCAGTTCCTCGGCCGAATCGAGGCCGTTCTCCTGCCCGACGAAGCGCTCGAGGTGCTCGGAACGGGAGAGCTGTGCCAACGCCTCGCCAACCAGGTCCGTCGCCACGACCGAACTCACCGCCGGGACCGGCCCATCACCGTCGACCACACGATGCGGCTGACGCGGCCCCAGCTTGTCGCGCGTCTGAAGGCGCGCCTCGGACTTGAGCCTGTTCGCGGGGGTGTCGGCTCGTACCGGTGGACCGGGGATCTGCCCCACAGCCGGTCAGGTCACGTCAGCGGCCCCCGGCGGGTCGTCATCAAGCCCCCGCGCTAGGCACCTGGACCCGTCGAATGAACGGCCAATCAGCCCGGCGGGGCTTGGAGCCACCCCCTGTCGGGGTGCGGTTGGGAGGCTGAGGTGGAGCTCGAGAGTGAGGTCCGCCTGTTGGCATCCCCGGGCGCTCGCGTGGTGATCGGCTCACGCGGCTGGCCGTTGCTCGGGGCGGCGGTGCTCGGATTCGGCGTCGGACTAAGCGTCGGATTCGCGATCGGGATCAGGATCCGTCGTCGAGGTGGCCCAGGCGCGGGACACAGCCTGGAACGTGGGCGATGGCGAGAGGCGACTCGGGTCCCGATGCGCCTGCCGAGCGACAACCCCGACGTGGAGACCGAGCTCTAGCTCGATGGACGCATCGCCGGGCCAAGTCGGCGGCACGCCGCGCTGGCACGCGGCGGTGGCCCACACGGCTGATGTCGGGGTTCGTGCGACCGCCCCCGATCCGCGCGCGCTTCTCGAGGAGGCCGCCGCGGCGTTGGCGGAGCTGAGCGCCGACGTGAGCCAGGCGAAACGCCGCCGGCCGGAGGCGATTGAGGTTCGGGCTGACGACCTGCCGGCGTTGACGTTCGCATGGCTGAACGAGCTGATCGGTCTGGCCGATGCCCGCGGGGAGGCCCTGGTCGAGGCTCGGATGGAGGATCTGGAATCCACACCCGATGGCTGGCTGGCGCGCGGCACGGCCGGATTCGCAGCCTATGACGCCGACGTCCGACCCAGACTGCAGGTCAAGGCTGCGACGTTTCATCGGCTCAAGGTGGCCCGGGAAGGGGAGGGGTGGGCCCTGGAAGCCTACTTCGACGTATGACCGCCCCAGCCGCGAAACGTCACTCGGCCACCCTGGAGCGGATCGACGCATTCCGCTGGCGCATCCCGCGGAGCGCGCAGGAGGGCATGCGGGTCGACGGGCTCGTCTTCGCCGATGACTCGCTGATCGAACCGCTGCGCGGCGATCCATGCCTGAACCAGGTGGCCAACGTCGCGACCCTGCCCGGGATCATTGGGAACTCGCTCGGCATGCCTGACCTGCACTGGGGGTATGGCTTTCCGATCGGCGGCGTCGCGGCTTTCGCGGTGGACGAGGGTGTGGTCAGCCCTGGCGGGATCGGCTTTGACATCAACTGCGGTGTCCGGCTGCTGCGTTCCGACCTCGAGATCGCCGACATCAAGCGGGCCGCCGATCAGCTGGCGGATGCCCTCTTCCGAGCCGTGCCCGGCGGCGTGGGAGCACACACCGGTCGGCGTCTCGACCGCGTCGAACTGGACGACGTTCTCCGGCAAGGTGCAGCCTGGCCGGTCGCCGCCGGGCACGGGACGGCGGACGACCTGCTCGTCACCGAGGAAGGCGGCTGCCTGGACGGGGCTGATCCAAGCCAGCTTTCCGAGCGCGCCCGGCTGCGAGGCGCGAACCAGCTCGGGACCCTCGGATCGGGCAACCATTTCCTCGAGGTGCAGGTTGTCGACCGGCTCCTCGACCCACCCACGGCAGCGGTCCTGGGACTCCATGCCGGGCAGATCACGGTCATGATCCACTGCGGCTCGCGCGGCCTCGGCCACCAGGTGTGTACCGATCACGTAGCGGTCATGGACCGGGCCGTGCATCGATACGCCATTACCATCCCGGACCGCCAGCTGGCCTGTGTGCCCCTGGGTTCGCCTGAGGCCCACGCCTACCTGGGCGCCATGGCGGCCGCGGCGAACTTCGCCTGGGCCAACCGGCAGCTCATCACCGACGCGGTCCGTCGCACGTTCGCGTCGGTCTTCGGCCCACACCACGCCCTGCCCTTGGTCTACGACGTGAGCCACAATATGGCCAAGTTCGAGCGGCACCACGTGGATGGGCGGGAGGTCGACCTCTGCGTGCACCGGAAGGGAGCGACGCGAGCCTTCCCCGCCGGTCATCCCGGGGTTCCGGACGCCTATCGCGAGATCGGCCAGCCGGTGCTGATCCCCGGCGACATGGGCCGCTCCTCGATCGTGGGGGTCGGGCTGCCGGGCGCCATGGCCGAGACGTTCGGCTCCACCTGCCATGGTGCGGGCCGCACCATGTCGCGCCATGCCGCCCTGCGCCAGCTCCGGGGCGTGAATCTCGTCGATGAGCTGCGGCACGACGGCATCGTGGTTCGGGTCGATCGGCGTGGCCTACTGGCCGAGGAGGCGTCCGTGGCGTACAAGGACGTCGAGGCGGTCGTGCGGGTGGCCGCCGGCGCGGGCCATGTGCGACCCGTGGCCCGCCTGCGACCGGTGGTTGTGGTGAAGGGCTAGGTAGCCGGTCCGCGCCTGTGACTCGATCCGGCCTCCTGACCGATGCCTACGAGCTCACGATGGCGGGGAGCTACTTTCGTCGCGGGATGACGGCGCCCGCCACCTTCAGCCTGTTCGTCCGACAGCTCCCTCCCAGTCGCGGTTTCCTGGTCCTTGCCGGTATCGACGAGGTCTGCCGGTTCCTCGACAGGTTTGGCTTCGACGAGGACGACATCGCCTACCTGGAGCACACCATGGGGCTTTCGCCGGATGTGCTGGATGCCCTCCGGGGACTGCGGTTCACGGGAGACGTGTGGAGCGCCCCGGAGGGCAGCATCGTCACCGCCGAAGAGCCCCTGCTCGAGCTCACCGCCCCGCTGCCCGAAGCGCAGCTGGTCGAGACAGCTCTTTTGAACCTCATGACGTTCCAGACGACCATCGCGTCCAAGGCCGTCCGCTGCCGGCTGGCGGCGGGCGATCGGGACTTGGTCGACTTCTCGTTTCGCCGCACTCAGGGCCTGGAGAGCGGCCTGTTGGCGGCTCGATCGGCGGCCATCGCTGGGTTCAACAGCACCAGCAACGTGGCCGCCGCTGCCCAATACGACCTCCGTGCCACGGGCACGATGGCCCACTCCTACATTCAGGTCTTTCCACGCGAGGTCGATGCGTTCCGATCCTTCGCTGCCGACTATCCCGAGCGGACCACCTTCCTGGTCGACACTTACGACACGGCCGATGGCGTCCGATCGGCGATCCAGGTGGTCCGCGAGCTGCGGCAGCACGGCCCGGTCGCGATCCGGCTCGATTCCGGTGATCTGGGCGCCCAGGCCCGCATGAGCCGGAAGCTCCTCGACGATGCCGGCCTGACAGAGGTCCGGATCCTGGCCAGTGGCGGGCTTGACGAAATGGAGATCGAGCGGCTGCTGGCCGACGAAGCCCCGATCGATGCCTTTGGCGTGGGCACCAAGATGGGCGTCTCCGCCGATGCTCCGTATCTGGACACGGTGTACAAGCTGGTCGCCTACGACGGGCGGCCGGTCATGAAGCTGTCCACCGGGAAGCGGACGCTGCCCGGGCCGAAGCAGGTGTTTCGCCGCGCTGATGGGGATCTGACCGGAGACGTGCTGGGACTCCGAGAGGAGCCTGCCCCGGGTGGGTACCGCCCGTTGCTGGGATGCGTCATGCGCAATGGAGCGCGGATCGCCCCCGTCTCTCCGGGCGATGCCGTCCGAGCCGCCCGGGCACGCTGCGCGGCCGGTCTGGCTCACGTTCCGCGTGACAGTCGGCGGCTGGTCGAGCCCGAGCCGCTCGTTGCCTCGCTGTCCGCACCGCTCAGCGCCCTGGCCGCCGAGGTGGCCCAGGGACTTGGCGTCCCGGCTTCCTGACGAACCCACGTGAATGCCGCCCATGCGTCTTCGCCTCACCGGGGTGGGAGCCATGCGCTCACCCCGTTTCGCGCCGGCTGGCCTGTTGATCGAGGCTGGGGGTCGGGTGATGCTGGACGGCGGGCCTGGCTCAGTGCCCGACGATGGAGTCGACGTCTGGCTCGTCTCTGACGAGCGCGCCGAGCTGATCGCAGCCATCCGCACCCTGGCGCGGGAATGGAGCCTCGAACCGAAGGTCGCCGCCTTCCATGCCCGTGGCTTGGCTATCGTCCCGCATCGGGTGGTGCACACCTCGCACCCGACGTATGGCTATCTCATCTCAGCCGACGGACTGCGCATCGCCTGGGCGCCCGAGTTCCTGGAGTTTCCGGATTGGGCCGACGGCGTGGATCTGCTGTTTGCCGACGCCGCAGGTTGGGACCGGCCGATCCGGTTTGCCGGCAGGGTCGGGGGACACGCGTCGGCGCAGGACGTCGCCGTCGAGGCGCGGCGTCGCGGCGTCCGCCGCCTCGTCTTTGCCCACATCGGCCGCCCCACCATCCGCGCCATGGATGCCGGCCGGCGCCCAGCCTTCGGCACGTTTGGCCGCGACGGCCAGGTGTTCCACCCAAGGCGCTGGCGTGGCTGAAACGATCACCCTGGCCCTGGCCGGCGACACGATGCTCGGTCGCAGCGTCGGGGAGCGGCTCTCGGCCGGCGCAGCGGCCGACTCGCTCGTTGCTCCGGCCGTAGCCGAAGCCATGCGCGGCGCCGACCTAACCATCCTCAACCTCGAGTGCTGCATCTCTGACCGTGGGTCTCCCAGGCCGGCCCCGGGCAAACCGTTCTTCTTCCGCGCCCCGCGCGCGGCGATCGACGTCCTGCGTGGGCTCGGGGTCGACGCCGTCACGCTGGCCAACAACCATGCCCTCGATTTCGGCCCCGACGCACTGCTCGACACCCGGAACCACCTCCAGGCGGCCGGCATCGCCGCGGTCGGGGCCGGGGTGGATGAGGCCGAAGCGCGGATGCCGGTGGTCCTCACGGCCGCCGGAATGCGCGTCGGTCTGATTGGTGTTACCGACCATCCCGAGGACTTCGCCGCTGGCCCGATCCGGCCCGGGGTCGCCTACGCCGACCTGGGTGGAGGCGCGCCGAGCTGGCTGCTGGATCGTGTG
>Ga0299906_10005141_pt1 | contig 10681 bp, 8 predicted proteins | sample RVTome_14_FD_200259 | JGI IMG/M metagenome (GOLD analysis project Ga0299906, IMG submission 200259) | Soil microbial communities from uranium-contaminated site in the Upper Colorado River Basin, Wyoming, United States - RVT145D125 (version 2) ... | reverse complement strand
CAGGATCTATGGTCATTTACGCGCGCTCGCCACGATCCCTGGTGAGAAATGCGGGCTAAGGATTAGGGGCCAGGGGTTAGGGATGGACGGCCGCTACGGGGTCATGAAGCAAAATTCTGTCTTCATGCTTCCCGCTATCCCGGAGTCCTCACACCGCGTCGCGGAATAGCAGCCACCACCCATGGAAAATGCCGACTTCAGCCAGCGTGCCGTGGCCGTCCGTCTCATTCTCCTCGACGTGGATGGGGTGCTCACGGATGGGCGCATCACCTACGATTCCCTTGGACGGGAGTCGAAGAGCTTCCACGTCCGCGACGGCCACCGTATCAAGCTTGCCGGCCGCCATGGCCTCACCTTTGGCATCATCACGGGGCGCAGCTCGCCGGTCGTCGATCAGCGCGCCGCCGAGATTGGCATCTCCCTCGTTCACCAGGGGGCGAAGGAGAAGCTGCCGGTCTTCGAGAAGATCGTCGCCGCTGCCGGCCTGGAGCCAGGACAGGTCGCCTACATGGGCGACGATATCGTCGATCTACCGCTGCTTACGCGTGTCGGCCTCGCCGCCACCGTGGCCGACGCCGCGCGCGAGGCGATCGCTCACGCCCACTTCGTCAGCCGTTTCGCGGGTGGCCGCGGGGCGGTATGCGAGCTGGTTGAGCTTATCCTCAAGGCTCAGGGCAAGTGGGACGCCATCATGCGCGCCTACCTGAGTGAGTGACTCCCTGCCAGGCCTCTTTACCACAGAGACACAGCCGACACAGGGCGTCTGGTCGCGAGCCGTTACCCCTCTCCTGTGTGATCGTCGTCCCTCCGGTGTGAGCGACTTCTCCGTATGAACCTCCCCAATGCCCTCACTCTGTTCCGCGTGGTCTTGGTGCCGGTCTTCATCCTGTTCTTTTACCCCCTCGCCGTGGACAACCGGACCTACTGGGGAGCCGGATGGGTCTTCGCCATCGCCGCCATCACCGATTTCTTCGATGGCTACCTCGCCCGCCGATACGGCCAGGTGACGCGCCTGGGCAAGCTCCTCGATCCGATCGCCGACAAGGTGTTGGTGACGGCGGCACTGGTGATGTTGGTAGAGGTCGACCGGGTGCCGGCGTGGATTGCGATCGTCATCCTCGGCCGGGAGTTCGCCGTGACAGGCCTGCGTGCTCTGGCTGCCAGCGAGGGAGTCGTGCTCGCCGCCGAGTCCCTCGGCAAATGGAAGGTCGGGGCGCAGATCACCGCGATCCTGATGCTCCTGGTGGACCACATCTGGTTCGTCTCATTCCTCCCGTTCCGTGCGATGGGCACGTTCTTCCTCTGGCTGTCGATGGCCCTGGCGGTCATCTCCGGTCTCCAATATGGCTTCGGTTACTGGCGAGGAGGAGTTTCTGTCGATGGTAGCATCCGGGGGTAGGCGGCCGAGGGGTCACCGTGTCCTCCTGTGGCCCCCTGCTTTTTTCCCCGCGGGCCGCTAAAATGCCGGCGCGAGAAAGGGTATGAAAAGTGGCGCAGCCGGGTGTTGTTTCCGCCCTATTGGGGGCGGGAAGCGTGCCCGATGGCTGCGTCGCCCTGGCTTGTGACGATGCGGCGGTACGTAGGGTGGAGGAGACCCGAGGGGTTGAGTCTGCATGCGCGGAATTGTGACAGACGGCCGGCTGTGCGTTGGTCGTGGCCCCCGGCCTCTGGCTTGCATTTCTCACCATGACTCTGCTGCGCCCGCGCAACAGCCCGCACCTTCTGGCCGTGTTCTCAACGAGGGTAGGAGCCGGAAGCGCCGACGACCCGCGCCATCCGCGCGGCAGGCCCTGCGGGCCTAGTCGCCGAAGGGATTCGGGCTCCTACCGGGGACCACCCAGGATCTACGACCATTTGCACGGGCTAGCGACGATTCCTGGTGAGCAGTGCGGGCCTAGCACCGTCACCTACCGCGGTGCGCCGTCGGCCTGGCGCCGGCCACCGCGAGGCATCGCCGAAATGTGCTGCTGAGCCGAGCAAGGTGTATGTCCACCAGGTAGGAGTCGATACGTCTATGCTCACCACACCCCCCGTCGTTCCGTCTACCACCCCCAACCTCGAGGTCCGACTCTCCCCTGGCCGGGGACGGGGGGTCTTTGCGATCGCATCGATCAGACAGGGCGAGGTGTTCGACCGCGCGTACGCCCTGGTGATCCCGGACGAGCAGTGGCCGCACATCGAACGCAGCCTGCTGGTGAATTATTGCTATGCCTGGGGGAACGAGGGGGCGCTCGCCCTGGGTGCGGGGTCGCTCTACAACCATTCGTACACACCGAACGCCAGGTACATCAGACGCATGGACGAGCTGGTGATCGATTACGTTGCCCTGCGGGACATCGCGCCGGGTGATGAGATCACCATCAACTACAACGGGGCGACCGACGACCGCTCACCCCTGTGGTTTGAGGTGGTGCCATGAGCGACGGGCAGTCGGTCCATTGCTCTGCTTCACTCGTCGTTTCCCACACTTTCGCGCAAGGCTTGCTGGTGGCACTTGCTGCCGACCCGGGGGTGGGATGGGCCGCTACTGTTGCCCGATGGCGGCGGTGAGGATCGCCGCGATCTGGTCGGCGAGACGGGTCACCGTGGACTCGCTCTCCCCCTCCACCATCACCCGCGCCTTGGGTTCCGTCCCTGAATAGCGGACCAGCACCCGTCCGTGGTCTCCAAGCGTCGCCTCGGCGTCGGCGATGGCGGCGGTCACCTCCGGTAGCTCCTTCAGGGGAGGCTTGCTCTGCACCCTCAGGTTGCGCAGGACCTGCGGGTAATCGGTCATCACCGCGGAGAGCTCAGAGAGCGGCTTGCCGGTGGTGCGGGAGATGTCGAGCACCTGCAGGGCGGTGAGGACCCCATCGCCGGTGGTGTTCCAGTCGCGGAAGATGATGTGTCCCGACTGCTCGCCGCCGAGGTTGAGGTCGTCGCGCAGCATCTCCTCCATGACGTACCGGTCTCCGACCTGGACTCGGCGCAGGGCAATGCCGTGGTCGCGCAGGCAGACCTCCAGCCCCAGGTTGCTCATCACCGTCGCGACCACCGTGTCGTGGCGCAACTCACCGCGCTGCTTCATGGCGAGAGCGGCAATGGCCATGATGTGATCGCCGTCCACGATCTCGCCGTTCTCGTCCGCCATGATCAGCCGGTCCCCGTCGCCGTCAAAGGCCACCCCGAAATCGGCGCGGTAGGCGCGTACCGCCTCACGCATCCCCTCGGGGTGGGTGGAACCACAGGCATCGTTGATATTGGTGCCGTCCGGCGAGTCGTTGATGACGATGGTCTCGGCGCCCAATTCGGCGAACACCAGCGGCGCGACCTTGTAGGTGGCACCATGGGCGCAATCGATCACCATGCGTACCCGTTCTAGGTCGTACTGGGCAGAGAAGGCGGTCTTCAGATAAGAGACGTACCGGCCGACCGCATCATTGACGCGAAATGCCGAGCCGATCTCCTCGGCGGTCGGGCGGATATTGTCGATCTCGCCGCTCGCCACCAAGTCCTCGATCGCCGCTTCGATCTCATCCGGGAGCTTGTGGCCGGTCGAGTCGAAGAACTTGATGCCGTTGTCCATGTATGGGTTGTGCGAGGCGGAGATGACGATGCCGGCATCGGCCCGCAGGCCGCGGGTGATGAATGCGATGCCGGGCGTCGGCAGTGGCCCGACTAAGGTGACGTCCACACCCATCGAGCAGATCCCCGACGCGAGGGCGAACTCGATCAAGTAGCCTGACAGGCGTGTATCCTTGCCGATGACGATCCGGTGGCGTCGCTCGCCACCCTTCTTGAAGATGTGGGCGGCGGCGCGCCCTAGACGCATCGCGGTCTCCCCGTCCATGGGATATACGTTGGCGACGCCACGTACCCCATCCGTGCCGAACAGTTTGTTCGCCATCCTAGTTCTCCCGCTGCACGTGGACAGTGACCTCCACCGCGGAGTCTGTCACCTCCACCCCTTGTTGCGGCGTGATCACCCGTGTGGTGATCGTGGTGGCCTCCGTCAGGCCGCGTAAGGATATCGGCTCGGTAACCAGCTCGGACAGCCCGTTCACGCGCTCTGCCACGCCTTTGACCTCGATTTCCTTGGGTTGCACGACGACTTCTCGCAGGCGGAATCCCGGCGGTGGCTCGTCGACGAGGATCGCACGGACCGGCAGGCGGCGGTGCATGGCGGGGGAAGACATCAATGTTACGATCACCGCTACCCGATCCGGCTGGGCCGTCACTCCTCCCTCCGGCAAGAGTAGCCGCGCGCCACTGATCGTGTGCTCTCCGGCGCGTTCTGGATAACTCAAGACGGCGGTGGGAATTCCCTGCAGGTCGCGGAGTTGTCGCGATGGCCCTTGTAAGGCGACCTCCTCCGGGTCGACGACAACCCCTGCTACCCGTAAGCCCCCCTTCGGTGCACCGGAGAAGGCGGGTCGCACCGGGATTCGGCGCTGCACGATCTTGTCCTCGATCGGGACGATCACCGTGATCTTCCCCGCCGAACCGGTCCGCTCCACGCCGCGGGGAAGGTTCAGCGTGGTCTGTTGCATGGAGAGCTGCTCGAGGTCAGCGATCGTCACCGGCGCGGTGGGGATCGCTTCCAGGTCGACCACCTTCCGGTACGGGCCGGTCACCCGCACCGTGGACGGAATGACCTGCACCTCGCCCACTTGATAGTCACGGTGCGGCTTGCCTTGGAGTGTCGCGGTCACCGGCACGGTCCGCTGTAGCTCCTTTTCCTCGAGGGTCACCTTGACCTCCACCCGATCGGTGTCCGAGAGCCGGACGCCTTCCGCCGGGCTTTCCAGCCGCAGGGTGCGGCTGAACGATTTTTCCTCACCCGCGACGTTGATGGGTGGCGCCGTCAGCGCCTGGATCCGCTCCACTGACGGTTCCGGACCGGTGATCGCCACCGTCGCCGGGTCGACTTCCACGCCGGTGACCTTGAACGGTGTGTCCACCTCGCCTTCTAGCACCGGATGCACGGGCATTGTCTGGGTGACGATGCGCGGCACTACCACGATCTGCGCGCGAATCGGCTGGTTGGGCCACGAGACCAGACGACGCTGAAAGTCGACGTCGGCCGTCACCGTCGCGTCACCGGTCAAACCCGCCACGGAAATTGGGGTGGTGGGGATCTCGGAGATCTTGTTGAGCAGGGTCTCCGGTCCGGTGAGGAGCAGGGACCGTGGTGCAAGCACGACCTCTTTGACCTCGTAGCCGTGGGCCGGTCGTCCCGTGGTGACGGCGTGCAGGGGGATCTCCTTTTCCACCAGGGCATCGAGCTGCATCTTGATCGTGGCGGGAAAGATGCGGGAGATCGTTACCCCCGCGGGTGCCTGAACCGCTTCGCGGAAGATGGGCACGTCCACCTCGCCACGGCCGTACGGTGCCAGGTCGAGGATGGTGATGAAGGCGTCGTCCGCCAGGCGGTTGAGGATACCGCGCGGTCCCGATACCCGGACCTCGACGAATTGGTCTCCCTCATTGACCACGACCAGACCCTCGGGCACACGGCTGATGACTACCGGCGCCGTGTAACTGCGCTCCGAATGCTCCTCGCCCATGACGAACAGCCATACCAGGCAGGCGAGGCACAGCGATACGACCTTCAGGGGAAGGTTTTGCAGGAGCGCCTTCACGGGGCCTCGGCACGCGACCGCCAGGGTAGCCAGCGGCGGCGGGGCGCCGCGGACGGGGTGAGGAGGTCGGTGAGGCGGGCGTGGAGACGCGCCGGGTCGAGGTTGCGGAGCACGCGTCCCTCGACGGCCAACCCCAGGGCACCGGTCTCCTCCGAGACCACGATGACCACGGCGTCGCTCTCCGCAGTGAGGCCGATCGCGGCGCGGTGGCGGGTGCCGAGCTCCTGAGCGATGTCGGCGCTGAGCTTGATCGGCAGGAAGCATCCCGCCGCAACGACCTCGCCTTCACGGACCAGGACTGCCCCGTCGTGAATCGGCGAGCCATGGCTGAAGATCGCCTTCAGTAGCTCCTTGCTGAGGGTGGCGTTCAGGGGGGTGCCGATTTCGATCAGGTCACCCAGCGGCGTGCTACGCTCGATGGCGATCAACGCGCCGATGCGCTGATCCGCCAGGGTCGCCGCAGCCGTGACCAGGGCGTCGAGAGAGCGCTCCCATCCCTTGGCCCGCGACCCGGAGAGGATGGGTCCCTGCCCGACGTTGGCCAGGGCGCGGCGGATCTCGGGCTGGAAGATGATGACGATCGCCAGCAATAAGTAGGTCCACACGTGGGAAAGCAGCCAGTTGATGGCGTAGAGCTGACTCCACGACGAGAGGTAGGCGACGCTGGCGATTAACAGCACCCCGAACACCATGTTCATGGCGCGGGTGCCGCTCAGGAGCAGCAGGACGCGGTAGATGACGAAGGCGACGATGCCGATGTCGATCAGGTCCTGAGGGAATCTCAGCCCGGAAAAGAGACGGAGCGCTTGATCGAACGGTTCCACGAGCACCTGGCTACCCCACGCGATGACCTACAATAGAAAACCAACCCGCTCTCTCCCGGATCGGCAGAGAGCGCCGCAAGGTTGTGGGGAACGCCAGACGAGGCGTCCTGTCCTGTTCCTAACGATTTTCCCGGCGCCGAGCACGCCATGGTCCCAGGCGCGGTACCCGGTGCCCTGGGGAAATGTGCCTCAACCGATAAGTTGTTGAACTATTTTCAATACCCGCGCGGTGGCGTCAACATCATGCACGCGCAGCACCGCCACCCTTTGCAGGGCACACCAAACGGCGATGGCCAGGCTCCCCTCGAGCCGCTCCGCCACAGGCCACGGCTCCCCCGGCGCTGGCCCGCTCCGTCCCTGCACCAGGGCGGCGCCGATGAACGACTTGCGCGATGCGCCGATCAGCACGGGCAGGCCCAGGGCATGGAGGGTGTCGAGATCGCGCAGGAGCGCCCAGTTGTGCTCGGCCGTCTTGCCAAACCCGAGGCCCGGGTCGATGAGCAACCGGTCGCGTACGACCCCCGCCGCCTCTGCCGTGGACACCGCCCGAGTAAGGGTCGACGCCACCTCTCGTACCACGTCACCATAGACTGCCCGCCGCTGCATGGTGAGCGGTGGTGCCGGGGTATGCATGAGACACAGGGCGGCGGTGCTCGCCGCGACGGTATCGCCCATGACTGGATCGAAAGAGAGGCCCGATATGTCGTTGATCATCGAAGCGCCCTCCGCGAGGCACGGCCCCGCGACCGCTGCCTTGTAGGTGTCGATGGAGATCGGGATCGACACGCGGCGCCGGAGCTCGCGCAGGACGGGCAACAGGCGCGCCAGCTCATCCTCTGCCGGGACCGGCTTGGCGCCGGGTCTGGTCGACTCCGCCCCCAGGTCGAGGAGATCTGCCCCCTCGTCCGCCAGGCGTAGGGCATGATCGATCGCCGCCTGAGGTGCGAGATAGCGGCCGCCGTCCGCGAAGGAGTTTGGGGTGATATTGACGATCCCCATGAGCAGTGGCAGACCGTCGACGGCCAGGGTGTGATCGCCTGCCTTCAGCCACCGGGTCATACGATCGCTTGCCAGGTCCACCGCGGCTCGGCCCGCATGGCTCACTACGGCTCGTCGTGAGGACACGCCGGTGCGTGAAGATGCCGGGTGGCCTGCGAGTGCCGGGTGGCCTGCGAGTCCGCGCCCGCAGGGGGCCATGCGGACCGTCGCAGACGCGCACGAAGAACGGATGGCGGATGCGAGTGGATGCAGTCTTGCGGCAGACTCATGGTGAGTGGGCTAAACCGGCAGCGGTGCCAGCTCCCGTCCCTGGACGATCGCGTCGATCTCGGCGCCGGTCAGGGTCTCCCGTTCCAGGAGGCTCTCCGAGAGGCGTTTTAGGGTCTCGAAGTTCTCCTGCAGCAGTCGCTTCGCCGTCTCGTAGCCGTGCATCACCAGGCGTTTGACCTCGGCGTCGATCCGCTCTGCGGTCCGCTCCGAATAGTCACGGTGTTGGCTGATCTCGCGCCCGAGGAAGATTTGCTCCTCCTTCTTGCCAAAGGCCAGCGGGCCCAGGGTCTCGCTCATCCCCCAGTCACACACCATGTGCCGCGCCAGCTCGGTGGCGCGCTCGATGTCGTTGCTGGCGCCGGTGGTGAAGTGGCCGAACTGCAGCTCTTCCGCCGACCGCCCCCCCATGAGGATGGCGAGGGTGGAGCGCATCTCTTCCGCCGTGCGGGTGTAGCGATCCTCGTCGGGCAACTGTTGGGTGACGCCGAGGGCACGACCCCGTGGGATGATGGTCATCTTGTGCACCGGGTCGGTCCCGGGCAGCAGCTTGGCGACCAGGGCGTGGCCCGCCTCGTGGTAAGCGGTGTTGATGCGTTCGTCGTCGGTCATCACCGCCGACTTGCGCTCCGGCCCCATCATCACCTTGTCCTTGGCCTCCTCCAGATCGGCATTGCCGACCTCCTTGCGGTTGCGGCGGGCCGCAAGCAAAGCCGCTTCGTTGAGGAGGTTGGCCAGGTCTGCCCCGGTGAATCCCGGTGTACCACGCGCGATCTTCTTGAGGTCGACGTCGCTCGCCAGTGGGATCTTGCGGCTGTGGATCTCCAGGATCTTCTGCCGGCCGACGATGTCGGGGTTCGGCACCACCACCTGGCGGTCGAAGCGCCCCGGACGCAGCAGCGCCGGATCGAGGACGTCGGGCCGGTTCGTCGCGGCAATCAAGATCACGCCTTCGTCGGTCTCGAAGCCATCCATCTCTACCAGGAGCTGGTTGAGGGTTTGCTCGCGCTCGTCGTGGCCGCCGCCGAGGCCGGCGCCCCGGTGGCGTCCAACCGCATCGATCTCATCGATGAAAATGATGCACGGTGCGTGCTTCTTGCCCTGCTCGAAGAGATCGCGCACCCGCGAGGCGCCGACACCCACGAACATCTCGACGAAGTCCGAGCCCGAGATGGAAAAGAACGGGACGCCGGCCTCACCGGCGATCGCCTTGGCCAGGAGAGTCTTGCCGGTGCCCGGTGATCCCATCAGCAGAACGCCACGCGGGATTCGGCCACCGAGGTTTTGGAACTTCTTCGGGTCTTTGAGAAACTCGACGATCTCCTCGAGCTCCCCCTTGGCTTCGGGAATTCCCGCGACGTCGTCGAAGGTCACCTTCTGGGTCGAATCGCTCTGGAGCTTGGCGCGGCTCTTGCCAAACGAAAGGGCGCGATTGCCGCCTCCTTGCATCTGGCGCATGAAGAAGATCCACACCCCGAACAGCAGGATGAACGGTGCCCATGACAGAAGCACCTGGAGATAGAGTGGCGTGGTCTTCGGCGGCCGCGCCGCGATGCTCACGCCCTCGCGCTGCAGGTCTTCCACCAAACCGGGGTAATCCGCCGCGTAGGTATGGAATGGGGTGCCGTCCTTGAGCCGACCGGAAATCTCGCGATCCTGGATGACGACCTCGCTGATCTCGCCCTCGGAGACGCGGGAGAGGAACTCACTGAAGACCATCTCACCCGGAGGCTGGGTCGGTCCCTCAAACAGGTTAAAGAGCAGCACCATGATCACGCCGATCACGAGCCACAACGACAAATTCTTATAAAAGGCATTCAACGAAGGTTTCTCCAACACGCTCGGCGAGGCCGCAGATCCTGCCCTTGACGAGGGCTAACCTCAGCCGCTTCGTCGATGGGATAGGCAGTCTCCAATCGCAACGTGGGAACGAATCCGGCGCTTGTCGATACAGTCCATCTCATGTGATTTTAAGCTAACACGGCCTCCGGCAACGGACAACGTGGCCGAAGCGAGACACATTCTAGCCGCTATTCTCGTCAAGGCTCGTTGCAAGCGCATGCGAGTGCCTGGAAGCGCTGGCCACCCCACGCAGTAGAGGCCGCAGCTCCATGAGGTTCGCGTACGGTCGGCCACCACCCATGGGAAAATTGCTCGGCGCAGCCGGCGCATCGTGACAGATACACCGGCTGCGCAGAGCGAACGCCAACAGGGGCTGCGGACCCCGACCCCCCCGGGGCGACGATGTCGGGGGAAAACGCGACGTCGGGCTGGGTCAGACGGGGGGCAAGAGCAAGCGCTTGGTGGGTGGCAGGCGCTCCTCCGTCGGCGCGGAATCGGAGACCGGAGTGGCGTTCGGTATGGTGGACTCGCCTTCCGTCTTCCGTTCCACCCGCGTCATGTGCTCTGGCAGATTCATACGCTGAAAATGGCCGCACGCGGCCGAAGTGAGGAAGACGAGGGCAACCACAACTGCGGAGAGGGACTGGTTCACCGGAAGGTTTTCGCGAAAGGGATGGTGGTGCCGCTGGTCCAGATCATCTCATTGCTCCTGATGCGGTTCTCCCTGTGGGGCTTGGCGCAGGGGCCCGGGTGCAGGCTGAGTGCTGCATGGAGGCCGTCCCTCGCTAGGGGGACGCACGCAAACTTCGTGCCAGCTCAGTCGATGGGTGAGCCGGTCCTCCAGCCGTTTGCAGTCGGCCCGCCAGCCCACGTCTCTCAGGAAACACCATCGCCCGACCGCCCCCTCTGGCCCGCAAGCTCAAGACCGTTCAGCACGTTGGGATTCACAGAGGACATTGCCAGGAGATGCGGGCTAGCCGAGCCATGGTGAATGCGGATGTGCAGGGGATCCGTGCTGTGTCGGCGCAGGGTCTGTGGTGTCCGGGTTTTTGCGCAACTGCTGCCCAAGCCAGACACCCGCCCCACACCCGCCGGGAATCCGCATCGCCTGTGATAACTACCGCGACT
>Ga0299906_10005140_pt1 | contig 10683 bp, 11 predicted proteins | sample RVTome_14_FD_200259 | JGI IMG/M metagenome (GOLD analysis project Ga0299906, IMG submission 200259) | Soil microbial communities from uranium-contaminated site in the Upper Colorado River Basin, Wyoming, United States - RVT145D125 (version 2) ... | reverse complement strand
GAGCGCGTTCGGCGAGCAGAGGGCCGAGGGGCTCGCTGGTGGCGATCGGAACGCCGAGCTCGACGTCGAAGGCGAAAGCGCCCACCGCTGCGCTCGGCGACAATGCGGTGATCGACGAGGCCAGCGCGCTATTCAGGGAATCGAGGCCCTGCAGCGAACTGACCTTGAAGTGCGGTTGATGGCTAAAACCCGTGGCGGGCGGCTCCAACACAATGCCGTCGGGCCACAGGTTTCTGATCAAGTCTCGCATGCCCTCCGCATGGACGCGCGGGCCATGGCCGAGCAGGATGGCCACCAGAGCGATGAAGCAGGCCCCCTGCCGAGCCCGCGCCACTGTCCACGGTGTCCCTCTGGGCATAGCAGCTCTCCTCTAGCGGTCGGGCCGCCTTACCGATTTTCATGCAGGCACGGTGTGGCAAGGCTCGTAAGACAGGCTATTACTCGCCGCCAGGGGAGTCAAGGCAGGGGACCGCGACCCGCCCCGCACCCCCGGCAAGGCGTGGAGCGGACCCGGGAACGAGCACGCGTCGCACCTGCGCCCCCGAGGTTAGAATCGTCCGCAACCGCCGATGGGCCCGAACAGATGACCGCCGCAGACAACGCGCCGCCGCAAAAGCCGCCCGCTGCTGCGCAGCGACGCACCGGGCTCGATGCGAGACCTGGTCCTGCTGTTCGGGCACGAGACCTCCTGGCGCTCCTGGGAGGCGATCGAGCACACGCTGCGCACCGGGGAGACGGCGTTCGATCGGGTGTACGGCGAGAAGTTCTTCCACTACCTGCAGCGCGCGCCCGAGACGGCTGCGCTGTTCGACCGCGCCATGGTCAGCGCTTCCACGGTCACCAACGCCGCGGTGGTGGACGCCCACGACTTCTCCGCTTTCGCTTCGATCGTCGATGTCGCGGGCTGCTCGCGGGCGCCGGCCTGCGGCTGGCGCGCATCGTGCCGACCGCCGCGCCTCACAGCCTGATCGAGGCCGTGGCCGGCGCTTGAGGTCGCCGGCTGCGGCTCGCCTGGACCGGGCCGTTATCCGTACACTGCCGGACGAGAAGAGGGTCAGCCCGGCCGCGACAGGTACGCCGACGCGCGCTGCAGCAGGTTCGGCGTGCGCGGGGTGGCGAGCAGCCAGCCGAGCGCGACGCCCAGCCCGTCGGCGACCATGTCGGCGGTGGAGAAGCTGCGCAAGCCGGTCCAGCCTTGCATGAACTCGAGTGCTACGCCCAGGGCCAGCAGGCCCGCCGCAGTGAGCACGCGCATGTCGCGTCGCAGCCAGGCCTGCGCAAACCACCACATGAGCAGCGCGTACGCGGCGGCGTGGCCGAGCTTGTCGCCGTGCTCCACTCCGACCGGAGGCGCCGGGACCAGCGACAGAGCGACGACGCCGGCCACGCCGAGCCAGCCCAGCCCTAGCCAGGCGCTGCGCAGCTTCATGCGCGCGGCGATGCGCAGCAGCGCATCAGGTGAGCGGCAGCAGCACCACCTCGGCGTAGGCTGGGCGCTGCTTGAGGGTGCCGAACCAGCGCTCCAGGTTGGGCAGCTCCGGACGCTCGAACTGCAGGCCGAACCAGCGCCAGGCGGCGCAACCCATGGGGATGTCGCCCATGGTGAGGGCGTCGCCCGCAATGTAATCGCGGTGCTTGAGATGCGCGTCCAGGTAGCCGAGCACCTCCGCCGTCTTCAGCCGCGACTCCTCCATCGCCTTCTCGTCGCGCTGGTCGATGGGGGTGCGCACCAGGTTCCAGAACAGCGGCCGGAAGGCGGGCCAGAAGGTGCCGTTGTGCCAGTCCATCCACTTGTCGCCCTCGGCCCTGACCTTGAGGTCCTCGGGCCACAGCTTGCCGGGGCTGTGCTTGGCGCTGAGATAGCGCACGATGGCGTTGGACTCCCACAGCACGAAAGGTCCGTCCTCGATGGTGGGGACCAGGCCATTGGGATTGAGCGCGCGGTACTGCGGCGTGTTGACGATGCCGTACTGCCCGCCGGCGTCGATGCGCTCGTACTTCACCCCCATTTCCTCGCAGCACCACAGCACCTTCTGCACGTTCACGGAGTTGTTGCGCCCCCAGACCTTGAGCATGGCTTCCCCCCTGTCGAAGTGTCGTGCCTAGATGGTTACCGGCCAGCCCGACCGGATCTGCGCGATCGTCGCGTCGATCAGCCGCCGCGCGATGCTGATGCGGTTGGGCAGCACCGGCAGGTCGTCGATCCAGAACCACGCCGCCGCTTCGATCTCGCCCGGTTCGGGCGTGATCTCGCCGCCGGCATAGTCGCAGTTGAAAGCGATCATGAGCGAATGCGGGAAGGGCCACGGCTGGCTCGAGAAGTAGCGCAGGTTGGTCACCTCCAGCCCGACTTCCTCCTTGACTTCCCGGGGCACGCACTGCTCGAGGCTCTCGCCCGCTTCGACGAAGCCCGCCAGCGCGCTGTGCATCCCCGCTGGAAAGTGGGGCGAGCGCGCGAGCAGCAGCTCGTCGCCCTTGCGCACCAGCGCCATCACCGCCGGCGCGATGCGCGGGTAATGGGTCTGGCCGCAGCTCGGACACTGGCGCGCACGCTCGCCGGCCTTCACCACGGTGGGCGTGCCGCAGCGGCCGCAGTACTGGTGCGAGCGGTCCCAGTCCATCACCTGGATGGCGCGGCCGACCAGCGCGAACAGCGCATCGTCGAGCGCCCCGAACAGGCTGCGCAGCCCGGCCCAGGTCATGCCCGCGGGCGCCGGCACGTCGGCCGCGATCTCGCAGGAGAAGCAGTGCTGCCCGGCGTAGAGGCCGAGGTACTGGTGGCGCAGCGGCTCCAGGCCGATTTCGTGCACGTGCACCGCGACCGGCAGGTGCGCGCGCGCCTCCTCCCGCCGCACCAGCACTTGAGTGCCCTGAAAGACGAACCACAAGCCGGGCGCGCTCACCGATTCCGGCGGGGCGATGAGCGGGACGAACTGCTCGGACATGGCTCGGCGTCAGCGCTTCGGCATGTACAGGTCGGTGATGCTGCCGTCCGCGATCTCCGCCGCGAAGTACACGGTCTCCGACAGCGTCGGGTGCGGATGGATGGTGAGCCCGATGTCCTGCGCCTCGGCACCCATCTCCAGCGCCAGCACGGTCTCCGAGATCAGCTCGCCGGCGTTGGGCCCGACGATGCCCGCGCCCAGCAAGCGGTGCGTGCTCTTGTCGAACAGCAGCTTGGTGAGGCCCTCGTCGCGGGCCATGCCCAGCGCGCGCGCGCTGACGGACCAAGGAAACACCGCCTTTGTGTAATCGATGCCCTGCGCCTTGGCGACCGTCTCGCTGAGGCCCATCCAGGCCACCTCCGGGTCGGTGTAGGCCACCGAGGGGATGGTGCGCGCATCGAACGCCGCCTTGTGCCCCGCGATCACCTCGGCCGCGACCTTGGCTTCGTGGGTGGCTTTGTGCGCGAGCATCGGCTCGCCGACGATGTCGCCGATGGCGAAGATGTGCGGCACGTTGGTGCGCATCTGCCGGTCCGTCGCGATGTAGCCGCGCTCGTCGACCCGCACGCCCGCGGCCTGCGCGTCGATGGCCTTGCCGTTGGGCCGCCGCCCCACCGACAGCAGCACGCGGTCGTACACCTGCGGCGCGGGAGCGCCTTCACCCTCGAAGCTGGCGCGCAGCCCCTCGGGCAGGGCCTCGAGCCGCGTGACCTTGGTCTTCAGATAGATCGCCTCGTAGCGTTTCTCGATGCGCTTGTGCAGCGGCCGGATGATGTCGCGGTCCGCCCCCGGGATCAGGCCGTCCAGCAGCTCCACCACGCTCACCCTGGAGCCGAGCGCGTCGTACACGGTGGCCATCTCCAGCCCGACGATGCCGCCGCCGATCACCAGCAGGCGCTTGGGGATGTCGCGCAGCTCCAGCGCGCTGGTGGAATCCAGCAAGCGCGGGTCGTCGTAGGGGAAGCCCGGGATCTGCGCGGCCTGCGAGCCGGCGGCGATGATGGCGTGGTCGAAAGACACGCGCTTGCGGCCTTCGGCCGTCTCCACCGCCAGCATGTGCGCGGCGGTGAACTTGGCCACGCCCTGCACCACCTGCACCTTGCGCTGCTTGGCAAGCACCGTCAGGCCCTTGGTGAGCCGGCTCACCACGCTGTCCTTCCAGCCGCGCAGCTTGTCGAGATCGATGCCGGGCGCGCCGAACTGCACGCCCAGGTGCGACATCTCGTCGGCCTCGCTGATCACCTTGGCCGCGTGCAGCAGCGCCTTGGAGGGGATGCAGCCCACGTTCAGGCACACCCCCCCGAGAGTCGGGTAGCGCTCCACCAGCACGACCTTCTTGCCCAGGTCGGCGGCGCGAAACGCCGCGGTGTAGCCGCCCGGGCCGGCGCCGAGGACCAGGACTTCGGCGTGGTAGTCGCCGCGCTCGGGCGCGCCAGGCGTCGGGCGCGAGACCTCGGGTGTGGAGGGCGCTGGCGGTGTGGCGCCCGCTGGCGCCTCGGCGGCCGGCGCCTCGGCCTTGGGCATGGGGGCAGTGGCCGCAGCGCCATCGGTCTCGAGCGTCAGGATCACGGCGCCCTCGGACACCTTGTCGCCGAGCTTGAGCCGGAGGTCCTTCACCACCCCGGCTTCGGGGGACGGGACTTCCATGGTCGCCTTGTCCGACTCCAGCGTGATCAGGGACGTCTCCTTCTCGACGCGGTCGCCCGGCCTGACCAGCACCTCGATGATGGGGACGTCTTTGAAATCGCCGATGTCGGGGACTTTCACCTCGACCAGGTTGCTCATGGTTCGAACCCTTCTTGCTGTCGCGCGCGGCCTGGAGCGGCCGCGCGCCGGCTAGGTGCGGATGTGGCCGTCGCCGAGGACGACGTACTTCTGGGAGGTGAGGCCTTCCAGCCCCACGGGACCGCGTGCATGCAGCTTGTCGGTGGAGATGCCGATCTCGGCGCCCAGGCCGTACTCGAAGCCGTCGGCGAAGCGCGTGGAGGCGTTCACCAGCACCGAGCTCGAGTCCACCTCGCGCAGGAAGCGGCGCGCGCGCGCGTAGTCCTCGGTGACGATGGCGTCGGTGTGCTGCGAGCCGTAGGTGGCGATGTGCTCCATCGCCTGGGCCAGGTCGTCCACCACGCGCACGTTCAGGATCGGCGCCAGATACTCGCTGTACCAGTCGGCCTCGGTCGCCTCCCGCATCTGCGGCACGATGGCGCGCGCGCGCGGGCAGCCGCGCAGCTCGACGTTCTTGGCCTGGTAGATGCGGCACAGCGGCGGCAGCACCGCCGCGGCAATGGCCCGGTGCACCAGCAGCGTCTCCATGGTGTTGCAGGTGCCGTAGCGCTGCGTCTTGGCATTGTCCGCGATGCGGATGGCCTTGTCCGGATCGGCGCGCTCGTCGATGTAGACGTGACAGATGCCGTCCAGATGCTTGAGCACGGGGATGCGCGCCTCGTTCGAGATGCGCTCGATCAAGCCCTTGCCCCCGCGCGGGACGACGATGTCCACGTAGTCCTTCATGGTGATCAGCTCGCCCACGGCGGCGCGGTCGGTCACCTCGATCACCTGCACCGCGGCTTCCGGCAGCCCGGCGCGGGTGAGGCCCTCGCGCACGCAGGCGGCGATCGCCTGGTTGGAGCGGATCGCTTCGGAGCCGCCGCGCAGGATGGCGGCGTTGCCGGCCTTGAGGCACAGCCCGGCGGCGTCGGCGGTGACGTTGGGACGTGCCTCGTAGATGATCGCCACCACGCCCAGCGGCACGCGCATGCGGCCGACCTGGATGCCGCTGGGGCGGTAGGCGAGGTCGGTGATCTCGCCCACCGGGTCGCGCAGCTGCGCGATCTCGCGCAGGCCCTGCGCCATGGCGGCGATGCTCTTGCCGGTGAGCGTCAGGCGGTCGAGCATGGCCGCTTCGAGGCCCTTGGCGCCGGCGGCGTCCACGTCCTGCGCATTGGCTTCGAGCAGGCGGGCGGCGTCGCGCTCGATGGCGCCCGCCATGGCGCCGAGCGCTTCGTCCTTGGCGCGGGTGTCGGCCCGCGCCATGGCGCGGGCGGCCCGGCGCGCCTCGCGCCCCACGCCGTGCATGTAAGACTGGATGTCCATTCGCGGGAGACTGCCGCAGCAGATCAGGCCGTCATTCTACCGCGATTGCTCGCCTCCGATCCCACCAGGCGCAGGCCCAGGCGCAGCAGTTCCGCCCATGCATCGCCGCGCGCCAGCCCTTTGATCGTGCGATCCACGTCGGCCGCGTGCAGCAGCGCCGCTTCCAGCTCTCGCCCCCGGATCCGGCGCAGCGCGCGCGGGAGCAGATCCGCCCGCGGCCCCCACACGCGCGCCTCGCGCAGGGCGAGCTGCAGCGGCTTGCCCGCGGCGACCGCGGCCGATACCCGCCACAGCGCGTGCAGCTCCTCCGTGATCGCCCACAGCACCAGCGGGGGCGCGGCGCCTTCGCCCTTCAGTCCTTCCAATACGCGCACGAAGCGCGCCGGGTCGGCGGCGAGCAGAGTCTCGCCCAGCTTGAACACGTCGAAGCGCGCGACGTCGAGCACTGCGGACTCCACGCCCTCGCGCGTGAGCTTGCCGGGAGCGAACAGCAGCGCCAGTTTCTGCACTTCCTGCTGAGCAGCGAGCAGGTTGCCTTCTACCATGCCCGCGAGCAGCGCCAGCGTATCGCCGTCGGCCTCCTGTCCTTGCTGCCTCAGGCGTCCGGCCAGCCACTGCGGCAGCCGTGCGGGCGTCACGGCGTTGGCGGCGACGGCCACGCCCGCTGTTTCCAACGCCTGGAACCAGCCGCTGGCGAGCGTGGTGCGGTCCAGCCGGGGCAGCGACACCAGCGCCACCGTGTCCGGCGGCAGGTCGGCGGCGAAGCGCTTGATCGCTTCGGCGCCTTCGGTCCCCGGCTTGCCGGAGGGAACGCGCAGCTCGAGGATGCGGTGCGAGCCGAACAGCGACAGGCTGTTACCGGTCATCGCGAGCTGCGACCAATCGAATCCGGTTTCGACGGTGAGCACCTCGCGCTCCGAGTAGCCTTGGGCGCGCGCCTGCTGGCGGATGCGGTCGGCCGCCTCCAGCGCGAGCAGGGTTTCTTCGCCGTACACCGTGTACAGCGGCTGCAGACCACGCTGCAGGTGCTGGGCGAGCTGTTCGGTGTCGATGCGCACGATCAGCGACGGCGGCGGCGCGCGCGCCGCGCGAACGGATGGTAGCGCACCGCCTTGTCGCGCACGAAGCGGCGGATGCCTTCCTCCAGGCTGCTGCTGCGAGCGTCGAACTGCGCGATGACCGCGAGCCTGGGGAAGCGCCCGGCGCTGGTCAGAAGCGGGGTCATGTTCTGGAACACCGACTCCTCGCCGCTGTCCACATGGCGGTGCAGGTAGCCCGCGTTACGGTCCCAGCCCAGCACGCGCTCCTTGCCGCCGCGGTCATACGCGAGCTGGAACGCCGCGATGCCGCCGTCCGGCGCGAGCCAGACGAACAGGTCGAAGTAGTCGTCCTGGAACCAACGCCGGCGCAGGTCCGCTTGGTCCTGCCTCACCGCGGAGATCTCGCGCAGCATCCTGCTCAGGCATTCATTTTCTCGAGCAGCCCGCGCAGCCGGTCGGGATCGTCGGTCTTCAGCATGCGGTTGGCGAACTGGGTGACTTCCTCGAGATCGGTGCGCAGGACCTGCTGCTTGATGCCGAGCAGATGGGCCGGATGCATGGAGAACTGCCGCAGCCCGAAGCCCAGGAGGATGCGGGTGAGCTTCACGTCGCCGGCCATTTCGCCGCACACCGCGACCGGCTTGCCGGCCTTGTGCGCACCGCGGATGATCTGCGCCACCAGGTGCAGCACCGCCGGATGCAGCGGATCGTACAGGTGCGCCACCGCATCGTCGGTGCGGTCGATGGCCAGCGTGTACTGGATCAGGTCATTGGTGCCGATCGACAGGAAGTCCAGGCGCCGGGCGAAGGCGCTGAGCGAAAGCGCGGCGGCGGGCACCTCGATCATGCCCCCGATCGGCAGCTGGCGATCGTAGGGAATGTTGTCCTGGTCCAGGCTGCGCTTGGCCTCTTCGATCAGGTGCAGCGTCTGGTTCAGCTCGTGCACGGTGGACAGCATCGGCACCAGGATCTTCATCTTGCCGTAGTGCGAGGCGCGCAGGATCGCGCGCAGCTGGCAGTGGAACAGCTGCGGCTCGGCCAGGCACAGGCGGATGGCGCGCAGGCCCAGCGCCGGGTTGGGCGAGAAGCGGTCGACGGCGTTCCAGGACTTGTCCGCGCCCAGGTCCAGGGTGCGGATGGTCACCGGCAGCGCGCCCATCTCCACCGCCACCTTGCGGTAGGCCTCGAATTGCTCGTCCTCCGAGGGCAGCTGCTGGCGGTTCAGGAACAGGAACTCGCTGCGGAACAGGCCGATGCCCGCGGCCGCGTTCTCCTTCGCCTGGTGCACGTCCTCGGGCAGCTCGATGTTCGCGTGCAGCTCGACGCGCGTGCCGTCCAGCGTGGCGGCGCGCGTGGTCTTGAGGCGCTTGAGCTTCTCCCGCTCCAGGATCCACTGCTCCTGGCGCAGGTGATACTCCGACAGCACGTTGGCGTCGGGGTTGACGATCACCACCCCGTTGCTGCCGTCCACGATCAGCAGCTCGCCCTCGTGGATCAGCTGGCGCGCGTGGTGCAAGGCGACGATGGACGGGATGCCCAGGCTGCGCGCCAGGATCGCGGTGTGCGAGGTGGACCCGCCCAGGTCGGTGACGAAGCTCGCGAACCGATGCTGCTTGAACAGGATCACGTCGGCGGGCGACAGGTCGTGCGCGACCAGCACGCTGTCCTCCTCCGGGTGCAGCGGCGCGGGGATGGCGCGCGGCTGGCCCATGAGCGCCTTGAGCACGCGCTCGACCACCTGCACCACGTCGGTCTTGCGCTCGCGCAGATACTCGTCCTCGATGCGGTCGAACTGGTTGAGCAGCCCCTCGGCCTGCTGGGTGAGCGCCCATTCGGCGTTGGCGCGCTGCTCCTCGATCAGCCGCTTGGGCGTCTCCGACAGGGTCGCGTCGTTGAGGATCATCAGGTGCAGGTTGAGAAAGCCCTCGAACTCCGCCGGCGAGTTCGCCGGAATGTGCTCGGCCAGGGCCGCCAGCTCTGCGCGCACGCTGCTGATGGCCCGGTCGAAGCGCGCCTTCTCCTGCTCGACCTCGCCGGGGGCGATGTCGTAGTGCTGCACCTCGAGCTGCGTGTGCGTCAGCAGGTGGGCACGGCCGATGGCGATGCCGCCCGAGACGCCGATGCCGTGGATGGTGAAGGACATGAGAGAGCGAGGCGTTAGGCGTGAGGCGTGAGGGGGATGGGTGTTCGAATCACGATTCACGAATCACGTTCTACCCTATTCGCTCTCTCCGAACTTCTCCGAGATCAGCTGCACGATCGCCTGCATCGCCTCTTCCTCGTCGGCGCCGCTGGTCTCGATGGCGATCTTCGAGCCCCTGGCGGCGGCCAGCATCATCACACCCATGATGCTCTTCGCGTTCACCCGGCGGCCGTTGCGCGACAGCCACACCTCGCATTGGAAGCCGCCGGCCAGCTGGGTGAGCTTGGCCGAGGCGCGGGCGTGCAGCCCGAGCTTGTTGACGATCTCAATTTCCCGCTGCTGCATTGCCATGACCCGCGGACGGCATGCGCATGACCCCGTCGATGCCGCCGGACACCGCCTTGCGGGCGAGCGCGTCGATCGGCTCGTTGCGGTAGGTGAGAGCGCGCACCAGCATCGGCAGGCTCACCCCCGCGACACCTTCCACGCGGCCCGGGACCAGCAGCTGAGCCGCGATGTTGGCTGGCGTGGCGCCGTACACGTCGGTGAGCACCAGAACGCCGTCGCCCTGGTCGAGCTGCTTGACCAGCTTGATCGCCTGGGGCAGGAGCTGCAGCGGGTCGTCGTGCACGGTCACGCCGATCTGCATCAGGGAGCGCGGACGGCTGCCCAGCACGTGACTGGCGCAGTGGATGAGGCTTTCGCCGAGGGTGCCGTGGGCGATGATTAGGATTCCGACCATCGAGGCTGGAGACGACGTTGACGGCCGCATTTTACGCCGTCGCGTGTCGTGAAGTGAACGGTGAAACGCGATACCCTCACCGGGCAGAGCCGGTCACTCAGGCTTCACGCCTCGAGGGCATCGATCGTCATCGCGGCCACGCTGAAGCCGGTCTGGTCGTGGATCTCGCGCATGCCGGTGGGGCTGGTCACGTTGATCTCGGTCAGGTAGTCGCCGATCACGTCCAGCCCGACCAGCAGCAGGCCGTCGCGCACCAGCGCGGCGCCCACCGTCTCCGCGATCTCGCGGTCGCGCTCGGACAGCGGCTGCGCGACGCCGCGGCCGCCGGCGGCGAGGTTGCCGCGGGTTTCGCCCGGCTTGGGGATGCGCGCCAGCGCGTAAGGCGCGGGCTTGCCGGCGATCACCAGGATGCGCTTGTCGCCCTTGGCGATCGCGGGGATGTGGCGCTGCGCCATCACGGTGCGGCGGCCGTAGTGCGTGAGCGTCTCGATCACCACGCCGATGTTGGGGTCCTGCCGGTGCAGGCGAAACACCGAGGCGCCGCCCATGCCGTCCAGCGGCTTGAGCACGATGTCGCCCTGCTCCTCGAGGAACACGCGGATCTCGCTCTCCAGCCGGGTGACCAGCGTGGGCACGGTGAAGCGGGTGAAGCCGGTGATCGAGAACTTCTCGTTGTAATCGCGCAGCGCCCGCGGGCGATTGACGATGCGCGCGCCTTGC
>Ga0299906_10005139_pt1 | contig 10684 bp, 7 predicted proteins | sample RVTome_14_FD_200259 | JGI IMG/M metagenome (GOLD analysis project Ga0299906, IMG submission 200259) | Soil microbial communities from uranium-contaminated site in the Upper Colorado River Basin, Wyoming, United States - RVT145D125 (version 2) ... | reverse complement strand
CGGACGCGGCCCGCATCTCACGCTCGAGCCGGGCGAGCACCGGCCGGTCGTTCCCGGCGAGGAAGTCCGACATCGCGTCCACGTCCGCCCGGTAGGCGTCCTCGGTCACGCCGGTGACCTCCGGGACGCACGGACCGGAGCACCGTCCGATGTCGAAGTACAGGCATGGCCGACGCGCGCGCCGGCGCTGGTCGAAGAACGCGTTGGAGCACGTCCGGACCGGGAAGACGCGTGTCAGCGCATCGAGCGTCTCGCGGATCGCGTAGGCGTGGCCGAACGGCCCGAAGTAGCGGACGTTCCTGCGCTTGGCCCCGCGGAGCACCTGCGCGCGTGGCCACTGCTCCCCCACGGTGATCGCGAGGTAGGGGTACGACTTGTCGTCGCGGTACCGGACATTGAAGCGCGGTCGGTGCTCCTGGATCAGGTTGTACTCGAGCAGGAGCGCGTCGACCTCGCCCCGGGCGACGATCCACTCGACCGACGTGGCGGCCTCGACCATCGCCTCGGTCCGCGGGTGCAGGGGCTTGCCCCAGTAGTTCGCCAGGCGCTTGCGCAGCGACCGGGCCTTGCCCACGTAGACCACGCGACCCTCGGCGTCCCGGAACAGGTAGGCCCCGGGCGCGTCTGGGATCGCGGAGGTCTCCGGGCGCGGAGCGGTCACCCAGGCATCGTAACTGCTGGTGCGGACGGGACCTGCGAAGCGGTCGTCGTCAGCCGACGACGACGGTGCCGTTCATGAACGGGTGAACGTCGCAGTGGAAGTAGCTCTCCCCCGCATCCAGCGCCGGGATCTCGTACTCGACCTGGGCCGGACCCGTGATCAGGTCGCCCTGGAACAGCGCGGTGTCGGGCGAGATCTCGTCGGCCGACGGGTAGATCGCGATGTTGTGCTGGACGCCCGCGTCCTCGTTGATGAACGTGATCGTCGTCGGCTCTCCGGCGGGCAGCGAGATCGTATCGGTGTCGAACGCCAGCCCCGAGGCGGTCACGGACCCGGTGGTCGCACCGCCCCCGCCGCCACCGCCTCCGCCGCCGCCGCCGCCGCCGCCAGCCCCGACGACCCGGAGCACCCCGTTCATGTTCGGGTGGATGTCGCAGTGGAAGTAGTACTCGCCCTCGTCGAGGGCATCGACCCGGTACTCGATCGAGGCGACCCCGGTGATGACGTCGCCCTTCATGATCGGGTTCGTGAGCTCCTCGGCGCTCTGGAAGACGGCGACGTTGTGCTGCACACCGGCGTCCTGGTTGTCGAACGCGATCGTGAACGGCTCGCCAGCGGGGACCTCGATGCAGGTCGTGTCGAACGCCAGCGCTGCGGCGGTGATCGTCACGACGCCGTCCTCGGCGGTCGTGCACTCCTGCGTCGGCGGCGCGGTCGTTCCACCTCCGGCGGGGGCGGCGGTGGGGCTCGGGACGGCGAGGGCGAGCTCGCCGACCTCGCCGTAGGCGCCGAGCATCAGGTTCTGGTTCTCCGCGTCGTACCACGCGACGTACACGGCCGAGCCGTCGGACGCGACCCCGAGCGACGGCTGCGAGCCTCCCTGTGTGCCAGACGTCTCGAGCTCCTCGTAGGCGTCGCCCGTTCCGGACGCGAGGCGCACGTCGTCCGTCTCGGGGTCGTACCAGGTGACGTACGCGGTGCCGCCCTCGTCGACGCCGATCCCCGTGGAGCGACCGGCATCGTTCTCGCCGGCGCCGACGGAGGCGACCGTCGAACGGGACCACGAAGTACCGTCCTCCGAGTTCGCGACCGAGATCTCGCCACGCATGTAGTACGAAGCGATCAGGCCGCCCTCGCCGTCCGAGGCGAGCGATAGCCCGGCGATGTCATCCCCCAGCCCCACCGTGTCGAGGCTCGACCATCCTCGTTCGCCGTCGATCGTTGCCGCCTCGATCGTCACGTCCGTGGGATACAGCACGACCGGCGAGCCGTTGCCGAGCACCCCGACCGCCGTGTCGCCGGGGGGCGCCCCCGGACCCGTGTCGCCGCCGGTCATCGCGACCTCCTGGAGGACCCAGTCGCTGCCCTCGAGGGTCGCGGCCATCACTTCCACCCCGCCACGGCTCGCGTGGCTGAACGCGATCCACGGGGTCCCCGAATCGTTGAGTGCGATCGAGGGGACGCCGAGCGGCCCGGCAACCCTCAGCTTCCGATCGAGCTCGAAGACCTGCGTGACGTCGAACGCCGAGCCATCGGGGTTGTGTCCGTACCAGACGCCCGTGTCGGAGGACCAGGCGACGTGGATGCCGCCGTCCGCATCGATCGCCGTGGCGGTGCCGGCGACGTTGTCCGGCTCCATCGAGGCCACCGCGTCGACCTCGGCGGGACCGAACGGGACCGTCGAGTTGGCGGGTGTCTGCTCGATCGCGACGCCACCGCGCGACCAGATCCCGTCGTGGACGCTCGTCATCAGCACCCCGGGCAGCGGCGGCGAGTCGATCGGCCGCGGCGCGGCGACCTCCTCCTCCTCGAGCTCCTCGGGGAACCCGAAGTACGCCACGAACGGCATGCCCTCGGCCGAGACGGCGACCGACGGCATCTGCCCCACGTTGTCCTGTGCGTCGGCGACGTACGACGTGAACGTCGCGCCCGACCCGAACTCCACCTCGGCGTGCGTCTGCTCGCCGCAGGCGGCCGCAAGCAGGCCGAGGATCAGGACGAGCGGGAAGAGCCTCCGGGTCATGAGCGGGCGCAATCCTAGCAAGCGAGCATCACGCCGAAGGTCGCGCCCGAGGGCGCGCGCTCACGCATCCTGCGTGACGCGCTCCGCCTCGAACGGAAGCGTGCCGAGCACCTCCGCGAGGAACTGGCCCGTGTACGAGGCCGGATGCGCCGCGACGGCGTCGGGCGGCCCGGACACGACGATGCGCCCCCCGCCGTCACCTCCCTCGGGACCCAGATCCACGATCCAGTCGGCCGTCTTGACCACGTCGAGGTTGTGCTCGATCACGATCACCGTGTTGCCCTGCCCGACGAGTCGCTGCAGCACGTTCAGCAGCTTCCGGATGTCCTCGAAGTGGAGCCCCGTGGTCGGTTCGTCCAGGATGTAGAGGGTGTTGCCGGTGGCGCGCTTCTGCAGCTCCGACGCGAGCTTGATCCGCTGCGCCTCGCCGCCCGACAGCGTCGGAGCGGGCTGCCCGAGCTTCACGTAGCCGAGCCCGACGTCGGACAACGTCTGGAGGTGCCGGGCGATCACCGGGATGTTCCGGAAGAACTCGAGCGCCTCGCCGACGCTCATCTCGAGCACGTCGGCGATCGACCGGCCCTTGTACTTCACCTCGAGCGTCTCCCGGTTGTAGCGATGTCCCTTGCAGACCTCGCACGTGACGTAGACGTCCGGCAGGAAGTGCATCTCGATCTTGATCTGCCCGTCGCCCGCGCAGTTCTCGCACCGCCCGCCGCGGACGTTGAACGAGAACCGGCCGGGCTTGTACCCGCGGACGCGCGCCTCGGGGACCTGCGAGAACAGCGTCCGGACGTGGTCGAACACGCCCGTGTACGTTGCCGGGTTGGACCTGGGGGTGCGACCGATCGGTGACTGGTCGATGTCGATGACCTTGTCGACCTGCTCCCAGCCCACCAGGCGCCGGTGCTTCCCGGGCAGGACGCGCGACCGGTAGATCCTCTGCATCAACGCCCGGAGCAGCACCTCCTGGATCAGGGTCGACTTGCCCGAGCCGCTGACCCCCGTCACGCACACGAACAGCCCGAGCGGTATCTCGAGCGTCACATCCTTGAGGTTGTGCTCGCGCGCGCCGACGACCCGCAGCCACCGCTCGGCGGGCGAGCGGCGCATCTCGGGCGTCGGGATCTGTCGCTTGCCCGACAGGAACGCCCCCGTGACCGAGGTCTCCGACCCGAGCAGCCCCTTGAGGTCGCCCGAGTACACGATCTCGCCGCCGCGCTCCCCCGCGCCGGGTCCGATGTCGACGATGTGGTCGGCGGCGCTGATCGTCGCCTCGTCGTGCTCGACGACGATCAGCGTGTTGCCAAGGTCGCGCAGGCGCACGAGCGTGTCGATCAGCCGGCGGTTGTCGCGCTGATGCAGCCCGATCGACGGCTCGTCCAGGATGTACAGGACGCCGACCAGTCCCGAGCCGATCTGCGTCGCGAGCCGGATCCTCTGCGCCTCGCCCCCCGCGAGCGTGGCCGACGCGCGGTCCAGGGCGAGGTAATCGAGGCCGACGTCGACGAGGAACCCGAGCCGGGCGCGGATCTCCTTCACGAGCCGCTCCGCGATCATCTCCTCGCGCTCGGACAGCTCGATCTCGTCGAAGAAGCCGAGCGTGTCGCGGATCGACCTCGACGTCAGCTGCGCGATGTTGATCCCGCCGATCCGGACCGCGAGGCTCTCGGGCCTCAGTCGGGCGCCGCCGCACGCCCGGCAGGGGATCTCCCGCATGTACTGCTCGAGCTTCTCCCGCTGGGAATCGGAGTCGGTCTCGAGATGCCGTCGTTCGACGGTGGGGATGACGCCCTCGTAGGTGGTCCAGTAGGAGCGGGTCCGCCCGTACCGGTTCTTGTAGCGGACGTGCACCTCGGTGCCGGAGCCATACAACAGGACGTCGCGCACCCGCTTCGGCAGCTTCCGCCACGGGGTCCCCGTGTCGAACCCGTGGGCCTCGGCGACCGCCTCGAGGACGCGGTCCCAGTACTCGAGCCGCGATCCCGACCACGGCGCGAGCGCACCCTCGTCGATCGAGAGGTCCCGATCCGGGATCACGAGCTCCGGATCGACCTCGAGCCGCGTGCCGAGGCCGTCGCAGGTCTGGCACGCGCCGTATGGAGAGTTGAACGAGAAGTTCCTCGGCTGGAGCTCGTCGAACGACAGCCCGCAGTTGGTGCACGCGAGCTTCTGCGAGAACGTCTGGACGTCTTCTCCCTCGTGCGTCTGCACGGCGATCGCCGCGATCCCCTCCGCGAGCTGGAGCGCGGTCTCGATCGAGTCCGCCACCCGTCGCCGGATGTCCGGCTTGGCGACCAGTCGGTCGACCACGACCTCGATCGTGTGCTTGTAGTGGCGCTCGAGCCGGATCGCCGCAGACAGGTCGCGCACCTCGCCGTCGATCCGCGCCCGCGGGAACCCCTGGCGCGCGAGATCGGCCAGCAGCTTCTCGTACTCGCCCTTGCGGCCGCGGACGACCGGCGCCAGGACCTGGAACCGGGTCCCCTCGGGCAGCTGCATCACCTGGTCGACGATCTGCTCGGGGGTCTGCCGACCGATCAGACGGCCGCATCGGGGGCAGTGCGGATGCCCGATCCGCGCGAACAGCACCCGGAGGTAGTCGTAGACCTCGGTGATGGTGCCGACCGTCGATCGCGGGTTCCTGGAGGTCGACTTCTGGTCGATCGAGATCGCCGGCGACAGCCCCTCGATGAAGTCGACGTCGGGCTTCTCCATCTGGCCCAGGAACTGGCGCGCGTAAGCAGAGAGCGACTCGACGTACCGGCGCTGGCCTTCGGCGTAGATCGTGTCGAAGGCGAGCGACGACTTGCCGGAGCCGGACAGACCCGTGAACACGATGAGCTTGTCGCGGGGAAGCTCGAGCGTGACGTTCTTGAGGTTGTGCTCACGGGCGCCGTGGATGACCAGCGTCTCGGTGCCCACCGGGGAATGCTACCGGAGGCTCCCGACATATCGAGCCGGCCCGGGCGGACGGCGCCGGCGGCCACGCCGACACGCTACCCTGTGCCGCGATGGCGACCCCGGAGGAGCTCGAGGCGCTGCCCTCGAACGAGCTGCACGACCGCGCCACGCACCTCGCCTGGCGCAGGCTCGACGTCGGGTTCGTCTGGGAGCTGCTGCGGACGATCCCCGAGGCACGGGCGGCCATCGGCGACGAGGAGCGGAGCGAGGCCGACATCATGAGTTCGATCGCCCTGTTGAACGACCTCGTCGAGGCCGACGAGGGGCCACTCGCCGACGCGCTCCGGCCGCTCTACATCGACTACCTGCTCGAGCACGAGGGTGGGGACGGCGCCGAGGAGCCCGGCGACGCCGGCTGACCGGCCGCTGGCGTCCTACCGGGACGAGTTCCCGGTCACGCAGCGCAAGGCGTATCTGATCAGCGCGTCGCTCGGGCCGATCTCTGAGCGGGCACGGCGATCGCTGGACGGGTACCTCGACGTCTGGGCCGCCGAGGGCGCGCCGGACCCGGTCTGGGCGGACCACGTCTTCCCGGCGATGCGCCGGCTCAAGGCGACCTTCGCCGGCCTGTCGGGATCCGATCCCGACGAGCTCGCGATCACGACGAACGTCTCGATCGCGCTGTCGACGATCGCGTCGTGCCTCGACTTCGCCGAGCGCCCCACGGTCGTGCTGTCGGAGCTCGACTTCCCGACCGACGGCCACGTATGGCTCGCCCAGCAGCGGCGGGGCGCTCGGATCGAATGGCTGCGCTCGCGGGACGGGCTGACGATCCCGATCGAGGAGTACGAGCGGGCGATCGACGACCGCACGGCCGTCGTGATGGTGAACCGCGTGCTGTATCGCTCGAGCGCGGTCGTCGATGCCCGGAGTGTGTGCCGGATCGCCCGCGAACGCGGGGCGCTCTCCGTCGTGGACGACTTCCACGGAGCGGGGATCCTCCCGCTCGACCTCCACGAGCTGGGGTGCGACCTGTACACGACCGGCGTCCTGAAGTGGCTGTGCGGCGGTCCCGGACTCGCCTTCCTGTACGCCCGACGCGACCTGCTCGCCTCGCTGGAGCCGATGGTGACGGGATGGCTCGCGACGCGCGAGCCGTTCTCGTTCGACACACAGCACCTCGAGTACCACCCGAGCGCTCGGCGGCTCGAGCACGGCACCCCGCCGGCGCCGGTCGTGTTCATCGCCCAGGGCGGGCTCGACGTGATCGCCGAGGTGGGCGTCCGCGCGATCCGCGAACGCCAGGGCGAGCTCACCGACCACGTGATCGCGCGCGCCGACGCGCTCGGCCTGCCGGTGCGGACGCCGCGCGACCGGTCCGCGCGCGGCGGTGTCGTGAACGTCGGCGTCGGTCCGCAGGCGGACAAGATCTGCCACGCGCTGCTCGAACGCGACGTCTGCACGGACTTCCGCGGCGACGGACTGCGCATCTCCCCGCACTTCTTCAACACCGAGGCCGACGTCGATCGCTGCTTCGACGAGCTTCGCGGCCTGCTGTAGAGCTGCTACGTGCGCCGGACGATCCGGCCGGCGCGCATCACCAGCCTGACGTCGGCGAACGCCTCCAGGTCGTCGAACGGGTCGCGACCCAGCACGATCAGGTCGGCGGGCGAGCCGGGGGCGACCGCACCCGCCGTCATCGCGGTGAGGACCTCTTCGACGGGCAGCCGCGCGGCCTCGTGCAGAAGCATCGCCTCGCGCGCATCGATGCCGGGCGGGATGTCGCCGTTACCGAGGTCGGTGCCGTACACGACGCGGCCGCCTGCGTTCCGGAACCGGGCCAGGTTGTCGCAGGCCACGCGGAGCTCCGGCGTGACCTGGCCGTGGGACCAGATGTCGAGCGTGGAGACGATCCGCGTCGTCCTCGCGAGCTGCTCGATCACCGTGTCGGACAGGCGCTCGGTCCACGGGCAGTGCGCGAGCTCGCCCACGCCGGCACCGAGCGCCCGCTCGACCTGCCCCGGTCCCTCTGCGTGCGCCGTGACGCCCAGACCCCGCTCGCGCGCGGTCTGCACGATCGTGGCGAGCTCGGCGTCCGTCGGGGTCGGGCCGGACTCGGCATTCAGCGAGACCTTGATCACGCTCGCGCCGCGGTCGGCCAGGTCGTCCACGGCACCTGCGGCCTCCTCCGTGCCGTGGATCTCCCGCCCGGTGCCGGGTGGCGCCCATCGGTCCGTCGTCGGATATCCGCCGGGTCCGGTGAGCATCGGACCCGCCGCCCGGACCAGCGGGCCGTTGAACGACGGAAGCTCCGACGCCTGCGCGAGCGCGAGGATGTCGTCGGCGGGCCACGCGAGGTCCCGCACGGCCGCGACGCCGCCCATCAGCACGGCCGCCGGGTCCGACAGCCGGATGTGGACGTGTCGGTCGGCGACGGCCGGCATCAGGAAGCCGCCGATGTCGATCGCGTCGTCCGCCGGCGGCGCCTCGAGCCGCTTCCCCGCGAACGTCACGACGCCTGCGTCGGCCACCACCGCTGCGTACCGCACCAGCCGGCCCGATCCGAGCCACGCGACCGGCGCGACGATCTTCACCGACCCCGTCATGGGATCGTGCGGAACCCCTGTGCGTCGAAGTCGGCGTCGAAGGCGAACGCCGACTCGATCCTCTCACGGCGCATCACCTCGAAGCTCACCCAGTCGACCAAGGAGACCCTGCGTCTGACGGCCGCGAGGAACGCCGACGTGGCGGACGAGTGCGCCTCGGCGCCGATCCAGACGACGCGCAACACCGGGACGAGATCCTCCAAGAGGGCGCGCGCCGCAGCCGGCCCGAGTCTGCGATGCAACAGGGCGGTCGACTCGACGACCACGTAGTTGTGCGTGATCAGGTCGTCCCTGTCTCGTAGACCCTCGAACGTCGTCGCGGCTCGCGGGTGGTTCCGATCGGCCGTGTCGAGCAGCGCGTAGAGCGCAGACGTGTCGACGAAGACGGTCACGAGGAGAACGCGTCGACGAGATACTCGTCATGCCGCTCGGACACGTCGCCGCGATCCGAGCGGAAGCGGCCGACGACCGCGAGCGCCCGCGCCCATCGATCCTCGCCTGCCGCGGTTCGCAACACTGCCTCGATGCCCTCTCGCGCGAGCGCCGCGACCGACACGCCCCGCTCGGCCGCAAGCCGTTGGAGCGCCTCGAGCTGCTCCTCGGTGAGCTGGATCTGGGTCCGGATCACGATGTCGACATGATAGCACTCGCCGCCCACATGTGACGCCGGTCGGGTGGCGGGCGGGCGATCACGCGACGCCGGCCTCGCGGAGCTGCTTCAGCTCCTTGCGCAGGTCGACGACCTCGTCGCGCAGCCGCGCGGCGTACTCGAACCGAAGGTCCTTGGCGGCCTCGTGCATCTCCTCCTCGAGGCTCCGGATCAGCCGCTCGAGCTCCTCGGTCGGCATCTCGGGCCGCGGCGCGCGGCGGCGGCGCTCGCGCTTCGGTGCGGTCTCACGGCCGTCGACCGCCATCGTGAGCAAGATGTCGGAGACCTTCTTGCGGATCGACTGCGGGTCGATGCCGTGCTCGCGGTTGAACCCCATCTGGATCTTGCGGCGGCGCTGCGTCTCGCTGATCGCGGCCTTCATCGAGTCCGTGACCTCGTCCGCGTACATCAGCACCTTGCCGTCGACGTTGCGCGCCGCGCGGCCGATGGTCTGGATCAGGGAGGTCTCGGACCGCAGGAACCCCTCCTTGTCGGCGTCGAGGATCGCGACGAGCGACACCTCGGGAAGGTCCAGACCCTCGCGGAGCAGGTTGATGCCGACGAGCACGTCGAACTCGCCGAGCCGCAGGTCGCGGATGATCTCGATCCGCTGGATCGTGTCCACCTCGGAGTGCATGTACCGAACGCGCACGCCCATCTCGAGCAGGTAGTCGGTGAGGTCCTCGGCCATCTTCTTGGTCAACGTCGTGACGAGCACCCGCTGCGTGGCCTCGGCTCGGCGGCGGATCTCCTCGATCAGGTCGTCGACCTGGCCGCGCGTCGGGCGGATCTCGACCTCGGGGTCGATCAGGCCGGTCGGCCGGACGATCTGCTCGGCGATGCGTTTGCTCACCCGCAGCTCGTACGGGCTCGGCGTCGCCGACATGTATACGACCTGGTTCACCTTCTGCGTGAACTCGTCGAACCGCAGCGGCCGGTTGTCGAGCGCGGACGGGAGCCGGAAGCCGAACTCGACCAGCGTCTCCTTCCGCGTCTTGTCCCCCTCGTACATCCCGTGGATCTGCGGGACCGTGACGTGCGACTCGTCGATCACGCAGAGCCAGTCCTCGGGGAAGTAGTCGAGCAGCGTGTACGGCGCCTCCCCCGGCTGGCGCCCGTCGATGTGGCGCGAGTAGTTCTCGATGCCGCTGCAGAACCCGACCTCGCGCAGCATCTCGAGGTCGTAGTTGGTCCGCATCCGCAGCCGCTCGGCCTCGAGCAGCTTGCCGTGCGAATCCAGGTACGCGAGGCGCTCCTGCAGCTCCTCCTCGATCGTCCCGATCGCGACCTTCATCCGCTCCTCTGACGCGACGTAGTGCGTGGCCGGGTAGATCCACAGCTCGCCGATCTCGCCGATCACCTCGCCGGTGACCGGGTCGAACCGCGTCATCTTCTCGACCTGATCGCCCCAGAACTCGATCCGGTACGCGGTCTCCTCGTACGCCGGGTGCACCTCGAGCGTGTCCCCCATCACGCGGAACTTGCCGCGCGCGAGGTTCACCTGGTTGCGGTCGTACTGGATCGTCACCAGGCGCTTGATCGCGAAGTCGCGGTCGATCTCGACGTCCTTGTGCAGCCGCAGGACCTGACCCATGTACTCCTCGGGCGTGCCGAGGCCGTAGATCGCGGAGACGCTGGCGACGATCAGGACGTCGCGCCGACTGAGCAGCGCCGCCGTGGCCGAGTGCCGCAGCCGCTCGATCTCGTCGTTGATGGACGAGTCCTTCTCGATGTACGTGTCGGTCTGCGGGACGTACGCCTCGGGCTGGTAGTAGTCGTAGTAGCTGACGAAGTACTCGACCGCGTTCTCCGGGAAGAACTCGCGGAACTCGTTGGCGAGC